>Ga0247815_10003051_pt1 | contig 12186 bp, 4 predicted proteins | sample UWRJL194509B1_FD_181014 | JGI IMG/M metagenome (GOLD analysis project Ga0247815, IMG submission 181014) | Plant litter microbial communities from Arlington Agricultural Research Station in Wisconsin, United States - UWRJ-L194-509B-1 | ecosystem: Environmental > Terrestrial > Plant litter >... | reverse complement strand
GTGGCTGGCCTCGAACCAGCCGTCGAATTGCGCGTCCTTGAGGCAGCCGTTGTTGTTCTGGCCGACGTTGCCGCCGTAGAACAACTGCATGAAGTTGTCGCCGTCCGGATAATCGGCCAGCCATTGATACGTGCGCGACTGCACCTTGCACAGCGTCTCGGCCTTCTGGATATCGCTGAAGATCATGCGCTGGTTGAGCATGCGGATGCCGAGCCGGTTGTACGTTTTGCGCCACAGCTCGGCCATCAGCACGCCGGCCGCCTCGTTGCGCGAGGTGTACGTGACGCTGAGCGGCTGGCCGTCCGGCAGCGTGCGCCAGCCGTCCTTGCCCTTTTTGTAGCCGTAGCGGTCCAGCAGCTTGTTGGCCAGCACCGGATCATAGCGCAGCAGCGGCTGGTAATCCGGGTCGTGCCCGACCACGCCCGGCGGGATCGGGAAGTTCAGGCGCTGCCCCTCGCCGTTGAGCACCAGGCGGATTTCCTCGTCGACGTCGTGCGCCATGGCGATGGCGCGGCGCAGCGCGATCTTCTCCTTGGCGAAACCGCCCAGCACCGGGTCCTGCATATTCCAGTAGTAATACCCCAGCTCGGGATCGACGATGCGCGACAGCTGCACGCCGCGCGCCGCCAGCTCCGGCCGCAGCTTGCCGTCCAGCAGGGCCTTCGGCGCCAGCGGCCCGTCCAGCCAGAACAAATCGGCTTCGCCGCTGGTGAACGACAGCCAGCGCGACTGGTCCTCCAGCTGCACGCTGATCTCGATGCGGCCGATCTGCGGGATCTTCTTGCCCTTCATTTGCGCGACGATGCGCTGGTCCTCGTCCGAGCCGGGCTGGAAATCCCAGACATCGCGGCGATGGTTGGTGTTTTCCTCCAGCACGATGCGGCTGCCGCGTATCCACTGGCCCAGCTTGTAGACGCCGGTGCCGACCGGATGCCCCGCCACTTCGCCCTTGGCGTCGCCGTACTTTTCCACCACCTCGCGCGCCACCGCCGCCAGCGGGTCGTAGGCCAGGATCATGCCGAGGTTGAAATCGGTGTGCGTCAGGTGGATGCGCAGCGTGTAGCGGTCGATCTGCTCCAGTCCGGCCACCGGCTGGTCGTAGTCGAAGCGGCCGGTCTGCTTGGCCTGCTGGGCCAGCGCGTCCAGGCCGACCACCTTGCCCTCCAGCAGCCAGGTATTCGGCGACGCCAGCTTCGGATCGAACAGCCGCTTCCACGAATACACGTAGTCGGCCACGGTCAGCTCGCGCGGCTTGCCGCCGAAGGCCGGGTCGGACGTGAAATACGTCCCCGGCTTCAGCCGGATCAGATAGCTCTTGCCGTCGGCCGACACCTCCGGCAGCGCCGCCGCCGTCTCGGGCGCCAGCTTGACCGGGCGCGCCAGGTAATCGTAGGTGACCAGCGTTTCGAAGATCGCTTCGACGATGTGGCCCGTATATAAGTCGCGCCCCAGCGCCGGATCGAAGCTGGCCTCGGCGGCCGGCAGGATGTAGCGCAAGGTCTTGACCGCCTCCGCCGCCGGCGCGGCCGCCGGCAAGCACGTGGCGACCGTCGCGAAGCTCATCGCGGCGATCCATGTAAAACCCTGCATAACACATCCTCGAGCGGCAAAATGGCTTAACCATACAGCAATTTTTCCTTGGCAGGAATGCCAATTTACCCGCCCCTTGATGGACGTGCGCGCCAGGCGGCGCCCGGCTTGTCGTATAAATGTAACGTTATGTTTCAGTGTTGATGCAGTTTCATGAAAATTGTCGTGCACCACCATGTTGCGGGGAGTCCACGGCATATCAATATATTCACTTCTTTTTTGATAGCAAATCCACGTTTCCCTCACTAAAGGCGGAGGTCGCACCAAATTAGAGCGCTTTTCGCGCCAGTTCGGCGCAATATTGGCGATCAGGAAACAGCGCCGTTTCCGCGGTTTCAGCGCGGTTCCCGCATTGACAGCGATTATCGCCGGGTGCTCTGATGAATCTTCATCGCTTAACTTGGGGAGATAAAATAATGATGGTTGAAACTGTATTGTCGCGCTCGGTGCGCCTGATCTGCGCCGGCGGCCTGGTGCTCGGCATGCACGCCGCCACGGCGCAAACCACGGCGGACGCGGACAACATCACCCGCGTCGAGATCACCGGCTCGTCGATCAAGCGGATCGCCAAGGAAGGCTCGCTGCCGGTGCAGACGCTGACCCGCGCCGACATCGAACAAAGCGGCGCCAACAACGTCGCCGACCTGGTCGCGCAACTGCCGTCGATGCAGGGCTTCATCACCTCGTCGGCCTCGGTCAACGGCAACGGCGGCGGCGTGCAGACCGCGTCGATCCACGCCATCGGCACCCAATACACGCTGGTGCTGCTGAACGGCCGCCGCATGGCGCCGTACGGCACCGGCAGCGCGGTCAACCTGGCCAGCATCCCGCTGGCGGCGGTGGAGCGGGTCGAGATCCTGACCGACGGCGCCTCGACGCTGTACGGCTCGGACGCGATCGCCGGCGTGATCAACTTCATCCTGAAGAAAAATCAAAAAGACCTGACCATCGAAGGCACCTTCAATTCGCCGGAGAAAGCCGGCGGCAAGAGCAGCAACTTCGCCATCTCCAAGGGCTTCGGCGACCTCGACGCCGACGGTTTCAACATCCAGCTGTCGTACAGCCACGACGAGCAAAAAGAACTCAACGCCAACCAGCGCGACTTCGCCCGCTCCGGCGTGCGCCAGTTCACCGAGAACGGCAAGCGCTACGCGACCTGGCAGACCAGCATCAACTCGACCCCGGCCAACGTCGAGGTGGTCACCGCCAACGACGACATCGTGCTCAACACCGACCTGGTCAACAAGGGCGCCTGCTCGGCCGCCAACACCTTCTCGCGCGGCGGCGCCTGCCGCTTCGACTACGCCGCCACGGTCCAGCTGCTGCCCGAGCTCAAGCGCGACAGCGTGTTCGCCAACGGCACCATGAAGGTCGGCAAGGACACCACCGTGTTCAGCGAACTGGTGCTGTCGAAGTTCACCAACACCGCGCGCTACGCGGCGGCGGCGCAGCCGCTGACGGTGTTCAGCACCGATCCGGTGACCGGGGTCAAGACCATCAACAACAACTACATCGGCGCCTACAATAAATCGGTGGCGCCGCTGCTGGCCGGCCAGGGCATCAACGCCGCCGACGCCACCGACGCCTTCCTGTACTACCGCGGCGCCGACGCCGGCGGCCGCACCGACGAGTACCGCACCGACGCCGCCCACTTCGTGCTCGGCGCCGACAGCAGCATCGCCGGCTGGGACGTGGGCGCCGCCTACACCCACTCGCAAAACAAGCAGATCGACACCGCGCTGGCCGGCTACATGAGCGGCGACAAGTTCGAGGAACTGGTGCGCACCGGCGCCTACAACCCGTTCACCAGCAACACCAACGCCGCGACCGCGCTGGCGCCGGCGGTGCTGCACCAGGAGCTGGGCCGCACCAAGTCGAAGATCGACGTGATCAGCGCGCACGCCTCGCGCGAACTGTTCGCGCTGCCGGGCGGCAACGCCGCGCTGGGCGCCGGCGCCGACTTCACCAAGCAAACCTACGAGGACAACCCGTCGCGCATCGCCATGGGCCCCGGCCCCGGCAATCCGGGCTGGACCGACGTGGAGATCGGCGGCGGCACCGGCTCGCAGGCGCTCGACGCCAGCCGCAACAACTGGGGCGCGTTCGCCGAGTTGCTGATGCCGATCGCCAAGGACCTGGAGGCCACCACCGCCGTGCGCTACGACAGCTACGAGGCGGTCGAGAAGCACAACCTGAGCTACGATTCGAGCGGCAAGCCGGCCCAGGCGGGCAAGCTGGGCGACGACGTCGCCAAGGCCACCTACAAGCTGGCGCTGCGCTACACGCCGACCCAGTCGCTGCTGCTGCGCGGCTCCTACGGCACCGGCTTCAAGGCGCCGACCATGAACAACATCGCCGATCCGCTGAAGAACGCCGGCTCGTCGAACGCCTTCGCCTGCCCGGTCAAGGCGCCCGATCCGCGCGCCGTGTACTGCCGTCCCGGCTCGTCGGAATACGGCCTGCTCGACAGCGGCAACCCGGCCAGCGGCGCCGGCGCGCTGAAGGCGGAAACCTCGAAGCAATCGACGGTCGGCTTCCGCGTCGAGCCGAGCCCGATGCTGTCGTTCGGCCTGGACCTGTGGGACGTCAAGCTGAAGAACCAGATCCGCACCTTCTCGCAGGATCAGCTGTTCGGCAATCCGGTGCTGGCCAACCAGTGGATCGCCGTCTACGCCGACCCGATCCAGAAGAGCAATGTGCTGGTGGCGGTGCGCTCGCCGCTGAACCTGGCGTCATCGCACTTCCAGGGCCTCGACTGGGACACCACCTTCCGCATGGCGGGCGCGGCCGGCAAGGCCAGCGTCAACTGGACCGGCACCTTCATGCTCAAGGCGGAACAGGACGTGCCCGGCGTGGGCACCGAGAAATCGATCGGCCGCTTCAATTCCTACGACGACGTGGTGTTCCGCGTGATCAGCAAGGTGGTGGTGGCGCTGCGCTCGTCGGACAAGCTGACCAACTCGATGACGCTGAACTACCGTTCCGGCTACCAGGACAAGCCGCTGGGCGAGGACGACGCGGCGGTGCGCGAGGTCAACGCCGACGGCAGCATCGGCGCCGTGGTGGCGATGGACCGCAAGGTGCGCTCGTACACCACGCTCGACTATCAGGCCAAGCTGAACTACATCAAGAACCTGACCGTCACCGCCGGCGTGCGCAACCTGCTCGACGAGATCCCACCGATGTCGATCCGCAACTCCGGCGGCGGCAACCAGGTGGGCTACGACGGCCGCTACGCCGACCCGCTGGGCCGCACCTACTACGTCACGGCGCAATACAAGTTCTAAGCGCCCACCGTTGTATTATGTGAACAGTCAAGCTTTCATTATTGACAGCACCGTCTCCCGGTGAAACTATCGAGGCCCTGACCAAACCGTTTAAACCGTTTGGTCGGAATCGCCAGTCGGCTTTCCGATGGAAAGCCGGTTTAAACAATATCGATATCCGTTTGGAGAGACAATGATGAAAGAGACTATTCTGTCCGGTGCGCTGCGACGCATCTACGCCGGCGGCCTGCTCGGCCTGGGCTTGGGTTTGAGCCTTACCGCGCAGGCGCAAAGCGAGGCGCCGATGCAGCGCGTCGAAGTGACCGGCTCGTCGATCAAGCGGCTGGTGTCGGAGACCGCCAATCCGCTGACCGTGTTCAAGTCGGACGACTTCGTCAAGCAGGGCTTGACCACGGCCCAGGAAGTGCTGGACCGCATCCCATCGAACAGCTCCAGCTTCAGCTCCGGCAACGTGGTCGGCGGCAACAGCTCCGGCCTGCCGACCGGCGGCCAGGCCAGCGCCGACTTGCGCGGCCTGGGCGGCGACAAGACGCTGGTGCTGCTGAACGGCCGGCGTCTGGCCAACCACCCGTACGACGGCGCCAGCGTCGACTTGAACATGATCCCGGTCGCCGCGCTGGAACGGGTCGAAGTGCTGCGCGACGGCGCCTCGGCCATCTACGGCACCGACGCCATCGGCGGCGTGATCAACTTCATCACCAAGCGCTCGGTGCAGACCACCACCATCACCGCCGAAGCGGTGCTGCCGCGCGCCGACGGCGCCGACGAAAAACGCGTCAACCTGTCGACCGGTTTCGGCAACCTGGACCAGGACGGCTACAACGTCTTCGGCGTGTTCGACTACCACAAGATCGACATCCTGACCTCGCAGCAGCGCGAGTTCTCCAAGACCGGCGTGATCCCCGGCCGCGGCCTGAACCTGACCTCGGGCACCACCTTCCCGGGCAACTACTTCGATCCGACCTCGCTGGTCTCCGGCAACCCCGGCTTCGCCACCGGCTGCGACGCGCCGAACTCGGTGCCGCGCGCCAGCAACGGCACCTGCCGCCAGGATTACACGCGCCAGATCGACGATCTGCCGCAACAAAAGCAGACCGCCTTCTTCGGCAAGGCCACCTTCAAGATCAACAACGACCACCAGGCCTCGATCGAGTACCTGCACTCGCAAAACGACGTGGTGTCGCACACCGCGCCGCCGCCGCAGACCGGCCTGATCCTGCCGATCACCAGCAAATACTATCCGGGTAACTCGGGCGGCGTGCCGGCCCAGGCCGGTTTGTCCGGCGCGCCGCTGAACGTCAGCTGGCGTCCGACCGAAGCCGGTCCGCGCGAAATCAACTCCAAGGGCGCGGCCGACCGCCTGAGCATCGCCGCCGAAGGCCTGTTCAAGGACTGGGACTACAAGGCCGGCTTCACGCTGTCGGAAAGCCGCTCGGCGGAATACTTCACCGGCGGCTACGTCAACGACGCCGCCTTCGCGGCCGGTGTGACCAACGGCATCCTGAATCCGTTCGGCAAGCAGGACGCGGCCGGCAAGACCTACCTCGACAGCACCGCGCTGCGCGGCCAGGTGCAGAAGGGCAAGACCCGCAACACCGGCGTCGACGCCAAGGCCAGCCGCGAGCTGATGGACCTGCCGGGCGGCAAGCTGGCGGTCGCGATCGGCGGCGAGCTGCGCCGCGAGGAAGCCGACTTCTTCGTCAACCGCGACATCGCCGGCCAAGCCGCCTCGTCCGGCCTGTCGGGTTCGCAATCGACCGACGGCGCGCGCACCATCAAGGCGGTGTTCGGCGAAGTGAACATGCCGCTGGTGAAGGACTTGGAAGTGCAGTTGGCGGTCCGCTACGATGACTACAGCGACGTCGGCAACACCACCAACCCGAAACTGGGCGTGCGCTGGCAACCGGCCAAGGAAGTGCTGCTGCGCGGCTCGGCCTCGACCGGCTTCCGCGCGCCGACGCTGTTCGAGAAGAACGCGCCGCGCTCGAAGAACGACACCAACAACTCGTACAACGATCCGATTTTGTGCCCAGGCGGCGTGCTGGCGAACAACCCGATCGCCAACCCGCTGCGCGACTGCGACCTGCAACAGTTCAAGCTGCAGGGCGGCAATCAAGACCTGAGCCCGGAAAAATCCAAGACTTTCTCGGCCGGTATCGTGCTGGAGCCGATCCCGCAAGCGACGCTGGCCTTGGACTACTGGAACATCAAGCTCAAGGACAAGATCAACGCGCTGCCTGAGGAAGCCATCTTCGGCGACTACGCCAAGTACCAGGCGCGCTTCCTGCGCAACCCGGACGGCTCGCCGTACGCGATCCTGGACTTGAAGGAAAACCTGGGCAAGGTCAACACCGACGGCGTCGACGTCAGCCTGACGCTGCGCTCCGGCCCGACCAGCGTCGGCGGCTTCACGCTGACGCTGGACGGCACCTATGTGCACAAGTATGAATACCAGGACGAGCGCGAAGGTCCGTACACCCAGAACGTCGGCCGCTATGCCGCCAACAATCCGGTGTTCCGCTGGAAGCACAACCTGGCGCTGAACTGGAAACTGGGCGACTGGGCGGCCACGCTGGCGCAGTCGTTCAAATCCGGCTACACCGACCAGAACCTGGACATCGCCGACGAGTTCCTGAACAAGGTTCCTTCGTACGCGCTGTGGAACACCTCGGCCAGCTACACCGGCATCAAGGGCGTGACCCTGACCGCCGGCGTCAAAAACCTGCTGGACAAGGATCCGCCGTTCTCCAACCAGGGCACGCTGTTCCAGAAGGGTTACGACCCACGCTACACCGACGCGGTCGGCCGCTCGGTGTACCTGCGCGGCAGCTACAGCTTCTAATAGTTACTTAGAAGCCGCCTCCGCCGCCTGGGTCGCCAGGCGGCGTTGACGGACAGCGGCGGCCAGGTCCTGCAACACCTGGACGCTGCTGTCCCAATCGATACATCCATCGGTGACCGACTGGCCATAGGTCAGCTCCTTGCCCGGCACCAGGTCCTGGCGTCCGGCCACCAGATGCGACTCCACCATCACGCCCACGATGCGGCTATCGCCGCCGGCCACCTGACGGCCGATGTCGGCGCACACCGGCACCTGGTTTTCCGGCTTCTTCGAACTGTTGGCGTGCGACGCGTCGATCATCAGGCGCGCCGCCAAGCCCTGCGCCGCGATCGCCTTGCAGGCGTCCTCGACACTGGCCGCGTCGTAGTTCGGCGCCTTGCCGCCGCGCAGGATGATGTGGCAATCCTCGTTGCCGTTGGTCGACACGATGGCCGAGTGGCCGCCCTTGGTCACCGACAGGAAATGGTGCGGCTGCGACGCCGCCTTGATCGCTTCGACCGCGATCTTGACGTTGCCGTCGGTGCCGTTCTTGAAGCCCACCGGGCACGACAGGCCGGACGCCAGCTCGCGGTGCACCTGCGACTCGGTGGTGCGGGCGCCGATCGCGCCCCAGCTGATCAGGTCGGCGATGTATTGCGGGCTGATCACGTCGAGGAACTCGGTGCCGGCCGGCAGCCCCAGCTCGTTGATGTCGCGCAGCAGCTCGCGCGCCATGCGCAGGCCGTCGTTGATGCGGAAGCTGTTGTCCATGTACGGGTCGTTGATCATGCCCTTCCAGCCGACGGTGGTGCGCGGCTTTTCGAAGTAGACGCGCATCACGATCTCCAGGTCGCCGGCCAGTTCGCGGCGCAGATGGATCAAACGGTTGGCGTATTCCATCGCCGCCTTCGGATCGTGGATCGAGCACGGGCCGATCACCACCATCAGGCGGTCGTCCTGGCCGTGCAGGATGCGGTGCAGCGCGATGCGGGCGTTGGCCGCCGTCTGCTCGGACGCCTCGCTGCAGGCGAACTCGCGTATCAGGTGCGACGGCGGGGTCAATTCCTTCATTTCGCGGATGCGCAAATCATCGGTACGGGGCATGCTGTTCTCCAAAATGTTGGGGTAAAAAAAAACCGCCTCGGGAGGCGGTTTTTTAGGAATTTGCTGGAACTCGTCTTTGCTGCTACGTGCACCGGCCGCTACTCCACCGCCTTTGGGTTGGAATTGCTAAAGTAAAAATAGCCGGTAAAGAAGAATTTGGTCATGAAAAGCTGCAAAGGTTCCGTAAGTGTCGAACGACTATAACAACAACCCGCGCCGCTTGGCAAGCAAATAATCGCTGCGGCGCGGAAATACTCGCAAGCGCTGTTGTGGCGCGCCCGCCACGTTACAGCCGAACCCTGCAACACTTTTTTCCAGGCCTTATGCGCACGCGTGACAAATATCATGTTTGCCGCCGGTGATCCCCGCAAGACTGCAATTTTGCGGACCTCACCGGAGACCATGACATGATGACCGAACGACCTTTATCACGATTGATACGTTGCCTGGCGCTGGGCGGCGCGTTGGCGGCGGCGCACGCCGGCGCGCAGGACGCCGCGCCGGCGGAGACCATGCAGCGGGTGGAGATCACCGGCTCGTCGATCCGCCGGCTGGCCAGCGAGACCTCGTTGCCGATCACCTCGGTGCGCGCCGAGGACTTCGCGCGCCAGGGCCTGACCACGGCGCAGCAAGTGCTCAACAGCATCCCGATGAACCAGACCTCGGTGTCGAGCAGCCAATCGGTCGGGCTCGGCACGGGCGGTCAGTCGCAGGCCGACCTGCGCGGCCTCGGCGGACAGCGCACCCTGGTGCTGCTCAACGGCCGCCGCATCGCCTCGCACCCGTTCAACGGCGACAGCGTCGACCTCAACGTGATTCCGCTGTCGGCGCTGGACCGGGTCGAGGTGCTGCGCGACGGCGCCTCGGCGGTGTACGGCAGCGACGCCATCGGCGGCGTGGTCAACTTCATCACCAAGCGCCAGGTCAAGGGCGGCGCGGTGACGGTGGAGGCCTACCAGCCCGAGGACAGCGGCGGCGGCAGCGAGCGGCGCGTCAACCTCAGCGGCGGTTTCGGCGACCTCGCCACCGACGGCTTCAACCTGTGGGGCGTGGCCGACTGGCACAAGCAGAAACCGTTGCCGGCCACCGCGCGGCCGTTCTCGGCCACCGGCGTGATCCCCAGCCGCGGCGTCAGCCAGACCAGCGGCACGCCCTTCCCCGCCAACTTCTTTTCCGACGAGGGCATCAGCGGCAACCCGTCCTTCGCCAGCGGCTGCCTGCCGCCGGCCTCGATCCCCAACACCACCGGCTCGGCCACTTGCCGCTACGACTACACGCGCGAGGTCGACGACATCCCGCTCGCCAAGCAGGAATCGTATATGGGCCGGCTTACCTTCCAGCTCGGCGCCGACCACACGCTGGCGGTCGAGGCGCTGCACGCGCGCAGCACCAACCAGGCGCGGGTGGCGCCGCCGCCGCTGGCCGGCATCGGCCTGATCATGCACTCGAGCAGTCCCTACTATCCCGGCGGCAGCGCCGGCGTGCCGGCGGTGGCCGGGCTGACCGGCGAAGACCTCGACGTCAGCTGGCGGCCGCTGGTGACCGGGCGCCGGGTCGACTACGCCACCAGCACCTCGGACCGGCTGGTGATCGGCGCCGAGGGCGTGGTGCGCGGCTGGGACTACAGCGCCGGCATCAACCACTCGATCAGCAAGGCCACCGGCGCCTTCACCGGCGGCTACGTGATCGACCAGCGCATGATCGACGGGGTCGGCAGCGGCCTGCTCAACCCATTCGGCGAGCAAAGCGCCGAAGGACTGGCCTACCTCAACGACTCGCTGCTGATCGGCGAATACCTGAGCGCGCGCATGCGCGCCACCACGCTCGACCTGCGCGTCAGCCGCAGCGACATCTACACGCTGCCGGCCGGCGGCGTCGGCTTCGCGCTGGGCCTCGAGGGGCGCAAGGAAAAGGCGCAGTACACGGTCAACCGCGAGCTGGCCTCGCAGGCGTCGAGCTCCGGCTACGCCGACGCCCAGGACCAGACCGGGCAGCGCAAGATCTACGCGCTTTTCAGCGAAATCAACGTGCCGGTGCTCAAGGGGCTGGAGCTGAACGCGGCCGGCCGTTACGACCATTACGACGACGTCGGCCACAGCTTCACGCCGAAGATCAGCGCGCGCTACCAGCCGGTGACGCCGCTGCTGTTGCGCGCCTCGTGGAACCGCGGCTTCCGCGCGCCGACCTTGTTCGACCTGCGCGGGCCGCAGACGGTGACCAACTCGTCGGACCCGTGGAACGATCCGGTGCTGTGTCCCGGCGGCGTGCCGGCGCCCGGCGCCAACCCCAACCTGTCGTGCGACCAGCAGCAGAACGTGCGCCAGGGCGGCAATCCGGACGTCAAGCCGGAGCGCTCCAAGACCTACAGCGCCGGCGTGGTGTACGAGCCGGTCAAGGAGGTGACGCTGTCGCTCGACTACTGGAACATCGCGCTCAAGGACCAGATCAACGCCTTGGCCGAGCAGTCGGTGTTCAACGACTACGCCAAGTACCAGGCGCTGTTCCACTACAACGCCGCCGGCAACCGGCTCGACTACGTTTCGCTGATCACCAACAACCTCGGCGAGGTCAAGACCGCCGGCATCGACGCCAGCGTGCTGTGGCGCATGCCGCGCCAGCGCTGGGGCGCGCTGACCTTGCAGATCGACGGCACCTGGGTGCGCAAGTATGACTACCAGAACGAGCGCGGCGGCGAGTTCATCGAAAACGTCGGCCGCTACGCCGACGCCACGCCGGTGTTCCGCTGGCGCCACAACGCCACGCTGAACTGGAACCTCGGCACCTGGGGCGCGTCGCTGACCAACCGCTACATGACCGGCTACACCGACCAGAACGGCGTCGATCCGGAGTTCACCAACAGGGTCAAGGAATATTCGACGTGGTCGCTGTCGGGCAACTACACCGGCGTGAAGAACGTCGACATCACGCTCGGCGTGCGCAACCTGTTCGACGAGGACCCGCCGTTCACCAACCAGAGCACCACCTTCCAGCAGGGTTACGATCCACGCTACACCGATCCGCTGGGCCGCACCTATTACGCGCGGCTGACGTATAAGTTCTAACGACGGGGTCCCTAGGCGGTGCCACCAACGGTGACACCGTCGATGCGCAACGTCGGCTGGCCCACGCCGACCGGCACGCTTTGCCCTTCCTTGCCGCACACGCCGATGCCCGGATCGAGCCGCATGTCGTTGCCGATCATCGAGACGCGGTTGAGCACGTCGGGGCCGTTGCCGATCAACGTCGCGCCCTTGACCGGGTACGTGACCTTGCCGTCCTCGATCATGTACGCCTCGCTGGCCGAGAACACGAACTTGCCGTTGGTGATATCGACCTGCCCGCCGCCGAAGTTGACCGCGTACAGCCCGTTCTTCACCGACGCCA
>Ga0247815_10003050_pt1 | contig 12187 bp, 6 predicted proteins | sample UWRJL194509B1_FD_181014 | JGI IMG/M metagenome (GOLD analysis project Ga0247815, IMG submission 181014) | Plant litter microbial communities from Arlington Agricultural Research Station in Wisconsin, United States - UWRJ-L194-509B-1 | ecosystem: Environmental > Terrestrial > Plant litter >... | reverse complement strand
TGACTCCCGTCCTCGAGGGCCACGAATACCGGCAGAGCGGTTTTGAATGCAGTAACGGCCGCATCCAAATTGTCCTGATCGAGGTGCACAAGGCCAAACAACTCGTTGCACTGCGCAGCATCGTATAACTTTCCTGCGGTGTTGAAGATCTCCGTTGCCGCAGTCAAGTGCTCAATTGCAGCGTCATAGTCGCCTTTCCGCCTTTTGAGTCGTGCGAGATGAGATCGGCATCTCGCTTCTTCTATCACTGCCCCAAGGTCTGTGAAAGCCACCCGCGCCTCGTTGAACAGTTGCTCCGCGTCATCGTACTCGCCCAGTTGCCGATACACGTCGCCGGTGGACATCTTGCAAAGTGCCGCTGAAAACAGTTCCCCGACCTCGATAAACAGTCGCGCCGCAGTTGAGAGCGCGTCAATTGCGGCCCTGTATTCCTCGAGGTTCTTTCGAGCATCTCCCATAATCTTCATGCACATTGCCCGTAAGCGTGGCTGGTCTTCAAGATGTGGAAGCAGTGCTGTTGCTAACGACAAGTTTGGCTGCCACCCGCACGTGAATGACGTGACGCGTAAGACAGCTTCGGCGATTTGCTGTGTCGGCTCGTCGACCACGGAGCTGAGGAGCGACCACAGGTTACCAAGCTCTGGCAAGAAAGCGACGGAACGCTGATAAAAGAGGTGGCTTTTATCGGTGGGAAGTTCAGCGGCAATGATGAAGTAGGCCAGGCATAGCGCATCGTGGTGCTTCGACTCCATGGGATAGCCGGCGCGAACAAAGTGACGGACAGGGCTGAGGGTTTTGAGCTCGCCATCGACACCGACGTGGGCGACGGCATAGTCGAGAAGCGTTTGACGCGCATCGTCAATATCGTCGAATTGGGAGCGGAGCCTCTCGAAGACTTTGGGATAAAGGCCATCGGGCAGCAAGCTGCAAACCGAGAGCAGCTGAAGGGGCTCAGGTGATGTCGTCCCGGCGCACATGAGATTGAGAGAAAACTTGATTGACACCTCAACATTGTACTCGCGACCGTCCTGTCGTGTGCGGAGGAGCGTGCTGTGTGTCCGCTTCCAACGCTCCAGAAGTTGGGAGATGGGGATGCCACGCTGCGCAAGCTGGCCGAGAAGTGCAACAGCGAGCGGCATCGAGTCCACCTCTTGAAGAAGCTCAGTCACGAGCTCTTTGTCGTCGCTCGAGAACTGCCGCCCAGCGATATCCTCAAACGTCTTCACTGCAGCCTCCAAGGAAATTGGTTCAAGCGATGCACTGCTCGCGTTTGACCACTTGACACCTGGAGGCAAAACGTTTCCGCGGCAGGTGATAATGAACGAGAGCGTAGGGATCTCCGCGAACGTCTTGAGCAGCCTCTCGACGGCGGAAACCGTGGCAATATCCTTGGCGAGCCAGATGGTTTCGAAGTTGTCCAGCAGTACTAGCGTGCACGTGCTATTTGTAAGGTGGTGGATGACATCGGTAAGGAGGTCTTTGGACTGCGAAAGACCGAGGAGCGTTGCGAGTGAAACGACGATCGAACTAGCATCGACGAAGGCCTCGCATGACACGAAAAACCGCTGAGCACCAAAGTGTGCTACGACACTGTTGTCGTGCAGTACCGCCAAAGCGACCGAGGTCTTGCCTATGCCGCCTGAGCCGAGTATGGCGAGACGTGTCGTTCCTTCTTGCACGAGCTCCTTGACTGCATCGGTGACCAGCTCGTCGCGCCCATTGAACACGTTCGGCTTGGGAGGGAGTGTTGTGGTCGTGGTCATATCACTGGGCGAGGTCAGAGTTGCGAATTGTGTCTGTTTAGTGTCGCACCTTGCACTTGGCAGAGTCGGTGCGATGACCATCGTCTGTGCAAGCCCTCTGGCAAGTTCTTCCACTCCAACCAACGTAGCCCCTTGGAATACCAGCTGACACTCGTTGAGAGAAGATTAAATTGGGTTAAATGCTGAGGTGCATACCGAGATACGCTTTCGAGCAGTGTCCAGTCTCTCTGTCTCTAACTCCAAACACGCGCTGATGGTCTGAATGGCAAGAGCACGCTTGACCTGTCCAGTGCGGAGGACTACATGAAGACGGATGGCAATACGCTGCAGCGTCCTGCACAAATTCAGTAGCCAAACGTGACTATAGCGACGTGTATCGACGCACTCGAAGAAGTTGGCGAGGTGAGGCAACAGACGCTCGTTGTGCTGCCCAACCTTAGAGACGTCCTCTACAACCAACCACATATCTTGAATATCGGAGAGCAACGCGGTGATCTTGTCGCGGAGACCTTGACAATCCTGTCATAGTAAACCATCGGTCAAACAGTCGGACGCGTGACGGTAGCACTGCTTACTTCGAACAGCTTGAGGATATATAGCAACGTCTGAGGGGCAGCTTTGAGGGGCCATTGCAGGCCGTCGGTGATATTGACCATGATGTTGAGCATGATTTTGAAACTGCCATACGTGGCGTCCACGGTGGTGATGTTGGCACTGACAAATGCCAATGTTAGTCTGATGACTGTGCAAATGCACCATGCTCACTTGAGGATGTCCTAGTACCAAGAAGAATGTTATAAGGTCCACTTAGCAGAATAATCAAAACGGATGCAGACCTTCGTGCACGTTGTGTCAACCCCGAGACCAGTAAAAGGCTCGAGCATGAGCCCGCAACGGTTGTTCTCAGTCTACGGATAATATTCAGGAAGGGAGCTCAAAGCTCGATACAAGCCCACATACCTTCAGTAGCTCTCGAAGGCCGTTGGTGGCAGCGAGGTACCCGCCGACCATGTCTACAGTTGAACTCTTGTCGAAGAAGCGAGCGAACGTGCCCTTGCCTGTTGCAGTCCGCATAGAGCTTGCGCTCTGAACAAATACACTAGGCCAGGTCAGTTCCAAAACGCTTGTGTGATTCGGGGCTAACTCGTACTCCGTGGTTGCGTTGAGCGCTGCAATGACTGATATGGGCACGGCTGCTGCGTCGCTTTGGAACTGCGTCATGTCTGCCGTCTTCTTGACACAAGTCGCGATCTCGAGGGCGATTCGAGACATCTTGCGCGCATCATCTTTGCAGCTCTTCATGGCCTGTATGAAGGCCCGCTTCCGTCAGCTATCCGCGGATGGGGGGAAGCGGGGAAGTATGTGCCTGGGCCGCGTCATGAACCGCTTGAGCCGCATCGACAAGCTGCTGAACTATAACCGCCACAGATTTTGGCACAGCATTCAAGACCAGTGGAGAGCGGCTCGAGGAGGAGGTTGACATGGTACTGATCGAGAGAGCAAGCCATGTGCGCGCAGCGACCCGGCATTGATTGCAGGTGTAGCCGGCTACACAGTGACAGAAGATGGTCGCATTTACGCCGCGCGCAGAAACAACCCGGCGACAGCCAGTTTGGGCTCAATCTAATCAGAAAAAGGTGCCAGAGCAGGCAAAGATGCTCGCGCAGGGTAGTCGTCGGGTTGTTGAGTACGAGGAAGAAGTCAAGGGGCAACACGAACTCCGCCACCCAAACTCAGATTACACCGACCACATCTCGGGCTAAGGATAGGGACGAGCTCTGATCTGACGTCTAAAGCCGATGTGGCTATGGCATTATACTTCCGGACACACGGCGTGCACTGAACTGTGGTGTCGATTACCGTTCAGTTACAAGCATGTACTCTCTCAGCACGGTGCCAACATGACCGCATGTTAGCTACGTGACCGCAAGTCCGCTACACGACCTACGGTGTGTGTACTAGAGCGTGCATGTGACGGCATACCGGATGTGCCCGTTATCTCGACCTCGTGGAAGGTTCGAGAGAGCTCGCTCGCCTCCTCGTCACACTTGAAACACCGATTGACGCGGATCCAACCTGTGATTTCCAGTAAGCGGCACCTCAGAGAATGTTTGCATACATAAGCCGCCGCGAGCTTGAGAGCAGGACGGTGAAGTCTTCGATGTAGTGACACTTGTCAAAGTCCCGGCGTAGATGAGCGCGACAGGTGCTGACCATGACCACGACGCAATGCTTGCAGCTCAAATGTTTCATGAGCGAATCCGCAGTAGAATAGAGATCGAAGGTTGCAGAACGAACCAGTATAATCAGTGCTAAACGTGGTCCAAGGCGAACTCGATGCTACCACAAACAACTAAGCTGGTGGGGTGAGACTCGCAACGGCGGTGCCCCTTTCGTCCGTTCACAGCCGCAGTCATGAACTGGATCACAATAGGCTACCTCAGCTCGAGTGCGGTGACATGTCATGAGAGGGAGCGAAGGCGAGTCGATGAAGTGTGGAAGTGGTCCGAGCGTTCGCGTGACACAAATGTATAGGTCAGCAGACCAGAGATTGACGAGCCACGCCACAGTAGCCACTATCCGGAGCAGCTGCGGTGATTATATTGGAGCGAGCTCGAACTGTTTTGGGCGGAGGAGTGGGGTGCGAATGAGGTGAGTGATGAGGCAGAGGTGACGTTGGCTGACGTCTCCAGGAGACCGGGACCAAGTTGAAAAGCCGCCAATTACGACTCTTCCTCCTTCCACATTCCCAGCTTCCCATCTACACACTCTCGCCATGTCTGCACCATCCGGCTCCGCTTACGACCAGTTCAAGGCCCACCCGACGGTCAAGAACATTCAGAACCAGTCCTCCTACTACATCAACCAGCTGGACAAGGAGGTGAGCTCATCAGCATCATCGTCGTCATCGAAAAATTTGCTTATCGCCGCCAATACAGCTCTCGCAGTATCCGACGCTCAACAACCTTGAGCAGCGCACCCAGGTGCCCAAGGCCTTCGCTGTCCTCGGCACCGGCGCACTCCTCATTCTCCTCCTCTTCATCAACGCCCTCGCCCTGCCCGTCTCCAACCTCCTCGGCTGGGCTGTACCTGCATACCTCTCGTTCAAGGCGATCGAGAGCCCGTCGACTGGCGATGACACTCAGTGGCTGACATACTGGGTCGTCTTTGGCGGCTTCAACTTCCTCGAAAGCTGGGCTCTCCGCCCCGTCCTCTACTACTTCCCCTTCTACTTTGCCTTCAAGACCGCCTTCGTCATCTACCTCTGGCTCCCCCAGACTCGCGTAAGTCGTGTGTCCTTGCGCCTTGAGGACTGTGCACTGACCACCACGTGTTTCTCGCACATTTTTATTCCATCTTCACCCTTCATCCAACCCTATTTCACAACAACAGGGCGCCCAGGTTCTCTACACCAACGCTCTCCGCCCCGTCCTCTCCAGCAGCGGCAGCAAGCGCACCGCCTCTGCCCCGTCTTACTCTGGTCCCGAGACTGCCCCCATCTCCTAAACAGTTTCTCTCGCATCGCGAGACGGGAGGCGGGTGGCCCGTGTAGAAGGACACTTTCCATGACCCCCGATATGCGAGCCTGACGCCTCCCAAAACTCCAACGACTCGAACGAACACTGTAGTTTCTTCGCATGGTCTGCTTGCTTCGTCTCCTCTGTTGTCTGTGTACATGAATGTTCGCGACTGCCCCTGAGCGGTAATGCATGCGCTTTGTCACACTCAAAGCCGAACGATTGGGTGCGAAACATAAGTTGAAGTCTTTTTTTGCAAGTTTGCGCTCGTAGGAGCGATCAAAACATGACCAAGAACTACTGTTGACGAATGATGTTTGATGCCGCTCTCACTCCTCGCCATGCGTACAACAACGGCGGCGCACGCCCGAACAGCGTGCACCAGTCGCTGTACCTAACAACAAGCCATAGTGGTAGGTAGATCCGTTTGCTCGCTTCCACATGCGGGTTTGGAACTGTGACGAGTTCGAGAGAAGTGGCCGTGTGCGCCGACTCCGGCGCAGCTCGGATGACCATCACGCTGCTTCCACGAGGATAGACGACAGAAATTACAGCCTCGGATCTTTTCGGAAGGAGGTTGTGCCTCTGGCGTGTTCGTGGGGACGTGGACGGTGTTGTGACCCTGGAAATGCGGTAGGCGCTCCAAAGCTCGCAACACTTGCGAATGCACTGATCGGCATCCTCCGCGTCGCGACATTACCTCCCGAGTCGTCTCAAATATCTCTACACAAGTGGTATAGTGCACTTCATGCAATAATTTCGAGGACTGATGCCAGTCTATAACGGCAAGTGTAGCGACATCAACCGTGATACAGGCAGTGACGATGGTCATCGTTCAGTGCCAGATTCGCCTCCTCGGTAGCGTTGCACCCTCGGTTTATAACGCTGCACAGGCACTCGCAACCCTTGCGGCGAGATGTCTACATTATCTTTAGGAAGCGCGGCCGCAAGGGTATCGGTAAACCTTTTGCCATTGCACGTGACGCGTGACTGGCGGTCCTTTTTTGCTCATCGGCTGTCGTCGTATTTTGTGTTCGATCTTCTCATATCTGTTGCGGTGAAGTCCTCTTTATATAAGAGGGTCTAACTGGCTGGTTGACACCTTCCAATGCAACGACCGAGCACAAACCACTTTCATCACTGAACGACATTGTAGTGACCACCCTTGACGTTCGGCGTTGCGGTTGCACAATCTGCAGCGATTGGACTGTTGATCGAGAGCGAGATGATATGTAGGCGATAGCGACAGCGTGTCCGTGGATTGGCGCCCGCCGTAGAGTTGTAGACATGCGACCGCTTTACGAAGTGGAAGGAAAAAGGGCAAGCTTGCCCCAGCTTCGCCGTTATCTGTCACCATCAACGCTGATTATGGCGAGGTAGCTGCCTAGAGTAATGTGTGACGCGAGGTACGAGTGCAACGAGAAAGAGCTCGAGAGCGCGGCTAGGCATATACGCAGCGGGGGTGGGGGGGAACGTATGGTGATGACAAATGCATGAATTCAGCCGACTCGGATCGTTCTGCGCGACAAACAGCTTGAATATGCGCAATAACTCTACTGGATCACATCCGAGAGAATGAAACCTGGACCGTGCGAGCTGCTAAGAACAACCTTCTTGATCGCGGTGTCTACAAGGAAAGGTTAGTTCAGCGCGCACGACACTGCATCGAAGAGACGCACTGGTCTTCTCCTTGCCCTGCCGCTTGGCAAGCATTCGACTGAACGCAGACTTGTCCGACGAGCTTTGGTTCTGGCCCTTCCTCGTAGTTGCCTTGAGAACCGACGAAACGTATGCTTTCACGTTTTTCACGATGTCCTCGGAGGGCCAGTCAATCTACGAGCGTGACCCTTAGCAAGGCGAGGAGATAAGGGGAGCCTATGCTCACCTTGCCCATAGGCGAGCGAATGGTCCCACTCTTATCCGCCTTCCACTCGTTCGAGCCAACTGTCCTCTGGATGTACCCGCGAATATCCTCGGTGACTGTTCCGCGACGGGGCGACGGCATGAGACCCTTGGGACCGAGGAATCGTCCAAGTTTGGGTGTGATGGGCCGAAGGAGACCAGGAGTGCTGAGGATGATGTTGGGCTTTAACTTCCCGGACAATAGCTATGGTAGAGATGTGAGCTGGTGCGCTGTCGACAGCAAAGGCGGGTGCTACTCACGTCTTCGATCAACTCAACACCACCAACATGCTGAGCGCCTGCTTTCCGCGCCTGGTCTGCGACCTTGCCGTCCGCAAACACCAAGATGATATCCTTCTTCTTCTCCTTTGGCTCACGGGGGAGGTTGATACGCCCTCGCGGGATCGTGACACCTCCTGAAGACTTATCGAGCTCAGTCTTGATAAAAAGTTCATAGCTCGCTGTCGGTTTGAGAATCTCGACGGCCTAAGAACTTGTCAGTACCCTGTTTGAGCAGCCAGAGTAGGATCACGTACTCGCAGGATCTTGATAGCCTCTTCGAGCGGGAGGTGCTCAGACACGCTCTTCTGGTCTTTGGACTTTGACTGGACCTTCTTCTTCCTCACGACCTTCTTCTTCTTCTTGGATTCGTCGCGTGCCTTCTTCTTGTTCCGATCCGACTTTTTCATGTCGCGGTCGCGCGCTAGGACAGTCGACGACGTGAAGAATGTCCGCCGCGACGCGCAACATAACCAAGGTGAAGAGGAGGGCCCAGCCTGCCAGGCGGGCGCGCTAAGAGGTAATTGCGTGCGCGCCGCACCAGCCAAGGCACTGTGCGCTAGACTGGGAACTCGGCGCGCGAGCATCAGCCGTGTCGCGAAGCTCATGAGAAGCGAGCGCAGAAAGAGAAGTGGATCGCGTCTTCAAACTCCGTTCCGTCTGCTCCAAAACTTAGCGACAACTCAGACTGAGATCGTCAGAGTTGTTGGTACAAACATTGACTGGATTTATTGAGGATCGTGCAGAGTATCCTACAGATGACGCATTGGATACCGACCAGTCTCGGCAGCCTCGTGTAAGTGTAAAAGGTCTCAAAAGCAGAACGGAAGGTTGTATGAGTGCAGGGTTTGGTTGAGGTTGGTTGATGTTGATGAGTTAGAAGAGAGCAATGGACAACGGAACAAGAGGCAGCATAGCGATAACAAGAGTCCACGAAAAGCCGCATAAAGGAGAAGACAAGACAAGAATTGTTTAGTCCCAGGACGGCGACGCTTGGTACGCATTCGTCCGGTTCTTCTGCTGCGAAGTGGATTGACCATTCGTGCTCTGGCCGAACGCAGGCGAAGTGGGACTATACGCGGGAGAAGCAGGCGCTGAGGTACATGAAGTCAGCTTCAGCGAATTTTCGCACCAGCCCTGACTCACAATAAGAAGGCGAGGCAGGCGAGTATGCCGGAGAAGTTGGAGAGTATTTGGGCGAAGTGGGAGTTGCCTGGGCAGGCGCTGCAACAAGATCGTTAGTCGTGATGTCCAGCTAAGGCCAGAATTGGACGAACAAGTGGGAGAATAGCGGGGCGATGCCGGCGAGAAGCTCGGACTCGTAGGCGAGTACCGCGGCGAAGCGGGACTGTACGTCGGACTCGTAGGCGAGAACTTGGGCGACGTCGGGCTGTAGCGCGGGCTTGTCGGGCTGAACTTGGGGCTGGTCGGACTGTACTGCGGTGAAGTTGGGCTGTATGTTGGGCTGGTCGGCGAATAGTTGGGCGACGTTGGCGAGTACTGCGGACTCGTAGGCGAATAACCAGGACTCGTGGGCGAGTAGCCGGGGCCAATGCCAGGCGAAGTTGGCGAGTAGCCAGGGGACGTCGCCGGGTGATACGGCGATGCCGAGTAGCCTCCACCGTATGGAGACATGGCAGATGCACCGTAGGGCGACTGCGCTGCCGCAAATGGTGATTGGGGCGAGTAGGCGTTGGGCGAGCTCGGACTGTAGCCTGTGCCTGGCGACATACCGCCATGCATCGGGCTGCGGAACCCATCACCATAGTTGGGCACAAAGGAGTTGCCCTCCTCGCCACTGTTGATCGCGAGTGGCGAGAACGCTGCGAGGTCGCGCACGTTGCCACCTCCAGAGTCCCACATCGGTGAAGCGCCATCATATGGCGTCAGCGCACCCGCAGCGTTGCCTGGAGTCATGCCTCCCGCAAGTTGCGCGTCCATCATGCTTTGCACTGGCAGGCGCGTGTCGACGACGACGTCCTTGAGCATGTCCATGTCGAGCGTGACTTCAAAAGCACCAGTGCCCATAGGCGCCATCTGCCCGAAGAGAACGTTCTCCGCGATGCCATAGCAGTCGTCTTTCTCGCCAATCGCCGCTGCCTCCATGAGGATTTCGACAGTCTCCTCGAACGAACAGCGCATGAGTGCGCCAGTATCCGCGCGATTGATACCGTGACGAGTGATTGCCATGATTGAACCGCGGCAGGTCATGAGGTCGCAGAGCAGGGAGAGATGGCGGTAGTTGACGTAGGAACCATCGAACTCGATGACACTGCGCAACTCGCGGAGCAACGATGCGCGTGCCGCCTCCACGCCGAGCACCTTGAACACTTCCGTGCAGCTGTTGGAGTGCGTCCGGGCGAAGTCAACACCGTCGACCGTCATGATCGTCTTCAAGTTGACACCGGTCGTCTCGAGCACCCACTCAGCCTCCTTGCGCGTGACGATCTTGCCGGACGGCTCCGTCTCGATCTTGTCCTGTTGAACCAAGAACACACGCGAGATGCCCTCGACACCGCGCAGGCTGACCGAGTTGAGCATCGTGTTCTCCAGCTGTCGGTAGAACACGTCCTCCTCGTCCATCCGCGTTTCGTCATCCTTATCGAGCGAGCCGACGACACGGCAACGAATGACAAGCTTGTCGGCATTGTCCTCGGACCAGATGACGAACAGGTCCGTCATGAAGTTCTCGGCGATACGGCTGGCGACGTAGCTCATGTCGAGCTTGCGATCAAGCATCTTGGCACGGTCGAGCTCAAGGCGCAGCAGCCACGGCGACTGGAGGTGCAGCTTGGCTTCGACTTCCTCGTCCGGAATCGCGAAGAAGGCTTCGACGAACTCGAGATCTTCCTCGATGAGGGTTGTCTGTGGGTCTGGGTCGTAAAAGATCTCGACAGCTGCCGTGATCGTCCGCAGGGTGGTGTACGCAAGGTCAGTCTGGACGAGTTTGGCCAGTTGCGAGTTGGCAGCGATATGTGGAGCCAAGTAGACAGTGTGCGACGGGGTTTTGATGTTGGCCGCGACGTTGATGATCTCCTTCAGACGCGGGACACCGAGCGTGACGTTCTTACTCGAGACACCGGCATAATGGAACGTGTTAAGCGTCATTTGCGTCGCCGGTTCGCCGATGGACTGCGCTGCAAGCGTACCGCACATTTCGCCTGGGTTGGCGATGGAGCCCATGAACTTGGCCTCGATTTCACCAATGACCCACTCGAACGCCTCGTGCGTAAGATGGTGCTCCTCAACGACAGGCCGCGTAGCGAAGGTCGCACGAATGTGGATGTTGAACAGCAACGTTGCGTTGTGCTGCGCCTCCCGACTGATCGAGTCCTCGCCGCGGACTACAACGAGCCTCTCGAGCAGCGCGCGAACAGTCGCGATGATGACAGCAGGCTCGAGGTTGGTTGGCTTCCGCCTGTCAATGTGGAAGATCTGCTGCGCGTTCTGGATGATGCGCCGCAGGTTGACTGGCAGGTAGATCGGATTGCGCGGGTCAGTGTTGCGGAAGATTTCTTGCCGCATCAGCCGACGGTCCTCCTCGATCTGCCTATACTCGTCGTCCAGCAACTGCTGTAGCTCCACCGAGCCGTCGTCTATGCCAACGGCCAGCGACCCAGACTTGAAGCCATGCTTGGGATCGGTCGTGTCGACCTTGTATTTGCGGACAAAAGTCGCGTCGTCGAGACCGAAGTGGTCGATGCCTTGACGCTCAATGAAGGCGCCGTCCATGCCATCCTCGCCGTACACGAACTGGATGAGATCGCCAAGCGAGTTGCGCACCGTGCCGTCGTAGCACACCGTCACGTCCTCGAGCGCCTTGACCAACCGCCGCTGGATGTATCCCGTCTCGGCCGTCTTGACAGCCGTGTCGATGAGACCTTCGCGACCAGCCATCGCGTGGAAGAAGAACTCCTGCGGCGTGAGGCCTCGCAGGTACGAGTTCTCGACGAAACCGCGTGCCTCGGGCGTGAAGTCGTCCTTGGCGAAGTGTGGCAGCGTGCGGTGCTTGAAGCCGAAGGGGATACGCTTGCCCTCGACGGACTGCTGTCCGACGAAGATGGACATCTGCGAGATGTTGATGAACGAGCCCTTCGAACCCGCCATGACCATCTGCTTGACGTTGTTGTCTTCCTTGAGCGAGTCCTGTGCGTTCTTGCCCGTGTCGTCACGAGCCTTGTTCAGCTCCGCCTCAACGGACCGCTCGAGCGTCTCGCGGATCGTCATACCGGGCTTCGGCTTGAGAATGTCCATCTGCGAATCGTGCAGGAGCTGGTTGACGTTCTTCCGACAGATCAACATGCGCGACTTGACGAACGCCATCGTCGTCGGGTCAGCAATCGTATCACCGATGCCGATACTGAAGCCGTTGTGGAACAGCCAGTAGTTGACGACTGTCTGCAGGCCGGTGAACAGTCCTCGACAGACCTCCGGGCCTTTCTCGCGGAAAACGACGTGAACAAGACCGCCCTGTGCTGCGCCGACCGTCTTCTTGTCGACAACACCGTACAAAATGTCGCCGTTCTCGATGAGCATGCCGTCGTCCTTGAGCGGATTCGGGCTCGGCGGGTCCGCTGACCGCGCGATGTTGATACCGCGCGGAATGGCAAGCGAGAGGATCTGCTTTCCGGACCAAAGCGGCTTCGGCTTGATGATGCATGGCGTGGGTATTGTCCCGTCCCAGTCCGGCACCCAGAGCATGATGTTCTGAACTAAGTTCCAGTC
>Ga0247815_10003048_pt1 | contig 12191 bp, 9 predicted proteins | sample UWRJL194509B1_FD_181014 | JGI IMG/M metagenome (GOLD analysis project Ga0247815, IMG submission 181014) | Plant litter microbial communities from Arlington Agricultural Research Station in Wisconsin, United States - UWRJ-L194-509B-1 | ecosystem: Environmental > Terrestrial > Plant litter >... | reverse complement strand
TCATTATTTTATCACCTGTTTTTATAATAGTGACAATTTTTCTGGCTGTTGCCAATGATGGAAAGCCATTTTTCATACAACCGCGACCTGGAAAACACGGCAGGATTTTCCGTATTGTGAAGTTTAAAACCATGAACGACAAGAAAGATGCCGATGGAAATTTGCTTAGCGATGAGATCCGGCTGACGAAAATTGGTTCTTTTGTTAGAAAAACCTCGTTGGATGAAATTCCGCAATTGTTCAATATCATTATTGGCGACATGAGTTTGATCGGACCGCGTCCGCTTTTGACGCAATACCTGCATTTGTATTCCGATTTCCAGAACAGAAGGCACGAAGTAAAGCCGGGAATTACCGGATGGGCGCAAGTCAACGGCAGAAATGCGATCAGTTGGGATAAAAAATTTGAACTCGATGTTTGGTATGTTGATAACATGTCATTTCTGCTTGATGTGAAGATTATTTTCAGGACCATTCAAAAAGTCGTAAAAAGCGAAGGAATTAATTCGGCTGATGCCGCCACAATTGAGCCATTCAATGGAAAATAGTGTTACTTTATACGGAGCCAGCGGACATGCAAAAGTGATCATCGATATTCTTCTGAACAGCAATTTTGCCATTGAAGCAGTTGTAGATGACAATCCTAAAATCCCGGTGATATTGGGCTATCCGGTCGTAAAAACCTCCGATTTCGATCTGGAAAAATTAAAACGTACCATCATTTCAATTGGTAATAACAAAATCAGGAAAAAACTTTCCGCGTCACTGCAGACTTCCTTTGCAACCGCGATCCATCCATCCGTGGTAGTTTCGCCTTTTGCAACGATTGGCGAAGGTTCGGTGCTGATGGCAAATGTGGTGGTAAACCCGGATGCGGTGATTGGAAAACATTGCATTATCAATACGGCTGCGGTATTGGAACATGACTGCCAGATAGGTGATTTTGCACACATCTCGCCAGGAGTTTCATTGGCAGGTAATGTGAATGTAGGAGTTGGTGCCCATGTCGGAATCGGCGCAACGGTCATTCAGGGAATTACAATTGGCAAATGGTCGGTTGTAGGAGCCGGAACAGTTGTGATTAAAGACGTTCCCGATTATGCCGTTGTTGTAGGAAATCCCGGTAGAATTATACGATTCGACGAAAAACAGGATTAAATCAATGGAGAATTTAAAATTTGGCAACAAATCCTGATGACAATTTAAATGCAGTTGATTATTTGCAACTGTCGTTAATTGGTAGGAGAATATATATAAATTTACATTTTATTAAGAAATCATGAATCACTCTAAAATATGGCTTTCGTCTCCGCACATGGGAGGCAGCGAACAAAAATTTGTACAGGAAGCTTTTGATACAAACTGGGTCGCTCCACTTGGTCCGAATGTCACCGGTTTTGAAAACGACCTTGAAAAATACATTTCTAACGATTCACATATTGCAGCGTTAAGTTCAGGAACGGCGGCGCTTCATCTGGGTTTGGTTTTGCTTGGCGTAAAAGCAGGCGACGAGGTGATTTGCCAGAGTTTTACTTTCTCTGCTTCGGCGAATCCAATTATGTACTTAAATGCCACGCCAGTTTTTGTGGATAGTGAGCCTGAAACCTGGAATCTTTGTCCCGAATTTTTAGAACAGGCCATCGTTGACCGGATTTCAAAAGGCAAAAAACCAAAAGCGATCATAGCGGTGCATTTATACGGAATGCCTTTTAAAGGCGAAGAGATCCGTAAAGTTGCCGATAAATATCAAATCCCAATATTGGAAGACAGCGCAGAAGCTTTGGGAAGTACTTACAAAGGGCAGAAGTGTGGTACTTTTGGAGACATCGGAATTTTGTCTTTTAACGGAAATAAAATCATCACGACTTCGGGTGGAGGCGCATTGGTTGCCAAAACCAAAGAATTGAAAGAAAAAGCGGTTTTTCTCGCAACTCAGGCGAGGGATAACGCGCCACATTACCAGCACAGCGAAGTGGGTTACAATTACAGACTCAGTAACATTTGCGCGGGAATTGGCCGTGGCCAGATGGAAGTGCTCGACAAACACATTGGTTTCAGAAGGGAAATGCATGACTTTTATCTGGATTATTTTGCCAATGTTGAAGGCGTAACGGTGTTTAACGAACCGGATCCTGATTATTATTCAAACCATTGGCTGAGCGCGATCACTGTAGACCCTTTAAAAACAGATGGAAAAACACGCGAAGATTTGCGTTTGGCGTTGGAAGTCGAGAATATTGAAAGTCGTCCGCTTTGGAAACCCATGCATTTGCAGCCTGTTTTCGAGCAATATCCGTATTATGGAAGCAATGTTGCCGAAGTTTTATTTGAAACCGGATTGTGCCTTCCTTCGGGATCAAATTTGGTAAATGACGACCGACAGCGAATAAAAGACGTTTTTGATTCTTTTCTTGAATAAACTGTAACAATTGTTATAAAACTGTTAATTTTTTTTTAGCTTTGGATTTCAATAAAACATGATGAATAATTCTATTTTTCAAACTATAAAAAATAGTTTTTTTGCAGAGCGTTTCCGCAATATTGGCTACTTGCCAAGGTGGATTATTTTTGTCATCGACCTATTTATCGTGTTGATCGCAAATGTATTGACGCATTTTATTATCTCAAGCCTTACAATTACCTTTTACGACGATCTCAACATGCCGGGCCGTTATGGGCTTATACTGTTTGTGAACGCTATTTTCTTTTTTATATACCGTACTTACGCTGGGATTCTTCGCCATTCCACTTTTATAGATGGCGTAAAGTTGCTGATCTCTACAACTGCTTCCTATTTTGTGATGTTGATCCTGAATTATTCCTGGAGCATGATAGCTGGTTACAAGGCTTTCCTGACCACGGGTTTGTTTATCAGTTACATGATTTCTTTTTTGCTGCTGTTTCTGTTTAGGATTCTTGTGAAATATTCTTTCGAAAAATACATGAATTTCGAAGATCAAAAAAAACTTATTAACGCGGTAATTTATGGAGCTGATGCCAATGCGATTTCGGTAGCCAATGCCTTAAAAACTGAAACGCCGAGCAGGTTCCGACTTTTGGGATTTGTCGATAAATTCAGCCACAATAAGGTTAGTAAAAGCATCCTGAATCTTCCAATAATCAATCAGAACAAAAAAATCCATGTGATACTTCGGGCGATGAAGGCAGAGGCGCTGATCATTGCCGAGAAAAGCCTCAGCAAAGAGGAAACCATTGCACTGGTTGAAGAATGTTTGGAATTTAATTTCAAAGTATATACCGTTCCTTTAATAACCGATTGGGAAGACCAGCAGCAAATATCAAATAAGGTCAAGAATTTTGATATTGAAGATTTGTTGGAGCGCAAACCAATTGTGCTTGATACGCATTCGATTTCGTCGCAATTGCAAGGAAAAACCATTATGATTACCGGTGCTGCCGGATCAATAGGAAGCGAAATTACCAGGCAGGTCTTGGGTTTTAATCCGCGTAAAATCATTATGCTCGACCAGGCCGAAACGCCATTGCACAATCTGACACTCGAAATTAATGGCGTTACCAGCGGCACAAAAATTCGCTCAGTGCTTGCAGATATCAGAAATAAAGAAACGCTCGAAAAAGTTTTTAGCACTTATCAGCCAGACGTTGTTTACCACGCCGCAGCTTACAAACATGTGCCGTTAATGGAAGACAATCCGTCGCAAGCGGTCTCAACCAACATTATAGGAACGAAAAACTTGGCAGATCTCGCAATTAAATATAATGTCGAACGTTTTGTAATGGTTTCTACCGATAAAGCTGTGAATCCCAGCAGTGTGATGGGTGCCAGTAAAAGAATCGCCGAAAAATACGTGCAAACACTTTACCAAAACGGACACGAACCAGATGCTACCAAATTCATTACGACGCGTTTCGGGAATGTTTTGGGGTCAAACGGATCGATAGTGCCATTATTTACAAAACAAATTGCGGAAGGCGGGCCAATTACGATCACACATCCCGAAATTATCCGGTATTTCATGACCATTCCCGAAGCTTGCCAATTGGTACTTGAAGCCGGAGCTATGGGAAAAGGCGGTGAAATTTTCATATTTGACATGGGCGAGCCCGTAAAAATTATTGACCTTGCCAAAAAAATGATCAGACTTGCTGGTTTTACGCCGGATAAGGAAATAGAAATAAAAATTATCGGACTCCGGCCTGGTGAAAAACTATATGAAGAATTGCTCAACGACACTTCAAAAACATTGCCAACGCACAACGAAAAAATTATGATTGCCCAGGAACTTCATGACAATTATATCGAAGTAAATATTGCCATTGCTGATTTGTACGGTTGTGTTTCCAATGATGATATCGTTTCAAAAATGAAAAATATCGTTCCTGAATTCAAAAGCATGAATTCGATTTTCGAAACGCTCGATAAGGATTAGTCACATGTATACTTTCAGATTAGTTATGCTTCGCGTTAAGCTGAAAAAGCTATATTTGCAAACTTAAAATTCAGATATGAAATTTTCTTTTATTAGAGTTGTTCTTGTTTTTGTCGGAATATTTGCAATTTACTCGTGCGGATCCAGGAAAGAGATCGTATACTTTCAAAATATTGACAGTACAGCTAGTTATGATGGCTCAAAAAATTATGAGGCCAAGTTACAGCCTGATGACTTGTTAAGTATCATTGTTTCAGCTGACAGCCCTGAAGTAACTACTCCATTTAACTTGCCCGATTTTGAAGGGAATGACGCAGCAAATCGCGGCTTTAAAACCTATCTGATAGACAGCGAGGGATTTATCGACTTTCCGATATTGCGAAAACAAAAATTAGGAGGACTTACGCGAACCGAGGCACATGCAAAATTGGTAGCAGCGATTTCAGAATACATCAACAATCCAACAATCAATTTAAGAATTGTAAACTACAAAGTTTCTGTGCTTGGAGAAGTAGCACGCCCAAACAGTTATACCATAAGCGGTGAACGAATTACCGTTCTTGAGGCATTGAGTATGGCCGGAGATTTAACGATTTACGGAAAACGTGAAAATGTTCTGGTTATAAGGGAAATTGAAGGAAAGAAAACATTTGCGAGATTGGACCTTACAAAGTCAGACATTTTGAATTCCCCATTTTACTATTTGGGACAAAACGATGTGGTGTTTGTAGAACAAAATAAAACAAGAATTAATTCCTCTAAAATAGGACCCGATGTTGGTGTGATTTTATCAGCAGTATCGATATTGATAACGCTTGGGGTATTATTGACAAGATAAATTTAAAAAATAATGGAAGTTCATCCGTCTTTATCTAAAGAAACCCACGACGAAAGCCTGAATATCAGGGAACAAATAGATCAGTACCTTGTTCATTGGAAATGGTTTCTGCTTGGAATTTTTGTATGTTGTACCATAGCAGCAATTTATTTGCGTTACGCCATTCCAACTTACAAAGCTTCAACAACCATTTTGGTTAAAGATGAGCGAAAAGGCGGCTTACAGTCTGAACTCTCTGCTTTTGAAGATCTTGGTCTGATGAAAGGTGTGAAAAGCAATGTCGATAATGAAGTCGAGGTAATCAAATCGCGAACTATTGTCGAAACCGCGGTGCGTAAACTCAACCTGAATGTCAGTTATTTTTCTGAGGCCAGGGTAAAGTCGGTCGAAATTTATGATGAAAAGCCAATCTTGTGTACTGTTGTTGAGATGGGTGATCAATATTATTTTAAAAACATTGCCTATCAGATACATTCCTTAAATGCTGATAAATTTGAAATATTTGATGGTTCCGAAAAAAGTATTGGCAGGTTTTCTTATGGCGATATTGTAAAGCTAAAATATTGTAAAATAGTTGTTTCGAAAAATCCAATAAAGAACTTTCAGTTGGATCAGTACGTGGTTAAAATGCAATTTGGAAAACTTGCCGATGTGGTTCAAAAGTATCGTAACAGACTTGTTATTGCGGCTGTAGGAAAAAATACCAGCGTAGTAGAGTTGTCTATTGTCGATCCTGTGAAAGAAAAAGCAGAAGATTTTCTTGACGCCATAATCCAAATTTACAATGCTGATGCTATTGCGGATAAAAATTTTATCTCTAAAAACACAGAAAAGTTTATCGATGACAGGCTCAAGTTAATCTCACGAGAGCTCGGAGATGTCGAAAAAGATGCAGAAGGATTTAAAAAGTCAAATCAGGTTACAGATATTGTTTCTGAAGCTGGACTTTACCTTCAAAATTCTGTTGTTTTTGAAAAAGAGCTTATTGAAACCGAAACGCAAATCCGGATCGTAGAGTCAATGATCGATTTTATGAAATCGATCCAGGTAAGCGATTTGGTCCCAATCAATATCATTCCAAGCGAAGAGAGCACGGGAAGTTTGATTACGGAGCATAACAATCTGGTGATTGAACGCAACAGGATTGTAAAAACTGGAACCTCTAAAAATATCATGGTAATTAACCTTGATAAAAAAATAGAAGAACTCAATCAGAATATCAAAAATAGCCTCGCAACCCTAAAATCTGTTCTCAACATCAGAAGATCAGATTTGCAGAAACAAAGTGCGATGGTCAGCGGTAAGATTTCCCAAATTCCAAGGCAGGAACGCGAGTTTCGTGTTATTGACAGGCAGCAGAAAATTAAAGAATCGCTTTACTTATATCTGTTGCAAAAACGCGAGGAAATTGCCATTTCACTAGCTGTTACGCCTTCAAATGCAAAAGTTATCGATACGGCATTGGCTAACGAAACGCCGGTTTCTCCTCAAAAAGGAATTATTTATCTGGGAGCCCTTGTGTTAGGATTGCTTATTCCTTTCGGAATCATATATGTATTGCAAATGCTTGATACGAAAATCAAAACCAGGTACGATGTTGAGGCAAAAGTTACCATTCCGTTTCTTGGCGACATTCCGAAATCAGAATCGAATGAGGAAATTATCAATACAAACAGCCGTTCAAGTTCTGCCGAAGCCATCCGAATTGTCAGGACAAATCTGGAGTTTATGCTTGGAAATGTAGCTGAGCAAACTGCTAAAACCATATTTGTCACCTCTACACTTCCTAAAGAAGGGAAAACTTTCGTGGCGGTAAATCTTGCGACTACCATTGCTTTATCGAATAAAAAAGTGCTGTTAATTGGACTGGATATCAGAAATCCTAAAATTGACAAATATGTGAAATTGCCATCAAAAGGACTTACGAATTACATTTCCCAAAACGAAAATGACATTGATGATTATATCGTAAAACTGGACAATTTTGAAACACTTTACGTATTGCCATCTGGTGTAATTCCGCCGAATCCTGTAGAATTGCTGATGAATAAAAAAATCGATCTGCTGTTTCAAGAGCTCAAAACCAAATTTGATTACATCGTGGTTGATACGGCTCCGGTAAGCGTAGTAACCGATACCTTACTAATCGCGAAAAATGCAGACGTATTTATATATGTTATGCGCGCCAATTATCTTGACAAACGCATGCTCAAACTTGCGGAATCATTTTACAGGGATAAAAAATTGCCAAATATGGCGGTCGTTCTCAACGATACCATCTGGAATAAAAGTTCGCGTTATGGCTATGGATACGGTTACGGATACGGGTATGGCGTAGACGTAGAGAAAGAGCCTTGGCATGCCAACATTACAAAGTTCTTCAAAAAGAAAAACTAAATCAGAACCTAAAAAAAGTATTGGCCGCGAAAGCTTCCTTTAATGCTACGGCATCTTTGAACATGATTTTTTTGGAAAATGCCGCGACATGGTTGCTGTGATGTACGTCTGAACTGACGTAATCGATCATTCCCTTTTTGAGTAATTTTTTGGCAGTCATCGCTACTTCTTCACCATAATATCCAACGGTAGAAAGTAGGTTGAGTTGAAACAGGCAACCTGCATTTTTTAGTTTTTCATATTGCGCAAAATTCTGATGGAAAAATAAATAACGCTCAGGATGTGCCAATACCGGCTTATAGCCTGCGACCTGCAAGTCAAAAAGAATTTCATACAGCTGTATCGGCGGATTGATGTAAGACATTTCTACCAGCACATAGTTGTCTTTAAGTGTAAGTAATGGGCCAGTTTTAAAAATCTCTGAAAAGTTACCATCCATCAGGTATTCTGCCGCACATTTTAAAGGAACTTCAATGCCTTTGTTCTGGAGTATTTCCTTTGTTTCTATACATTTAGAATGAATGCTGTCAAACGTGTTGTCCCAGACATTTTTCATAATATGCGGCGTCGTGATAAACTGTTCAAATCCCAATTTAGATAACGAAGTAATTAATTCAACGCTATGGTGTTCAAATTTTGCCCCGTCGTCGATGCCTGGCAAAAGGTGTGAATGAAAATCGACATAATTATCCGGGATCAAATCTTTGAGGTAAGATTTTTTTATAAGGTAGTGAAGCAACTTTTCAATATTTTAGTGTGACAAAATTACGTAATAATCAGCTATAATCATTTTTATTGAAAATATTTCATTCATTTAAATTATAATGCGTTAAGCCCTGCAGACTTTAGTTTAATTGTTATATTTGCGCTCGCAACAATACTGGTGTTTGGGCAAATATGGCCACGTTTGTGATGTAAATTGCCTTCGCGCCGAAATAAAAAATAATGGATAAAGACAATCATGACGAAGACTGGGATCTCGTAATTAAAGGACACAGTTCGCTTTTTGATTTAAAATTTAACGACCTCTGGCGTTACCGGGATTTGCTTTTGATGTTCGTGAAACGTGATTTTGTAAGTTTTTACAAACAAACGGTCCTTGGGCCTTTATGGTTTTTTATCCAGCCGATTTTCACCACGATCGTATTTACTTTTGTTTTTGGAAATTTGGCTGGAATCAGTACTGATGGGCTTCCGCAGTATTTATTTTACCTCTCCGGAATCACCGCCTGGAATTATTTCTCCGATTGCCTCACCAAGACAAGCACTGTTTTTCGTGACAATGCCAGCATATTTGGCAAAGTATATTTTCCAAGATTAATCATGCCATTAAGTGTAGTCGTCAGTAATCTGGTTCGTTTTGGCGTACAGTTGCTGCTGCTGATTTGTATGATGGTTTATTTCGGAATTCAGGGCGCCAATTTTCACGTAACCTATGCCATTTTATTTTTCCCGATTTTGGTAATTTTGATGGCTTTACTGGGATTGGGAGCCGGATTGATTATCACTGCGATGACTACAAAATACAGGGATTTGACTTTTTTGGTCACTTTTGGCGTACAGCTTCTGATGTATGGAACAACAGTTATTTACCCGTTGAGCGCCGCTCCTGCAGAATATAAAAGGATCATCGAACTCAATCCGATGACCGGGATTATTGAAGCTTTTCGATATTCCTTTCTTGGAAAAGGCGAATTTACACTATGGAGTCTTGGGTATTCGTCCATTTTTACATTGGTTGTCCTGATATTAGGTATTGTCATATTCAATAAAACCGAAAAAAACTTTGTAGATACGATATAATGGAAGAGACGGCAATTAAAGTTGAAAATCTGGCGAAAGCCTATCAGATCGGACAAATTGGAACGGGAACAGTTTCCCGTGATTTTGAACGCTTTTGGGCTACAAAAATCAGAAAAAAGGAAGATCCGTTTTTGAAAATCGGAGAAACTAACGACCGCAGTACCAAAGGCGGAAGCGATATTGTATGGTCTTTAAAAGACATCAATTTCGAGATCAATCAGGGAGATGCTGTTGGGATCATTGGGAAAAACGGTGCCGGAAAAAGTACGCTGCTCAAATTATTGTCAAGAGTGACCAGTCCAACATTAGGCGAAATCAAAATAAAGGGGCGTATTGCAAGCCTGCTTGAGGTTGGAACCGGTTTTCATCCCGAATTGTCAGGACGCGAAAATATCTATCTTAATGGTGCTATCCTTGGCATGCGTAAAAAAGAAATTACCAGAAAACTGGACGAAATTATAGATTTTTCGGGTGTTGAAAGATACGTCGATACACCGGTAAAACGCTACAGCAGCGGAATGTATGTGCGTTTGGCATTTGCAGTGGCGGCGCATCTCGAAAGCGAGATCCTGATCGTTGATGAAGTTTTGGCAGTAGGCGATGCAGAATTCCAAAAGAAATGCCTCGGAAAAATGGGAGACATTTCTAAAGGTGAAGGACGAACGGTTTTGTTCGTCAGTCACAATATGGCGGCAGTAAAAAATTTGTGTACAAAAGGAATTGTACTCGAAAATGGAAAAGTGGTATACACTGGAAACGCATTGGAAAGTATCGATTATTATACTGATATTTTTTCACAAACTTTTACAGATTTGCCAATTCGTAAATCATTTGCGAATAGAGCTGAGATCACAACATTTGCAGTATCTGTAAATAACAGGATTGTCCAGCCAGGCGTCACGGTATTATTGGGAAGAAAACTAAAAATTAATTTGACTGTGCTGTTGAAAGATTTTATCGATGACCTTTCGGTAGCGATCGATGTTATCGATAAACATGGAGAACTGATGTCACACCTGACTAACGAAGATGACGGTTTTTACATGTTCAAATTAAAAGAAAATGACATTCGCAATATCGAAATTGAAACTTCCGAGTTGCTATTGATTCCCGGATTGTATTCCATGAACTTGTGGCTTGGAATTGGACAAGGGGAAAGTCTGTATGAAATTAAAAATTTCTTTTCATTTGTAATCGAACAAAGCGATTTCACAAAGCGAACTAAGGCACTTCCAGGGCATTCTAAAGTTTACCTGCATTCCTCATGGAAGTCTCAGGACCTTTAAAAAAAAACGCGATATGATAAAAGTTGGTTATTTGATCTCCTACGATTACGATCTGATTTTTCCATCGCTTTTGCAAGTGTATGACCATGTCAGTAAAATTGTGATTGCGATAGACAAGAACAGAAAAACCTGGACGGGAAATGCGTTCGAAATACCACAGTCTTTTTTTGACCAACTCACTGCTTTTGACCACAAACGCAAAATTGTAATTTACGAAGATGATTTCAGCATTCCCGAACTCACGCCTATGCAGAACGAAACCCGTGAACGCAATATGTTGTCAAAAAAAATGGGACGCGGTTGGCTTATGCAGCTCGATGTAGATGAGTATATTTACGAATTTGATAAGGTTGCAAAACACCTTCGCAAACTAAATTTTCTTTTAATCTGGCCAAAAATGACACCGGTTATTTTTCGCGCAAGGTTAATTACTTTATATCGAAAGCTGGACGATGGTTTTCTTTTTATTGATAATGAAGAACGTTTTCCGTTTGTCACAAATTACCCACATTATACCATCGCCAGGGATAATGGCGAAATAAAATCAATATTTACCGGAATCAACGTAATCCATCAATCATGGGCGCGTGAGGAGGGTGAAATTCTTCAAAAGATCAAAAATTGGGGACACAGCGCCGACTTTGACGTTATGAAGTATTTTGAATTTTGGAAGACATTGAATTCATCAAATTATCTTGAGCATAAAAATATTCACCCGATAATTCCAAAAGTTTGGAATGAACTTCATTTTCTAAAATCGACTGATATAAATGATTTTATAAATAAGTATGCTTTGGCGAATCCGCAACGAATATTACCTTTAAAGTTTAAGAAACAGGTGAAATTGGTTCTTCAGTATTTCTTAAAGACAATTTAAGCAATGCTCGCAATCGTAATCCCATACTATAAAAAAACTTTCTTTGATCAAACTTTGCGATCTCTGGCCATGCAAACAGATAAAAGGTTCAAAGTTTATATTTGCGACGATGCAAGTCCTGAAAATCCTTTTGAAATAATCAACCGTTTTTCAAACGAACTGGATCTCGTATATCATAAATTTGACCAAAATATGGGCTCATTTTCGTTAGTGAAGCAATGGAATCGAAGTATAAAAATCACAAATGATGAAAAATGGCTGATGATCTTAGGCGATGACGATTTTCTTGGGCCTGATGTAATTGAAAAATGGTATGCAAACCTTCCGGTTTTTGAAAAAATTTCCAATGTGGTGCGCTTTGCGACAAAAACCATTAATGAAAAATTGCAGACCATTACCGATGCCTACATCCATCCGCAACTAGAGCCGGCTGCAAATTTCTGGTTTCGCAGGTTCAAGGAAGAAACCAGGAGTTCGTTATCTGAACATGTTTTTTCAAGACAGGCGTTCGAACAGCATGGCTTTCGCGATTATCCACTTGCCTGGCACAGCGATGATATGTCGTGGCTGGAATTTTC
>Ga0247815_10003047_pt1 | contig 12196 bp, 12 predicted proteins | sample UWRJL194509B1_FD_181014 | JGI IMG/M metagenome (GOLD analysis project Ga0247815, IMG submission 181014) | Plant litter microbial communities from Arlington Agricultural Research Station in Wisconsin, United States - UWRJ-L194-509B-1 | ecosystem: Environmental > Terrestrial > Plant litter >... | reverse complement strand
TTTACTTTCAACAAATAAATTATATTTTTGTTTAAAATACATTCTCATGTTAAAAGTAGGAGTTTTAGGTGCTGGTCATCTTGGTAAAATACATTTACGCTTATTACAACAATCTGACAAATACGAATTAGTTGGATTTTACGATGAAAATCAAGAAAATGCCGAACGAATATCAAAAGAATTTGGCTATAAAAACTTCAGTACTATTGCAAAATTAATCCACGCTGTGGATGTCATTGATATTGTAACCCCAACACTTTCTCATTATAAATGTGCTAAGGTAGCCATTAAATCAGGAAAACACATCTTTATAGAAAAACCTATTGCCAATACCGTTGCAGAAGCCGAGGAAATTATCGCTTTAGCAAAAGAATACAACGTAAAAGGTCAGGTTGGTCATGTTGAGCGCTTTAATCCAGCGTTTATTGCTACAAAAAACATGATCGAAAATCCAATGTTTATAGAAACGCACCGTTTGGCAGAATTTAATCCACGTGGTACAGATGTTCCTGTAGTTCTGGATTTAATGATTCATGATATTGATGCGATCTTAAGCGTAGTAAACTCAAAAGTAAAAGACATTCATGCAAGTGGCGTTTCGGTTATTAGTGATACTCCGGATATTGCCAATGCAAGAATTGAGTTCGAAAATGGATGTGTAGCAAACTTAACAGCAAGCAGAATTTCGTTGAAAAACATGCGTAAAACACGTTTCTTTCAGAAAGATGCTTATATTTCTGTAGACTTTCTGGAGAAAAAATGCGAAGTAGTCCGTATGAAAGACGCACCGGAAATTCCAGGAGATTTTGATATGATTCTGCAAAATGCCGAAGGCGTAAAAAAACAAATCTATTTTACTAATCCTGATGTCGAGCAAAACAATGCCATTCTTGACGAATTAGAATCGTTTGCAAACGCCGTAAAAACAGATACTACTCCGGTTGTAACACTTGAACAAGCAACTGATGCTTTGAGAGTAGCGTATCAAATAATTGATTGTTTCGATAAATAATTGAAAGTTTAAAAAATAAAATTAGCCACGAATTCACGAACCATTTGGTGAATTCGTGGCTAAATCATAAATATAATATCTAAGATAAAATGAAAACTATAGCTGTAATTGGTGCAGGAACAATGGGTAACGGAATTGCTCATACATTTGCACAAAGTGGTTTTACTGTAAAATTAATTGACGTTTCTGAGAAATCATTAGACAAAGGAATGGCAACTATTGCCGCAAACTTAGACCGAATGTTGTCTAAAGGAACCATAACTCAGGAAGATGTTGCTAAAACTATCACTAATATTATTACGTATACTGATATTAAGGATGGTGTTGTTGGCGTTGATTTAGTAGTCGAAGCTGCTACAGAAAATGTAGAATTAAAACTAAACATCTTCAAGCAATTAAACGAGGCCTGTTCTCATAACACTATTTTAGCAACCAATACTTCTTCGATATCTATTACACAAATTGGAGCCGTAGTTGCACATCCTGAACGCGTTATCGGAATGCATTTTATGAATCCGGTGCCAATTATGAAATTAGTCGAAATCATTCGCGGTTACAATACCAGCGACGAAGTCACTAAAATCATCATGGATTTATCTGAAAAATTAGGAAAAACTCCTGTCGAAGTAAACGATTATCCGGGTTTTGTGGCAAACAGAATACTGATGCCTATGCTAAACGAGGCAATCGAAACGTTATATAATAAAGTTGCCGGCGTTTACGAAATTGACACAGTAATGAAATTAGGAATGGGACACCCGATGGGGCCACTTCAACTTGCTGATTTTATTGGACTTGATGTTTGTCTTGCAATTTTGAATGTGATGTACGAAGGTTTCAAAAATCCTAAATATGCTCCTTGCCCACTATTGGTAAATATGGTTAGAGCCGGAAAATTAGGAGTGAAATCCGGAGAAGGTTTTTATGATTATAGTGAAAGTAAAAAAGCAGAGAAAATCTCTAAACAATTTATTCTTTCATAAATAAAGAAATACAATGTCGATACAATCGAATTTAAATACAATCAAAGCAAGTTTACCTGAACACGTAACATTAGTTGCTGTTTCAAAAACCAAACCTGTTCCTGATTTAATGGAAGCTTACAATGCCGGTCAGCGTATTTTTGGAGAAAACAAAATCCAGGAAATGGCCGATAAGTACGAAGAAATGCCAAAAGACATTCAATGGCACATGATTGGTCATGTTCAGTCTAATAAAGTTAAATTTATGGCACCATTTGTGAGTTTGGTTCACGGTGTTGATAGTTTAAAATTATTGCAGGAAATCAACAAACACGCTTTAAAAAACAATAGAACTATCGATTGTTTGCTTCAAATATACATTGCCGAAGAAGAATCTAAATTTGGTTTAGACGAAAACGAATTAAACGAATTATTATCTTCATCAGAATTCAAAGAGATGAAAAATATTCGTATCTTAGGATTAATGGGAATGGCAACATTTACAGAAGACCAAAAGCAGATTAAAAAAGAATTTACACATTTAAAATCAATTTTTGATTCCATAAAATCATTGAAATCTGAAAACTGCAATCTGAATACCATTTCAATGGGAATGTCTGGAGATTATAAACTAGCCATAGAATGCGGAAGCACAATGGTTAGAATTGGAAGCAGCATTTTTGGAGGCCGTTGATTTTTCAAAAACCATATATCCATAAGACGCATTACGGTGCGCACCTACAAGCAAACTGAATACTAAAAACTGAGACTGAATACTGAATTTGTACGCAATACTAGACATAGAAACCACTGGAGGCCAGTTTAACGAAGAAGGAATTACCGAAATCGCCATTTATAAATTTGATGGCCATGAAGTAGTCGACCAGTTCATTAGCCTTGTTAATCCCGAAATTCCGATTCAGCCTTTTGTGGTGAAATTAACCGGGATCAATAATGCTATGTTGCGTTCTGCTCCTAAGTTTTTTGAAGTTGCCAAAAGAATCATCGAAATTACTTCAGATTGTATTATCGTTGCGCACAACGCCTCTTTCGATTATAGAATCCTTCGTACTGAATTCAGACGTTTAGGTTATGATTTCGAAGCCAGAACACTTTGTACGGTTGAATTGGCTAAAAAACTAATTCCAGAACAACCTTCTTATAGTTTAGGAAAACTCGTTCGCGCACTCGGAATCCCAATGGCCGACAGACATCGCGCCAGCGGAGATGCCATGGCAACCACCAAGCTATTCAAAATGCTTCTTGAAAAAGATGTAGAAAAAACAATCGTAAAAGATTTTATAAAACTAGAAGTAGAAAAAGGTATTGCACCAAAATTTTTCGATCTTTTATCTCAAATGCCAACTAAAACAGGTGTTTATTATATTTATAACGAAGGCGGAACACTAATTTATATTGGCAAAAGCCAAAATATCAAAAAAAGGGTTAATCAGCATTTTACGGGAATAACAACCAAAAGCAAAAAAATTCAAACCGAAGTTTTTACCATTACTTATGATGAAACCGGAAGCGAATTAATAGCATTATTAAAAGAAAGCCAGGAAATCAAAATAAACCGACCGAGATACAATCGTTCCGGACGAAAAACGATTTTTCAATATGCCTTATATCCTGAAAAAGATGCTAATGGCTACATCAACCTAAAACTTGAAAAAGCCGACGGTCGCAAAAAAGAAATTACATCCTTTGCTACTTTGCAAGAAGGCAAAAATGCACTTTTCAAATTCACTGCAAAATACCATTTATGCCAAAAGCTAACAGGATTGTATCAAAGTAAAAAAGAGTGTTTTCAATATAAAATAAAAGAATGCGACGGCGCTTGTATTGGAGAAATCACTCCCGAAATATACAATGCAAGAGTACAGCAATTCATCTCAGAAAATAGCTTTGATAACAAAAGTATGATCCTGATTGACAGAGGTCGAAATGTAAACGAAAGAAGCGCGATATTAATCGAAAACGGAATTTATCAGGGATATGCTTTCTACGATTTAAACTATCAGATTACAAATATCGAAATTCTAAAAAACATCCTTATTCCAATGGATCACAATCGCGATGTAAAAAATATTATTCAGAATTACATGCGTAAAAGCAAATCGCTTAAAATTTTAGATTTTTAACAAATAAAAACTTTCATTATATTCGCGATATGAGAAAAGTAAAATCAAAATACGAAATCTTCAGAGAACGAATTAAAATCATTCTATATGGCACCAATACCATTTTAGGACGAATGTTTGATCTGGTTCTATTGGGATTGATTTTATTGAGTGTGCTCTTAATCATGCTCGATACTGTTCAGGGTATCAGTTCAAAATATCACGATCAGTTATTAATTTGCGAATGGGTTATCACTATTTTTTTTACCATCGAATACATTCTGAGAATTATTTCTATTCAAAAACCTATAAAATACATTTTTAGCTTTTACGGAGTAATAGATTTACTTGCCGTCTTGCCTATGTATTTGTCGATATTTTTTCCGGGTGCGAGTATTTTATCGATTGTAAGAGCCTTGCGTTTCTTAAGATTATTTAAAATATTACACATTCCGCAAATCTCCCATCAATCCTTTCAATTAAAAGAAGCAATAGATGCCAGCAAAGAGAAAATTCTAGTTTTCATCTATTTTGTCCTTATCAGTACCATAATCATCGGATCGGTGATGTACCTGATTGAAGGTAAAGAATCTGGATTTACCAGTATTCCGATGAGTATATACTGGACTATAGTTACTTTAACAACAGTGGGCTATGGAGACATCTCACCACAAACCCCTCTAGGCCAATTTGTTGCATCGCTGGTAATGATTTTAGGTTACGGCATTATAGCGGTACCAACCGGAATTGTAACAGCCGAGTTTGCAAAAAGCAGTCTTAAAAACATGAATAGCGTTAGTGGAAAAAAAACATGCACAAAATGCAACGCACAAACACATTTTGATAACGCACAATACTGTTACGAATGCGGAACCGAATTACCTAATACTTAATTTAAGGAGCTATTCCAGCTGTACATTGCAACTCCTCCTTATCTTTGTTGTTTTTTTAAGGCATAAAAGGAGCTTCTAAAGTCGCTCTTTTATCCCAAAAAAAACTAACAAATATAAGTCCGGGGTTTTCACTCCCATCTGGGCTAAAAAATATGAAACACTTAATTACCATTGTCGGACCAACCGCTATAGGCAAAACAGCCCTAAGTATTGCTCTGGCTCAACATTTCAAATGCGAGATAATATCTTGCGACAGCCGTCAGTTTTTTAAAGAAATGACCATTGGTACCGCAGTTCCAAATCAGGAAGAATTACAAGCAGCAACACATCATTTCATTCAAAATAAATCGATTTTCGAAAATTACACCGTTGGCGATTACGAAAAAGAAGCACTTTTAAAAATAGAGGAATTATTTCAAAACAATGATTTTGTCATTCTTATTGGCGGTTCAGGATTATACGTTGACGCAATCTTAAAAGGTTTCGACGAATTTCCTGAAATTAATCCCGAAGTACGTTCTGAGGTAAACTCAAACTACGAAAATCTCGGAATCGAATATCTTCAGGAACAATTAAAAAACCTGGATCCGGATTATTATCAAAAAATCACGATAGAAAACCCGCAAACACTTCAAAACCCACAACGAATGATGCGTTTTGTAGAAGTTTGTATCGGAACTCAAAAACCATATTCATCTTTTCTAAATCAAAAGAAAAACAACAGAGACTTCACTCCCATTTTAATAGGTTTAGATGCCGAAAGACCAATCATTTACGATCGAATCAATCAGCGTGTCGATATTATGATGAATGAAGGTTTACTTGAAGAGGCAAAAAAATTGTATCCTAACAAAGCGTTAAATGCGCTTCAAACCGTCGGATATAGAGAATTATTTAGTTATTTTGACGGAGATTTCTCACTAGCTTTTGCGATCGAAGAAATCAAGAAAAATACTCGCCGTTTCTCGAAACGACAACTTACATGGTTCAAACGAAATGAAGCCACAAAATGGTTTGATTACGCGACAGATAGAAAAGAAATAATAGATTATATAGAAAGTCTTCTAAAGTAAAAGCAAATCTATTTTCTGTATTCTATTTTCTATTCTCCAAATCTATCTAAAATCTAATATCAAAAATCTAAAATAAAAAAATGCCAATATCACCTAATTTCACATCAGTTTATAGTAAAGACTGGGAAATCAATTTTACACAATGCACCCCGGCTGGTTTTTTAAAATATACAGATTTATGTAATATTCTACAATTAACCGCAGGATCTCACGCCGAAGTTGGAGGCATTAGTTTTCAGGACATGCAGGAATTTCACCAGGCATGGGTTTTAAGCAGAATGCGTGTAGAAGTGCATGCATTGCCTCAATGGCAGGATGTTGTAACTGTAAAAACGTGGATTAACAGCCTCGAAAATTCACGTTCCGTTCGTGCGCTTGAAATGTATGTAAATGGAAAGAAAATTGTAGGTTGCGAAACGTACTGGGCTGTTTTTAATACCCAATCACGTCGTCCGGAACCTTTGGCAATTCCGTATGAACATTTCGAATTATTCCCTGAAAAAAGGGCTACAGATGAAGGTTTTTCTAAAATAAACATCAACCATGAAAAAGAAGCTGTCTTTGAAAAAACAGTTTATTTATCTGATTTAGATATTGTAAATCATGTAAATAACGTAAAATATCTGGAATGGTGCCTTGATCATGTTGAGCCAAAAAGAATTTTGAAACAAGAAGTAAAAAACTTTGAAATGAATTTCATGAAAGAACTGTCATTAAAAGATCAAGTCGTAATTCACGAAAGCGAAGATGGCCAAAGTACAGCAAGATTTAGCATTACAAAAGGAGAAAAAACTTGTTTTGCTTTAGAACTGCATTGGAAATAATTTTCGACCACAGATTTAAACAGATTGAACGGTTTTACACCGATTTTATTTACTTTTAATTCGCGACAAAAAAAAACAAAAAACGATGCAAAATTGCATCGTTTTTTGTTTGATATCAAAATCACTTTGATTTCTTTTTCGAATCTTTTTTAGAATTCTTTCTATTTTTCAACAAATCAATTTTGCTTTTTATTCTTTTTTCAACTTCCGTAATATCAGATTCAAAAGCAAATTGTAGCGTGTAAAGTTTTGCATTTTTAATAGCTGTCAACGCGTCTTTAAATCGAAGTTGCGCTTCAAAAAGAATTGCTTTCTTGACATAGATTTCAGATTTGTTTATCCCTTTTATAGTCAAAGCAAAATCAATGAGTTTTTGCGCTTCTTCATAATCTTCATTCAATATTAAAGTCTGAATGTAATAAGGATACACTTCAAGAGCATGAATGTTTATAGCCAAAGCTTCCTGAAAATAAGATTTTGCCTCTTCATAATTCCATAATTGATCGACCTGAATTCTTCCATACAAACACAAAACCATTGTATTTTTCCCATCATAAGAAAAAGCATAATCTAAGGATTCTATAGTTTCTTCAAGCGAATACGGATAATTATCCAAAGCCTGAAATAGGTATTTATCAATTGCTTTCATTTCGTAAATCTGTTTTTAATTGCTGACGAGTTCCTTTGTAACTTTTTTCGACTTTATTCTTTTTAAAGTCCGATCCGCTAAAAACCCTCACAGGATTCCCACGCTGAATATTCAGTTGGTTTTCCCATTGTTTCCCTACATGGTTTTTAAGTTGTTGCAAAGTTTCGTCTTCTAGTTTTTTTAATAATCTTTCTGTGGCCAGTTTCTTGTTTTGGTGCTGCGAGCGGCTGTCCATCGACACAACTGCAATCCCTGTTGGAATATGAGTTGCCCGAATAGCCGAACTCACCTTATTAACATGTTGTCCGCCTGCACCGGAACTACGCATCGCCTGATATTGAATATCATTTTCTGAAATCGAAGCATTCTTTTGTGCTTCAATCTCAAAAATGCCAATAAACCAGTTTTTACGTTTGTGCATTTTCCTAAAATGACTCTGTCCAATCCATTGAATCGTTCCTATCCAGGAATTCGCAAATTTTTCAGCATTGGTTCCTTTTACGGCAATTGTTGCTGTTTCAACCGTTCCGTTTTCCTGACCAACCTCTCTTTGTAATAAAGTGGCTTCTAAACCTTGCTCCTGCGCTTCGTCTAAAACTTTTTTAAGCACTTGAGCAACCACCCAAGTGCATTCTGCAGGTCCGCGACCCGCTGTTATCTGAATTATTTTTTCCATTTTTCTAATATTTTAAGAAGCTTTTCTCTATTCTTTGCTTCTTTTACAAACTTTGGAAGCCTCGAAATCATAGTTCCGTTAGTACTTCCATTATTGTTTCTTTCTCTTAAATCTGCTTTAATATATCTTTCCAGATAATTTATGTGCTCCAGATTATAAGCCCAAAAAAATGTTTTATCAAATTCTTTTTGATACCATAATTCCGCATTAAAAAAACCTTCTCTTACTGCTGCAGTATCTGAATTCAGAGCAAAAGAAACTTCTTCAATTTTAGGCTTATACTCTTTAATTTCATTACAAATCGTGCATTTTAATTTAATTTTAGTCGGTTTTTCATTTAGCACTTGAGACTCGAACTTTATCTTATCTTCATTATTACAACAATAAGTATCCACAAAGGCTTTGTATTTTACTGCAACCTCTTTTAGTGAATAATAGCAGTTTTTACATTCTAAAATTCGCTTATCATTATAATACCATTGAGACTCAAAAGTTCTCTTTACAACTGCCTGAGAAGCACATTGAGGACATTTTACATTTATAATATCCCCAAAACTTCCTAACCATTTATTTTCATCTTGAAATCTTTCCATGATCTTTACTTTTTTATCGGTCCATTCTAACAATTTTTGGAGTGAAAGTTCCCAGAACTTCAACCAAATCAGTTTGATTTCCCATTACTTTTGTAATGTCTTTGTATGCCATTGGCGCTTCGTCAATATTTCCGCCAATTAAGGTTACATCATTCGCTTTCAAAACCTTTTTGATTTCACTTTGGGTAAAAGTGGCTTTGCATTTCGCTCTCGAAAACAAACGTCCTGCTCCATGCGAAGCCGAGTTTAAACTCGCGGCATTTCCTTTGCCTTTCACAATATAACCAGGCGCCGTCATCGAACCGGGAATAATACCCAATTGACCTTCAGCAGCTGGAGTTGCACCTTTTCTATGCACAATGCATTCTTGTCCGTTGACCATTTCTTTCCAGGCAAAATTGTGATGATTTTCGATTGTAACCACAACTCTTTTCCCTATTGCTTTGGCAATTCTTCTATGAATATCATCGTGACACGCTTTTGCGTATTCTCCGGCTAAATTCATCGCTAACCAATATTCCTGTCCATCGTGCGTGTTTAGATCTAACCACGCTAAATGCTGAACGTTTTTAGGCAAAGGACATTGCTTAGTAGCCAAATAAGTATAATGTTTGGCGATGTTTGCTCCCAAACCTCGAGAACCACTATGTGATAAAACAGCAAAATACTCTCCTACGCCTAGTTTCCACCCATTCTCCGGATTGTCAATTTTCGCAACGCCAAATTCTACAAAATGATTTCCTCCGCCAGAACTTCCTAATTGCTTGTAAGCTTTAGGTAAAAGATTCTTCAATAAAGGAATATCCTGAAATTCACTTTTGTAAAAAACTTCATGATCTGCTTTTACAGCGTGTGTTTCGTTCATTCCAAATTTGGTATTGTCTTTTAAAATCGCCTGCAACTGATGCTCCTTTCCTTTGAAATGCGAAGCCGGTAAATCGAAAATCGACAAACTCATTCGGCAACCAATATCAACGCCAACTCCGTACGGAATCACGGCATTATCTGTGGCTAAAACACCGCCAATTGGCAAACCGTAACCTGAATGCGCATCCGACATTAATGCTCCGGCAACCGAAATTGGTAATTTTAGTGAATCATATAATTGAAATTTTGCTTGTTCATCGATTTCATTTTCACCAAAAATGGTAAATGGGGCGCGTGTTGTTTTCAATTGGTGCATTCTTACCTGAACCGGATTTATTAAACCTTCAGCCACTTTTCCCCAGGTTCCGTGTCCATTAAACTTTTCAGGATGAAGTAAAACCTCTTTGGCTTCTGTTAGAATAGATTCTTTTTTCTCTCTTTTTCTATATCTGTTTATTTGCCCTAAGGCTATGTTTATTGAATTATTTTTTGGAAATCCTAACTTGATCAGGTCTTTTCCGGATAATTTATTTCCCATGATTTATATCATTTCGTCTACATATTGTTGGTACAATACATGCAGACTTTTATTTTTAATTGGGCTTATCTCTCTTGGATTTTCATTTTGATAATATCTCCAACGGTAAGAAAAACCATTTACTAATTTGTTTATTTTATATCTTAAATTAAGATTAGTAATGTAATTGTCGAGAACCTGAATTTCACTTTCTAAATCTGCATCAACCATTTTGGTATGCGTTATCATGTATGGTTTAATGCGAAATACATAACGCCATGGCTCATTAAAAACATAATGAATTTTATAGCGTTTACAATTAGGACACCATCGTTCCCTTTTATAAAAATGCATTTTCTCTTTCTCAGTCAATGATAATTTTGGGCTTCTCCATTCTGATTCAGAAAACTCTTTTACTGTTTGAAGCTTTTCGACATATACATTTTTTCTTTTCCTCTTTTTCTTTTTCTTAAAAGATTTTTCAGGAGAATGCTGCCATGTATTGATCTTTTCCAGCAATGTTTTATAAAAAGAAGCTTCATTAGATCTTACTATATCTTCTCTTAGTACAAAACTGCGTTCCCAACCTTTTTGATAAGGTGTTGCTAAAGGAACCAATGGCAAATTTTGTCGTTTTTTCCAGAGTTCAACTTCAAGTTTTCTGATTTGAATTAATTTTTTATCGAAATCTTCTTTTACTAATCTTTTCTTTGTTCTTTTATTTTTAAAGCGAGAGCACAAAGCATACTCTTCTGCTGTATAATTTTCCATAAAAAATTATAGTGCATTAAATTAATAGCCAAAAGAGGCCATAACATTTTACCCGTGAGGATAAATAATAAAATCGATTATTCGGGAAAATTTGAAGTGTCTAGAATAAAAAAAGCCCGAAACTAAATGTCTTCGGGCTTTTATATATATCTAAAAAATGATTTTCTAAGATTGAAAAAGACCACGAAGAAGCGCTGCACCAAATCCGTTTGGTGTGAAGCTCTGAGATGATAATGTAAATACAGACATTTTTCTTCGTTATTAAAGGGTTATTACTTTTTTCGTGTGCAAATATTGTGAATTGTTTTTTGATTTTCCAAATTTATTTTAAAGAAAATTCATGTAAAAAATTATTACTATCTTTTTAAATCGTAAAAAAACAGATTATCTATTTGAAAACTAAAGTCCTAGCCCTGATGGAAGCGGCATCCTTTTTCTTGCTTCTTTAGCAAGAAAAAGATATAGCGGACAGCAGGAAATAGCTCCTTGCCATTAAAATTCCAAATATTTAAAATTCCAAATTCTAATTTTTAGTAATTCTAAAAAAAGTATAGCCACAAAAAAAGCCCTGATTACTCAGGGCTTTATGCTTTTGTTTTTGTGAATTTTGTTTTTTATTCTGCAACTTTGCTTTTAACAACTAGTCTGAAACCTTCACCGTGAATGTTAAGGATTTCAACGTCTTCGTCTGCTTTTAGGTATTTTCTAAGTTTAGCGATGTAAACGTCCATACTTCTTGAAGTAAAGTAGTTGTCATCTCTCCAGATTTTTGTCAACGCTAATTCTCTTGGCATTAGGTCATTTTCATGAAGAATTAACATTTTAAGCAATTCGTTCTCTTTTGGAGATAATTTTATAGGTTCGTCGTTTTCGAACGTTAAAAATCTAAGTTTAGAATTCAGGTGGAATTTACCAATGTTAAACTCAAACTGAACTTGTTCTGCTTTTGTATCTGCAGATTTTCTTTGAATAATCGCTTTGATTTTCATTAATAAAACTTCTGAATCAAAAGGTTTATTCAAATAATCATCAGCACCAGCTTTGTATCCCTTTAGCACATCTTCTTTCATTGATTTTGCTGTTAAGAATATAATTGGCACTTCGCTGTTCTTTTCTCTAATTTCTTTGGCTAAAGTATAACCATCTTTATAAGGCATCATTACGTCAAGAATACATAAATCATATACATCTTTCTTGAATTTCTCGAAACCTTCCATACCGTTTTTAGCTAAAGTA
>Ga0247815_10003046_pt1 | contig 12197 bp, 11 predicted proteins | sample UWRJL194509B1_FD_181014 | JGI IMG/M metagenome (GOLD analysis project Ga0247815, IMG submission 181014) | Plant litter microbial communities from Arlington Agricultural Research Station in Wisconsin, United States - UWRJ-L194-509B-1 | ecosystem: Environmental > Terrestrial > Plant litter >... | reverse complement strand
GAAAGCAGAAGTAAATATTAGTCGGTTCAGTTGTGATGGAAATAAAGTCGGCGAATGGTCTGATCCGACCGCTCGAGATTATAAAATAAGAAAATGATAGAAGTACAGAACACACTTGTGCATGAAGACCTGATCAGGGAAAATTTTGTATGCAACCTGAACAAGTGTAAAGGGATATGTTGTGTAGAAGGGGATGCTGGTGCACCATTGGATGTTGCAGAAACGGCTATACTGGCCGAAATCTATCCGAAGATCAAACACTTGCTGGAAGCGAAGGGAATTGAGGCGATAGAGCAGCAGGGAACTTCCGTTGTGGATGCCGATGGTGACCTGACAACGCCTTGCGTAGATGGCAATAAAGAATGTGCGTACGTCACTTTTGAAAATGGAATCACCAAATGCGGAATAGAGAAAGGATATGAGCAGGGTTTGGTGGATTGGCAGAAGCCCATTTCCTGTCACCTGTATCCGATTCGGGTTACGCAATATCCTGAATTTGAAGTACTGAATTACGACCGCTGGCACATCTGCCATGACGCCTGTTCATTTGGCCGTGAACTTAAAGTTCCTGTTTATCAATTTTTAAAAGGGCCTCTGATCAGAAAATATGGCGCAGAATGGTTTAAGGAACTGGAGGAAAGCGTCGCTCTATAAAAATGGCATCAATTTTCTGATGCTGGCTAATAGGATGCCAAAATCGCTGAATCTTTTGTAAAATACAGAAAACATTGATAGCTTGATTTCGCTTTTCTTTGGATATTAAGGAACCCGGTTTAAGCCGAATAAATCCTGACAACCAATCATGAACCAGAAATCCATTATTTTATCTTTCTTATTAGTATTCGTTAATTTTTTTGTTTTTGCCCAGCATGATCCAAAAGCGCTAAAGGACTGGCAGGATCAGAAGTATTCCATGTTTATCCATTTTGGCGTTTATTCCGAATTGGGTGGTGTTTGGAAGGGTAAGCCCTCCTATAGAAATGTAAGTGAGCAGATCCAGGCGCATGCGGGAATTTACAGTGACGAATATGAAGAGGTTGCCAAAACCTTTAATCCGGAAAAATGGAATCCGGATTCGATTGTTTCCCTGGCCAAAAAAGCAGGGATGCGTTCCATTGTCATCACATCCAAACACCACGATGGGTTTTGTATGTTTAAGACAAACACCACAGATTTCAATATTGTAGATTTTACACCGTATGGAAAAGATGTGCTTAAAGAACTGTCTGAAGCCTGTAAACGTGGCGGTTTGCGGTTTGCGCTCTATTTTTCATTGATTGACTGGCACTTTCCACAAGCATCGCCAATATCTGGCAGTAATTCTGATTACATCACTCCGGAACATTTTGAACTCAATAAAAAACAAATTACAGAACTGCTGAGAAATTATGGCCCGGTATCGGAGCTGTGGTTTGATATGGGTTCTCAGAGTGCGAAGGAAAGCATGGAACTTAGGGACCTCGTGCATAAGTTGCAGCCCAACTGCATGATCGGAAGCCGGATTGGTAACGACATGGGTGATTTTAATGTGATGGGCGACAACCAGGAGCCGGATTATGTAATCGGTGTGCCATGGCAGTCACCAGCATCTTTCTTTGACGAAACCTGGGGTTACCGGTCCTTTCAGAAAAGAGGAAAAGAAGAAGATAAAATCCGGGAAAAACTGACCAGCCTGATCCGCGTGGCGAGTCGCGGTGGTAACTTTCTCCTGAACATCGGTCCGAAAGGTGACGGTACTGTTGTCGATTTCGAGCGCGATGTTTTACTGAGCATGGGCAAATGGATCGATAAAAACAAAGAGGCGATCTACGGAACGAATCCGGATCCTTTTCATGTGGCCTTTAAATGGGGAAGCCTGACCAGCCGGCCGAATAAGATCTATCTGCATTTGTTGTCAGCTCCAGAGGGTGGACAGATTACTTTGCCAGGGCTGACCGGAAAGATTAAAGGCATCAGCATTTTGGGGGAGAAAGGAAAGCCTAAGTTCAGTCAGAATTCGGAAGGTGTCAGGATTACAGTCCCAACTGGTTTGGACATTGCCAAAGAATTTAAAGTAATTGCAATAGAATTTGTAAACGGGTACCAGGTGCCGCCTGTCAACATCATCGCAGACCAGCAGAAGCCGCTGATTTTGAACAGCCACAATGCGTTCAAACATTTTAGCAGTTCCGGCGTCGATTACAGTAACCGCTATCAAAGTACAGTTAAAGAATCCTGGACATTTAGTCCGGTGAAAAGTGAGTCCATACAACCTGTGCTCTATTTCACAGAAAATGAGAAAGAAAAATTAATTGATCTGGAGATAGCTGGAAAAGTAACGGTAGTGGATTTGAAAGGAGGAAAGGCTGAGCAATTGAACAACGATCCTGCGACGCTTAAATGGGGGCCAATTTACCAATCCGGCAGTTATTACTCTGGTCCGGGTGGCGTACACGGTAATCTGAAAGATGTGGATGTGAGCAAACCATGGCCAGGCGATAAAAATCCGGTATGGCAGCAGAAAACCGATTTGAAAAATGGCGCTTATTTGGACTTGAAAGTTGAAAGAAACACAGCAACTTACCTTTTGCAAGAAATCACTTCCGATACAGAACAGCCTTACCTGGTGGGAATAACCAGTGGCGATGCGGTGACCGTTTCTTTAAACGGGCAGATCCTTGATGAGCACAATAACCCTTTTAAATTGAAGACCATGAACGATGTGATCCTTTTGCCGTTGAAGAAAGGCAAAAATCAGCTGATCGTTAAGTTTTACAATGGTTTTGAAAAAACGACATCTATCGGAATAGATACAAAAGTTAAACAAGAGATTTATCACAAGGAGTTAAAGCCGCTTTCAGTTGAGAAAGGAAAGTATTATCCGGTGAGCTGGCAATTGCACAATCCGCTTTCCCCGCATACTACTTTGGGCTTGCCGAATGTTCGATTGGAGTTTAAATAATCTGGCGGTTTAGGTTTTCAGGAAAAAACAACAGACTCCTCACAGGCTGCGCCAGCTTAGGCCCCGATGAAAAATCGGGTCAACCTGACAATGCCTGTTCCGAGCAGCTGTTTTTTCCTGAAAATTGGATGCTCAAAGACCACATCAGCTAACCACCCGGGATCCTATAAAGTTAGTGTCTCAGAGCAGACCTTAGCGCTCTTAGGCGCACTCTTCAGTGCGCCTAAGAGATGCAGCCTGCGAAGAGATCACTCACTTTAACTGCCAAAATCACTTAATCATTAGATAAAATGACAAAATAAATCAGAGGATAAATCCCGTCCTTTGAGTAACCAAATACCAAACCAATGACCAAGAACAACTATTTGTTTCCTTTTATCATGATCACGTCCCTGTTTTTTATGTGGGGATTTGTACACAATCTTGATCCGGTTTTAATTCCACATCTCAAACGCTCATTTAGCTTAAGTACCTTGCAGGCCTCATTGGTCGACTCTGCTGTCTTCATTGCATATTTTGTGATGGCATTGCCGGCTGGTTTCCTGCTCAGGAAGTTTGGATACAAAACAGGAATCATCATTGGATTGAGTTTCTTTGCACTAGGATCTTTTCTGTTTATTCCTGCAGCGGATACACAGCTTTATGCATTTTTCTTAGGCGCTTTATTCATCATTGCCTGTGGATTAACGATTCTGGAAACTGCTGCTAATCCATACGCATCATTACTTGGCCCGCCGGAAACGGCAACTTTCCGCCTTAACTTTGCGCAGACATTCAATGGTCTGGCGGCAACCCTTGCACCTGTCATCGGTGTGAAGGTAATACTGATCGAAGGGCTGTCCGATAAGGAATTGAGTACGATGACTGCTTCTGCGAGAGAAATTGCACTGGCATCGGAAGCGTCCTCTGTAAAAACACCCTATCTTATTTTGGGACTGATCATTCTGGTAATTGCCATCATATTCATCTTTTTGAAATTACCGGAGATTAAAGAAGAGGAACAACAAACTACCGATAAGAAAGGCATATTTCATGCGTTGAGGCACAAACACCTGAGTTGGGCCGTGGTGGCACAGTTCTTCTATGTTGGTGCCCAGGTTTGCGTCTTCAGTTTTTTCATCCTTTATGCTACAGAAGCAGCCGGAATTGACCAGCAAACAGCCGGAAAATATGCTGGTTATGGTATGGGTCTGGCATTTTTAACGGGCCGCGTTATTGGAACATTCCTGATGAAATTCATTAAAGCAGAATCACTACTGGTCATTTATTCTATCTTATGTGTGTTGCTGAGTGCCCTGGCCATGTTTTCTACCGGACAGGTGGCACTATTCTCTGTGATCGGCATTGCTTTTTTTATGTCCATTATGTTTCCCACTATATTTTCCCTGGGTATCAAAGACCTTGGCACCGACACCAAATATGGCAGTAGCTTAATCATCATGTCGATCGTTGGGGGAGCCATTCTTCCGCCGGCTATGGGCTATATCAGCGATTTGCTCAGCATTCAGATCGGTTATATTGTACCGCTGATCTGTTTTGTTGTAGTTTTGTTTTTTGGAATCAATGGACATAAAGTCATAAAAACGAATTAAACTGAACTATGAAAAGACACGCTTTGGCCCTTGATCTGGTCGATGACCCAATTTTGATCAGTGAATACGAAGCCTACCATCAGGCGGTATGGCCGGAAATTAAGGCCAGTATTTTAACATCTGGCATAGAAAATATGGAAATTTACAGATTTGGCAACCGTCTTTATATGTTAATGGAAGTAAATGACGAATTTAGCTTCGAAAAGAAAGGGGCAATGGATGCGGGTAATGAAAAGGTACAGGAATGGGAGCAGCTGATGTGGAAATACCAACAGGCAATTCCCGGAGCAAAACCTGGAGAGAAATGGGTTTTAATGAACAAAATATTTGAACTGAATACGTAAATGTCACAAATTACCAATAAGAAATTTTTACAGATCCATCCGGACGACAACGTGCTCGTCGCCCTGCAGGATCTGCCAAAAGGCGAACTGATCGAGTGGAACAATGGCCAGATCGTTCTTCAGGACGATGTGAATGCAAAGCATAAGTTTTTCATCCATGACATGGCCGTTGACGATGAAGTATTGATGTATGGCGTCCTGGTTGGAAAGGCTACCCTGCCGATTCAAAAAGGCGGGCGGATGACTACCGAAAACATTTATCATGCTTCGCAGGATTATGCCTATAGAGCAGTTGACTACAAATGGGAAAAGCCGGACGTGTCTGCTTTTGCAGGCAGAACCTTTAATGGCTACCACCGTGGCGACGGGAAAGTAGGGACTGCCAATTACTGGCTGTTTATTCCCACCGTATTCTGTGAGAACAGGAACATGGATGTCATTAAGGAAGCGCTGCACAACAATTTGGGCTATACCGTTACCGATAAATACAAACAGTTTACCAGACAATTGCTGAATGCTTATGAGCATGGAGAGGCGATTGCTTCTTTTCAGCCGGACCAGCTCAGCGCCGCAAATCCGGCAGCGAACCGTGTATTTAAAAATGTGGACGGGATTAAGTTCCTGAACCACCAGGGCGGTTGCGGTGGTACCAGGCAGGATTCGCAGGTACTGAGTAATTTGCTCGTTTCCTATGCAGACCATCCCAATGTTGCAGGGATCACCGTGTTGAGCCTGGGCTGCCAGCATTTACAGACGGATGATTTTTTGAATGACCTGAAGAAGCGGAACCCGAATTTCAACAAGAAGGTCCTTGTATTTGAGCAGCAGCTGAGCCAGAGCGAGGAACAATTGATCGAAGACGCGATCGTGCAGACCTTTATTGGTCTGACGGAAATCAATAAATACGAACGAAGTCCGGCACCTTTGAGTGAATTGTGCGTAGGCGTGAAATGCGGTGGAAGTGATGGCTTTAGCGGCATTTCAGCAAATCCGGCAGTAGGGTATACCTCAGATCTTTTGGTGGCCCTGGGTGCTAAAGTCCTGCTTGCGGAATTCCCTGAGCTCTGCGGTGCAGAACAAAATATCATAGACCGTTGCGAGAACCAGCCCATTGCAGAAAAATTTATCCGTCTGATGCGCGATTACGATGCACAGGCCCATTTGGTCGGTTCAGGTTTTCACATGAACCCTTCTCCTGGTAATATCAAGGACGGGTTGATCACCGATGCAATCAAAAGCACGGGCGCGGCAAAAAAAGCAGGTACTTCGCCAGTGGTAGATGTGCTGGACTATACAGAACCTGCCACGAAGCCCGGCCTGAGCCTGGTCTGCACCCCTGGTAATGATGTGGAAGCGACTACGGGTAAAGCTGCAAGCGGGGCTACATTGATCCTGTTTACAACAGGGCTGGGCACACCTACCGGTAATCCGGTTTGCCCGGTTATTAAAATTTCTACCAATACCGCATTGGCTAGCCGGATGCACGACATTATCGACATCGACACAGGCGCAGTGATCCGCGGAGAAAAAAGCATTGAAGAAATGGGTGTCGAGATACTGGAATACTGTATCAAGGCAGCAAGCGGTGAAGTCAGCCCAAAAGCAGTTCTGCTCAATCAGGACGATTTCATTCCATGGAAAAGAGGAGTTTCATTATAAATCAATACATATGTTCAGTTTAAAAGGAAAAAAAGCTGTAGTGACTGGTGGTGGAAGTGGAATAGGACGTGCCGTCTCCGTGCTTTTTGCGAAACAAGGTGCAGATGTTCAGATCATGGACCTAAACCTGGAATCCATTACGGAAACTATAGCGGAAATTAATAAATTCAATGGCCAGGCTGTCGGTTTTCCCTGCGATGTGACCAACCAGGCACAGGTTGTAGATCTGTTCAATAAGATCGGCAAAATTGACATCCTGGTCAACAATGCAGGCATCGCCCATATTGGCCGTGCCGATACCACCAGTGAAGAAGATTTTACCAAGGTATTTAACGTGAATGTAAAAGGGGCGTACAACTGTCTTTTTGCCGCTATTCCATTGATGAAAAAAGAAGGAAAAGGCGCCATTCTGAATATGGCATCGATTGCAGCATTGGTGGGCATTACCGATCGGTTTGCTTATTCCATGAGTAAAGGTGCAATCGCTGCAATGACCTTGTCGGTAGCCAGGGATTACCTGGCCGACGGCATCAGGTGCAACAGCATTTCTCCGGCCAGGGTACATACGCCCTTTGTAGATGGCTTTATTGCAAAGAACTACGCCGGGCAGGAAGCAGAGATATTTGAAAAACTTTCTAAAAGCCAGCCCATAGGCCGTATGGGTGCATCAGAAGAGATTGCATCAATGGCTTTATACCTGTGCTCGGACGAAGCCGCATTTATTACAGGAAACGACTATCCGGTGGATGGTGGATTTGTGAAACTAAATAACTAATAAAACACATGAAATTAATCAGATGGGGTGCAGCCGGACAAGAGAAAACCGGTGTGATCATTAACGATACCTGGTACGATACTTCTGCTTTCGGCGGAGATTATAACGAGCAGTTTTTTGAAGACAACGGGCTGGAAAGACTGGAAGAATTTGTAAAGGCAAATGAAGGCGCTTTGATTGAAATTTCTAAGGACACACGCCTGGGTTCGCCTGTTGCAAGACCTTCCAAGATTGTTTGCATCGGTCTGAACTATGCCGACCATGCCAGGGAGACCAATGCAGCGATTCCTCCGGAGCCGGTGATCTTCATGAAATCGACTACAGCCCTGGTGGGACCCAATGATGACATTGTCATTCCTAAAAATTCGGTGAAAACTGACTGGGAGGTTGAACTGGCCGTTGTGATCGGTAAAAAGGCTTCTTATGTAGAGGAAGCGGATGCCCTGGATTATGTAGCTGGTTACGTACTGCATAATGACGTTTCAGAGCGCGAGTTCCAGATTGAGCGGAACGGTACCTGGGATAAAGGTAAAGGTTGCGATACTTTCGCTCCGCTTGGTCCATTTCTGGCCACCCAAGAAGAGATTGCTGATGTCAACAACCTCAGACTGTGGCTGACCGTAAACGGACAAAAAATGCAGGATGGCAATACCTCAAACTTCATATTCAATGTGCCTTTTGTAATCGCCTATGTCAGCCAGTTTATGACCTTGCTGCCTGGGGATGTAATTTCTACAGGTACACCGGCTGGCGTTGGTCTGGGTTTCAAACCGCCGATCTACCTGAAAGAAGGTGATGTGGTGGAATTGGGCATTGACGGGCTAGGTACTTCAAAGCAATTGCTGAAGAACTATGTTAAAAATTGATGCACACCAGCATTTTTGGAAGTTTGACGAAATAAGGGACAGCTGGATCAGTGCAGAGATGGCGGTGATCCGCCGTGACTTTATGCCGGCAGATTTAAAGCCTTTACTGGAAGCCAACGGGATTGATGGTTGCGTCGTGGTACAGTCTGACCAGACGCCCGCAGAAAATGAATTTCAGTTGCAAAATGCTGCTGACCATGACTTCATTAAGGGGGTTGTTGGCTGGGTAGACTTGCAGTCGGAGGATATTGAAACGGAACTAACACGGTTAAGTGCTTTCGAAAAGCTGAAGGGCTTCCGGCACATCCTGCAGGGAGAGGCTGACCGCGCGCTGATGCTGAAACCAGCATTTTTAAACGGGATTTCCAAACTGAAAGAATTTGGTTTTACGTATGATATCCTGATTTTTCCAGATCAGTTGAAGTATGCCGCCGAATTAGTCAGCTTGTTTCCGGATCAGCTGTTTGTACTGGACCATATCGCCAAACCGGACATCAAAGGCCAGATCCTTGAAGGTTGGGAAGAGGACATGAGGGACCTGGCTAAGTTTGACAATGTGTACTGCAAAGTTTCCGGACTGGTAACCGAGGCGGACTGGGCGAATTGGAAGCCAGAAGACTTTAAGCCTTATCTGGATGTGGTATTTGAAGCATTCGGGCCAGAAAGGGTCATGTATGGATCAGACTGGCCGGTTTGTTTGTTGGCCGGAAGCTACGGACAGGTAAAAGAGCTGGTCAACCAATATGTATCAAAGTTTTCGGATGAAGAACAAGGTTTGTTCTGGGGCGGAAACGCAATTAGATTTTATAATTTAAAATAGGCAAAATGGATTTGCAATTAAAAAATAAGGTGGTCATCGTCACCGGCGGCGCAAAAGGGATCGGGGAAGGTATCGTAAGGGCATTGGCCAGTGAAGGTGCAATACCAGTCGTAGTGGGCAGGAAAGAATCCGATAATTTGAAACTGGTTGATGACATCATCGCCAAGGGCGGTCAAGCCTTTCAGGTTGTAGCCGAATTGACCAGGCCGGAAGACAATGAAAGTGCGGTGCGACAAGTGCTGGAGAAATTTGGCCGCATAGACGGTTTGATCAATAACGCGGGAGTAAATGATGGGGTAGGGCTGGAAAATGGAACTTATGAGCAATTTGTCGCCAGTTTGCATAAAAATGTAGTACATTATTACCTGATGGCACACCATGCTTTACCAGCATTGAAGGCTTCCAGGGGTTCGATCGTAAATATCGGTTCGAAGGTAGCTGAGACCGGTCAGGGTGGAACGTCGGCTTATGCAGCTTCTAATGGCGGCAGAAATGCGCTGACCAGAGAATGGGCAGTGGAACTTTTGCCATACGGCATCCGGGTGAATGCGGTGATTGTAGCCGAATGTTATACGCCACTTTACGAAAACTGGATCCGGACTTTACCGAATCCGGAAGAGAAACTGGCATCGATTACGGCCAAAATTCCATTGGAAAAAAGAATGACAAGTGCGGAAGAAATAGCCAATATGGCGATATTCTTATTGTCAGGCGCCTCAAGTCATACCACAGGGCAATTGATCTATGTAGACGGTGGATATACGCACCTGGACAGGTCGATTTAGCCTTCAGTCAGATAATGACAATATCCTCTTAAGCGATTTAGTAAAAATTAAGCAGTCTCTTCGAAAGCTGCATTTGCTGAAGCTTCGCAACACCAGCGCTGAGGCTTTCTCTGAGAAGCTGAATTTTACTAAATCGCTTTGGTCTCCTCTTTCAGCCAGGCAGACTCTTCAGCCGTCAGCGCCGGACTTAGTTTTTCAAATACCATGGTATTATAATTATTCAGCCATTCAATCTGACCAGGCTCTAACAATGATTTTTTCACAATCTTTGTACTGATTGGGGCGATGGTCAAACATTCAAAAGTGTAAAACTCATTGAACTCGTTGCTGACGTCCGTGATGGTATTGACCAGGTTTTCAATCCGGATGCCATGTTTGCCAGGGCGATAGATTCCAGGCTCGATAGAAGTAATCATGCCCAGTTCTATGGCTACCGGTGTGGCCGTGGCGTTGAACACCTGCGGCCCCTCATGCACATTCAGGAAATAACCCACTCCGTGTCCTGTGCCATGCCCATAGTTAATCGCATAATCCCATAAAGGCTTGCGTGTAATCGCATCAATCTGGTAGCCACAAGTTCCTTTGGGGAAACGTGTTTTGCAACCATCAATCATACCTTTCAATACCAAAGTATAGTCGGTGCTTTCTTCGTCGGTATTGTTGCCCATAGGCAGTGTTCGGGTGACATCAGTTGTTCCATAAAAATATTGACCACCAGAATCTACCAGGAACAGACCTTCAGCTTTTACTTCCACATCGCTTTCAGCAGTAGGTCCATAATGCGGCAAAGCACCATGGGCGGCATAAGCACTGATCGTATTGAAACTATCTCCAGCGAAACCTTGTTGTGCTGCCCTGAATTTGCGCAGCTCAGCTGCAGCAGAGAGTTCGGTGATTTTAGTTTTTCCAATGTTTTCCGAGAGCCATTTGAAGAATTGCGTCAGCGCGATTCCGTCTTTGACCATCGCACTACGTGTATTGGTCAGTTCGGTTTCGTTCTTAATCGATTTTAAGTTTGTCGAAGGATTGGTTTCTCTGATGATCCGGACTGAAGCGGGTAATAATTTGGTATAAGCAAAGCAATTGCGCTTCGGATCAATGAGTATCGATTTGTTTTCAGGGATATGGGCCAAGGCACTTTCAATTTCTGTGTAATCAAAAACTTCCACACCACTTTTCAGCAAAGTAACCTGATCTACTTCGCTCAGTTTATCGGGATTGATGAACAGTTTTGCAAAGTCCTGATTGATCAGCGCAAAGCTCAGGACTACCGGATTGTAGCTGACGTCCTTACCACGGATGTTGAACAACCAGGCCATATCATCCAGAGAAGAAACCAAATGATAATCCGCACCAGAATTGATCAATGCGGTTCTTACCTGATCAAGTTTACCAGATATACTTTGGCCGATGTGTTCATCTGCTATTAAGTAGGCTTTTTCTGAAGGTAGTGCTGGCCTGTCTTCCCAGATCGGACTCAAATAATCCTTATCGACCAAGCTTAGTCCTTTGGAGGTTAATTGTTGAGTAAGCAAGTCCCCTAACAACACAGAAAGCAGACGCTCATTGCTGGCAACTACGGCTCCTGCGCCGAGGTGTTGGATCAGCCATTGGATATATTCCGGTGCATGCTGTACTTTTTGTTTGACCAGTTCGAAGCCACTGCCTCCCAGTTGTTCCGCTGCCTGTTCAAAATAACGGAAGTCCGTCCATAAACCTGCAAAGTCATGCGTGATTACGAGGGTTCCTGCTGATCCGCTGAAACCCGAAACGAAAGGAATGCATTTGTAATGATCAGGCAAATATTCACTGATGTGCGGGTCCGCAGAGGGAATAATATAAGCCTGTACATTATCGGCCTTCATTTGTTTACGTATCTCGCTCAGTTTTTCAGGATAAGTCATGGTTAGGTTTCTTTATGATGATATACAAATCTATGTATTTAATGTGTGATGTGAATAAGAAGAATAATGTGACTATTATATGTGCAGATCTTGATTGCTAAAAAATAAATAAAAAAAACAAAACCTTTTGCTCCGGTTTCACGTATACACAGGTAGGAAGTATTCGAAAGTATACGTAAAGAAATATTTTCGTTATTTTTGTCTAACCAAAATAAATTAATACCTCGGTTAAATGAGTTATCAGGACTACAAGTGCAGAAAATGCAATACTGACTTCCACTATCAGGTGCCCAGGGGGTTCCTTTTAAAGAATCTTTTGGGATTTTTACCATTGAGAATTTACTGGTGTCCAAAATGTACAACCAATAGATATGTTTGGATCGGGTCGAAAAAAAAATAGGGATGTTTTTTTCTTTTTGACGGCAAATTGAATTATTATTTTACTTTTGGTAAGGATAATCAGGTATCGGGGCATATGAAAAAATTTTTACTAATTGGGATACTTTTGACC
>Ga0247815_10003045_pt1 | contig 12199 bp, 11 predicted proteins | sample UWRJL194509B1_FD_181014 | JGI IMG/M metagenome (GOLD analysis project Ga0247815, IMG submission 181014) | Plant litter microbial communities from Arlington Agricultural Research Station in Wisconsin, United States - UWRJ-L194-509B-1 | ecosystem: Environmental > Terrestrial > Plant litter >... | reverse complement strand
AGCTGGTTTTTCTTGATGGCGCGCTGCACCGAGCCTTCGCCCCAGTTGTAGGCGGCCAGCGCCAGTTGCCAGTCGCCGAACATGTCGTACAGCCGCTGCAGGTAGGTCAGCGCAGCGTCGGTCGAGGCCAGGATGCCGCGGCGGTCGTCCTTGAAGGCGTCCTGCTTGAGGTTGAAGTCGCGTCCGGTGCCCGGCACGAATTGCCACATGCCGGCCGCGTTGGCGCTCGACAGCGCCTGCGGGTTGAACGCGGATTCGATGAACGGCAGCAGCGCCAGCTCGGTCGGCATGCCGCGCTTTTCCAGTTCCGTGACGACGTGGAACAGGTAGCGCGAGGCGCGCGCCGTGGTGCGGGCGATGTAGTCGGGACGGGTGGCGTACCAGTTGGTGTGCTTGCCGACCAGGTCGTTGTTAATATCCGGAATGGCGTAGCCGCTGCGGATGCGGCCCCAGACATCTTTCTCATGATAAATATCATCGTCGGCAGGTTTTGCCGGTTTGTTGATTTTCAGGGAGGCGAGGTCAAGGGCGGGAGGTTTGGGCAGGGCGGACAGCGGCGCGGTGGCCGTCGGCGGCTGGTCCGGCGCGTCGTCATGCGCCTGGGCCAAGGCCGGCGCCAGGAGCGCCAGCAGGGTGGCGATGACTGCTTTACTAGGAATTCGTGTTTGCATAGTTTTCCATTGTTGCCGATGTGAAACACCGGAAGGACTATGAATAAAGGGGGAGTGTACGAAGGTCGTCCGGTCGAGTCAAGGAATATGTCAAGCGGATGACTAATTCTTATAAGTAAGCTTTCCATGCAAATAAGGCAGAGATCGCTACAAATTGACTGAAGTATGAGCTACGTCAAAAGAATGCGTACAATCCTGTCTTTATGTAGTTATCCAAGGAATCGCATTATGAGTAGCCCCGCCATCGACCGCGACGTCGTCATCGCCGAGACCGTCACCTGGGTGGAAAAGGCCGTTATCGGCCTGAACCTGTGTCCCTTCGCCAAAGCCGTGCACGTCAAGCAGCAGATCCGCTATGTGGTCTGCGACGCCGACACGCCGGAGGCATTGCTGGAAAAGCTGATGGAGGAGCTGCAGTACCTGGCCGACGCCGATCCGGAGAAGGTCGATACGACCATGCTGATCCATCCGAACGTGCTGAACGATTTCGAGGACTACAACGAGTTCCTCGACGTGGCCGACGCCGCGCTGGAGGAGCTGGAGCTGGATGGCGAGTTGCAAGTCGCCAGCTTCCACCCGGACTACCAGTTCGCCGACACCCACAAGAACGATATCGACAACTACACCAACCGCTCGCCGTACCCGACGCTGCACCTGTTGCGCGAGGACAGCATCGAGCGCGCCGTCGAGGCGTTCCCGGACGCGTCCGACATCTTCGAGAAGAATATCGACACCCTGCGCGCGCTCGGCCACGACGGCTGGGACAAGTTGATGCAGGTGAAATGATGAGCGATTTGCCGGTTCGGGCGGACACGCCCTGCGTGGCGGTGTGCTCGACCACGTTCGACGATATCTGTCGCGGCTGCGGCCGCACCGTGGTGGAGGTGGCGCACTGGGTGTCCATGAGCGCCGAGCAGAAGGAACTGGTGTGGCAACGCATTCTGGCGCAGGGTTACCCGCGCCGGAATACGTAGGCCGATCATTTGTTTGCCCCCCAGGGGGGGCAAACATGGCTGCTATTAGTAGCTGCCGATGAAGTTCTTCTTGCCGATGTCTAGGCCGTTGTGGCGCAGGATGTCGTAGGCGGTGGTGGCGTGGAAGAAGAAGTGCGGCAGCGCGTAGTGGAACAGATAGGTCTGGCCGGTGAAGTGCTTGGTCTTCTCGCCGCTGCCGGTGGTGATGGCGCGCTCTTCGCTGCCTTCGATGGCCGCCTGCGGCACCGAGTCGATATACGCCAGCGTCTTGACGATGCGCGCCTTCAGGTCGGCGAAGGTTACTTCGGTGTCCTCGTACGACGGCACCTCCAGCCCGCCCAGGCGCGCGGCGGCGCCCTTGGCGAAGTCGCAGGCGATCTGGATCTGGCGGGTGAACGGCAGCATGTCCGGGAACAGGCGGAATTGCAGCAGCGCGCTTGGCTCGATTTTTTTCTCGGCGCTGTGGGCTTCGGCCTTTTCCAGGATGGCGTGCAGGCTGTTCAGGATCTGCTTAAACACAGGAATGGAGGCGGTGTGCATCGAGAAGGTGGTCATGGCGTTTCCTATGTGTTGAAAAAAGAGCCGCGATCATAGCGCGCTTGTGGGTTTTTTGCTCGTGCGGTGCTTTTTCCGCATTTTTCCGTGCATAATTCTGGTTAGTAACTATAAAAGTTTGCCATGCCACCCACCTACAGCCAGATGATGCAAACTTATCAATACCCCGCGTTCGTGCATGACTAGCACCGTTTATCAAAAAATGCGCGCTCGCCTGAGCGCGCTCTATGGTCTGTCCATCTACGGTGCGTTGCTGCTGGTCGTGTTCGGTGGACTGGTGATTCCGGCCATCATCGGCAGCTACCTGCTGATCGGCGTGCACGAGCAGCAATCGGCACGTGTCGCGCTGAACGAATCGCTGCAGCGAAACGCCGACATCCTCGCGCTGGGCATGCAGGAATCCCTGTGGAACATGAACGCCGAATCGGCCCATTCGCTGGTCGAATCGGTGATGCGCGACCAGGCCGTGCTGCAGGTGCAGGTGGTCGGCCAGGCCGACACCCAATTCATGCACGTGCATTCGCCGCGGCTGGCGACCGGCAACGTGTTCCGCGCCGAGCGTGAAATCCTGGTGCGCGGCGAGCGCATCGGCCGCATCATGGTGGAGATGGACGACGCCCGCAGCCAGCTGGAGCTGAGCAAGAAGCAGGTGTCGTACGTGTTCGTGCTGGCGGCGCAGCTGACCGTGTCGCTGCTGCTGATCGTGTTGTTCCTCAATTCCCGCTTGATCAAACCCTTGCGCAAGCTGATGCGCTTCTCCGACCGCCTGTCGCGCGGCGATTTCGAAACGCGGCTCGACCTGCGCGGCAGCGACGAGCTGGGACGCCTGGCCGCGCAGCTGGAGCAGATGCGGGTCGCGATCAAGCGCCTGTTCGAGGACATCGGCCAGCGCGAGGAACGCTTCCGCACCATCGTCACGCAGGTGCCGGGCGCGGTGTTCCGCTTCCGTCCCGACGGCCCGATCGATTTCGTCTCCGACGCGATCGAGGACATCTCCGGTTACCCGGCCGCGCAGTTCATGCGCGGCACCACCCACGCGTGGACCAATCTGATCGCGCCGGAAGACCGCAAGAAGCAGCGCCGCACCGTCAGCCAGGCGATCCGCGACGGCCAGCCGTACGAAATCGAATACCGCATCCAGGACGCCGCCGGCATCGAGCGCTGGGTGGCCGAGAATGGCCAGCCGCAGCCGCACGACGGCGACGGCAACGCGCCCTGGGTCGACGGCATCATCTCCGACATCAGCCAGCGCAAGCACAACGAGATGCGCATCGAGGCGCTGCTGGCCGAGCAAAGCGCGATCCTGGACAACGTGATGTTCGGCGTGATGTTCGTCCGCCACCGCAACATCGTGTCCGTCAACCGCCGCTGCGAAGAACTGTTCGGCTATGAGCCGGGCGCGATGACCGGCGCCTCGACCTCGATCGTGTTCCCGACCTCGTTCGACTTCGAAGCGGCCGGCGCGCGCCAGTATCCTTCGCTGTCGCAGGGCGACTACTTCAACGAGGAGCGCAGCTACCGCCGCAAGGACGGTAGCCTGTTCTGGTGCATGGTCAGCGGCTACGCGCTGGACCACAACCGCGCCAACGAAGGCAGCATCTGGGTCTACGCCGACATCACCGGGCGCAAGGAGGCGGAGGAAAAACTGCGCCTGTCCGCCACCGTGATCGAGCACATCGCCGACGGCGTGGTGGTGCTGGACGCGAGCGGCACCATCGTCGCGGTCAACCCGGCCTTCACGCAGATCACCGGCTACTCGGAGGCCGATGCGCTGGGCCAGGACCGCACGCTGACGCGCTCCGGCCGCCACGACGACGACTTTTACAACGCCATGTGGCAGGAACAACAGGAGACGGGCTTCTGGCGCGGCGAGATCTGGAACCAGCGCAAGAGCGGCGAGCTGTATCTGGAGTGGCTGACGGTGAGCGCGGTGCGCGACAGCCGCGGCGCGGCGACCCACTACGTCGGCGTCTTCAGCGACATCACCAAGGTCAAGGAATCGCAGGAGAAGCTGGACCACTTGGCGCACCACGATCCGCTGACCGCGCTGCCGAACCGCCTGCTGTTCCACGACCGCCTGCAGCACGCCTTGCTGCGCGCCGCGCGCGACGGCGAGCAGCTGGCGTTGTTGTTCATCGACCTGGATCGCTTCAAGAACGTCAACGACACGCTGGGTCACCACATCGGCGACGAGCTGCTCAAGCAGGTCGCCAAGGCGCTGCAGGAGCGCCTGCGCGAAGGCGATACGCTGGCCCGCCTGGGCGGCGACGAATTCATCGTGCTGCTGGAGGACATCGAGAACCAGTACGGCGCCAGCCAGGTCGCCGAGAAGCTGGTGCAGATGTTCGAGGAGCCGTTCATGGTGGCGGGCCACGAGTTGTTCGTCACGTGCAGCGTCGGCATCAGCTTGTTCCCGGACGACGCGGCCGATCTGAATATGTTGATCCGTAACGCCGACGTGGCCATGTACCAGGCCAAGGCGCGCGGCCGCAACGGCTACAGCTTCTACGCGCCATCGATGACGGGCGAGGGCGTCGAGCGCCTGCGCCTGGAGACCTTCCTGCGCCGCTCGATCGAGAAGGATGAAGTCTTCCTCAACTATCAGCCGCAGGTGGAGATCGATACCGGCCGCTTGATCGGCGTCGAGGCGCTGGTGCGCTGGAACCATCCGGAGCTGGGACTGATTCCGCCGATCCGCTTCATCCCGCTGGCCGAGGATACGGGCTTCATCAACCAGCTGGGCAAGTGGGTGCTGTACGAAGCCTGCCGCCAGATGGTGCGCTGGCAGGAGGCCGGCTTGCATGTGCCGAAGATCGCGGTCAACCTGTCGGCCAAGCAGTTCGAACGCGGCAGCATCGTCAACATGGTGGCGGACATCCTGCGCGAGACCGGCCTGGAGCCGCAGCGTTTGCAGCTGGAGGTGACCGAGTCGGTGATCATGAACACCGGCGACGCGATGGTCTTCATCAACGACCTGCACTCGATCGGCGTCGGGCTGGCGATCGACGATTTCGGCACCGGCTATTCGTCGCTGGCCTACCTGAAGCAGCTGCCGGTGCAGACGCTGAAGATCGACCGCTCCTTCATCAAGGATATCTCGACCGACGCCAACGACGAGGCGATCGCCATCGCGATCATCCAGCTGGGCAAGAGCATGAATTTGTCGGTGATCGCCGAAGGCGTCGAGACCGAGGAGCAGGCGGCCTTCCTGCTGCGTCACGGCTGCTATCTGGCGCAGGGTTATTTCTATAGCCGTCCGCTGCTCGCGGCTGATATGCTGACGCGCTGGAAAAAATAGAAAAGGCCATCATGCCGGGAACGAAAAACATATCGCGCCGCCGTTTCATGTTGAGCGGCGCGGCGATCGCCGGCGCGCTGGTGGTCGGCTGGGGCGTGATGCCGCCGCGCCAGCGCTTGAATGGATCGCATCCCTTGCCGCTGACCGGCGGCGCGGTCGCTTTGAATGGCTGGGTGGCCATCGCGCCGGATGGCACGGTGACGGTGGCCATGCCGCGCAGCGAGATGGGGCAGGGCGTGCACACCGCGCTGCCGATGTTGGTGGCGGAGGAGCTGGACGTGCCGCTGTCCAGCGTGCGGATCGCGCAGGCGCCGATCGATAAAATCTTCGGTAACATCGCCATGCTCAAGGACGGCCTGCCCTTCCATCCCGACGACACCGGCCGGCTCAAGGCGGTCGTCTCGTGGACGGTGGGGAAGGTGGCGCGCGAGCTGGGATTGATCATCACCGGCGGTTCCTCCAGCGTGAAGGACGCGTGGCAGCCGATGCGCGAAGCCGGCGCCACCGCGCGCGCGCAGCTGGTCGCGGCGGCCGCCAAGTCCTGGAACGCGAACGTGGCCGATTGCCGTACCGACGATGGCCATGTGATCCACGCCGACGGCCGCCGCATGGGCTACGGCGCGCTGGTGGCGCTGGCCGTCACGTCCGCGCCGGGCGAGGTGCGCCTCAAGTCGCCGAATGAATTCAAACTGATAGGCCGCGCGCAGCCGCGCCGCGACACGCCGTCCAAGGTCAATGGCGCGGCGAGGTTCGGCATCGACGTCCGCCCGCCGGGCATGTTGTACGCGGCGCTGCATATGTCGCCGGTCATCGGCGGCACGGTCGCCAGCGTCAACGCGGACGCGGTGATGAAGATGCCGGGCGTGATCAAGGTCGTGGATTTCTCAAGCGCGCTGCCGGAGAAGACCGGCGCCGGCGCGGGCGTCGCCGTCATCGCCAAGACCTACTGGCAAGCCAGGATGGCCGCGCCGGCGTTGGACATCAAGTGGAGCGATGGACCGCACGCGGGCCTGTCCAGCGCCGCCATCTACGCCGACTTCGCGGCCAAGCTGGATCAGGAATCCGGCTACGCCTACTACAAGGCCGGCGACATGGATGCGGTGGAGGGCAAGGCGCCCGACGTGGCCAAGACCATCAAGGCCGAATACCGCGCGCCGTTCCTGGCGCATGCGGCGATGGAGCCGGTCAACTGCACCGCGCAGGTCAAGGACGGCAAGGTGTATCTATGGGCGCCGACGCAGTCGCCCGGCTTCGCGGTGGAGGTCGCGGCCAAGGTCGGCGGCGTCTCGGCCGACAATGTGGTGCTGGAAGTGACGCTGCTGGGTGGCGGCTTCGGCCGGCGTCTCGATGTCGACATGGTGGCGCAGGCGGTGGCCATCGCCAAACAGACCGACGGCCTGCCGGTGCAACTGATCTGGTCGCGCGAAGAGGACACGACGCACGACGTGTACCGCCCGGCTGCGCTGGCGCGCTTCAGCGCCACGCTGGATGCGGCGGGCAATGTGCTCGGCTACGATAATAAATCGGCCAGCGGCTCGAGCGGGCATCAATTCTTCAAGCGCAATCTCGGGCTGCCCGCCGGAGGGCCGGACAAGACCACGGCCGAAGGTGAATTCGACATGCAGTACCACTTCGCCAACCAGCGCATCAGCCACGTCATCGTGGACAGCGTGGTGCCGCTGGGGTACTGGCGCTCCGTCGGACACTCGCACAACGCGTTTTTCAAAGAGAGCTTCATCGACGAATTGGCGCATGCGGCCGGCAAGGATAGCGTGGACTTCCGGCGCGGTCTGCTGTTGCAGCATCCGCGCCATCTGGCGGTGTTGAACGCGGCGGTGGCCAGGGCCGGCGCGGCGCCGGCGGGCCGCGCGCATGGCGTGGCCTTGCACCAATCGTTCGGCACCATCGTCGCGCAGGTGGCGGAGGTGTCGGTCGACGGTACGGAGATCCGCGTGCATCGCGTGGTGTGCGCGGTCGATTGCGGCATCGCCGTCAATCCCAACATCATCGCGCAGCAGGTGGAGTCGGGCGTGGTGTTTGGACTATCGGCCGCGCTGTTCGGCAACGTGACGATCAAGGACGGCAAGGTCGAGCAGACCAACTATCACGACTACCCGGTGCTGCGCATGAACCAGACGCCGGAAGTGGAAACCATCATCATGCCGAGCGCCGAACATCCCGAAGGCATGGGCGAACCAGCCACGCCGCCGATCGCGCCGGCGGTGGCCAATGCTGTCTTTAAATTAACGGGCAAGCGTTTACGCACCTTGCCATTGGCGCTGTAATCGCATCTCAGTAGCCGGAAATTGCAGTCTATCGCATGGAGATTTTCCGGCGGCCGGCGCTTGGGTATATTCATCGCTTTTGCGATGAAAGGATTTACCATGGCTTCGTCCCTCCGTTTTCTTGTGCTTGCGACAATCGCTTGCGCCTTTATCGCGCCGACCGGCGCGGCGCCCCATGCCGTCAAGGGCAATGGCGTGGTTGAAGAACAAACCCGTGGCACCGGCCATTACGATAAGGTGGTGCTGGATATGCCGAACGACATCGAGCTGGAGCTGGGCAAAGCCGAAACGGTGACGGTGATTACCGACGAAAACCTGCAGGACCTGATCGAGACCAAGGTGCGCGACGGCGCGCTGCATATCGCGCTGGCCAAGCCGGATACGTGTTTGCTGGCGTCGACGCTGAAGATCCGGATGCAGGCGAGGCAACTCGGCGCGTTGACCGTCAGCGGCGGCGGTTCGTTCAATGTCGGCGGCAAGCTGCATATCGCCGGCGACAAGGCTGCCCCGCAGCATTGCGGCGCGGGTTGAGGATCAGGCCAGCGCGTTGCGCATCAGGGTGCGCAGGTTGCATTCGCGCTGCCATTGCGCGCGTTCTTCGCTGTTGAGGATCAGTTCCTGCATCTCCTCGTCGGTTTGAGCGGACTGCGACTGTACCAGGCGGTGCGCCAGGCCCGGATCCGGCAGCATGGTGCCGAAGAAGGCCACCAGCTCGTGGTGCTGGATCAGCAGCGTGGGGAAGTTGTCGACGTCCAGGTCGCCGACGACGTCGGCGTGGTCCTCGATGTCGATCCAGACGAAGAACTTGTCCGGATGGCGCGACGCCACTTCCTCGAACGTGGCGCGGTAGGAGTCGCAGGTGCCGCACCAGGCGGCGCACAGGCAGGCGACGATCCAGCGTTCGCCGTTGAGGGCGTCGGCCACTTCTTCGCGGTTGGCGGAATTCAGGGTCAAACTGTGCATGGCGGGATAGGCTAAAGGCGCGCTCGGCGCCGAACCTGCGTATTCTACATCCCCGCGCAGGGTCGCGCCTGCAAGCCGGCCGGGTTAAAATACGGGATGCCTATCATTCTTGCCATCGAAACATCCTCCGAACTCGCCTCCTGCGCCTTGCTGCGCGGCGAAACCGTCATCACCCGCGTCTCCGAGGGCGTGCGGACCCATTCCCAGTCGATCTTGCCGATGGTGCAGGAATTGCTGGCCGAGGCCGGCGTCGGCTTGAAGGACTGCGACGCGGTCGCCTTCGGCGCCGGGCCCGGCTCGTTCACCGGCGTGCGCACCGCTTGCGGCATCGCGCAGGGTTTGGCGTTCGGCGCCGGCCTGCCGGTGGTGCCGGTGGTGACCTTGGATGCGATGGCGCTGGCTTGCCATCAGCAGCACGGCGCCGGCGACGTGTTGGCGGTGCTGGATGCGCGCATGGGCGAGGTGTATTGGGCGCAATACAGCTTCGGCGGCGACGGCGGCGCGCGGCCGGTCGAGGTGTCGCCGGCGGCGCTGTCGGCGCCTGGCGACGTGCGGCCGCAGGGTGCGCCTGTCGCTTGCGGCAACGGCTTGTCGGCGTATGCCGAGGCGTTCCCGGCCGGCGGCCACGCGACGGTGATGCCGCATGCGGCGCAGATCGCGCAACTGGCGGCGATCGATTTCGCGGCCGGCAAGACGGTGACGGCGGCCGATGCGCAGCCGCTGTATCTGCGCAACAAGATCGCCTACACGCAGGCCGAGCGCCGCGACATGGCAGCCGCCAAGGCGGCCGAAGGTGCCGCATGAAGCAGTTGTGGGATCTGGCTCGACTGAATTACGAGCCGATGCGGCAGGACGACCTGGCCGAGGTGCTGGCGTTGGAGGAGGTCGTTTATCCGCATCCGTGGAGCATGGGGAACTTCGCCGATTCCTTGAGCAACAATTACGAAGCCTGGGTGCTGCGCGATCACAACGGCGATTTGCTGGGCTATTTCCTGCTGATGGTGATCGTCGATGAGGCGCATTTGCTCAACGTGGCGGTGTCGGCGGAGAAGCAGGGGCAGGGACTGGGACGGTTCCTGTTGAACCAGGCCGTGGCGTGCGCGCGCGGGCTGGGCATGGAATCGGTGCTGCTGGAAGTGCGGCCATCGAACACTCGGGCGCTGGAGATTTACGAGCGCTATGGATTTAAACACATCGGCCGTCGCAAAGGGTATTACCCGGCGGCGAACCAGCAACGCGAGGACGCGATCGTTATGCGGTTTGAAGTATGAGTCAGTCAGCACGCAGCACGGTCTTCCTCGATGAGATGGGCATCGGCGCGCAGTGGAAGTTGCGCAATGTGGCGATGCCGGAAGAGGTGCCGGAGTTTGAACCGCAGGAAGCGCTGGAACCCGAGCCGGTCAGCGCACCCGCGCCCGTAGCGTTCGTGCCGGCCGCGCCACCGGCGCCGGTGATCGCTCCGCCACCGGCGCCGGTGATCGCTCCGCCACCGCCGCCGCCCGTCGTTGCCGAAATCCCGGCCGTCCCGCAGCCTGCACCTGTGGTTGCCGAACGTCCCGCCGCGCCGGTCGCAGAGGTCGCGCCGCCGGCCGCTGCCGCTGACGACTCAACCTCGTGGTTCGACGACGCGCCGGCACCGGCCCGCGCCGCGCCGGTCAGCGACGAAGCCATCGCCGCCATGGACTGGTCCGCGTTGAAGACCGCCGTTTCGACCTGCACCCGCTGCCGGCTGTGCGAAACGCGCCGCAACGCCGTCAACGGTCGCGGCGCGGTCGACTCCTCCTGGATCGCCATCGTCGCCGCGCCATCGCGGCTGGACGAAAAAGACAACCAGCCGGTCACCGCCGAAGCCGGCCAGCTGCTGGACAACATGCTGAAAGCGATCTCGCTCAAGCCGGCCGCCGACGTCTACGTAACCCACCTGGTCAAATGCCGCCCATCCAACCCGGACGGCAGTGACCGCGCGCCGACCATCGACGAGCTGAGCACCTGCCGTCCATACTTGGACCGAGAGCTGGCGCTGACTGGCGCGACGATGGCCATGACCTTCGGCCAGTTCGCCGCCAAGGGCTTGATGATGGGCCCGGCCGCGCGCGGCAAGGTGATGCGCTACGGCGCCGCCGAACTGCCGGTGGTCGCCACCTATCACCCGGACGACCTGCTGCGCAAGCCGGAAGACAAAGCCAAGGCCTGGGGCGACCTGTGCCTGGCGAAGGCCGCCCGTGACTAAGCCGCCGCCCGGCGCGCCATCGACGCCGCCGCCGGGCACACGACCGACGCCGCCGCCGGGCACATCATCAACGCCGCCGCTCAGCACTCCATCGACGCCGTCGCTAGGCACACCATCGACGCCGCCACTGAACGCAGCATCGACGCCGCCGATGAGCGCAGCATCGCCGCCGCCGGGCTATCAGACGTATCAATCGCTGTTCGAGCAACGCTGGCCGCACCTGCACAACCCGCACGTGCGCGCGCTGGCCTGGCTGCTGGACGCGCCGGACCTGCTGGACCCCGCCTCGCCGCACTGGCAAGGCCGCATCGCCAGCCTCGGCCCGATATCGCCGGAGACTGCCGACTGGCTGGCCGCGCTGCAACAAGACCCGATCCCGCTGGAAGCCGCGCTCGGCACGCGCCACTATTCGCGCCTCGGCCTGTACGCCGAAAAGTTGATGGCCTTCTACTTCGCCGAGCACGGCAAGCTGGTCGCTCACGGCCTGCAGGTGCGCGCCAACCGCAACGACACCGTCGGCGAGTTCGACTTCCTGCTGCGCGACGGCGACGACCTGGTGCACATTGAATTCGCCACCAAGTTCTACCTGCTGGACGCCGAAGCGGCGGGCGCAAGCTTCAACGGCCTGATCGGCCCCAACCTGGCCGACACGCTGGGCGCCAAGATGCGCAAAATCTTCGACAAGCAACTCGCGCTGGCGCAACACCCGGCGGCGCAGCCCTTGCTGCCGCAGCCCGTGGCGCGCGCGCAAGCGCTGGTCAAAGGCTGGCTGTTCTATCCGGACAGCAGCGGCGCGGCGGCGATGGACGGCATTTCGCAACCGCACTGCAACGGTTTCTGGATGACGCTGTCGCAAGCGCAAAACCTGCCGGATGGCGACTACAGCATCATGCCACGCCTGCACTGGCTGGCGCCGTTGAAGTCGCCTGTGGACGCGGGCATGAGCAAATCGGAACTGCTGGAATCGCTGGGCGACCAGATGGCGCAAGTCGCCGCGCCGGTGATGGTGGCGGCGTTGTGTGCAGAAGGCGAGTGGCTGGTGGAGCAAGCCCGGGGATTCATCGTGCCCGACGACTGGCACGCGCAAGCCGAGCAGCGCCGCCATGACGGCACCTTGCCGGCTTAACGGTTCTCTTTGAAAACCAGTTCCGCGTAGCGCTCGCCGATGCGCCGGTGCGTGGCCGCGTCGGGATGCAGATTGTCCGGCAAGGGCAATTCTTGCG
>Ga0247815_10003043_pt1 | contig 12202 bp, 7 predicted proteins | sample UWRJL194509B1_FD_181014 | JGI IMG/M metagenome (GOLD analysis project Ga0247815, IMG submission 181014) | Plant litter microbial communities from Arlington Agricultural Research Station in Wisconsin, United States - UWRJ-L194-509B-1 | ecosystem: Environmental > Terrestrial > Plant litter >... | reverse complement strand
TATTCAGAACCAACAGATTATGGTCCTAGAGGAAGGTTTGAGTGGACGGAATTGCTGGTATTGCTTCAGTGGATGCTCGACAAGACTTGTGCGCAACGGTGAAATTCATGCGCGTCGGTCGAAATTCGACTAGTATCTCACTCTGAGCATTCAGAACCAACAGATTACATTCCTAGAGCAAGGTTTGAGTGGACGGAATTGCTGGTATTGCTTCAGTGGATGCTCGACAAGACTTGTGCGCAACGGTGAAATTCATGCACGTCGGTCGAAATTCGATTTCTGTCTCACTCTGACCATTCAGAACTGACAGATTATGTTCCTAGAGCAAGGTTTGAGTGAACAGAATTGCCGCTATTCCTTCAGTGGATGCTCGAGAGAACTTGTTTGCAACGGTGAAATTCATGCAAGTCGGTCAAAATTCAATTCCTATTTAGATTATGCCTTATGACAATAATTGACTTCCTGTCTGAGTCCAATTAACTTGCACAATCATTTCTTTATGTACATATGCAGTGGAGATTTGACTGTAGTCCATCTACGGAGGGCCATGTTGACGTGAAAAATGTTCACCAATACAAACTAAGTGTTTTTTTTTCGTGGACATGACAAAGTTTGATTGCATTTGACAAACCTGATCATGACTGGGCCAGCGATGCTGCAAGCAGATTCACAGAGATTGAAGCATGAGGGCTCCAAATAGTGCCCGTCGACGCTCAAGAGTGACTTTCTGGCTTGTATCTCAATCACGTAGTCAATTTCTACAAATTCATGACCCTCATTTTATTTTCATCAGACATCAAAATCAGCCAGTACCAAGTTATTACTTGCAGTATTTACCAGGTATCAGCCTGGTATTTGTAGTCAGGTGTTAATCAAGTATTGGTTTGCAGGTAGTTTCTCAGTCGCATCAATGCTAATTCTCAGTTACTACCATCATAGTATTAACTCAGTCATCAACAGGTGTTTCTGGCCAAAGTGCTAGTGGAAAATGTGTTGCTCAATAGCATGGTATTTTTTCTGGAAATGTTTTATAGGGGTCTTGTGTCAACTGCATGAAGATTGAAAAGAAGTTCAACTTGTAATATCCAATGGTCAATTGAATGGGACAATTTTTTGTGAACAGCTCCCAATCAATCAGATAGGAATTTTGCATTACAAGAGCATCAGTATCTGCAATTCATATGTCACAGCATGCAGCAGTTTCAAATTTGATTGGCATTGATCAAGACAGTTATATAGTCTTTTCTAAAATTTATTGCCTACATTGATGCATGCAAATGGCACCTTTATGAAGAACAAACAGCCAAGTTGATTGAGCAGGTATTACCTTAGATGTGTCATTAATGACAAACTGCACATCCCAGTTCATTTTCACACATGAAAACACTCTTAGAACTCATGAGGCTATGTAGGACACATCTCCCAGTGTCATATTGCGGTTCTAATTATTTTACCCTCACACAATTAGGTGCCCTGTTAACTGTACAGTTACTGACTTGATAACCTTATCCAAACCTCTGCGGCCTCGGCAAATAAGGCTTCCAATAGACACACTTATATTCCAAAATTGCTACGGAGGTTGTTTGTAAAGGCCGGTAGCTGGGAAACAAAACTATTTCCCGATTTGGACAGGCAGCGAACGTAGATCACGCGCTATCGCTACAGAGTGAGTCCAAAACCACATGGGTAAGGTAGTGAGACCCTTTGGCATATACATGGGAAAGAGGAACATGAACTGAACTTATGAAATTTCGCCACAACAATTTTATAAGTGTATAATGGATGATGTGATGCTTTATCTACATTCAGTGAGGGTTGCTGGTCATGTGGGAGCTCAGGGGGGTGGTCCCAATCCAGTTTTGAACATGAATTGTTGATCAGAACAATTGAAACAGCACTCAATTTGTCTGAAAATGTGGGGCTTTGTCTACAAGGCAGAGTAAGTTGATATGTGCTGTTACAATGATGCAGTACATGTGTACTCTTGTCAGGTGAGGAGGAAGGGGTCCCATTCAAAAGCTGGAATACAAAAGTTGAACCTCCTTCCAACAATTCACTGATGATCCAAAATTTTATGATACACATTCTCAAATTCAGATTTTCAATTTTACTATGAAAATCATGAGTTTCAGATTTTTCAAACTGCTATATTGTGCATAAATGCTCTGCCACCCACACAGGTGCATGGAACTAGAAGTGATGATGTAATTGAACCAAAAGCCAAATTTCACAGGCTACAAATCATTATAAACACTTTGGCTTCTTCAAGTGACTGGTTATAATTTCATCATTCAAGTTTGAATCAGAAATAAGCTGTGGTGCCAACCTAGATTGTAACATGTGTTATTCTAATGAAAAATTAGAACTTTGTCCTGCGATACATTTGCCATAAAAATGCCCCAACACAGTCAATAGTGCACAATGTCCCTTCTTTGTTACTTGGGCCAATTGTCTTCTTTTTTGAGAAGCTTCTAGACCGCTTGCCAAAGTCAACAGGACTTTGCAGCAGACAGATTACAATTTTTTCAATACATCTAAAAATAAACCAAGACCGTAGCGGTTAACCAAAATTGGTTGCATGTGTGGTCACATGCGCAGAAACTAACTCTGTGACCGAGGTTCAATTCCTCACCACGCACAGGTGCAAAATGTGCAGTTTTTAGCTGCTCAAGCCTGTTGTCTTGTCAATCAAGTACCTTAATAATGTACTCTTGTCCAAGCCAGTAGGACTGAGCAGCTGACCCCAGCTATTATGGTTGGGTTATCGGGTGGGTTGTGTGCTGGCTATGACGTAGTGTTGCTGATTTGATATACATGCAGAGGACGAAAATGTTTACCACCTACCTAAAAACTCAGTAAACTATCTCACTCTGAACCGAAATCAAACAGAACACTACTAATCTTGGGCGGTAGCAAACATTGCCACTTTGCACAATGCAATCAACAATCAACCACACACTCTACCCAAACCTACCTGCGTCAGGCTCTCTAGCCCTGATTGATGCGGGCACAGGTTGGTCAGAATTTTGTCGTTGAGAGGATACATATTTATATGTTTGCAGGTGCAACATTGCTAGTGCTACCCACAACATTGTGTATGCAGGATGACTGGCACGTTGCAATGGCTAACACTACACAGTGCTGGCATACCTACAAACTCGATTTGGCCATCTGCCTACTCCTGTTTCCTTACTCTCAGGCAGTGAGAGTATACCGATTTTGATGGAAGTGTACTCATTGTGGCATATAGATGTAGCGGTGCTATCACCTGCTCAAGGAACTGTGATCTGCTTGGATGAGGCTGGAAGATGCCTCCTCTCCATTGCTCTGCACGACTGTATGTGGACCAATGGTTCTGGAACTAGTTCTAATGCATTGCAGATATGGATCTTTCCCGCAGTCTCAGCTTTGCGCCACTGTCAGCCATCCCAAATGTCCCAAATTTTGGCACGACCGTTGCACCATCAATGCAGAGCTTGCATTTTGTGCAACCTCAGCCATTCATGCAGTCAAATCTTACATTGTCTGCCTGGCCACCCACTCCGATTCCATTGGGTGGACAACATGCCCCGCTAGTGGAAGTACCTCCACTAGAATCACCTCCGCATCTCCAGATGGCAGAACATGGTGGAACTCAGATGGTAACAAATCAAACAGCTGGTCTATGGGACCCTCGTAGCAACAGTTACCCACAAGGGAGCTTTGTTCAAGACTTCAGCCCACCATCTTCATCAGAAAAACGGCATTTGCCTGTCAGTTGGGCATACACAGGTAGATCCACACGCCATGGGTCAAAGGATGCGAGTACTTGGCAGCATGGTCAGATGTCACAGCGAAAATGTCTTGGCATTCTCAGGTGCACAGGCACCAGATGCATTGCCAAACTCCGCCCCAAGACCCAGCCAGAGATTTTGCAGCAGCAGTTGCTCAAAAAATGTTCACTCTGTGGAAGTAACTTTGTCCACATCACCTGTGACATTGTCAGCACACTGCATATCTGGAAAGGTGGAATCCATTACCAGAATGGTGGTGTTCATGAACATGCTCAGCCACCTGCTGCACATCTCAGTCTTTTAGAGGCAGAGGAGTTCAGAGACATTGTGACTTCGCATCCCAATGTTGGACCAGCAGTGTTGCGTGTTGGTACAGCTAGGCTGGATGGCACAGCACGACCAGCAGCTGAGATCACACCACTGCTGAACAATATTGGCCGTATTGCCTACCAGAGACGGAGGGTCCGGGACTCAGAAGGCCAATACATTGGCGGCGACGAATTTATGGCAGCCATTGGCAACTTCAATAGGGAAAACCCAGGACTCATTGTGAAGATGGAATCCATCCCACATGCATTCATTGTCATGCAAAATGACTTCATGAGGCGGCAGTCAGCAAATGTCTTTCTTCGAAAGCAGGAGGCTGTCAATGGGTTCCACACAGACAGTGCTCACAAGTACTTTGCTAGCCGGTCCCTGCTCATGCTCACATCCTGCTACTCCTCCGTGATGCAGCAATGGATTCCTGTCGTTGCCTCCTGGATCCCCTCGGGAAGTGCAGTCTCACTTTGTCCTCACTTTGAAGTCCTCTTTCGTGGACTATTTTTTGAGGCACGTCGAGAGGGCAAGGATCTCATTGATGATGACTTCATCATGGTTGGTCAAACTCTTACTTGAACTATTGTTACTGCTAACATAATAGTAGATGATGGATTTCTCCAATGCAGAGTCAAAGGCATATTGTCAAGCATTTGCCAACGTTCTTCGCGAGAATGGGGATAACAGGTCGTTGGAAAATCTCAAGAAAATAGCAGAGTCATTGGTCCGGGGATGTACTGTGCATTATCACCGCAGCATTCATCGTGTCTCCCGCCTTGGAGAGGTGGTGCCACAGGCTAAGGCTCAAAGCTTCAAGACAAGCATGACGGCCCTTCTCAGTGTTGAAAGTCCAGCTGCATTCCATGCCTGTTGTCAGGATATCATTGACGAGTATCCTCGGACAGCAAACTTTGTCAATTGGTGGAGGCGTCCTCAGAATGCGCAAAAACTCTTCGAAGGTGTGCGCACAATGGATCCAAAGCTATGGGACTCCATGGCCAGCACCAATAATCCTGAGGAGGCGCTGCATGCTCGGCTTTATGCCAGTCTTGGTCGGGATCATCAACTACTGGGAGGTCTCGGCCGCTTGCAACATTTCATGAAAATGCTTGCTATGCTTCATGAGCACGCAAAAAGTACGTATTTGTGGTTAATATTTGGAGCTGTAAATCTTATGAGAGCAGGTGGGCAGACATTGGAGTATTCACCGGAGCTGTGGAAACGTATCCAGGATGACTCCCCAATACTGCATGAGCGGGATAGGCAGGAGAAGCGTAAAGTTGGCAAGCAGCGCCAGCTACGAATTCCAAATGATGGACGAGCACCGGACAAGGCATCTCAGCTCAGACGCAAGGTGTCAGCCAAGACTGTGCTTGGGAAACGTGTCCGGCATGCCAGGCAAAAGCCACAGCCCCATCCATCATCTCCACTCCGTTCAGAACCAGTGTCAGAGTCCTCAAGTCATGAGGAATCAGTGGCATCAGCAATTGAACTGGAGCCTACCCTGGAGCATGAGTATGAAACAACTCTGACTAGTCAAATGGTTTTACCACGTCTCCAAATTGCAACCATCCTGGCATCAAAGCGAATGGCGGCACTTCAATGTCTTCCATGGAGAGCCAACAGCTGCTGGTTTGACACATCATTAACATTGTTAGCAGCAGCTGTCTACCGATGCTGGCCTCGCGTGCAGGGAATCTTGGTACATGGCAATCTGGAACACGGTCAAGCTCAACTTGGACAGATGCTCGAGTTGTACCTGCAAAGCATGCAGTACTCTGCCCAGCATTCGGCAAACCGCAGTCTGTGTGAGCAGATTGCGTTGCAGCTTGCATCTGCTCGGGAAGATTTGCGCGCCATACTGCAACGTCATTATCCCACAGGTCCTAGCTATCTGACAGATCAGCACTATCTTTGGGTAAGCTGATTTTACCTTGATTGTGATATTTCTGAATTGTGGCAGGCATGGCTACCACAATTGCTCTGTGTTGGAGTTGAAGGTCAAACTCCACGGAATGAACCACAGATATCCACAACTGTTTTCCAGTACTGTGAACTGCGGTTTTCCGAATGCTCGGCATCAGGCATGCTCTCAGGTGCTCCCCATCTGCGACTAGAGCTCTCCTCAGTGAGCAGTCTCAAAATGTCACTTGTACTTCCGGTCTACGATGAGACCATGGCGCAGCATCATGGCTATGACAGGGAACTAGAATCCTGGGTCCAGTGGAAAGTGTCGCCACATGCCCTACCTGGATTTCAATGTTGGCGGAACTCTAACAACGGCCCTCATTGCCCTGGCAACTGTCTCAACTTCAGTGCAATGGTCACCCTCCCATTGGTGTTGATCATTCAGTTTGATTGGACAGCAGTGGACAACAATGGTGGTTGGCAGGTTTCTGGGAACTTGCTCCATCTTTTTGCAGATCCAGAACTTGGCGACATTGTCTATGAATACGTCGGCACCAGCTTCTCTACTTCCACACCATCACATCACACCTGCCAATTTACACCTGATGGGCAGTACATGTACTCATATGATGGATTGGTCGCTGGTGGCACAGCACATTTTGAACCTGACAGTGTAACCAGCATTCAGCGCTCTGTTGATCATCCATGTGCTAGTAGTTTAGTGTATTGTCTCAAAGGTGGAGACACTGTGCAGCAGAAGTTCTTCCAGCACCAGCAGAATCGGGTGCTACAGCTGCATGACATTACCATCCAGCTTGACACCTCTGCAGCAATTGGCACTGGGCTGTCTGCCAAACTTTTACGTCCAGCATGGCGACAGCTTCAAGGTCATGACCGGTACTGGTTGGAACATCCACTTGCACCATCAGATTTTGCAGACTATGAACAGCTTGTCAACGATGCAGAACCAGTGGAAATGGAAATTCCTGCTTCTGCTGGTGTTGGAACCAATGGAGCAGATCAAGCTGGGCAATTTGCAGTAGATTGTTGCTGCAGATACCAAGGGCCCATGACAGCTGTAGACAGTGCATCAAGAGGGAGCTACCTGGCCTGTTCACAGTGTGGCAAGATGTCGCATGAGGCGTGCCAGCGGAATGGGTGGGGCAGCATGATTGGTCCGAATGGCTTCACATGCCACATGCAAAGCTGTAGCCCACGTGAACCTGGTCAAGAACGCCCATGGAAGTCAGTAGCAGAGCTATCATTCTGTTCCTTGTGCTGATGTTAGATTACAGGAACCTTGCGGCACTGGTATCTGCACGAAACATGAAGCCAATGCCAAACCGTCTTGTGTATGCCATTGTGATACAGGAGTAGTTGATTCTGACACATTTCTAGTCCTGGGATGTGCATTTTGGCACGTCCACATATTCAGATCTCACCTGATCATTGGGAGTGGTCACAGTTCCATTACCCAGCACGGCTAGTTCACTTGCATCAAGCCAGTGATTACAGGGAATGGAGTGTTGATTGGTGGGTCCGATGTCACTTTGAAGGTAGCGGCCCAAATTTGGCAGAGCCCGTCCCTGTGACATTTATGGTGGACACCTTGGTCAAAGACAAATTGGGCAGACGTCAGGTAAAGGTGTGTCAGCAGATACAAAGCTTTTTTGTTTCTTTTCTTTACTTACTGTCCAAAGCTTGGACGATGGGATCATGCCTCTGATTTCAGTATCGAAGACTACCATGATCAATGGTTCTGCGAGCCGGTTCCAGAAGAGATGGCTGCGCACCTGTTCCGGCATCTGGAAGACTTTGATTGGCTCATGTCTGGCACTCATACAGGCATGCGTGACAGGTCCAGTGGTATTCCTTGCTGGAAATTGTTAAAATCACGTCGCCAGCTGGATCAACTGCATGTGCTCGAGTTTGCCCATCTCTTGGGCCTTGCAGTTCTGTCAACAGCTGACTATCGTGCTCTACACAACTGGTTCTTCTGGCACGGGCCACTCACCAGTCAGGGCATGGATGCAGCCATTCAGCAGGGAGCAACTTGGGTGCATGGGGTCACAATAGTCCTGGCTCTCAGACAGGGAGTTTCGATCAGTACTGCATGGGACAACCTTCGCAATGAACGAGGTGGATGTGGCGACACTCTGCCCATCATGGTTGCATGTGTTCAAGATCTGGAATCTGTCATCTTTGACCAGAAAGTGGGGGCTGGTGATGCTGGCCTGAGACAATGGGGATTAGACGTTGGACCACATCAGGACTCTTGGGATCCCTACAAGTCAAAGGCAGGAGCAAAAGCATGGAGGGATGGGAGTTCAACCAAAAGAATCCGAATGAGGGAAAAGGTTTGTAACTCATTCACAAATTCTGTTCAGATGTTGATTAAGGATTACAGAAGGGTAAAGGGTTTGAGGTACCTGATGGTCTCCCACAAATGAGCCATCTAGAAGAACACGAGCAGAAATGCTTGACCGCAAAGATTGCTGAACGGGACCGACGGAAGTAAGTTCATCTATACTTGAGATATATATTGACACTAATCACTCCCTGTGGAAGTGGTGACAAATTGACGTAAGTACAAACCACTGAGGTGTCATTAATATGACTGATAAGACCTGTCAGTGGTCGGGCATGGCTTGCAAAGCTCTTTGCCGATGCGCAGGCTGAAGTGGAGCAGGAGCAGCTTTCCCATCAGTGATTTTGGCATTTGATGATCTTGATTTTTTGGGGCTCTGTTTCTTGGTTTGAGGTCGAAGAAGTCTGCCTGTAGTCTGTGAAAATGTATTTGTCTCCGGTTTCAGTCTGTTGAATGTATCCTTCTCAGTGCTTCCACAAGTCCCTGTACATGTATGTCTTTTGTTGATGTGGTTATGGTTTGGATAGACAGTTGTGTCAATGTGGATTGCTCGTCTCTGGATCAAATGTTTTGTGTGATACACATTGACAAGTCTCTGTGATTTGGACTGATTTTAGCTCTGCATTTAAGATTAAAACTTGAAATCAATTTATTAAGCCATTAGTATTGCACAATGACTTCATTAATTAACCTAAGATAAGAAGACTGCAAGGTGGCTGATTGCAGGGTTGCAAGTAAGAATGACTGAAGGCTTCAACTGTGAAATGGATCAGGATGCATAGCAGCAGAAAATCCAACATGAATTTTGATAATCAGCACTGATTGTATTATGAGGGAATTCCACCAGGAGAGTGATATTGTGAAATTTCCCTTTTTGGGAAATTTGTTCACATTCTACTTTTAAGCAGGAGTACAACCCGATTAGTGCCCTGAAGGTCAGCATTTCCCAATAGACTGCAGTTGATTATCTTCAATTGATTTAGATTGAGGATGTCCTTCAAAATTGTGATCAAATTTTCACACATGTTCATCTAGGATTGATTAGCACAATCAATTACAATGTCTATATGTGTGTTGATGTATTCAAATTACATTTCCACATGTACAGCTGCAACTACACTGTCCAGGCATATCAACTTGAATTTCATTTACAATTCCAGAACCACAGACTTCAAACAACTCAATCAGAACTGATCTACAATACATTTACAATGTCACAAAGTCAGACATTGAAGTCCAATTACAATGAACCATCACAAATATTTCAAATGTCTCGTTCTAATCAGTCAGTGCATGCAACTTCACCATGCAGTCCTACTTTGATTTTAATATGATATCTAGTGAATTATAAGTGTTTATAAATAATCAGATGCAATAAACTATTAGCCTCAAATTCGAAGTCTGCAATGTATCTGTAGTTTCCATTATAAGACCTATATGACAGACAAGGAAGCTGACTACCACAAACACTTCCCACGCCAAAACTGCTGTCTTTGCATGGCTGCTGAACCTCAATGACCTTACATGTCACATTACTTCTTTTACATCTGATATACAAATCAATAGTCTAGATTTAGAATATGAATTTCTGAACACTTTTATCCATCGTGTGAAAGGCTTGTTTTCACCACCCATCTTGTCACCCAGGCCGAACCCAGGCCAGTAGACCTGATAGCACACAGAGTGATAATCCATTATGAATCACACTATACTTAATTTCTGTCTCCAAAATTTAATTTATTGTGGCCCCAATATACCGGTACCATGGTGTCCAAGTTTCTTTGGCCACCACTGTATGTACAGGAAATTTAGAAACATAAGATTGGTTCCAGGATTGATTTCAATGTTCATCAAAGGTGAGATAAATCTGCTAGACAAAGTAACTCAGGCTAAGACCATGGGTAATTGCATTTCATAAGATTTGTATGCAGATTTGCTGGGATTCCTAGACATGACCAAAAGAAACTAGGATGACCCTCGCTTTGCTTCGGGCAAGGATGTTGTAGTGAGATCACGTGAGCCTACACTTTGACAAAAGCTTGGATAGATGTAAGGTGGAGCACCACGCCGGTCACATGGGTCAGGGAGATTAGCAGTCAGAGGATCAAGTGAATCCCTCTCAGGCTTGTGTGTTTCCACCTCCCACCTCCCAATTGTTGTCACAGGGCAAAAATGCACAAATAAGGGATGTTTTGAGCTTCCATCGGCTGAACCAGAGACGTAAAATCCTCAGCAGACAGGGAATAAGAGCTGATGTATGAGCAGAGACGATGAGACGAGCAGGCTAACCCGCCGCCGTGAGTGCAAGCATCAGCCCCCCACATGCTCTCAGAACACTGGAGTTGCCGCGGTGAATTCACTTTGACCACATCCGTTGAAATCTCTGTCCTAGACATCCATTATCTCGGTCGCTGGTACACCAAAGCATACACCATTCCTCCGGTGGACGTGCGTCTCAGCCACGGACATAGAACTCATCTCAATGTTGTGATGCATTCTTCTCTCATCTGCATGCAGTGGATGACTCGAGCACCTCTTCTAGGGAATACGAGAGAGAGCACAGGGAATCTGCAAATACAGTGCCTCTGATTTTCTTTACTACTTCTAGAGTAGCTTTTACACTCTCTGACCTGCTCTATTGCATCCTTCAACCAATGTCACTTTGCTTCGGAGAAAGAGTGTCTTAGTGGTGCTACAGTCCGTAAACTCACTTCTCGGTACCATCCGCTAGCTAGGGATACTGTAGTGCCATCTCACATCGCAATTAATTCCCACCTTTAGTTAATTATTTGTAGGAATAAGCTCATTTCATGAAGGGCTATCGCTAGTGTGCTCCGCTCAAGTTCATCTTGCGAAACATAGTTCAGAACCAAGTTGAGATTGAAATCAAGAACCCACATGCTTGATACAGGCTCTGAGGCATGGGAAAGTACTTTTGAGAGTTTAAACAGGCTTCAGATGCAAATTTATGCCTATGGTGACTTCAAACTATGGGGAAATGGTGAAAATGTCTTTGTCGGTCAGGACCGATATCAACATGGAGCCGGGGACAACTGCCTCTCAACTCAGAAGCCAAGATTTTTTGCGTCGAAAATTGCTTCAGCCTCATCCGCTCGACTGATCACCTTGGACATCCAGCATTTTGGTTGCTGGTGCTCCGATACATACTACAATGACTGAAGGCATATGTTAGTACTCCAATGGATGCACATCTCGAGAACGCACCTTGACCCCACTTGAATGTTGTGCTTTAGCATCCTCTCGTTACTTTGGGCTTTCACATGTCGTGGATGACTCGGGCACATTCGCCGAGGGGAGCACACGGCTTTGGCAAATATGTTGCCTCTGCCGTTCACAACTCATTGACATGCTCTCTCACTTCCTGACTGCTGGCTCACTGCCTTCACTCTCAAGCACATGTGTGAGACCTGCACAAAATCAGGATTGTTTTCAGCCGGACGGGCAGGTTGGTTACGGTCAAGGCTGGATCCGCCTAGGGCCCTGCCAGATTCATCGAAGAAAGCACGCAAGACGACCTGTTTGGATCAAAGTGTTCGAACGGAGTAAGGAGAAAACATGAGGAATTTTGAAATGGAGGTCATATCTATAATATAAGAGTATGATCCATTGGGGATACTGTTTCGAAGATATTGAAACAACCAGAGCAGCTGAACTTCTGAACATGAGATATTCTTGCTTGGGCATGTGAGGGACATCTATTGGGAAGGTCAGAGTGAGACAGTAATCAAATTTCGACCGACGCGCATGAATTTCACCATTGCGCACAAGTCTTGTCAAGCATCCACTGAAGCAATACCGGCAATTCCGACCACTC
>Ga0247815_10003041_pt1 | contig 12210 bp, 9 predicted proteins | sample UWRJL194509B1_FD_181014 | JGI IMG/M metagenome (GOLD analysis project Ga0247815, IMG submission 181014) | Plant litter microbial communities from Arlington Agricultural Research Station in Wisconsin, United States - UWRJ-L194-509B-1 | ecosystem: Environmental > Terrestrial > Plant litter >... | reverse complement strand
GAGTGCTATTGGCTGGCAATGGGTCATACGGCTTGGCCGCAAGCAGCGCGACCTTCACAGCACTGGCCACCGGCTTGCCAGCCGCGAACGCGTCCAGGAGCGATCTAGCACGCCCATAGGAACGAACGTAGTTTAACCACGTCCGTCTTCCTCATTATCTCTCCGCTTCCTTCCCGCCGGCAGACTCCGTACGGTCAAGGGGTCGTTTTGAGGATGCAGTGGTGCCAGCTTTGCATCCGCGAGTCTTCGTTGTCGACTTCTGCAACGAACTCATCCATACTCCCAGGTTACAAATTACGAATTCAAGGCATTTATCACCGCACCGCCCCTTGTTGCTGACAGATTGGATGGTCCAGGTGTCGCAGGCCACTCGCTGTACGATGAGGATGCATCATCGACCCTGTCGTCCACGGCCTCGTCCTCTCCTGCTCGCAACATCTCCACCCTGTCGTTAGCCAGCGCACTCATCCAGACAGCACATTGTACCTGTGCCACGCATTGAATGACTTCCAACTGAGCGTCGTCGTCTACCGGAACCGGCGCTGGTGGCGGTTCCATTGGGAGTCGTCCTTTGGCATTCACGATCGACTCCAGTGGCTCGGCATCTACGAGGAAATCTGCAAGGTTCTATTCGTGCTCGTGGATCTACGCAGGTTCCTTTGAGGTTGACGTCTGACCGGGCTCATCGACGGACGCGGCGGGCAGGCATTATGGGTGGATTCGAAAGGTCAGTCGGACGTACCCGCTCGTGTCTACAAACGCAAAGCTGACATACCTCGCTACAAGTAAGTACGGTCCCGTCAAGTAACCGGCGGGATGCGTCGGCGAGGTAGCTGTGGCGGCAGGCGCAAGTAGTTGCCTCTCCACCGTCCCGCCTGTCCCACTCCTTCTCAAATAGACCAATGATTCATTCTTTGGGCGGGTGGATTTGGAAGCTATCAGGATGGTTCTAAGAAGTACGATCGTTAAATGTGCCCTGGCCTCGAGTATCCATTTCACGTTGGCACCGACGTCGTCTGTCTAGTAGATCTAAACCTATGTTGCTTCGTTTTAAAAGATCCAGAATTATGATTGAAGATAGCGTGAGAGCAGTAAAGGACCTATATTCACCGTAAAATTCCAGTCTGTCATGTCCTGATTCGCATTTTGGCGCATTTTCATCTTGTCAAGGGGTACCGGTTAGAGAAGGAGCGTGGGCCTTTGTGTCGGTGAGGATACAATAGTCAGGTATTATCACACAGCGACGGCGAGATATCCTCGAGCCCAGATTCATCTGTTCTCCTTTGGCGAGTGCTAATGCCACATGCGCGAACTTCCGATGACGGGATGCAGAGAAGGCGGTTGCCGGCTGCTGCGCTTGACCTTTGATTCTCCCGACCATTCTACTCTTTCGCCGTTTCCAAATTCTCGATGAAACGCTCGCAATGCAAGTGTCCCCACTGCATCCTCTCGGCAAATGATATACGACCCCGAGTCTGTGCGTTCGTTGTCAGACACTGTCGTTGATAAGCGGGAGTGCAGACGCGCGCACCTGTTTGCCCTCATCTTTAGCGCGTCACTTCCATGGTCGTGCGATGGTGTTGGCAGTAGACATGTCTCGCGAGGCTGCCGCGATTGCTACCAGACGTGCATCGCGCTCCGCGACGATGACCACCCTGAGTGGCGACACGTCTGCAGACAACTTTGCCTTGATCTTTGCTACTTCCCTATTTCACAGCTGCGCGTCCACTACCTGCCCACCTCGCCTCGTCGTAACCCTTGCACGTGTCGTTGTCCATCGTGCGGTACGCATTGTCTCGCGGTACCCTGTACTTGGTCTCGAACTGCGTTTGACCGCAGATAATCTCGTCGATGACCTGAAATTCGAGCCCTCTTGTGGCAGGTGCCACTGGCACGCGCTAGAGTGCGCAGACTTTGGTTCGGTGTTGGCGATAGAACCGTGCCCCGCAAAGCTTGCCGAATCACGCGTTGCATGCCATGCAGAATCTCTGGCAAGTCCTCGCGGCGATCCCCCAGTTACTGTCTACGCAGTTTACCTTCTGTCCGTACCGGCGGCGAAGTGCTGTCGGCAGGCAGTGGGTTGGACGGCTTGACCGCCAGCAGCGCGGCGTCCACAACAGTGGTTACTCCCTTCCCGGGCTCGAATGTGTTGAGGAGCGATATAGCGTGCCCATATGCATGGGAGTAATTTCCCAAGTCCGTTTTCCTCGGGGCCTCCGTGCCCTTGCCGGCCGCGGACTTGGAACGATCGAGGAGCATGTTAGTTGTTGTGATATTTGAGGATGTAGTGGCGCCATCCTTGCGTCCACCACCCTTCGCGGACGACCTCTGCGATAAACACTATTCGTACCCTCAACTTGCAATGCGGTTAGTCCAACGCATATACCGCTCCACCGCTCCTTGTAGCTGCTAGCCTCAATGGCCCAGGCGTCGCATGCCACTCGCTGCAGGATGAGACTACATCGTTGTCCCCGTCCTCCACTGTCACGTCCTCTCTACTTGCAACTAGTCCAACCCGCCCGTGGCCGGCCCACTTCCTGTAGCAGCTTGTCAGGTCCGGGACCCGGGATGATTGACCTCCGGCAGAGCGTCGTCGTCCACCTGAACCGGCGCTGACACCAGTTCGCTTTGAGGTCCGCCTTCAATCTCCAAGATAGGCTCCGGTGGTTCAGCATCTAGCGTTTCCGCTTGAGTGCAGGTTCCTTTGAGGTCGACGCCTGACCGGCCTCATCGACGGACGCGGCGAGCAGGCACTACGGGGGGATTCAAAAGGTAAGCTGGACATATTCACCCGGTTCTGCGAGCGTGAGGCTGACTTGCCCCGTTACGAGGAAGTACTGTTCCGTTGAGTAACCGACGGGATGCGTCGGTGAAGTGGCCGTGGCGGCATGCGCGAGCAGTTGCCTCAACACTCTCCTGCTCGTCCTGCTCCTTCTCGAACACAGTGTCAACTGATTTCGTGGTTGAGTGGATGTAGAATATACCTGGACGGGTCTAAGCAATATGATCGTTAGATGTGCTCCTGACCCGGATTGCCCAACTCACACCGTCTCCGAGTTCGTCTGCTCTTCTAGTCGTGTCGAATGTGCTGGGTTGGTCATCGTAAGCTGAAGAGACGTCATTTTCGGCAGAATCTTATTGTTAAAACATCAGTGCACCAGTGGTTAGGTGCATGGAACGGGTCACAGTCAAGGCCCAAGGCACCTCATAAGTATTGTGTCAAAGGAAACAACTTCGGGCTTCTTCTGCCTTGCATCGTGTACGTTCCGGAAAGTGGAACTAGAGAGTGAGAGAGTGACTGGTTGGATTGAGGAAGAGTGGCGCCCAGTTCACGGAGCAAATTCGACAACACCAGCGCGTCAACGACGCTTTGTTTCTACCCCGGCAAAGGGGCAAGTGATCATGTTTGGACAATCCTCTGGGACACTCCCAGACCTGCCCATAGTCAAATGGTTATATGGCATTTGGTTAATCATTCATCAAGCTGAAGATGGACACTCCTGCTCTCATTATTTGAGGCGGAGCTTGAAAATGTTTCCCACGGTCTCACGCGACCGACAGCAACAATTCTGCAGAACAGCGTGTAGCCGAATTCTCCATTGTGTGCGAGAGCTACTACTCCGACCCCAACTCGTCGTCAGTAGAGGTGCATCCAGATTGTCAGGAAGGCTTGTTCGAGACAACGGCCTGAGATGCAGCTATGTGGCGTCAGGGTGATGCACCTCCCATCGTGGCTTCTGACACGGCAACGGCGGCACAACTTCTCTCTGTCTATGTGTTCCCACGGCTCTTGTATCAGTCTCAGACTCAGATCGCTGCGACTGCTATTGACCTCGTCTCAAACCAGAGAAGGGTTGCAACCAGAACAAGTTCACTCTTGAAGTCACTTGCACGACCTGATGGTATGCTTTCCATCTCCACATCTTTCTTAATTCTGATGTAGCATAGCTCATTTTAGCCTGGCGCATTTGGGTTGTTTGTATACAGTGCACCGCCGGCAACTGCTGTCACCGGGGGCAAACCGGCTGGCGAATTCCAAAATTCGCCAGCCTGACGAGTCAAACGGGTAATCGAGCATCGGGCTTCGGAACCTCGGTCAGGGTCTTCGGAATCGATGAGTACTCCCTAAGCCAGTCACGAGCACAGGGTCCGCCGCGGATCTTATCCTCAGCCGAGCTCGGGCTTGTTCTCATCCCAGGTCCTGAAATCTCACCACGGGACCAGTACACTATAACTGTTCACAATTAATAAAGGCATCCCGGCTACTGCATACATGCATACAGACTACTGAGCTTGAACCTCGATTAAATGCGTAGTGTACAGTAGTGTGGCATGGTCCTTCCACAAGTCGCTCATTGGGCATGAGGGTCGTAACAGCAAGTACTGAGGAAGCTGACTCTGTATCTACTGTTACTCTTTATTAGCAGTTCTGCTGCATTGCGTAAAATGCACGCTCCTGTGCGTGCAATGTTAAAACTAACTACAGCAGTCGGTGACTTGACCTTCAAACCACACAGGTTCTCCAATGGCCGCTCCCCTGGAGGCCGGGATCGGCTTCCTCGCACCCATGCAAACTTCTCATAATAACATGAACCTCCGCTTCGGCGACTTTGAATCTCGTCTTCAGCCTGGCGCGGCTGTACACGCGTCGACACAGACCGCTCTCAACGACGCGTCGGGCCACGGTGCATAAGCAAAGACTTCGCGCCGCAGAGACGCTCCCGCGTCACGCGTCATGTAGCACAATGGTTAGTACCCTGACGGAGCGACCCGAGCATCGGTCAGGGAACCGATCGCGGCCGAGGTTGATTCCTCGTTTGACCCCTCAGGCTGGCGAATTTTGGAATTCGCCAGCCGGTTTGCCCCCGGTGTGTTGTGCTTCCCCTCGGACAATGCCGTGCCTCGTGCCTTCCTCCTGGTCTGCTGTAACTCCCCATCAGCGTTTTCAACATCATCCATACCCCTGTATCAGCAATGTCCTATGACCCCAAAGACGATAGTTCCTGGGCATCGTTGGTAAGTGAGGGTTGGTAGTTCGTGCTTCGAGGACCTAACGCCGTTCGCATGTAGTACGTCAACAACAGTAACACCAACTACAGTGTCGCGGGCGGTAATATCGTGAATAATAATGTGAACAACAACTACATAGCTCCCCAGAACACCGAGTCAGATATTGCAAAAGTGGAGAACGGTGAGGACGAACCCAGAAGCCATTGATCTGAACTCAAACATCGCAGCGCTCAAACAACATCACGTCCCCGGAGCAGCAGTGGAGGCACAACCCGAAGGAGCTGGATGTATGCCAGAAACACGAGTGAAACTCCTTGGTGATGTCCTTGCGCTCCTCAGATCCCACACGCTCCCACATATCGTCTGGATTGCAGGAATGGCTGGTACAGGAAAAACTTCAATTGCAATCACACTGTGCTCAATGATCTGGAATGATCAAACAGTCTATCTCGGTGGTACTTTTTTCTGTTCGCGCTCGGCCGGCTCAGTCGAACGGACAGACGTCAAGCGCATTATCCCTACACTCGCAACTCTCCTCGCTCGCCAGTTTCCGGCTTTCGCATCTTCCTTGGCCAAAAAACTTTCAAAAACGCCGGACGTCGCCCACTGGTCGGTGCGAAATCAGTTCGATCGTCTAATTGTGCAGTCGGTCAACGAGCTGGCGGAGGACACGTACACAGGGCAGATCGTGTTTGTCATCGACGCCCTGGACGAGTGCAATAATCCATCCCTGTTGGTCGAGCTCATAGATTCGATCGCAGATTTCAAAAGCAAGCTGCCGGTCAAGTTTCTCCTAACATCCCGGCCAGAGATGCACATCCGCACCACCCCCATCAGCGATCCTGTTCTCAGCTCGATCCTTCGTCTGCACACAGTAAATTTGGAGCAAGTCACTGCAGACATCCGGCTGTACATCGGCACGAAACTCTCACAGGCATCCAAGACAACAACCTGGTACTCTATTCACGATGTTGAGGCGCTTGTCACACTCTCTGGCGGACTTTTCATCTTCGCTTCGACGGCCTTGAAGTATGTTCTTAATCGAGGTGATGATGCTGGGCGGCGCGAACGACTTCGGAGGGCAGTCGCCGCTTTTGCTCACAGTACGATAGCGACCAACCCATTGGACCGGATGTACGAATTGGTGATCACCGAGGCTTCGCGATCCGACCAAGTTGAGACCGATGAACTCGACGATATGAGAAAGATTCTTGCATGCGTTTTGACGGCTCGCGCATCACTCTCAGTTCAGGCTCTTGCAGACCTCATTGGGTCCAGTCCAGATATTCTTCGAGGCTCGCTCGAGCGCCTCCACTCGCTAGTCCATCTCCCGGATGACGATATCGAACCTGGTGTGCGAACTCTCCATGCGTCATTCGGTGACTACATGCTGGGCAGAGCTGCGAACTACATTCGGCTCCCTCCTTCCCTTGGTCATGACCTGCTTGTAGATGGTTGTTTGCGAAGAATGGGCTGGTCGGATCTCCGCTTCAACGTCTCACGCAGCCGTTCCTCCTACGAGAGCAATGCAGAATTCCAGCCAGACTCAATCTCCTTCTCGCTTATTTACGCGTGTCTGCATTGGGCTCACCACATCGATACTGCCTCTACGCACTCGGCCTTCGATGAGATGGTTGGGGGGACTTTCCGACGCAAGTTTCTGTTCTGGCTGGAGGTACTCAGCGTCACAGAAAAGATGGGCATTGCCTCGGGTCTTCTTCGTATTGCAAGCTCAGCGGTGAGTTCATTTTTCAGTTACGCGCAAGGCAGGTCGTGATAGCGTTACAGGTCAAATCGCAGGAGGTCGCTCAGTTTCTCCGTGACGCAAACTCGTTCGTCGTATCGTCGCATGCAGCCATCGCGCGAAGTGCACCACACATATATCTTTCGGCAGTCCCGTTTGCGTCAAAGGGTTCTCTCATCTTTCTCGACTTCGAACCGCTCTGCTCTGCTGTGATCTCCGTCGAAACATTTGGAACTGATCATCACGCTAGCCGCCTAGTCATGACGCTCACCGGCCACGAAAGCCGGGTATATTCGATCGCTTACTCGCCTTCTGGTGATCTACTCGCCGCTGGCTTGGAAGATGGTACTGTGCACATCTGGGACACGAGGACTGGAGAAGAGTTCGTTTCGCCGATGAGGAGCCGTGATGGTGCCATAATATCTGTAGCGTTCGCGCCGGATGGTCAACTTCTTGCATCCGGTGCAAGAAATGGTGCTGTGTCTGTCTGGAATGTTACCACTGGGCGACTTGATTTGCAGCAACTCCAGTTCCACTCCAAACCTGTCGACATGCTCGCATTTTCACCAGATGGAAAGCTCGTCGCATCAAGTTCCTGGGAAACCGTTAGTCTTTGGAACGTGGAGACCGCTCAAATCGTATCTGCGGAGAGTTACGATAACGGTCCAATCTCGCTCTCTTTCTCTCCTGATGGAACGGTCCTCACGCTGCGCTGCCTCGAATCTAAGCGGTCGTGGCGTATCGGTATAGCTGGGTCTAAACCCCAACTTCTGCCTCATCCTGATGATGAAGAGTACAGCCTTTTATCATCTCCACATAGTTCAAAGCTCTCAACATCCCTGGACAATAACTACAATCTGATTGTCACTGGCAATGGTAGAGTTGTGACCATTCCAGACATAGAAGGCAAGAATATGGGCATTCGCATGTCACCAGACGAGACATGCTTCGTTGCGTTTGGAGCAGACTACGATGGTCTGCACCTCTGGGACTTTCGGTGTATCGATGCAGACCCAATGTTCACCATTCTTGATGGTGATAGGGGTTCCGTTCGTGCCATCTCGTTCTCGTCGGACGGCAAATACCTAGCGTCTGAATTACTGAATCACACCATCCGAATTTGGGATGTGGGTCCCGGTAACGATACATTTCAACGTGTGCATGAGAGTGGTCTGAACGCTTTGGCCGTTTCGCCCGACAACAAGTTCATTGTGAGCGGCCGAGACGATGGCTCAGTGCACGTTCACGATGCGAGAACTGGCGAGGTAAGGCTGCGCCCACTCATTGGCCACGAGCGGTGGGTGCAGTCCATTGCCATCTCACCAGATGGACAAATAATAGCCTCAGGGTCTGGAGACACCACGGCCCGGCTGTGGTATGTTCAGACGGGTGCTTCTGTTGGGGAGCCTTTGAGAGGCCATGAGGACGATGTCTCTGCCGTGAGTTTCTCACCAGACTCGCGATGGATTACTTCGGGATCGGAAACAGGGGCCATCCTGGTTTGGGACGTCGCGACAGGGAATATTATGGACTTTGCGCCGATGAGATGTGAGTGCTACGTGGAGTTGCTCACATTCTCGTCCAACGGACAGGGCCTTGCTGCATGTGACTCCCAAACGCAGATGTATTTCTGGCATTTGGAGACCGGCCAGTTGGTGCATCGATTTCAGCTGGACGGTCTCAATTCGTTAGCCTTCTCGCCAGGTGCCAGCCGGCTGCTTGCGTCTGACAAAGAAAGAGACAGCCTCATTCACATCGTTGACGTGAGCACCGGAGAGAAGCTCCATAGTGTTCACGTAGCATCTAAGCGGAACTCAGACTGGAGTTCAGTCTCATGGTCCCCTTGCAACCGGTATGTTGCTATGCTGTCGTACGGGGAGGCGGTGTATCTCTGGGATTTGGCACACAAGACCGTCAGCATGATCGAAGGATTTGGATTCCAAAGGAGCTATTGTTCACCGAAGTTTGCGTCAGATGGAGAGTTCTTCGTGTCGGATGCGCCAGGTGGGGTGATCCGATTCTGGGATGTCAAGGATACTTGCTCCCTGGCGTTGCGTGCTGAGAACGAACCAGTTATCAGACTTGCGAATGCCGAGCTCAAAGATGGATGGCTTGTTGGACCGTCGGGAGAACTCCTTTTGTGGGTGCCAACCAATTACCAGGATCATCTGCAGTTCGCTTCATACCCCATGACGGTCTTGGGGCAGCGTCGCATTGTCGTCACGGTGGAAGATTGCGGCTTGAACTGGGGTGATGACTGGCATGCCTGTTGGCGTGGTGCAGCAGTTTAGACTGCGTAGCTCCTACGTTTTGTCTCAGCCCTGTTCTCGATAGATCCGAACCCATATCGACCTCGTTCGCAAAGATCCAAAGTCATGACTAATGATAGTCTGAGAATATTAAATAATCTTTAGACAAGACAAAGTTCAAGTCCATAATGTCCTGATTTGCAGTGAGACGCAATGTTGTCCAGCACGGCGGTTAGAGAAACGGCAATGTCCTTTATGTACGGTGTTGGTGAGAATACAACAGGCAGGCATTCTTCTGTGCAAGCGTCGCGATATGCTCGAGCTGAAGTTCATCTTTTTCCTTTCAGAGAGTGTCGCAGCCAAATACGTGAATTTCCGATACCAAGATGCGACTCGGAAGAAGGCGGTTGCCGGACGCCGCGCTTGGCTACTTGACTTTCCGTCCTCCTTGTCCAAGTTCATCGATACGATCCAACTCTCGAAATCTACTCCAGATCGCAAGGGACTCACTGCATCATCTCGACACAATCATATACAACCCCGAGTCTGTGCGTGCATTGTCAGGCACAGTCGTCGATGTCAGGAGTGCGAACGCGCGTACCTGCTGTCTCCTTGTTCCTCCGTCTTCCTCCGTTTTGACCCGCGTGTCCATTTATCCTCGTCGTCGATGCATCTTCTTGTGACCCTGCGCTAGTGGTAGCGGCGAGAGTTTCTCACGAGGCGACTGCGATTGCTGCAGCCGTGCATCGCGCTCTGCGACAATGGCTATCCAAAGTGCCGATACATTTATGAACAGCTTCGCCTTGATCTTCACCGCCTCCCCATCCCGCATTTGCGCGCCGAACGACTTCCATCCCTCCTCGTCGTACCCTTGCACTTGTCGTTGGTGTTGGGCGATACGCATTGACCCGTGGTGCACTGTACTTGCTCTTGAACTGCATTTGTCTGCAGATGCTCTCGTCGATGGCGTGGATCTTGAGGCATCTTTTGGCAAGTTCGAGCGTCACGAGAACGCGCCAGAGAGCGCAGACCTCGGCGCAGTGCTGCCGATAGGGCGGCGCCCCGCGAAGCTTGCCAAACCGCATCTGGCACACCATGCAGAAGCTCTGGGGCGTCCCGCGTCGATCCCTCAGCTCCTGCGTTCGCAGATTACCGTCCATTGGCGCCGGCGGGGTGCTGTTGCCAGGCAGTAGGTCGAGCGGCTTGACTGCCAGCAGCGCGGTATCCACGACTGCAGCCACCGGCTTGCTTGGCTTCAAGCCATCCAGGATCGACAGTGCGCGCTCGTAAGACCGGCCGTCATTCCCCGCGTCCGTCTATTTCATGGCCTCTGCTTTCTTTCCTGCCGCAGACTTCGTACGATTGAACGTTTTGTGTGTGGCTGGGCTGTTTGAGGATGTGGTCGCGTCAGCCTTGCGTCCACGACCCTTCGCCGACGACCTCTGCGATAGCATTATCAGTACCCTCGGCCCACCGCGCAGACATACGAAGGCACGTACTATTGCACCGCTCCTTGTAGCTGACAGCCTCGACGGCCCAAGTGTCGCAGACCGCTGGCTGCAAGACGAGGCTGCATCGTCGTCCCCGTCGTTCACAACCACGTCCTTTCCCACTCGCAACTGGTCCACCACATCCACGACTGGTGCATCTTCCGTAGCAACCCGTCGCGTCTATGGAGGACTTGACGCTGGCCCCCACATTCCACTGGAATTCCAGTGGATTCCACCGGAATTCCAGTGGAATCCTGCGGAAATCCAGTGGATTTCCAGTGGAATTCCAGCGACAGCCTTGGTGGAGAATGTCTCCTATGGTGAGTGGCTCTCGCTGGAATTCCACTGGAATTCCAGTGGAAACTCGCCGAACACGGACCCCGTGTTCCACTGGAATGGGGTGGAATGGGGTGGAATCCAATGGATTCCATTGGAAATAGTGTAACTTGGCGAAATTTGAATGTGAACTCACAGCCCATAGAGTTCCCTGTGGCAAAAATTCACAGAGAGCTCACAGCTAAGAGAGTTTCGTAGAATTATTTCCTCAGCAGGATAGGGGCCATAGAGCAGGTGCATATGAGACTGCACTCATATAAATATTACTCTATAAACTCCACATGTTGCTGGAATACAGATTTAGAATATCTTATGCGGTGAGTTTACAAATTTTGCACAATTGTGTGCAGGAGTGAAAGCCCAATCTGGGAGCTTATTCAAAAGTCATTAAAATGTCCCAAAAAGGAAATTTCTGGGAATTCTTAGTTAAGCATGCTGGGCTCAGTGGTGTTAATGTGTAATCATATCTAAACTTGATTTCCATTTTTGCCTGGTGAAAGCCATTGCTTATTGTACTAGATTTGGCCAGATGATGATATCTCTATGTTGTCTTGATTCATGATCCAAGTTTGAATTTTTAGATAGCAGTAACAAGTAGATAATAAAGTTACTCAGTCAACTTGAGTGCACATTTCCTAATGGCTTAGAAATTCCAGTTTTAACTCCAAATTTATGAATTAATCCTGAGCTTGTAATATCTCACATACAAAAGTTGTAAATGACTTTAAATTGTTAGGTAGCTTAATATATTATGTTAAAAGCCAACTTTGTTTGCACTTGATTCACCACACTGCAGAATTGCCAGTGGATTCCACTGGAATTCCACTGGATTCCACTGGATTCCAGCTGGAATGGGGGTCACAGTCACTTACTGCGTCTAGGACCCAGGATGGCCGTCTTCCAGCAGAGCGTCGTCCACCTGAACCGGGGTTCGTTAGAATGCTTATAGGAGAAAACGCCAGTTTGACGGTGCATGGAACGCGTTACGGTTATGGTCCCGCGCACCTCATAAGTGTTGTGGCCAAGTGTCGTCCAGTGGTCGTCAATGACAAACAGGTTTGAACTCCTTCTGTATTCCATTGTATGCGCTCAGGAAGGAGGAGGTCGAGAGTGAAAGTGCAAGTGGCTGATAAGAGGAAACGTAGCACACAACTCTCGAATGCAGATCCAGCGAGACCACCGTGTCAACGACGCTTCGTTCTTACCCTGGCAAGGGGACATGTGATCCTCTTAGGCCAATCCTCTGGGACGCTCCCAAACATTCCCGTGACAGAAAAGGTTCTATGGCAGTTAGTTGATCGTTCATTGGGTTGAAAATGGACGCTCCTGCTCACCATTTGAGGTGGGCGGAGTTTAAAAGCGTTTCCCACGGTCTCGCGCG
>Ga0247815_10003039_pt1 | contig 12216 bp, 8 predicted proteins | sample UWRJL194509B1_FD_181014 | JGI IMG/M metagenome (GOLD analysis project Ga0247815, IMG submission 181014) | Plant litter microbial communities from Arlington Agricultural Research Station in Wisconsin, United States - UWRJ-L194-509B-1 | ecosystem: Environmental > Terrestrial > Plant litter >... | reverse complement strand
ATTTATGTGTCCAGCCTCTTTGTACAGCAATGTTTTTTAATTTTTTTGCTTTTTTCTTTATTTGAGTTGAGGATGATACATCAGAGAAATCTATGACTGAATGACCATCAAATGGATCATTGTCTTCTTGTACTTTCAATTCTCCAACACCATTGACTTCGTGAATACTAACCGACAGAACTCCTGTAGATTTAAAATTTTTTGTAAAATGAATGAAAGATTCTTCTGGAGTGAATTTTTCTCCATTATAAACCGATAATTTATTATTGTCTTTTTCGGATGGTGTAAAAGATAAAGAAGCGATGTTGTTTTCAGTCAAAAATGCTTGAGAAGATATAGTGTCATTTTGTACCCAACTTGGGTGAATTTGTCTATGTATTAAAGTGTCTTCTTTCATTTTTAACCTATGTGTTCAGTAATTAAACTATTTAATAAAACCCAATTTTGTTCTAAGTTTAAGTCTAATTGTTTTTCAAAATCATTGTCATCGTTTTGCATCTCAAAATAAAATAGAGAAGAGTTGAAATTTGATAAATTTACATCCAAAGAAATCTCATTATAATCTTTTTTCCATTCAAGTACAATGTCTCCATTTATTGTTGGAAAAATAGCAGGCAATGTTAAATCATTATTGAAATAATTCTCAAAGTAATTTTTAAATAATTCTAATCGTTCATTATTTAATGCTTTCCCATTAATACCATCGTACCACTTGTCTTCTAATTTTGATAATTCAGAAAGTCTAACACTTATATCAAATGGATCTAGAATATCCATGGATTCAATATCTTCAATATGAATCAGTTTATTGTTTTCATTGAAAACTCCTGTTGCTTTTATAGATACAAGAGTTTTATTTTCATATTCTTGAAAAGCTGTAAGTATAGTCTCTTGGAAATCTTTAGTAAAAGGACATTCAATTATATTACCATTAATTTCTATTTTAAAAATTTGGTTTTTTTTGTCAATAGAAGGAATTAAAATATTTTCTTTTATTTTTTCAGAATATTCTAAATTCTCATTTCTTGATAATAAAATTTTTCTTCTGGTATTTTTATTGAATTTTATATTTCTAGAAGAACTTGGTTCATTTAAGAAATCAATTGTTTCACCTTCTTCTAAATTTTTACCAATTCTATTGAAGTAGTTTAAAAACTTTGTTTCAATTTCAATAGATTTTCCAGCATTAACATTTTCTACTAGTTCAAATACTTTTTCTCTAGCTTGTTCAAAATAGCTGAAATTTTCAGCATTTTGAATAGGGATTGTAGGGGAAGTTAAACTTGTAACAGCTGCTATTAAAATTTTAGGAATTGTACTCCCTTCTTCAATATTAGAAAGTTTTAAGTAAACATTTTCTGTAAATCCTTTTGGAACTCTTTTTCTTGAAGGATTTTTTTCTAAATATATTTTTTTTGCTAGTTCAAAAACTAATTCTTCAAATGCAGAAAAATCTTCTAACATACTGACAGGAAGAGTGTGGTCATCAAATCGATGGCCTTCTAATTTAGGTTTTAAAAAAATCTTCTCTGTAGACATGTTTAATTTAGTTTGTACAATATTAATAAAAAAATACTCATTTAGTTTGTGTTTAACTTTTTTTTACTATTGGACAAAGATTATTATTTAGATAATTTATTTTAAAAGATGATTGACATGTATTTTTGTGTTTGTAGACAAAGTGATTTTTCTAGTAATTTTTAACTTTAGTTTTCAAAATAAGAGAATAGTTATAATCTTTTGCCTTAAATTACCCTTTGGTATAAAACCTGTTTTTCTGGTTCAAATCTTATTTTGCTTCAAATCTCGTTTTAATTAGTGTTTAGTCTATTATGTAAATTATATAGCTAAACCACACATTGCATATAATAACTATTCGAATCGCATATAACTATTCAATTTAAACCGTCATCGAAAACAAATTATTTTCCGGTAATTTTCTTTTTAAATGCAAATCAAAAGCCATACAGATATTGCGGACAAATGGCTTTCCGGCTTCTGTGATTCTGATTTTATTTGCTTCAATCACAATCAGGTTGTCATTTTCCATTTCTTTTAATTCCGATAAAACAGCCGGAATTTCATCAAAATAGGAATCTTCACTATTCCAGGAAGTTTCAAATTGACAGGTTAAATTCAGAATGTGTTTTCGGATGATTAAATCTTCTTCTTCCAAAATATGTCCTTTTACAACAGGCAATTTATCCCATTCCAATATCTGATAATAATCTTCCAGATTCTTTGTGTTTTGGGCAAAACTATACCAGCTGTCGCTGATAGAAGAAACACCCAATCCAATCATCAACTGCGTTTTGGAAGCACTGTAACCCATAAAATTTCGATGCAATTCCTGATTTTGACTGGCTTGGTACAAACTATCCGTTGCTAAGGCAAAATGATCCATCCCTATTTCGTGATAACCGTTTTTAGAAAGCAATTGTTTTCCAATTTCATATAATTTTCTCTTTTCGGCATCTTTTGGTAGATCTTCATCATTGAATCCGCGCTGTCCGTTTCCTTTGATCCAGGGTGTATGCGCATAGCTGTAAAACGCCAGTCGGTCTGGTTTTAAAGAGTTTGTTTTTTCGATAGTATCCACAACATCTTCAATGGTTTGAAAAGGCAATCCAAAAATAATATCGTGTCCAATTGAGGTATAACCAATTTCTTTTGCCCAGAAAGTGACTTTTGCTACATTGTGAAACGGCTGAATTCGGTGAATGGCTTTTTGTACTTTTTCGGCATAATCCTGAACACCAAAACTCACGCGGCGAAAACCTAAATCATATAATTTTTGAAGCTGTTCGTAAGTGGTATTGTTGGGATGTCCTTCAAAACTAAACTCGTAGTTTTCGGCTTTATTGGCATACGAAAAAATGCCGTTGATAAGTTGTTCCAGATTGTTTTTGGAGAAAAAGGTTGGCGTTCCTCCGCCCAAATGAATTTCTTTGATATTTGGTCTTTCAGAAAATAAATTACAATACAAACTCCATTCTTTGAGTAATGCTTTGATATAGGTTTCTTCAACCGAATGGTTTTTGGTAATCCGTTTGTTGCATCCGCAAAAAGTGCACATACTTTCGCAAAAAGGTAGGTGAATGTAAAGACTGATTCCGTTTTTTGAATTGCTTTCTTCGAAGGATTGCTGGAAAGCAGCTATCCATTTTTCGGTTGTAAAATTACTTTCATTCCAATAAGGCACTGTTGGATAACTGGTGTATCTGGGTCCCGGAACATTATACTTTTGAATTAAAGAAGTTGACATAATCGTAATTTTAAATTAGAATAGAAGACGAAATGACTAATTGGATTCAGTCGGAATTTCAATATGGGCAATCTGTTGCTCGAAATAACACAGCTCATCCTGTAATACATTTTTATCCGATTCAAAAAAAGTAGTTTGTTCAAAAGTGGCGTTGTAATAGGCAATTCCTTCTAACAAATTGGTTTTAAAAGTCTGCCATTTTTTGATGTGCTTTTTGGTGACTTCGGTTGTTTTTTCGATTTCTTCTTTCAGATAATCTGCATAAAGCTGTAATTCTTTAATGAACATATTCGGTCGGTACCCTTCAGCCAAAACCGATTCGTAACCGTTGATGTGTCTTATCATTTCATTCAAAGAAACTTCTTTGTCAAAATAAGCCAGGTTAGGTCCTGGGCAAACGACAACGCCTTGTTTTTCGCCTTTGATTTCAATATCATTTTCCAGATAAGCAGTGTTTGCCAATCCAACACACAAGCAGGATTTTACGGTAATTTCGGCTTCTTTTTCTTTCCATTTGGCTAAAGAAATAGTTCCTTTTTGGGCTTCTAATTCCTGTAATTTTAGCTGTTGGTATTTTCTGGAAGCGGTACAAATTCCTTCTTTGGCATAATCGGTATTTAAAGCCAAAAGCTTTTTGGGACACGAACTACCGGCTTTGTTTTTTGTAATACGCTGGTTTTTTATCAACTCGTTTGTTGTTCCTTTTATCGCGTTGAATGGCACTCCCAAAGGCGAAATATTACTGCGGTAAAAATCTTTTTCGGAAGCATTCATCAGCAATTTTCGGGTTGCTTCATCTGTAGAAGTCGCTTCTGGAACTAACAAAAAAGGCGAACCCCAACCCACGGCATCAACAGAATAATTTTGCAACAAAAACTGATGTTCTTCAGCAGTTCCAACGCCACCCTGAACGGTGATTTTCAAATCCAATGGCTGGTTGGGAACCGGAATTCCCTTTTGAGCAAAAGCAGTTGTCACCAATTGATGGGCGGATGCTATGAGTTCTTCTTTACGTAATTTGAACTCTTCCATAATCGGACCTAACAAAAGGCCATCGGTGGCAAAGGCGTGACCACCACAATTGAGTCCTGATTCTATTCGGTATTCGGAAACCCAGATTCCTTTTTTGGCTAAATAATTTCCCTGAATCATAGCCGAACGAAAGTCACTTACTTTGAGAATTATTTTCTTTTTCAATAGTCCATTTTCATCCGGAAAAAAATCCTTGAATTCGGAAATGTAATTGTATAGTGAAGGATTCATTCCCGCCGAAAGTACCAGTGAAGAATTGAGTTCGCTCTCCGCAAAACCACGCAAAGCAGCGTGTGCATCATTGAAAGTTGAGGGTAATGCTTCTCCTTTTTTATAATTGGTCTTGTCAATCTTGGTCATAATATTAACATCTATCGCACCGGGATTCCAATGCTGGCTGATGTAATTTTTTATGGTTTCAAATGAATCTGCATTTTTAGCAATTATCGCAGCAAGCTCTTTTTTGACAGCTGATTTTTGCGGTAATGTATCCAGAAAATTAAAAAGAGATTGTTTGTTTTCGGCAATTTCAGTACAGAAATTTTGGTATTTCTCCTGTACTATTTTGCTAACCAGATTCAGATAGGATTTGATTCGTTCGGCACGATAATCATTTTGTTTGGCATTGATTTCCTGATAGGAGAAATGAAACTTTTTGCTGTAAAAAGCATTCATTTTTTCCATCAATTCATCATCAATAATAGAAATTACGGAGTTGATTCCCAAATGTGCCACCCGAATCGGGCTGTCAATAGTATAAGCTAATCCCATAACCGGGATGTAAAAATCCTGAAGCTGTTCTGTTTTCATTGTACTAAATTTTCAAGTACAAATGTTTGAAATATTGATTTCTAATAATATGATAAATGTCATGATCAAATAAAATCTGAACTGTAGAACAAACAAAGTTTTTTTCACCAAGGTAATTACATTCTTACAAAAGCGCTATTTTCTGTTTTATGGATGTTTTTGTGGACAGGTTAATTTCATTTATACAATAATTATTTTATATTTAGTCCTTACAAAAAATAGATATAAGTCGTCATTTCTGGCTTTATTTAAAATAGCAAAACTGCTATGTTTGTTGGTTAATGTTCAATTTATATGATTAAAAATGAATACACGCGTTTACAATCTTTTACTGGCTGATGACGATGATGATGACTGTGATTTTTTTAAGGAGGCGCTTGATGAATTATCAATTCCTTTCACTCTTGATACAGTAAGTGATGGTGTTCAGCTTATGGAATTTTTATCTGAGAAATCCAAAGACAGCCTTCCTGATATTCTTTTTCTTGACGTGAACATGCCTCGCAAGAATGGTGCTGAATGCCTTACCGAAATTAAGCAGAATGAAAAACTGCAGCATCTGTCGGTAATTATTTTCTCTACGTCTCTTGATACACATATTGTCGATACTATGTATGAAAAAGGTGCGATTTACTACATTCGCAAACCGGGTGATTACAATAAATTAAAACAAGTCATCAAGCATGCAATCCATTTAATTCCAAAAAATAATTTAAAACAGCCTGACAGAGAACAATTCATTCTTGAGTCCTAAAAAACATATTTAATGACAAATAAGGAACATTACTTTCTTGCTGGCGGTGGAGAAATGGGTGAATTAATGCGAGCGAAAGACTGGAGCCTGACTTCATTGGGAAATCCGGATACCTGGCCGCAAAGTCTTCGAACTGTAGTAGCGCTTATGCTGGAAAACCCGTTTGGAATGTACATTTCATGGGGCAATGATCACGTCCAATTATACAACGACGGATACCGTCCGATATTAGGTGCTACAAAACATCCTCAGGCTTTGGGAATCAGTTCCAGTGAAACCTTTTCTGAAATTTGGGACATTATCGGTCCTATGTTTGACGATGCCATGAATGGCAAGCCAGTTCGTCATTCAGATTTATTGCTGAATTTAAACAGAAATGGATATATTGAAAAATGTTATTTTGATTTTTCATACAGTCCTATCAGAATAGAAAATGGCAATATCGGCGGAGTTCTGGTAACGGTTATTGAAACCACGGAAAAGAAAAGAGCAAAAGATGCATTAGAAGAAAGCAATACACGATTCCTAAATAATATTAGTCAGGCTCCCGTTGCCATGTGTATTCTTAAGGGACAAAATTATGTTGTAGAAATTGCAAACGAGCACATGCTTGAATTATGGGGAAAAACGGCTCATGATGTACTTAATAAACCTATTTTTGAAGGATTGCCGGAAGCCAAAAACCAAGGGCTGGAAAAATTGTTAGAAGAAGTTTATACAACAGGAGAAAAATTTATTGCTAATGAAATGCCTGTTGAACTGCCACGAAACGGTATAGTAGAAATTACTTACATCAATTTTGTATACGACGCACTCAGAGAAACAGATGGTACTATTTCCGGCATTATAGCGATAGCCGTTGAAGTAACACCACAGGTAATTTCGCATTCTAAACTTGAGGAAAGCGAACACAAAATCAGGGCACTGGTAGAAAATGCCCCTTTTGCCATAGCGGTATATTCCGGTGAAGAAATGATTGTTGAACTTGCTAACCAGTCGATAATTGATATTTGGGGAAAAGGTAATGATGTTATTGGAAAATCATTTATGGCTATTTTACCTGAACTGGATGGGCAGCTCGTATTTGAACAAATCAAAATGGTTTATAAAACCGGGGAGTCATTCCACACTGAAAATACACCTCTTGACCTGGTTGTTGACGGAAAACTAGGAACCTATTATTTTAATTATAGTTTTACTCCTTTATATGACCTGAAAGGTAATATTTATGCCGTAATGAATACCGGTGTTGACCTGACGGATTTAAATCTCGCAAAGAAAAAAATTGAGGAAAGCGACAAACGTTTCCGAAACATCGTTAGGCAGACTCCTGTTGGAATTACAATTCTGCGAGGATCAGAACATATGGTTGAAATGGCTAACGAAGCGTATCTAAAACTTATAGACAGGCAGGAAAACTCTTTTGTAGGCAGGCCTTTATTTGATTCACTCCCGGAAGCAAGAGACACGGTAAGTTCTCTATTGAATAATGTACTATCTACCGGAATTTCTTTTCATGGAAATGAAGTACCAGTACCCATAAACAGAAACGAAAAACTTGAGATTTTATACTTTGATTTTCTATATCATCCTTTAAGGGAAATTGATGGAGAAATTTCTGGTATCATCGTAACTGTAACTGAAGTAACAGAAAAAGTAGAAGCCAGAAGAATTACAGAAGAAAATGAACAGCGCCTTAATATCATTGTAGAAGCGAGTGAATTGGGTACTTGGGAAATGGATGTGAAAAACAAAAAGCTCTATTATTCAAAAAGATACCTCGAAATTGTAGGGGGATTTAAAGAATATGAAATTCTAACTCACGAACAATTATTAAAATATGTTCATCCTGAAGACTTACCTATCAGGGAAAAAGCTATAAAAGAAGCGATATTATCCGGTAATCTTTATTATGAAGCAAGAATAATATGGGATGATCAGTCCATTCACTGGGTAGAAGCGAAAGGACAGGTTTTTTATGACGCTGAAGATAATCCTGAAAAATTACTGGGTACTGCAAGGGATATTACTGCCATTAAAAACCATCAGCAGGAACTGGAGGAAAGTGAAAAGAGATTCCGTAATCTTGTGATGCAGTCCCCTATTCCAAAAGCGATTCTTAAAGGCAGCGATATGGTCATTGAATTAGCCAATGACACGCTTCTGAAAAAGATATGGCGAAAAAAAGAAAATGACGTTCAGGGCAAAAAGCTTTTTGACGTATTCCCGGAACTTAGGGAACAAAAATATGGTGCACTCTTAAACGAAGTTTATACTACCGGAAAAGTGCATTCTGAGTCAGAATCACCACTTTTTGTAAAAGACGGGGATATCGATTATAAATTATATATTGATTTTGAATACGCCCCTGTCTGGGATGCTGAAAACAGCATTTCGGGTGTACGAATCACTGCAATTGATGTTACTGAAAAAGTTGAAGCCAGAAAAAAAATTGAGGAAAGCGAGAAAAGGTTCCGTTCCCTGACCGAAAGTATTCCGCAATTGATATGGGAAACGGACGAAAAAGGAAATCCTTTGTTTGCTTCGGCCAAATGGGAAGAATATACCGGAGTTCAGCCAAATGGTGAAGAAGAATGGAAATCCGTAATTCACCCTGAAGATTACGAACAAAATATACAGACATGGACCCAAAGTTTAGCCACTGGTGGTGCATACAGATGTGATGTCCGCATTAAGAGCAAAGAAGGAGTTTACAGATGGCATACCGCAATTGGAGAACCTATTTTTGATAAAAACAATACCATCATAAAATGGGTAGGTGCCTTTACAGATATTCAGAATGAGAAAGCTTTTACTCACGAATTGGAAAATCAGGTTGTTAACAGAACAAAAGAACTTAGCCAGATTAACGAATCGCTTAGAAAAAGTGAAGAACGCTACCATTTAATGGTTGAGGAAGTGCAGGATTATGCTATTCTTTACCTCAACGATGTGGGAATAGTAGAGAACTGGAATATCGGTGCTGAAAAAATAAAAGGATACAAGTCGGAAGAAATTATCGGAAAGAGTTTTTCTGTTTTTTACACCGAATCGGATCAAAAAAATAACCTTCCTAAAAAAGTATTATCCATTGCAAAAGAAAAAGGAAAGGCGGTTCATGAAGGATGGCGCGTTCGAAAAAATGGTACGCTTATTTGGGCGAGTGTTGTAATAACAGCAATTCACAACAAAAAAAATGAAGTTATCGGATTTTCAAAAGTAACGCATGACCTTACTGAAAAGAAGAAAGCAGATGACAAACTAAAATTAAATGCCCGCGAATTAGAGCAAAAAAACAGGGAATTGGAAAACATGAATAAGGAGCTACAATCCTTTACCTATATTTCCAGTCATGATTTGCAGGAACCACTGAGAAAAATACAAACATTTGCCTCGCAGATTATCGAAAGGGAATCCCATACTTTGTCTGAGACCGGAAAAGATAAATTTCAAAGAATCCAAAATGCGGCACAGCGAATGCAGGCACTTATTAACGACCTGCTTACTTATTCAAGAACGAACGTTCAGGAAAGGATATTTGAAAAAATGGATCTTTCCAATATAGTAAATCTGGTCAAAGATGATTTAAAAGAGGAACTGGCACACAAACATGGAACAATTGAGCAAAGTGAAACCTGCGAGGTTGACATGATTCCGTTTCAGTTCAGGCAGCTGCTTTATAATTTATTCAGCAACTCATTAAAATTTTCTATTCCGGATGTTCCTGTACATATAAAAATACAAAGCAAAACGGCGAAAGGAAAAATGCTGAATAATATTAGGCTTTCAAAAGAAACAAACTACTGCCATATAAAAATTTCAGACAATGGTATCGGTTTCAGTCCGGAATATAACATTAAGATATTTGACGTATTTCAGCGATTACATGGAAAAAACGAATATCAGGGAACCGGTATTGGTCTTGCCATCGTGAAAAAAATCATTGAAAATCATAACGGAATCATTACAGCCAGCGGAGAAATAAATAAAGGCGCTACTTTTGATATTTTCATTCCTGTAAATTAATTAATCATATTTAACTAAAACAAAAAAAAGAGCTGTCGATAAACAGCTCTTTTTTGAATCATTAAACTTTGGCTTTCCTCTTTACAGTACAGCCAATTTCTTTTGTTATTGTTAGAGTCGGCTTTTGGTTGTTTTTAAGCGAAGTGATTACATCTTCAACATATTTAATTCTTTCTTTATTGTTTCCTTCCGGATCATTGTCAATAGCACCCGTATATTCTACAATAGTTCCCTTTTCTGTTTTCGAAACTATAAAAAGATGCGGTGTGCGTTTTGCGCCATATTGATCTGTAACTAATTGCCCCTTATCAAACAAATACGGAAAAGTATATTTTTTTTCTTTGGCCAGCGCCTGCATTTTATCGAAAGTATCGGCTTTTGAGGCTTCCGGATCATTTGGATTAATAGCAATTACGGGATATCCCTGAGGTCGGAATTTTTTATCCAAATCGATAATTCTTTGCTCATACCCTATTGCATACGGACAGGTATTACAGGTAAAAACCACAATAAAACCTTTTGCATCAGGATAATTAGAAAACGAGACTTCTTTATTATCTACATTTTTGAGCTTAAAATCCGGAGCTGCTTGTCCCGCCTGAAGGGTATTATTTTGTGCCTGTGAAAATAAGGCCGTAAAAATCAGTAAAACTGTAATGCACTTTTTCATAATTATAATTTTTTATATTCAGTTAATAATTGTTCATAGGTAAATTCACTTTCGATAAATTTTCGCTTCTCATTTTTAATAAATAATGTAGCCGGAATACTTCCTGACCAGGATTTGTCTATTCGGTCAATGTACTCCTGAGGACTAGATTCATTTAATAGAAAAACTTCATTCTTTATTTTTTTTCTATTGATAAAAGGAATAACGGCCGAATTCAGTTTGGATTTAAAATCGACGCTTACCAATAAAACTGCTAATTTCTCTGTTTTATATTCTGCAGATAATTTCTCAAAATGCGGTAATTCTTTAATGCACGGCGCACACCATGTTGCCCAGAAATTAACAACATACGTACTGTCCTTTCCGTTTTTTATCCTTTCATTCAGCTGATCAATATTAAGCAAACGGACTTGTTGACTATAACCTTGAAATGAAAATGCCATCAATAAAAAACTATATATTATAAAAGCTTTAATTTTCATTTTACAACGGATTAATTTTAATTAATTAAAAATTGTTCTTACAAATATAAAATAATGTCTTTACATCAAAAGCCATTTTGTTGTTAATAAAAGTAGTATCAGCATCCTTAAAAGGAAAAATTTAATGCTTTTGCAAAATTTCTGCAATCCTAAATCCGTAATTAAAAATAAATGGTAACTTTTCACGCTTTTATTTAACATCAAATTTGGGATGACAACAGATATAATAGAATTAAACGATTTTATTGTTTTAATCGAACAATCTAACACAACGAAAACCATAATCCAGAAATGTGAAATTGATGGGGATGCCGTAGGTTTTGCTTTTTATGGCTCCGGAAATGTAGAATTGGAAATCAAACATAACGATCAGACCAAATATTTAACCAACACCACTGGTCTTGCCATCTGTTTTTTTGGAAATCAAAAAGTAGCTTTCTCTCATAAAATCGAACCCGATAAACCTTTGCAGTCCATAAGTATTTTTACAAAACCGAAAAAGCTGAATGCATTACCGCAGGCAGAAAAGGAAATTTTTGAAAGTTATCTTCCTGAATTACTGAATCCGAAAGAGCATTTTGTAAAAGGTCCCTCATTCTATATGACACTTGATATGCAAATGGCGGTTCAGAAAATATTCAATACAACTTACACCGGCAACACCCGGTTATTATTCCTGAAAAGTCAGATCAACGAACTTTTAGCCCATTTTTTTGCCTTATTGGCAACGGAAAAAAAAGCTGCTTTTTCAGAAAAAGACAAAAGCAAACTCTTTGAAGCAAAAGAAATTGTAACCAACAATTATTCTAAACCGCCATCTATAACTCAGCTTTCCAAAATGGTCGGACTGAACAGTCATAAGCTAAAAAAGAATTTCAAAGAATTATTTGGTATTCCGGTTTTCAAATACATTCAGGAAGAAAGGCTTCAAAAAGCTTATGATTTACTTCGCAACAGCGAAAAAACCGTTCAGGAAGCAGCGTGGGAAGTGGGTTATGAAAGTCTAAGTTCCTTTTCTAATGCTTTTTATAAAAAATTCGGCACACGTCCCAACGAAGTAAAGCAACAATTCCTTTCAAACAAATCATAATTCTTTTGCAACAAATGATTAATTCGTAAACCAGTCATCTTTGTGTCAGTAATCATTAAAAAATATTGACATGAAAAAAAAGAAAAT
>Ga0247815_10003038_pt1 | contig 12220 bp, 8 predicted proteins | sample UWRJL194509B1_FD_181014 | JGI IMG/M metagenome (GOLD analysis project Ga0247815, IMG submission 181014) | Plant litter microbial communities from Arlington Agricultural Research Station in Wisconsin, United States - UWRJ-L194-509B-1 | ecosystem: Environmental > Terrestrial > Plant litter >... | reverse complement strand
TGCGGTCTCTTAAGTAAGGGGATCTATTGGAATTTTTTCTTCGTAAAGGGTGCAGCCTTTGTCAGATTGCTGACAAATGTGCAAAATCTCAGAAGCCAAACCGTCTGACACATCGATCATGGAGGTAGGTTTGATCTTCATCTGTGCCAGCAGATCAACAATATCCCGGCGTCCTTCTGGTTTCAACTGCCGCTCAATGATGTAATCTTTTCCTTCCAGATCAGGTTGGATGTTTGGATTTTCCAGGTAAACCAATTTTTCCCTTTCCAGGATCTGCAAACCGACGTAAGCACCGCCAAGATCACCAGATACACAGATCAGGTCGCCTTCTCCGGCTCCGTTTCTATAGGTCACTTCTTCCTTCGCCGCATGGCCGATACTGGTGACGCTGATCACCAGGCCTTGTTTGCTGGTCGAAGTATCTCCTCCAATCAGATCAATGTTAAACTTATTACAGGCCAGCTCTATTCCTTTATAAATTTCTTCTACAGCTTCAAGCGGAAATTTGCTCGATAAGCCGATGGAAACCGTAATCTGGGTAGCTACCCCGTTCATGGCATAAATATCGCTTAGGTTGACCTGTACGGCCTTGTAGCCTAAATGTACAAGCGGCACATAGGCCAGGTCAAAATGGATGCCTTCCAGCAAAAGATCTGTAGAGATCAATACCTGTCTGTCTTTAAATTCCAGTACAGCGGCATCGTCCCCCACACCTTTGATACTGGTTTCATGTCTGATCTTAAAATTATCAGTCAGGTGTTTTATCAAGCCGAATTCACCCAGTTCAGCGATGTCGGTACGTTCTTTATTTTCAAACATGATGTGCTCTTTTATAGGCAATTAACAGGGTTATCAACATTTTTATCAGCCAGATTAAAGTCCCAGACTGGCGGAGATCTGGAGCATTCTTTCTATTGGTTTTCTGGCTTCTACGATGATGTGTGCAGGGACAGTCACTTCAGGTGTTCCGTTTTTCATGCACAGGTAGAGTTTCTCCAGTGTATTTCGTTTCATATAGGGACAATCGTTGCAGGCACAACTGTTATTCGGCGGTGCAGGAATGAAAGTTTTCAGCGGATTTTCTTTTTCCATCTGGTGGATGATCCCGCTCTCCGTCGCCACGATAAATTCCGTAGCATCGCTATTCATGGTGTATTTCAACAATCCCGTCGTAGAACCAATGTAATCAGCCATTTGCAAAACTGATTCTTCACATTCCGGATGTGCAATGAACATTGCCCGGGGATGTCTTTCTCTCAACTTTGTGATCTTTTCCCTCGAGAAAATCTCATGGACCATACAGGCTCCATTCCACAAAACCAGGTTGCGGCCAGTCTTTTTTGCCACCCAGGCACCCAGGTTTTTATCCGGACCAAAGATGATTTTGGTGTCTTTTGGCAAACTTTCCACAATCTGCACAGCATTGGTAGAGGTGCAGACAATGTCACTCATTGCTTTGAGTTCAGCGGTACAGTTCACATACGTAATCACCACATGATCAGGGTATTTCTCTTTAAATTTTTTAAAGAGGTGCGGGGGACAGCTGTCCGCCAGTGAGCAACCTGCTTTAAAATCGGGCAATAAAACCTTTTTCTCAGGTGAAAGGATCTTCGCAGTTTCTGCCATGAAGTGTACTCCTGCAAAAACGATGACATCCGCTTCGGTCTTTGCCGCTTCCTGGGATAAACCCAAACTGTCGCCAATGTAATCCGCTATATCCTGAATATCAGGCTCCTGGTAATAATGCGCTAATATAATTGCATTTTTTTCCTTCTTTAATTTCTCTATTTCGACAAAAAGATCGAGTGTCGGATCTATCTTTTCTTCCACAAAACCCTTTTTATTTATTTCGGTTAAGGTCTCCATTATCAGTTTCTGTTATGAGTTTGATTCTTGCCTAAAGGTACGCTGTTTCCACACTTCAATAAATAATAATTAATTTATATAAATAGATTCTTATTGTTTATTAGTGTGTTGGTACTGTGTACAAATTTCTAATTTTTATTGGTGTGAACTGACTTATTAATAATTTACTAACATTCAGATTACATTTTCATTTAAAATATCAGCTGATTTACAACGAGATATTAAAATGCCCAAAAACTTATCAATGCAGATATGTGTATTATTAGCAGGTGTGTAAAAAGTTAATAAACTCCTCCCGACTGCTCATAAATAGCTTAAAATATTGTGTCAAATTCTGTTTTTAGCTTAGCTTTAAACATTCAAATATATTTGTCCTATTTATTTAGACATGTAGTTAACAATTATATCAACGTTGTTAACAAGTACACTGAATTAACAGATTTCAATGAAGAAAGTAGATTTTTTAGTCATAGGATCAGGAATTGCCGGATTGAGTTTTGCATTAAAGGCAGCCAAACACGGTAAGGTACTGATCGTTACAAAATCAAACGAAGACGAATCCAATACCAAGTACGCACAGGGCGGGGTAGCCGTAGTTGTGGATAAAGACGATTCTTTTGAAAAACATATTGAGGATACGCTGATTGCAGGAGATGGTCTTTGTGACGAGAAAATTGTGGAGATTGTGGTTAAGGAAGGTCCTCAGCGCATTCAGGAGATTATTGATTATGGGACTAATTTCGACAGAAACCCCACTGGAGTCTACGATCTGGCCAAGGAAGGCGGGCATTCTGAACACCGGGTCTTACATTATAAAGACATCACTGGTTATGAAATAGAAAGTGCATTACTGAGACAAATACACCAGAATGACAACATAGAGATATTAACACATTACTTCTGTCTGGAGCTGATCACCCAGCACCATATGGGGATTCATGTGGATAAGAGCACGGAAGATATCAACTGTTATGGCATATATGCCTTTAATACAGAGCTTAACGATGTGGAAAAGATCTTGGCAAGTGTGACGATCCTTGCTTCTGGTGGTGCCGGTCATATTTATTCGAGCACCACCAACCCGGTGATTGCTACTGGTGATGGAATGGCCATGGTTTACCGTGCTAAGGGAAAAGTTAGGAATATGGAGTTTATCCAGTTTCATCCCACAGCGCTTTACCATCCTGGAGAGTATCCTGCCTTTCTTATTTCCGAGGCGGTAAGGGGTTTTGGTGGCGTGCTAAAAAGAAAAAACGGTGAAGAATTTATGTTTGAATATGACAAGCGTGGTTCTTTGGCTCCGAGGGATATTGTGGCAAGGGCCATTGATGCAGAGATGAAAAAATCGGGTGATGATTTCGTTTATCTGGATATCAGGCACCGCAAAAAAGAAGACATTATTATTCATTTTCCGAATATTTATGCGAAATGTTTGTCTATTGGAATAGACATGACCAAAGACCTGATCCCGGTAACACCGGCAGCACATTATATGTGCGGCGGGATCCTGGTTGATGCTTATGGCAGGTCATCTATAAAAAATTTATATGCCTGTGGTGAATGTTCGTCTACAGGTCTTCATGGTGCTAATCGATTGGCATCTAATTCGTTATTAGAAGCTCCGGTATTTGCGCACCGAATATTTGAAGATGCTGTTAACTGTTTTAAAGACAACATTATTCCTGACAATATACCGGAATGGAATGACCATGGTGTTACCCAGTCCAATGAGGATATCCTGGTAACGCACAACCTGCGTGAGACACAAAAGTTGATGAGTGATTATGTAGGCATTGTGCGTTCTGATTTCCGTCTGGAAAGGGCCTTGAGAAGGTTGTATCTTTTGCATCAGGAGACAGAAGAGTTTTATAAGGGAAATAAGGTGTCGGTTAAATTGTGTGAATTACGTAATGTGATCCAGGTCGCGTTCATCGTAATCAAATCTGCCATGGCAAGAAAAGAGAGCAGGGGATTACACTATACTACGGATTATCCTCAACATGCAAAACAATTAGTAGACACAATTTTTTAGATATGGCAGTTATTTTACCAGTAAAAAATGTTCACCCTGTGTGGGGAGAGAATTGTTTTATCGCACCAAATGCAACGATAGTTGGCGCTGTGAAAATGGGTAATGGCTGCTCGGTTTGGTTCAATGCAGTGATCAGGGGGGACGTCAATAACATCACAATTGGCAATGAAACCAATATTCAGGATGGAGCTGTAATCCATGCAACTTACCTCAAAGCAGCAACTGTTATCGGAAACCGCGTGTCTATCGGACACAATGCAATTGTTCATGGCTGTGTTTTGAAGGACCATATTCTGATTGGAATGGGGGCTATTGTCATGGACAATGCAGTGGTCGAAGATTATACGATTATAGCTGCCGGCAGTGTAGTTTTGGAGAATACGCATTGTGAAAGTGGCTTCATTTATGCCGGTACTCCGGCAAAAAAAATAAAGTCCATTACTGAGGAGCAACGGGCTTTATTAAATAAACTGCCTGATAATTATATGCTGTACGCTGACTGGTTCAGGTAGTTTATTAGTTTTCTTTCGGGATCGTAATGATTTCATTTCTCTCCCACATCGGTTTGATTGACAACTCTTTAGGTTCGTTCCAGACACGTTCCGGTTGCAATCTTTCCTTCAGGTTTCCTGTATCCCATAAACCGTTTTTATTGGTGTCATAGGTGATTTTTATGAAGTATTTACCAGCCGCATAATTGCTGAAATTGACCGAAGTATCCTGCCTTACTACGATAGAATTTACGACTGCCTTGGTCTCATTTACTATTTCTACCAGGTAACTTTTGTTCTTTTCGGGGGTGATTATTTTGACTTTCAGTGTACCATAATTGTCCTTCGGAGCGAGCTTAAAGAGGGCTGAATATTCCTTATTTTTTGCATTAAATATCCCGGTTACCGCGCCTGCTGTTAGTTTCAAGTCGTACGATTTTTTTTGTTTCCAGGGATAATTTAGTTTGTAGGAGAGCAAGTTCAGACTGTCTTTTGTGAGCGTAAAATCTGTTATTTTTACAGAGTCTTCGAGTAGTATTACTTTAGCCTGATCGATACTTTCAACGGGCAAATTAAAATTTAATGTTAATTGTTTATAGGGGTTTAGCGAACTGCCGGTAATGTTATCCGCAACAATCAACGTCCTCAAATAGGTTTCTTTTTTTCCCCTGGTTAGTGTACTCGTCTGCAGCAGTTTACCTTGATCTTTGATACTTATTTTGGTAGAATCAAAACTGAGATCTGTGAGCCAGATTTTTAAAGAATCATTGTACTTACTGAATTTTATTTTTTTAGAGACGTCAAGGGCAGGGGGATCAAGCACAACTACTTCCGGACTTTTCAGTCTTTGGTTGAATGAAAATGTGATCACACCATCGGCACCTATTTTTCGTTCCAGGATTCTGAACTGCGCTGCATTTTCTTTGAAGACCTGCATATTGGCACTGTCAATATTTTTATCCAATAAAACAGAATCTTTGATGAAGCCAATTTCATCTACATTCTGCTGGTAGATCTTATCGCCATTTTTATCTTTTAGTGCGTAGATTTTATAGGTGTCTTTTCGAAGGTTGTTCAAACTGAAATTTCCACTGCTATCTGTGGACGTGTAAATTGATGGTTTTCCTTTTCCAACAAGGGTGTCTTTATTGATGGGTAGGATGAAGGCAATTGCATCCAGTTCCGGGAGACCAGTGAGTGAGTTGGTGATCCGGCCTTTGATACTGAGTGAATCTAGTTTCGGACCAGTCGCAAATACATAGGTTAAATTTTTTGCTACGTTTCCCTCGTTAACGTCGGCTATGGCTTTACCAAAATTTAAAGTATAGGTGGTGTTTTTCTCCAGGGTATCTGGGAACGTAATTTCGAGCTTTTTCCCCTTTCTCTTTAATACAGGTGGTTTTTGCATTTCCGGAGAGACTGAAAATTCTTTGAACTCATTTTCAATTTTAAAGTATTCATCAAATTCTATCGTGACTTTTTCAGCCTTAAAATTTACGGTCTTATTTTCGGGCAACATTTTCAGCACCTTTGGAGGATCCGCATCTTTCGGGCCGCCCTGTGGTTGTTGTATACTGGCACAGCCGTAAAACAGTGCTATTGGTAAAATAATAGCTAGTAAACTCTTGAAAATTGCCGAAATCTTATTTTTTATCATTTAAATCGATTTTAACGCATTTTGATGGCGTTTTAACTAGTAACATTAAAATTTTTTAAAAGTGTCTCATATCAAATATAATGAGGTCGTTTTTTATCGGTTTTTGTATTATTATAAATAACTAATAATCAATGATTTAAAGTATTATCTACTAATATGAACCATCAGTACCGAAATATCGGAGGGTGAAACACCTGAAATGCGTGATGCTTGACCTAAAGTCCTAGGTTTTATCTTTAACAACTTTTCCCTTGCCTCTTTAGATAGGGAAGTCAGTTGTGAATAGTCAAAATTGGGATTGATGTCTTTGTCTTCCATCTTCTGCATCTTATTCACGATCTCCTGTTCTTTCTCAAAATAGCTTTCGTATTTTATTTTGATCTCAGCTTGCTCAATAGTTTCCTGATCGAAAGGAGCGAGGAAATCTTCAAATGCCTGACTTACCGATCTGATTTGTTGGATGTCTACTTGTGGTCTGCTCAACAGGGAAAACAATTTCACGTTTTGGTTAAGCGGGCTCGTCCCAAGTTCTGTTAGCAGTTCATTTGCTGAAGCCATGTCTATTCCCTGTTTTTTGGAGAAGGCGACGATGGCATCCGAGTTGGCAACCTTTTGTTTTACTTTCTCTAAACGCTCATCACCAATCAAACCAAGTTCGTAAGCAATAGGGGAGAGGCGGATGTCTGCATTGTCTTGTCTTAATAATAAGCGGTGTTCCGCACGGGAGGTGAACATTCTATAAGGCTCTTCTGTACCTTTTGTAACCAGGTCGTCAATGAGTACGCCTATATAGGACTCTGATCTTTTCATGATCAGTTCATGTTTGTCATATACCTTTTGATGTGCATTGATTCCAGCTATAAAGCCCTGACTAGCAGCCTCTTCGTAACCAGTAGTACCGTTTATTTGTCCCGCAAAAAACAAGTTACTGATCAATTTAGTTTCCAGAGTCAAGGTCAGTTGTGTAGGCGGGAAATAGTCATATTCGATGGCATATCCAGGTCTAAACATCTTGGCATTTTCAAAACCGGGTATTTGAATGAGTGCTTTATACTGTACATCTTCCGGTAATGAGGTTGAAAAACCATTGACATAAATTTCACAGGTGTTCCATCCTTCGGGTTCTACGAAAATTTGATGACGTTCTCTTTCCGCAAAACGGTTGATTTTATCCTCTATCGATGGGCAATATCTTGGACCTAATCCTTTAATTCTGCCGGTAAACATAGGTGATCTTTCGAAGCCTTCCTTCAGTGTTTCGTGTACATTGAGGTTAGTATAAGTAATCCAGCAGCAGCGTTTTTCGGTCGGACGGGCCACATCTGTATACGAAAACCGACCTGGATTTTCATCTCCCCACTGCTCTTCCATCAAAGAATAGTTCAGTGATCGTCCATCAATACGTGGGGGTGTACCCGTTTTCATGCGGCCTGATTCGAAGCCTAAAGTGGTCAATTGCTCTGTAATTCCGGTCGCTGATTTCTCACCAGTTCTGCCACCACCAAATTTCTTTTCACCAATATGGATGATCCCATTGAGAAAAGTACCGTTAGTGAGCACGACAGATTTGGCTTTTATCTCAACACCAAGCGCGGTTTTCACACCTACAACGGTGTTGTTTTTGATGAGTAAACTGCTTACCATTTCCTGCCAAAAGTCAATATTCGGTGTTCTTTCAAGCGCTAATCGCCACTCTTCCGCAAATCTTTTCCGGTCATTTTGGCTTCTCGGACTCCACATTGCTGGGCCTTTCGACAAGTTCAGCATGCGAAATTGAAGGGTGGTCTTGTCACTGATCACTCCTGAATAGCCGCCCATCGCGTCGATTTCTCTAACAATTTGACCCTTTGCCACGCCCCCCATTGCAGGGTTACAACTCATTTGGGCGATCGTTTCCATGTTCATAGTGACCAGCAATACCGAAGATCCAAGGTTAGCCGCTGCCGCCGCTGCCTCACATCCGGCATGCCCGGCACCAACTACAATCACATCATATTCTTTAAACATCACTTATTTATTTAGATGTTCCACGTGAAACAGTAGAGGTGTTTGCGCCCTGATGTTTCACGTGGAACGTTTATTTATGCCTCCGAAAGCTCCATCCAGCGACTCATTACTGCGTCCATCTCGGCATGAAGGCCTTCAATTTTATCTGTTACCTCTTTGATTTTGATATAATCTGCGCTGTCAATTGTTAATATAGATGCTGTGAGAATTTGAATCTCTGATTCGATCTCAGGAATTCTGGAGTCCAATTCTTCCAGCTCTTTTTGTTCTTTGTAACTCAATTTGCGTTGAACAGGGGCGGAGGGACTAGGGGCAGCAACGGCTTCTTGTTTCCGTGGCTCTGGTTTTTCCTTCGCTGCATCCAGGCTAATTCTGTACTCTGAATAATTTCCGTTGTAGATCGTCACCACTCCATTGCCTTCCAGGATAAAAAGCTGTTCACTCATTTTGTCCAGAAGATACCTGTCGTGAGAAACAAGAATGAGTACGCCAGGGAAGTTCTCCAAAAATTCTTCCAGCACATTCAAGGTATCAATGTCCAGATCATTTGTTGGCTCGTCCAAAATCAGGAAATTAGGATTTTGCATCAGCACCTTCATCAGGTGTAATCTTTTCTTTTCCCCGCCGCTTAGTTTTTCCACCATGCCGTGCTGCTTCTTCGGCGGAAATAAAAATAGCGTCAGAAGTTGCGAAGCAGAGATGGTGGAACCATCGGCCATCTTGATGTATTCAGCATCAGATTTTACAATGTCGATGACACGCTCTTTTTCATTAAAGGCCAAGCCGCCTTGTCTGTAATAACCGAAGACGGTAGTTTCGCCAGTTCCCACCACGCCAGCTTCCGGAACCAAAGCCCCGGTCATGATGTTTAGTAATGTAGATTTACCAGTACCATTCTTTCCGGCCAGGCCAATGCGGTCAGCTTTCTTAAAGGTGTAACTAAAATCATTGATGATTTTCTTTTCATCAAAGGTCTGGGCAATATGATCTAGCTCCAGAATCTTATTTCCCTGTCTGGCCATCTTTACATTTAAAGTAATGCTTTGATTGTCAGTTCTTTGCTTTGTTTTGGCGTCTAAATCATAAAAAGCATTGACTCTGGACTGTGATTTTGTACCCCTGGCCTGTGGCATCCTCCTCATCCATTCCAGTTCTTTCTTCAACAAGTTCTTATTCTTCTGAAAAGTGCTCTCGTCTGCTGCTTCGCGTTCGGACTTCCGTTCCAGGAAGTAAGCATAATTACCATTGTAGGTATAGATCTTTCCTCTATCGAGCTCTACGATCGCATTACAGACATTATCTAAGAAATACCTATCGTGTGTAACCAGCAAGATTGTTTTGTTGCCAGAGGTCAGTAATTTCTCCAGCCACTCAATCGTATCAATGTCCAAGTGGTTGGTTGGCTCGTCCAAAACATAGATATCCGGATCCTCAATCAATAGTTTGGCCAGGGCAATCCTTTTTTTCTGTCCGCCAGAGAGGGTAGAGATCTTTTGCTGAAGATGGGTAATGCCCATGCGACTTAAAATCGTTTTGATCTCATGCTCGTATTCCCAGGCATTGTGTTCGCTCAGTTCCTCGTACAATCTGTTCAAAGCTTTTTCATCCGGATTCGGATCTTCGATCAGTTCCTCATATTCCTTGATCAGCTGCTGCTGTTTGTTTTCCAGCGAAAAAATAAAGTCACTGATGGAATACCCATCCGGGAAGGAGGGCTCCTGGTCCAGAAAACCAATCTTAACAAATTTGTTCTTGACGATTTTTCCTTCCAGCGGATTAAATCTTTCGGCAAGTAATTTTAAAAGGGTGCTCTTCCCGGCGCCGTTGATGCCAACCAGCGCTACGCGCTGGCCAGTCTGTATGCCCAGGGTTAGATTCTTGAATAGCCATTCGTCATGGTAAGCATGGCCTAAGTTTTCGGCTGCAATTAATGTGCTCAAAGTCTGTGTTTAACGATATTATAGATAAGAAATTATTGCAAAAGTAAACAATAATTTTTAGCTATGGCATTTAAGTCGTTACAGCTGGGAAAGGTAATGGTCTTCTTTTTCGGTCATCCGCAATTTGTCGGCTTTGCGCTTGTCTTTATAACCCAAAAGGTGCAGTGTTCCATGGATCATGACCCGGCAGAGTTCATGCCTTGCCGACACCTTATTTTCCCTGGCATTTTCACGGATGCGGTCTATGCTGATAAAAACATCCCCTACAACCGTTTTAAGCTCCTCTGAGTTGTCAAAAGTGATCACGTCGGTATAAGTGTCATGATTGAGAAATTGTTGGTTTAAACCGAGTAAATACGTGTCTGAGCAAAAGATGAAGTTCAGTTCTTCCAGCCCATAGCCTTCCGCAAGTATGGCATCGGCAATCCAGCTGCGTACCAGGGTCTTATTTTTGAGTTCATAAGAGATATCCTGGTTGAAAAAAAATACGGGTAACTTGGCCATAAACGAAGCTTTAAGGGGTCGAATTTAGCAATTTAAAATATTCGGTGATCTTATTCTTGTAATAAGAATTGAGGCTGGGTGGCATTTTTTGAAACCATTCCGTCTCCGTCAGCTGTGCTTTCTTAAATTTCTCCAGCATGTGTTTATAAGAGGGTGGAAAATTCTTAGCCGCTTTGCTTTCTCTTTTTGCATCTTCATCCTGCTCACGCTGTGCGTTTTCAGCATCCAGCAATTTCACCAGCAGGTTTTTCTGACGGTTCATGGTCGCCTGTTCCAGCTTTTTGTTCACCAGCTCATTTTCGGTGGACTTCATGTCCTGGATCATCTGACTCAATTTGCCCTGTCCGGTCTTCCCGTCCTTATTGCTTTCCCGTCCGATTTTCTGCAACGCTTCGCGGATCATCTGCTGTTGCTGCGCCATTTTCGCAAATTCCTGACTCATCTGGCCTTTGGGCACGGTACCCTTATTGCCGTTCTTTTCCATTTGTTCCCGGGCTTTCTGCATTTGCTTGTTCAACTGCTCCTGCATCTGGCCCAATTGTTTCATGTTCCCGCTTTTGCCTTTTCCGCCTTTCGAGTTTTTCTTGCTTTCCTGCAATTTTTCAAGGGCTTCATTGAGCATGAGCGACAAATTATTGATGGAGGTCATGGCGTACTGCTGGTTGCGGTTGGCGATTCCGGTATTCCTTTCACCCAGACTTTCGATGGCTTTGTCAATGTTGAAATTGATCTTTTGCATTTCTTCATTCACCGTCGTTTCGATCTGCGGTACCCGTTTGCTCAACGAAAACAAACTGTCTGCAATGGTTTTCATGTTGTCCTTAATGCTGCGCTGCTTTTGTACGTTGGTTGTGTACAGCGGATCACTGCTACTCATGGTTTTGAGCGACAACATCACCTTTTCCTGGTCAAATGAGGTATTCAACAGGTTCTCGAGCAATTGTCTGAGCTCGGCTGCATTTACATTGTTCTCCTGCTGCTCGCCTTCTTGTTGCTGCTCTTCCAGTTTCTTCGCCATCTGCTGCATTTGCTCAGCTGCTTTACTTTGTTTTTCTGAAGCACCCTTTTTGTTCTCCTTGTCCAGGTTTTGCTCGCTTTCTTTTTGTTGCTGCTGTATTTGCTGACTTTCCTGCTCCGGATTGCTGAAATTGTTTGGCCTTTCCAGCTCCTGGTTTTTCTCGGCCAGTTTCTCCAGGTTCTTTTTCAGGTCATTGAATTCCGATGAAAGCTGTTTCTGCTCTTCTTTCAGGGATTTCGCGTCTGCATTGGGCTGATTGCTTTTCTTAGCCTGTTCTTCCTGCCTGTCGGACAGCTTGTTAAGCTGGTCAATGTTGTTCTTCAGGTTTTGCTCAAATTCCAACTGCTTGTACAATTCCAGGATACGGTCCAGCTCATTTTTGAGCGATTTATTGTCCAGCTGCATTTTAGAAAGTTCATCCTGGGTCTGGTCTTTGTTGTCCTGATCCATCAGGTTCTGCAATTTCTCCAGGAGTTCTTTCGTTTTTTCGTCCAAAACATTGTTGAACAAATTGTCGATCTGCTTTTGTTTCTCGAGCATTTCTTCTTTCAGTGCATCATTTTCTTCCTTGTCCAGGGTGTTCTTTTTGTTGAGTTCCTTGATATCTTTTACGGCCTCTTCCAGCTGCTTTTGTTTGTCCAGCAGTTGCTCTACCTGTTTTTTATCGTCAAATGTCAGCTGCTTTTTATCCAGCAGCGTCTCTCC
>Ga0247815_10003037_pt1 | contig 12223 bp, 11 predicted proteins | sample UWRJL194509B1_FD_181014 | JGI IMG/M metagenome (GOLD analysis project Ga0247815, IMG submission 181014) | Plant litter microbial communities from Arlington Agricultural Research Station in Wisconsin, United States - UWRJ-L194-509B-1 | ecosystem: Environmental > Terrestrial > Plant litter >... | reverse complement strand
AAGGCTATCTCAAGGCCAAGGACAAGCGGATCGTCGATGAGACCGGTCGGCCAGTGATCCTGCGCGGCATGGGCCTGGGTGGCTGGATGCTGCAGGAAGGCTATATGCTCAAGATCAATAAGGACGGGCAGCAATACAAAATCCGTGAACGTATTGAAGAGCTGATGGGTGCAAAACAGACGCAGGAGTTCTATGATCTGTGGTTGGCCAATCATACCCGAAAAATCGATGTGGATTCTATGAAACGATGGGGCTTCAATTCCATTCGTTTACCGATGCACTTCAATTTATATACCTTGCCTTCGGATAAGGAACCGGTGAAAGGTCAGAATACCTGGCTAGAGAAGGGTTTCGCAATGACAGATAGCTTGCTGAAATGGTGTAAAGCCAACCAGATGTACCTGATTCTGGACTTGCATGCTGCTCCGGGCGGACAAGGGAATGATACCAATATTTCTGACCGGGATGCTTCCAAACCTTCCCTTTGGGAAAGTGAAGCCGATCAGCAGAAGACCATCGCCCTTTGGGCAAAACTGGCAGAGCGCTATAAGAACGAACCCTGGATTGGCGCCTATGACATCATCAATGAACCAAACTGGGGTTTTACAGATCTTGGCAAGGATAAAAACGGTACCCAGGAAAAAGTGAATGCGCCCTTGCGGAAGCTGATGGTGGATATCACCAAAGCGATCCGGGCAATAGACCAGAAACATATGATCATTATTGAGGGCAATGGCTGGGGTAACAACTATAACGGTATTTTACCGCTTTGGGACAATAACATCGCCATGAGTTTCCACAAGTATTGGAACTACAACGATCAGGCCTCTATTGCACATATTCTGAAAATGCGGACCGAGCAGAATGTGCCGGTTTGGCTGGGAGAGACGGGAGAGAACTCCAATGTCTGGTTTACCCAGGCGATTAGCTTGTTTGAGCAGCATAATATTGGCTGGTCCTGGTGGCCGCTTAAAAAGATCGGAGCCAACAATCCCATGGAAATCCGGTCTAATCCGAATTACAATAGCGTTGTGGCCTGGATGAACGGTCGCGGAAACAAACCTAAGGAAAGTAATGCCTACAGCGGTTTGATGGAACTTGCCGCTTATACAAAATTAGAAAATACAATCATCCACAGGGATGTGATTGATGCGATGATGCGTCAGCCGCATTCCGCTGCAGCGAAGCCTTTTAAAGCCAACAGGATTCAACGAAATAGCGTATTGTATGCTGTTGATTACGATTTAGGGAGGAATGGTGTTGCCTATTTTGATAAGGATACCGCTGATTTCAGGACATCCACAGGCAAGTCGACAGCGGGAAACCGGGGACGAATTTACAGGAATGACGGGGTGGATATTCAGAAGGACTCGACTGCCTATGAGCAGTTTTATGTGAACAGCATAGAGGATGGAGAATGGCTGCAGTACAGTGTCAACGTAGTCAAATCCGGCACCTATACCCTGGTTTTTAAGACCGCGGCAGATCAGGATATCGGCAGAGTTTCTGTTTTTATCAATGGTAAACCTGTTGCGCAGGAGCTTGTAGTTCCTGCTACAGGAAATTTAAAAACCTTCGCTGATTTTACGGCTAAAAAGCTTACTTTAACTTCAGGAAAACAGGTCATTAAAGTCTACGCTGATAAGGGGGGCTTTAACCTGAGTGCCATTAAGTTTCAGTAACCAAATAAAACGCATTGAGGGGAAGTAAACGTATACTGCTGGTGTTTGCATGCCTGATTACGCTGGTCATTATATTGTCGCGGTGTATGGAATTTGGGCAGAAAGCACCGGTGAAAAAGGATGCGATTGCCGGAGCGGAAAGCTGCCGTAAATGTCACACTTCTATCTATGATGCCTATCAGCATAATCCGCATCACAATACTTCACAGGCTGTGACTACAGAGGATCTGACCCATGGGCAGATGCCAGCTTCGAACGTATACGAATTTAATGACCGGCTGAAACTGGTTGTAGAGAAACGCGATGGAGGGATGTATCAGGTTGCTTATTTTGACGGGAAGGAAACGATTGCCCGCAGATTTGACCTGGCAATTGGTTCCGGAAAAAGAGCCTATACATACGGTTATTGGGAAGGCAGTAAGCTGAATCAGCTGCCACTGTCTTATTTCAGACAACTGAAACAGTGGGCAAATAGTCCGGGTTTCCCGAGTAATCTGGTTTATTTTGAACGTCCGATCGGATCCCGGTGTCTTGAATGTCATGCCTCCTTTGTAGACAAAACGATGGAGCAAACGGGGGCGCTGAAAGTATCTGAAAACCTCGATGCAAAATCAATGGTATATGGCATAGACTGCGAACGCTGTCATGGCCCTGCCGCCCAACATGTGGCCTTTCACCTGGACAGTCCGGAGGTTAAAAAAGCAAAGTACATCGTGCTATATCAGAACCTGACGCGCAAACAAAAGAATGATGCCTGTGCCATCTGCCATTCCGGGAATGACGTGGAAGTTGAACGTTCTACTTTTGCCTTTAAGCCCGGGGATAAACTGGAAGACTATTACCGGAATTCGCGCGCAACCTTTGCAACGCCAGAACTTGATGTCCATGGTAACCAGATGCAGCTTTTGGCTAAAAGCAAGTGCTTTATCCAGAGTAAGGATATGACCTGTAACTCCTGTCACAACACCCATGAAGAACTGAAAGGTAACCTGAGCATTTATTCCCAGCGCTGCATGAGTTGTCACCAAACCCAGAAACACAGTGTGGAAACGCTAAAAAAAGGTTTTACCAAGAGCAACTGCATTGATTGTCATATGCCAAAGGAGACCTCTAAACTGATCAGTTTCCAAACGGCGCGCAGCACGAAATTAAGCCCTTACCAGCTACGGACGCACCGCATTGCAATCTATCCGCATCTCGCTAAATAATTGTTACTTTTGTGTATGTCGTCACACCATATTGTCAGAGAAAAACAGGAGCCAGCCCTATACATCCACCGATTAGGTGATTTCAATGAAGAAGATCTTGGTCAGTTGCTGGAATGGAGCCCTACGCTTCTGGTTCATGCTGCGGAATATGAAAAGGTGTTGAGTCTTGGACTGAAAGTCGATGTGGTCTTAAATCCAGGATCCGGAGAAGTAATCCAGGAAAGCACCAAAGTGGTGAACACCATGCATGATGATATTGCAGGTGTGCTCAATTACCTGGTGGATGAAAAGTATCCGGCGGTACATATTATTGATCAAAATAGCGACCTCAAGGTGCTGGACTATTATTTCGAGCTGATCAATATTGTGGTGTTTACCCCCTCCGCCAAAAGCTATCCTGTAAAATCGGGATTTAACGTCTGGAAGCCTGCAGGGACTACATTCAGCATCCCCCTGACCGCCTATTTTGAAGCCAGCAATCTGCTGCAGAATGAGGCCGGGGAATTTATAGTTGTCAAAGACGGGTTTATAGATTTTACCTTTAGTACAGCCTATTTGTTCATTACTGAAAAGTTGTAATATGATTGCGTTAAAGAAAGCTACTGAACAGGATATTCCTGTTATCCGCGAAATCGCCAGGATTACCTGGGAGCCTACCTATGTGCCGCTTATCGGACGGGAGCAGGTAGATTATATGCTGGAGAAGATGTATAATGAAGGCGCTTTATTGGAGCAGCTCAGTGAGGGTCATACTTTCCTGATTGCTGAAATTGGAAAGAAGGCCATTGGTTTTGCAGGATATTCTGTAATTGATCATGAAGCAAGAATATACAAGCTCCATAAATTATATGTATTGCCCGAAGTGCATGGGCAGGGTGTAGGAAAATTCCTGATTAACGAGGTGGTAGACCGCGTACGTGATCTGGGTGCAACATCACTGGAGTTGAATGTAAACAGGGCCAACAAAGCCAAAGCATTCTATGAAAGGGCTGGGTTTGAAATCAAAGAAACCGTTGACATTGAAATTGGCAACGGTTTCCAGATGAATGATTATGTAATGGCTAAGCCTATTCTACCAGTTTAGGGATTCTTGTAGGTGTATCCGTTCCCTTGACGATGGTGATCGCTGCCTTTGCGATTCCTTTGATGGTCGACAAAATATTGTCTACATCCAGTGATTCATATTCGTCTTTAACGGTGTGGTACAACTTATCGATATCGATCATGTCTGTACTGATGGTATGCGCAGGAACGCCAAGTGCAGCTAATGTTGCATTGTCGCTTCTGTAAAATAACCTTTGCGTTGGGTATGGATCAGGGTGGAATGTAAACGGTGTTCCTTCCAGGTTTTTCTGCAGGATGGTTCCAAAATCAGATTTCTCATAACCCGTGATGAAGGCAGTATTTTTGCCAAATTTGCTGTCCTTTCCAATCATTTCAATATTAAACATGGCTACCACATCATCAGGATTTAATTTGCCTGAAAAATGTTTGGCACCGAAGCCACCGATTTCCTCAGCAGTGAAAGCTACAAAGATCAAAGTTCTTTCATTGTTATCTAAAGCTTTGTAGTACTTAGCCAGCGCAATCATGGCTGTTGTTCCTGAAGCGTCATCATCTGCACCATTGGCGATGCTGTCTGTTCCTATAGGTCTTGTTATTCCAAGGTGGTCATAGTGCCCTGAGAAAACCACAAGTTCTTTCTCTTTGGATTTGCCTGGGATCATCCCTGCGACGTTGAAAAGCGGTAGTTGTTCTGAACTGTTTTTAATATTTACCGTGTAGGTTGAAGCAATGGAGTCTGTTGTAAGTAGCAACACTAAAGCCGATGCTTTTGGGTTTTTCATGTTTTTTTCATCAACGATAACACCACGCGGAGGTGCTGCTTTCATCTTTCTGAAATCTTCCGAAAACTTCTGATCAACCAATATGATTTGACGTTTTTTTGTACGGCTTAACTCTCTGAGCTGCATTTGTAACGTCTTAGCGGGATCCAGTTTGATCACACCATCGCCATTTCCCTGGTCGAAATTTGTTTCGGCAGCTGAGCTACCCACGATCAGAATGTTTTCCGGAGCAATGTCCTTATTGTTCAGTTTTACACTGGCGCTAAGCGGTTTCATACGGAAAACCGGGAAAGACTGTCTGAAGCTCTTTTCGCCTTTGAGTGGTTTCAGTCCAATCTCTTTAAATTGTTGTTCAATAAAGGCGGCAGCCTTGTCAATTCCTGGCGTGAAGGACCCGCGGCCCTGCATGTCATCAGCACTCAGCGTCTTGATCAATCCATCAACATAGGGCTTTGTGATGATCTTATCGATATCCTGGGCCTGTACAGTGTTTGCCAGGCTCAATACCAGCAAGGCAAACGGTAGTCTTTTCATCATGGTTTAAATGTTAGTTTAGTCTTCGTATAATTTCTTTTTGCCGCGGTCTATGCCTGCCTCTACTCTTGTTGGATGCACGCCATCTACCACTTCAATTTCATAGTCCCTGTCTTTTTCAGAGATGTGATTTTGTGCAGTTTCAATATTTTCTATAGCGCGGTCGTAAGTACCCCTGCTACTCATCATTTTTACAAATACCGGAAGGCATTCAAAAAAGATGAAGAGCAGTCCGATGAAGGTGACGGCGAGGGATGTGTTGACATCGCGTGTTCCATTGGTATTAAAGCTGAGCTGTCCGAGTGCCCAGTTCCTGTCGGCAAAGCCGGCAATACTGGTTAAGCTGTCCAGTTGTTTTCCGGTATACAGACGTTCGGAATACAGTCCGTCAAATTCTTTCTTTTGATCTACAAAACCTTCCAGCTTGCGGATACCCGAATTTAAGGTGTCCAGATTTTGCTCGCGTTGTTTGAGCTCCGCCTCCTTACGTTTGGCAAAGGGTCCGTAGCCAATCTTACCAGAGGTTTCAGTGGTTTTATTTCCAAAGATTTCAAAGTTCAGTTTCTGGCGGTCGGCCTTCAGGGCATTGCTCAAAGAATCTCTTTGTGCCTTAGTTTCATTCAACTTGCCAATTTCTATCTTGTATTTGTTGTTAAAGGCAAGGTTGAGCGTATCTATCTTGGAGCGCTGGTTGTTCAGGTAGCTTACCTTCAGCCTTTCCTTGATCTCTTTGTCAAATATTTTAAGTTCAAGCGGTCTTGAGATGACCATGCCGATCATAATAGCCAGCAGGATTCTTGGCGTTGCCTGGGCAATCTGCTTGCCGGAAGAGGCATTCTTGTTGATGCTGGCCACAATGTAGCGGTCCATATTGAAGATGGCAAGCCCCCAGATGATGCCAAAGAACAAAGCGAAGAGTGCGGCTGCAGTATCCCCCTTGAAAACAAAATACATCGCATAACCACCAGAAAGGGCGGCAAAAAGACCGGTAAAAAAGATCGTGGCACCGATACCGAAATACTTATTGTGTTCGGTAGGATGTTTCTCTAATGTGTCCTGATGGACACCTGAGCAAAACCAAAAGAAACGTGTAATAGCGTTCATGATAAATCAAAGTTAAGAAAGCGCATACATTAAACGCCCGGTCTACAGACTTGTTACAGAGCGTAAAGCGAAAATTTGACAGGGTTCAGGCTTTTCGGCAAATGGAGGTATTATTTTATTGTTTATCTTTGGTATTTGAATTTGAAAATATACAGCTATGAAAGAAGTTACAGTACAAGAGCTTAAGCAAAAAATAGATAATAAGGAAGATTTTCAGCTGATTGATGTTCGGGAGACTTTCGAGTATGAGACTTCTAATCTTGAAGGTGAAAATATTCCTTTAGGCGGAATCTTAATTGAGTCGGATAAAATCTCGACTGATAAGCCTGTGATTATGCAATGCAGAAGTGGTAAGCGGAGTGCTGCTGCGGTAATGCAACTGGAGCAGATGGGTTTTACCAACCTGTACAATTTAAAAGGTGGTATCCTGGCCTGGGCAGAGGCGTATGATCCAAATATGCCTGTTTACTAGTACCAGGCATGAAAAAGCAAATCGCATTAAACGTGTTTTTTTACCTCGGTATTATTCTGTCTATTATCGGACTGAAATGGGGTATGAAAAACAGCAATACGCCTGCACTGATTTTCTTTATCGCGACAGCAATCTTCTTTATTTATCTGAAGATCCGCCTGATCAAAGATTTGCGGAAATCAATCAGGGATAAAACAGTGTAGTATTCGGACCTTCCAGGCCTAAACCTGGAAGGTCTTTCAGTAGATATCTGCCATCCGCGAAAGCTGGATTTTCGAAAGGATTGTTTTTCGTAAGCCATGGTCCGTCAAGATCCGCCCAGTCGCACAACGGCGCAAGGGCAATCCCTGCAAGCGTTGCAATAGAGGTCTCACTCATACAACCAATTAAAACTTTCATCCCAAATGACCGCGCCTTTTCGATCATCTGGTGTGCCTCATACATTCCTCCACTTTTCATCAGTTTGATATTGATGCCATGATAAGCACCGCGAAGGCTGTCCATGTCTGCAAGACGCTGTACAGCTTCGTCTGCGAGGATCGGAATGGGGCTTCTGCCGGTGAGCCACGTATTACCCTCCAAATCATTTTTGTCCATAGGCTGTTCAATCAGTACTACGCCCTGGTCATGCAACCAGTAGACATCATCGATCGCCTTCTTCCTGTCATGCCAGCCCTGATTGGCGTCAACATATAAGGGTAGATCGCTCACACTCCTGATCGTCCTGATCAGTTCCCTGTCATTATCCCGGCCCAGTTTAATTTTAAGCACCTTGAAGTCTTTGGCATCAGCCACTTTTTCGCGCAGCACTTCCGGGCTGTCGATACCAATGGTATAGGAAGTGAGGGGCATCTTTAATGGATCGGCACCAAAAAGCGCATAGCAGGGCTTTCCTGAAAGTTTACCACTCAGATCGTGTAGTGCAATATCAATTGCCGCTTTGATGGCTGGATTCCCGGGAGCGATATGGTCAAGGTAAGCGACCATGTCTGCAAAATCAAACGGAAAGCTGAAGCGATTCCAGTCTACCTGCGCCAGAAAGGCGGTTGCAGAATCCAGGCTTTCTCCCATATAAGGAACCATAGAAGCTTCACCGTAACCTATTGTTCCCTCGTAATCCAGTTTGAGCAATACCAGCGGCGTGCTTGTTCTGGAGAATTTAGCAATGGCAAAAGGGTGTTTAAGTTCGAGGTTATAGGAGATAAATTCAGCTTTCATACGGGCGACTAAGTAATATCAAAGTTAAAAAATGAATGGCTCGGTGAATGTAAAAATAATATGCCTAATATTGCATTTTCTATGGATAACGCGATATATCAACCCTTTAAAAACTTCGATTTCAGGTATAAAAACTGCTTTTTAAGTGGAGATACGTTTAAGTCGGCGGTAACGAATGTGAATGTACTGCCCGACTGGCTTCTGGCGATGGCGAATTTTACCGGGGAGGAGCAGATCAAATTGCTTGATGAAAGTATCCGTGCCTATAATACACTTAAAGTACCGGTAAATGCAGAGGTTCAGGAACATTTTGTACAACCGCTGGAAGAAAAGATTGCCACAGCTTTTGCAGGGGGGTATGCTGCCGTTTCGCAGCTGGAAGAGGTCGATCTGTTCCGCTGGATCGGGAAGTTTATGTACAGTCTCATTTATATAGAAATGAACGCCGCCATTGGTCTGCAGCAGCTGAGCAATGATGGCGTGAACATGTCGCAGGGACTGATGCACAAATTCGGTAATCTGAATACCATGGTGCAGGGGATTTATACCTCAGTAGTTTTTGAAGATTTTACGCCCTGGTCTATCGTTATTGTTCCTCTAAAGGAGCAGGATCATTATTTCAGCTTCAGGGACGAGATCAACACCCTGACCTTCTCTTTAAAACTAAAAGATTTCGGGATCATTGCCTGTTTGCAAGACAATGGAACGAACAAGAAATACCATGGGGAGATCCTGGAACAGATAGCAGGGGTTCCCCTACTGGAAGAGCAGTATGAAGAATTGTGCGCACGCTTTTTTTACTCTGCTTACCTGTTTAACCGCCTGCCAGAATATGCGATCATGCCTGTTGAAGGTTCAGTATATATTGATGCCATGCCCTTGCGTGGAACATTGAACAAGCCCTTGTTTGATCACTGGATGAATAAGACCTACGGGCAGGTGCTGGAAAACTTCTGGAAGCCCTGGGGCCATACGCTGTTCGAAATTATCAAGGATCCGCTGGCACCGATGAGCTATTTCCATCCGGCGGCGTTACCCTCTGCCTAAAAGTGTTGTTAGGAAATGCGGAACAATTCCTGGGATGATCAGGATGGTGATGATAATGCCTGTTAATGCGCCAAAAAAGTGTGCATCATGGTTGATGTTGTCTCTGGAGTTTTTGGAAGCATACACACAATAAATCAGGTAAAGGCCACCGAAAAGTACTGCCGGAATCCCAATTGGAATAAACATCAGCGAGAATTTACTCAGCGGACTAAACAGGATGTAGCTAAACAATACCCCGCTAATGGCGCCAGAGGCTCCGAGGCTGTTGTACCAGAAATCATCTTTGTGCCTGAATACCGAAGGAATATCACTGAGGATCAGGCTGACGAAATAGATTAATGCAAACTGCCAGTGCCCCACCATGCGTTCCAATGCAAATCCAACAGAATAAAAGGTGAACATGTTAAAGAACAGGTGCATATAATCTGCATGGATTAGTCCGCTGCTGATCAGCGTAAAGATTTTTGTCTTACGGTAAACGCTGTAGGGATGGAGCATAAACTTGCCGTACAGCGTGCCATCGTTGAACGCGTATATGCTGGTAATGACTGTAAAAATGAGGATCAACGCTGCTACCGGCGTTTCGTTAATGAATTCCATATTTAGTTTACGCTAAGTTTAATATCTTCAGTCAATCGGGCTACCGGATACCGCATATAGGTTTGCTCATACCAGGCGGAATTTTTGTACACAAACTCCAGCTGTGCTCTCCCGCTTTTCGCCAGGGCTGGGTTGTTTAATTTTTCCTGTTCCAGTTTGGCCTTGAGCTGCGGATTATCTTTTAACAGCTGCGCCGCAGTATCTTCAAATACGTAGGCAGAATAGTGTTCCTTTTGCCCGAGTACGGAGTCAAAGAAATTCCAGTTGAAGAAAGAATCTGTAGCCTGCGGCTCCAATGTTTCGACAATGTACCTGTTTTCGGGCTGATTTACGTAGATCACGTAATCTCCTTTATAAAATTGCTGCGTTCGTTTTACCGTTTCCAGCTTTACTGCAGAGTGGAGGTAATGACCTTCAAAGGGATTGGTCATGGTTTTATAGTCTTTGATATAGTAGTAATCGACAGGGACGGTCATATCTACAGTTAACTTTTCTGTTTTAACATGGTTTAGTTTAAGGAGTTCAATCACCCTGCCCCAGGCCTGTGGGATGATGTAAGCAAGCGGTTTATTTACTGTGATAGAGGGCGAAAAACTATTCCAGCTTTTGATTTTTTTAGTATAAGGTGCATTCCTATCGTAATACAAACGGTCGATTCCACTTACTTCGCTCGGCTTTTGTTTAGCCGTAAATCCTTTAAATGTAATGCTGTCTGCAGTGTTCTGATCAAGTTTCCAGTCCAGGGCAAACGCTGTCTGTTTGGCTACGTCAAGATCAGCACGTTTCTTATTGCTGCCAATTATTTTGGCATCACGTTGAATTACTTCGATATATGTTTGAAGGAGTTTGTAAGTCGCATCGACGCGTTTATCAAAGCTTTTCAGCATATGTGTTTCGGGCATAAAGCCAATGGTATTGTGCAAGGCAACGTAGCCTGTAGAAAAACGGGGAGGTTCGAGAAATCCGGTAATGCCGGCATCTGGTGTTTCTTCCACGGAGTTGATATAAGGAATGAGCTCATAACCCTTACCGGCCATTTTGCTGTAGAGGTCTGGCACCAGGGTCTTAGTCAGATAGGCAGACAGCGTTGGGTTGAGTTTGTCTTTTTGCGTAGGAATTAGCGTCATCGTGTACTGATAATCCGCACCATTGCTGGTATGGGTGTCGACAAAGATTTCCGGTTGCCAGCGGTTAAAGATTTGCTGGAAGCTTGCTGAATTTCTGGAATCTGTTTTGATGAAATCCCTGTTGAGGTCGAGGTTACGGCTGTTCCCTCTGAATCCGTAAGCTACAGGTCCATTCTGGTTGGCACGTGAGGTGCCGCTACGGTTATAGCTGCCATCAATGTTATATAGTGGAATGATACAGATCACTATGTTGTCTGGCAAGGTATTGTTTTTTAGCAGATCCCGGGCAAGCATCATGCTGGCATCAATACCTTCCGGTTCTCCGGGATGTATGCCGTTGTTGATGAGCAAAATTCTTTTGTCCTGCTGTCTGAGTAGTTCAGGGTCAAACACCTTACTCTTGGACAGCACAAAAAGGTGCAGGGGCTCCCCGAAATCTGTAGGTCCGCAGGTGATCAGTTTGGACTGCGGATATTGTTTGGCAAGAGCCCGGTAGAATGCAATAACCTGAGGATATGTCGCCGTTTCTGTTTTTTGGCTTTTTTCAAAGGGCGTTTCCTGTGCGACTGCAGTTGTTGCCAGCAGGATGAGTATGAGTGCGAATAAGCGCTTGGTGACTAACATGGGTTGATTTTATTTATGATAACCTTCGGGTCCAAATCTATATTTGAGACCTATCGAGCCAAAGGTGTAAATATCCGGGCTTTTGTTTTTGAAGATGGCACTGGTATCATCATAACCATCCATACCTTCGCCCAACGACATTGATCCCTGCATATTTAAATTGATCACGAAGCGCTCGAAACCATAGTTGTCGTTGATATAGAAGTTGATACCAATATTTGCAGGAAGCAAAATTTCTTTGCTGTTACTTTGTCCGGGGAAAACATAACCTCCGGTGAATATGCCTCCGGCAGGTTGCACACGCACAATGTCAGTCATATTATTGGCGAGTATGCCCAAACCTACGCCGAAATAAGCACCCCTGAAAAAGTTTCCCAATGCACTTGTCCCGTATCCCTTGTCGGTAAGCATACCGAGATAGACCTTAGCATTTAAGGTGGCTGTTTTGTAAGAATTTGTAAACTCGCGTTTATGGTAGTCCTTAATTCGGTCGCCGCCTTTGATCTTTCCAACCTGTCCTTCCAAACCAAAGCTCAGATAGGGGGTGAGGAAATAATCAAATGTACCATATACTGCCGGGGCTCTGCCATGGATGACAACATCCGTAAATGACTGGGTGACTCCCGCGCCGGCGCCGATGCCCAGCTTATAAAAATTATTTTGTCCGTAAACTGCAGTGGTTAAAAATGCACAGAGCAGAAGTATGTAAGTTTTTCTCAAGCGAACTTTATTTACCTTTGTTTTTTTACAATTATGCTAA
>Ga0247815_10003036_pt1 | contig 12225 bp, 13 predicted proteins | sample UWRJL194509B1_FD_181014 | JGI IMG/M metagenome (GOLD analysis project Ga0247815, IMG submission 181014) | Plant litter microbial communities from Arlington Agricultural Research Station in Wisconsin, United States - UWRJ-L194-509B-1 | ecosystem: Environmental > Terrestrial > Plant litter >... | reverse complement strand
ACCTTTTCTTTTGTTTCGTGGTAATTTCCAGCAATTTTATTCAGCTGAGTCTCATCAGCGAGGATAAGTGTTCTTAGGTGTTTATGTTCTACGAAATCATTGATTTGACCCAGTGCCTCACCAACCGGCAGGCTGCACCTTTCCAGGTCGTCAAAGCAAATCAAGTATTTGGAGTAATCAAAGACATCTAAAGCAACTCCTTTAAATATTTCTACGATACCTGATTTTAGGTAATATTTGCTCGCCACATCCGCCAGATTCCGGAACAATTTTGCACCATTTACTTTCTTTTCCTGGTCTGCCTTTTGTAAAAATGGAAGCATTTTAATGAAAATCAAGTGGTCAAGCTGCTCTGCCTTGGAAATGCCATTTAGTGAAACATATATAGTTTTGAGGCCTACCGTTTCCGCAATCGGCTTGAGTTCTTTATCCCAAAAATATGTTTTGCCACTTCCCCATTGACCATTGAGCAGAAGTGCATGTTTTGGCTTCCCAATGCTCAAGTATTCGTTAAAAATCGTCTTAATGTATTCTGTTGTCATAAGGGTTAAGCACTGTTGGTGACTTTAATTATAATATCTGGAGGGTTATACCATAAGATGGCTGTCACATAGGCGTCGACACAACATTTATTGATATGCAAAGTGCATTAGGTTTTTTGCTCTATCATTTTATTGAAAATTTCCATGTGCTTTTCCTTATTGTTCATTATGGCAGCAATTTGCTCCAACGCTTCCGAAGAAAAAACACCTTAGTACTATTTGAGATGTTGTCCATTGTTTCAACCCAAAGGAAATTGTTAAATTCAGGATTGACTGTCCCTTCGGGAGGATCCATAACTTTAAATTGAGGATCATTTACCCAGTTTAGGTGATGGATGACTGCCTTGACCTTAAGATTTGTGAACTTAAACTTGCTGAGCTTTTTGACCTCTTTCTCTAAGTTATTTAGGTGAATATGTTCTCTGTTGTTTTGAAATTCACCAACAATTTTATAAAGCGGTTTCCCTTCATTAGTTGTTATTTTTCCCAATTTCACCCGCGGTAATCGCATTTAAAATGATATTAAAAACACCATTTTGTGTCTTATCTATTTCTATATTCACTACCAGAAAGTGTATTGTCTTTGCTATTAAATCCATAAACCCGATTCTGCATTGGATTTAAAATCAATACCTCTCGGGGATTGATATCTACCATTTCAGGTAATAATTTTGACCAAATTTCCATAAATTCCTTACTTTTTTCATTAGCCTTAATTTGAATGAACCGGTTCAAATCCGCTGTTAACTGATTTGCGAGTTCATTTTTGCTCGATGCACGATAAACTACAGAACCTTTAACAAGATTGTACTCTGGAAAATCATTTGTCGGAACTAGAATTTGAGTTTGCTTCTGAATAAGTAAATAGTAAAATTTTCTAGTACTGATCTGGAAAAGTTGAAGATCAATAGAGACACCCACTTTCGTAATCTTTTCGAATTTCTGGCTTACCTCATTTAAATCTACGTGGCCAAGAAGATCTATATTTAATGTATTTAAGCCAATATCCTCATGAGTACCTAAGACTTTATTTTCTTTAATTCCAATCAAAATGATCCCCCCGTCTCCATTTGAAAATGAAAGAACATCTTTCGCAAAGTTGATCAGAAAATTTTCCAACTGAGTTTTACCGCTATTGATATTAAGTGATAGTTTATAGTCGATTAGATTGTTCTCTTTTGGAAACACCCCGTTGTCTTTAAGATCAGTAATGATACAATCTACTTTATACTTGAGCTCTTTGAGGTTCATGAGGGTTAATTTTAAGGAAATCGAATATACTAATTTATTCCATAGTCACATAATTAGCTCACTTAAAACCTCTTGAAAATCACTGAACGATAGTAAATAGCGATACTTATTTAAATCCCTCCCACCATGAAATGCATCTTTAGTCCCATCTTCCCGAACCTGAGATCGCTTGTTGTGAGCCGTACCTAATGCTGATTTTTCATCCCCACCTGACAAGGTCAATACCGGCAAGTCATCTGCTTCCCGTTGCACCAATTTACCCAACATTTTGGTCAGGTCCACACACTTGCTGACAATCACATGTACCACTTCTTTCTCCCGCTACAACCGGCCCTCTACCATGAGCAACCGCGAATGCAAAATCTCCTTCCGGTACTTTTCAAATAACTTCTCAAACACCACAAGATTCGTAAATCCGGTTTCATCTTCAATGGTGATGAAACACACCCCGCCCGCAGTTCCCGGACGCTGTCTGACCAAAACCAACCCTGCAACTTTCACCAGCTGCCCTTCACCTGCATCCTGATTGATCCCCTTGCAGGACAGAATCCGCAGCATCTCCAGCTGATCACGCACAAAACTCATCGGATGCGCTTTCAGCGACAGACCCACGGTCGCGTAATCCTGCACCACATGTTCACCCAAGCCCATTAGCGGCAACTCTACCTGTGTTTCCAGCACACTTTCTACATATTGGCCCGAATGAATTTGTGCTATTGTCACTGGCAACAAAAAATCCTTACGTACTATATCTAGAACTTTTTAATAGGGCGTCATGGCGAGGTTCAGCTTTGAGAACGCTTTTAATTTTCTTTGGAGTTCACGCTGACTTGAGAAATATAGGCTCATAAAAATAATGTGTTAATCGAAAAAAATACCTTGCATTTTCATAAAGCACTGCAACTTTGCTAAGGTATGGTCAACAATGGGTAAGGATTTTGTATTAGGTGATTCCCGAAAAAAAGACATCAGATAATTTTGATTTTCATTCAGGATGGAAATAATGCAATTCAATGTATCAACTTTATAAGTATTCTTTGGATCATCGAAATTACTTTTACTGTATTTTCTTGAACCTTTCGGTTCATTCGTGCCAATTTCGAGCTGTTTCCCATATCCGTTTATTTCTAAATTTAAAATCTCAAAGATCTGGTTTACCCGATCAATTGAATTTACATTCTCGTAATGATTTCTTTTTGATCGCTCATCAATCCTTTCACCTAATTTAAAATACTTATCATCTGTTTGTTCTACCAATAACGGGACACTATCCCTCTCTTGGTTTCTCCACATCGCAAAACCAGACATTATCTTCATTAAACTCAGAGCCCCATTAGCCTCGTTAATAGTCTGATGTCCTGCTAAATTAACTGACAAATAAGTTGCGATCCCTTGCTTAAATTTCGCATGATAATCCAGCCGCAATCTATTAAAACTATAATCAATCAAAGTATTAAACAATTCAAGCCTTGGCTGCCCATACTCGTTAGGCATCATTATAGCCCGTACTGTACCAATATTTACCCCATTCGTATAGTATGTTTCAACATAGCTGATACCTGGAATGATACTACTTCCGGTTTTAGGATCAATGAGATTAAATGTTGTCTGATCATATTCAGCAGCTTCGTTATAACTGGAAACAGGGATTTTTTTGATGAGTTCTCTTCTAATGCATTCGGTAAAAGGATCATTTTCAATCTTCACAAAGTTCCATGTCCCCAATATTCTATACACAGTATCATTAGATGCCACATACTGCAGCCCATACGGGCTGATATTATAATTCTTAAATCCAAACTTATCCTGATCCTCAAAATTTGAAATTGTTTTGCAAAGCAACCCCAATAAGGAATCGTTAGTCGCTATTTTTATAGCTTCTTCTGCGTGCGTATCACAACGAATTTCATTTATATCCATAAAAAGACGTTTTCTTGGATCTTCGTCACCAACTTTTTGCAAACTCACATTGTGGAACGGCCCAGCCGGCAAAATTTTGCTTACATTTTTAAATATTCTATCACGATTGATTTCGGCATATTGCTTTTGAAATTCGTCATAAAGTGCCATTCCGAGAATATTACAAGCTTTCTCTTTCACCTGCTGTGCTACCTGAAAATTTATAAATCTGGCAATAAAAGATCTCAGCTTCAAGCCTTCGGCATATAAATTTGTTACGGATAATTTTTCCTCTTTTACAGTGATATCAAGGTTTGCGAGTCTTACCTCCAGATATCCGTTGGCCCCATAAGCCCATTCGTATGGATTACACAAATCCGCATAAGGAGCGGCGACACCTGCGCTAGACAACATTCCGGCCAATCCACCAATCATAAGATCCAGATAACCAGTAACTTCTACCTGTGCAGGGATTTGCACTAATGTTCTTACAGATGCATTTTTTCCCGTAAAGTGTTGAAGTTTAGACTCATTTTTTGCATAATCATAGATTTTACCCAGTATACCCTTTTTATAGGATGTAATCCAATCTTTATTTCTGCGTGTACCGTCCACCAACATTACTTTATATTCATCTTGAATACTAATCATTTTATACCTTGATTGATCACGATCGCTTGTGATCGCATAATCTATACCAGCAAACACAGCACTCTCAATAGTTGCAAGACTGTCATTTATTTGGTAAGATTGTAACCTGAATTTATCTAAAAGGGTATTTAATGCATTTAAAATGATTGCCTGATTTGCTTCTATCCGAGAAAGCTGATGTCTCATTCCAATGATCGACTGATGTATCATTTGCAAATTTTGCATGATCATATTCGAAACGTTCTCTCCGCCACCCAATACACTTCCCAAAACACTGAAAGAAGCAACATAGGATCCGCCAAGGGCCATTACGCCCACTTTTTTCGGATCCAGCAAATATTCAGAGGTTGCCTGATACAAATCAATAATGGCACCCGATCCCCTTTTGAAGTCGCCTACAGAAGAGTCATTCAGAATATCGCCAAGTACAAACCCAACTACATCAGCTGTACCGCGCAGTTCCCTAAGTTCATAGTTAAGATCGTCAATTGCTTTTTGTTTCATACTTTGTCGTTGTTGTGACAACAATTGCTGATCATAAAACCCCCTAACTACTTCCAGTTGTTGTGAAACGTCCTTATACCGAGCCTCTATTTCCTCATAGAGTATTGTTTTATCGGCTGAGCCAGCAATTTGCTTAAGCACCGATCCAGTAGTTTTTGGCAGTTCCTTTTTAATGTAATTCTCCTTATTGGTCCCAAGTAAATTCGTATCAATCTTAATAATCTTTCCCTGGTATTGCTCGTCTTTAGATGCCTGAATAAATGCCCTTTGAAAGATACATTCATTCATATTGTGCATGTAGAAAGGGCTTTTTGTCAATTCGCCTTCCCTGTTTTCAATGTAATGATCCATTCCATAGGTAAATGCAGTGCTAAAAATGGAAAAGGCAGTTGCTGAAATCGGCTCAAAATTCCCTATCCCAAGAACAAAATCAAGGCCTTCCATGCCCATTCTAGCTGCTTCCGCCTGCTGAAGGAACAGATCGCCGTTTATATAAAATTTATGGCAGGCTTCAAAATTCCTCTTGGTCAACAAAGCGTTATCGTATTCCGGATATTCTTGATAATCCGCGAAACGAAACTGCGCACCAACGACATTAGCTGTAATCTTTGTAGGCGTCGGAAAGTCCTTAATCATTTTAATAAGCAAAGGACCGTTAATATCTGGTCGGTCTATCAATTTATAGGACAAGATATGAGCAAATAACTTGTCAATCATTTCATGATCCTTTGGAATGGGTTGTCTTTTCTTGCATGCCTGGAACAAACTTATCGAGGGGGTGAGGATCACACCTAGTGTAAAAATGCCGGTGTGCTTAATAGCAGATCTTCTATTCATAAGAGGGATCAATTTTGATGTTAAGAGTCATCAATTAGCGTGCTAAGCACTATATACCAAGATAATAAATAAAACTCATTACCACAATTATTCCGAAATGAACTTATTAACGTATTTCTGCCAGCCTTTCTGGATTATTATTCTTTGAAAGTGATATACTGATCAGGTTTCGAAAATTATATGATGTTGGACTGTTGCGAAAGGCACTATTGAAAGAGATGGATTGTAGCCGAAATTAAATACGGCCGGATGTTCTTATTGTTTTTTAACATAATCAGCGCCCGTTTGATTTGATTACGGACAGTGTGATCGGACAAGTTTAGTTTTACCGCAATTTCCCTATGAGACAGGTGCTTTTTGCGGCTCAATTCAAAGATTTCCCGCATTTTAGGCGGCATCTTCTCAATTTCTTCTTCAATAATGCGGGCCAGTTCCCTTACATTGAAATTCACATCGGCAAGTTCATAATTTTCTTCGAAATAATTGCCAAGCGATTCCAAATAATTGACTTGTGCTTATTTCTTTTTAACTACTGGAATTGCAACATTAAAGTTGACATGGACTTGCTATATTTGAGTAGACACGGAGTTAAGGGAATTACAGTCCTGCTTTTGAACTAAAAAAACCTTTGAATATTATCCAAAGGTATTAACATAATCTTTAAAAATCTTTCCCACATGGGAAAGATTTTTGTACCCGACATTTTATTGTGTACGAACCAATTCCTTTCCAATTTAGTGGTAGTTGCTAACATAAGAAAATTTATTGAAGACATTAAAAGCACCCATTTAGGATTGATATGAGATGCTTTTTTCAGTTTTGTTGCCAAGTATTGAAGCACTGAACTATGTTACAACTTGGGATTTAATAAAAATATCACTTCCCATATGGAAACCCTATACTATTCCATTTTTGCGACAGGATAATTATCCAAGAGAATGCTATTTTGATGCTATCGGTAGCTTAGAGACTCTAAAGTGAACTGTGTCAACTCTAGAATAATAGAGTTAAAATAAGTAATTTAGTAGGATTTAGGACACAATGAAAAGTAAAGAAACATTTGATTTTGACCGCTTCAAAAATGAGGCAACGGAAGACCTTTATCAAGGCAAAAAGATGGCTGGCACCGACGGTGTTTTTGCCCCCAATGTTAAAGCACCTGTTGGAAACGATGCTCGAAGGCGAGCCTGTTAATAATCCTCAGGAAAATAAAGGAAGTGATATAGTCAATCGACGCAATGGCAAGATCCGCAAGACCGTTCGCAGCCTCCAGTCGAGTGAATTTGAGCTTGAGGGCAGCCGTGATCGCAATGGAACTTTTGAGCCTAAGATCGTTGCCAAACGTCAGTCAATTATCACTGAGGAACTGGAAGACAATGTGATAGCGGTGTATGCCCGTGGCATGAGCACCCGCAACATCTCTAATTATGTAAAAGAGATGTATGCAATGGATATTTCGGCAACTGAGATTTCAAACATCACAGATAAGATTATCCCGGCGATGAACGAATGGCTCAACAGGCCATTGGAAGCAATCTATCTCTTTTTATTTCTAGACTGCACTACAAAGTGCGGGGTAGCGGAGGTGTTGAATCCAGAGCTGTTTATAATATACTGGGTGCAAACCGTGATGGCAGGAAGGAACTGATTGGTGTGTATCTTTCAGAAAATGAAGGAGCTAATTTTTGGCTCTCTGTCCTAACGAATTTAAAGCAGCGTGGCGTGGAAAATATTCTGTTGCCTGTATTGATGGCTTAAAAGGCTTTCCAGAGGCTATAGCAGCAGTATTTCCAAAAACGCAGATTCAGTTTACGTATTGTGCACCAGATCCGTACGAGCCTGCGCTATGTGCCTGAAAAAGACAGGAAGGCCGTTATTACTGATCTTAAACCAATTTATGAAGCTAATAATCAAGAACAGGGCTACGAGAAATTGCTGGAGTTTGAAGATAAATGGGGTAAAAAATATCCGCTGTCGGTAAAAGGATAAGTAGACAACTGGACGAATTTGTCTACGTATTTTGAGTACTCTGCAGATATCCGGAAGGTAATTTACACCACTAATGCCATCGATGGAATGCACAGACAAATACGTAAATAACTAAAACAAAGGCCGCATTCACGTCAGATCAGTCACTGCTAAAACTCGTATATCTATCTACAGACTTCTCCCAAAAATGGACGATGCCAATGCATAACTGGTTTGACAATGTCTCAACTATATTTTGAATTTGGTGAACGATTGAAAGCCTTCGGCGGCTTCTTCCTTGGTGGGGCTAAAGAAGCCCCCACCAAGGAAGAAGCGGTATTGACACAGTTCACTTGACACTCCCTTCAATCTTATTTATTCCTCAAAGATTGAGTCTACCTCGCCTTTCCAAAGTAAAGTATCAGATTCAGAAATAACAGCACCAATAGTATTATAATGTTTTTCTAGTTTCTCTAAATCCTTTTTAGCTTTTGCGTAGGCTTCAGCAGCAGTTTCTGCTGAACATATGGGTCCTCGCTTTTGTTGAGTTGACCATATGCCGCTTGCTAAAATTGCCCTTTTCTTTTTCATAGCTTTTAAATTTTAGGTTTAATTATCACTTCTTACTAATTACAAATACCAATATTCCTACAGACTCTACCAAGTTCTCTGCGTCCATTTTCAAGTGCATTTCCAGTTTCATTAAAAATGTTGCGAGTTAATTTTTCTACCTCTTTCGGGAGATATCCAGCTCCTTTTAGGATAACGGGTAGTGTAGTATTTGTTACATCATAAAATGCTTGAGTTATAGCTTCACCAACTTCTTCGATAGGTCTGTTTATATTTTTCAGAGCTTTCGCAACCTCAAGCGCTTGGTATCCAATATTATAAAGTGCTTTTACAAGATATTTTGTTTCTTGAGAAACATCCAAAAGTAAGCGTATTATTTTCTCGATTTCGTATCCTGCGGTTTTTAATATGAGTGCAACATCTTCTACAACCATTTTTGTTTCTCTAGCATATCTAGAAAAACTTTCCTTCAGCCCTTGAGCAATCTCTTCCATAGTCATACCTACACTTTCAAATACATCAACGACTTTTAAAATGTCATGTCCAGCGAACTCTGAGATAGAAGAAACAATATGTCCTATCTGAAATTCGGCTTTTCTCATAAGTACTACTGTTTCTTCAACTGAACACTTATAAATATCTCTCATATACTGACCAACTTTGCTGTAAAGTTGGTCAGCATATCTACCTGTATATTTTAATACACCTTCAACTATAGCTTTTAAGAATTGCGATGCATCCTTAAAGAGCTCTAGAAACATCTTCTTTATTTTTTCAAGCAATAGTTCCTCTAGACTATTTATTTGCGAAGGATCCATCAATACAAAAAAGCTTACGGAAATTCCACCCATGAATCCCTTCGCAGATACTTTCATGACTGGAATGTCCTCCATACCCCCTTCTATAGATAAGGAGACATCAATACCTAAAGAATATGCAAAATTAAAAGCCTGATACAGAAATTGAATTTCTGTAGAAAGGGTAAATGCTGAATGCATTCTCAAATGTGATTTCTCTAAAATACTATTGAATTGTAAATCCCCGATTTTACCAGGCCCAGTATATTTGACAATGAAGTTGAAGCCTGTAATACTGAATTTTCCCACGACCGATTGTCTCATCTGTTTTAAAAAGATGATATTTATATCTGCTAGTATTTCACTGTTAGAAGTATCAACAGAAAACTCTATACAGTTGGCGCTATACTTCCTATTATTATACCATGTTGCTTGACCGTTACCTGAAATCTCAAGCAAAGTTCCAAATTTCAGTGGGTTTAAAAGCAATTTACCTTTTATGCCTTTGTCTGCAAAAGCTTCAAAATGACCGTAAGATTGGTAACCAAATATAATTATATCTGAATGCGCTGCCATTCCTACTTTAGAGATAAATCCACTCTTGGTCATAATTCCTGGTTTGCTTGCATAATAGCCATATACTTTTTCGAGTAAGATAAACTTGTCGAAAAATTCGGGAAGCTTTACTATTAGCCCCGACATTACAGTCAAGATATCAGACATAGTAATTCTTGATGCTTGAAACTGGAAAAGGTCCGGTATAGTGTTAGGCGTGGGTGTTTGCCAAACTTCGTATTCTCCTTTGGAAGTAGATCCCTGTATTGCAAAATCCCCACTAAGACCAATACTAAAAATGCCTGACTGGATACTTCCAGTTATAGCAACCATTGTATTTTTCAAAGTAATGCTATTTAGTAATGGGAGAAACGAAGGTATAAACTCAGCATTGATGGGTATTATGACGCTTACACTCTTGACCCCCAATTTTATTTCACCTGTATAAGAGAGTTCTATACCAAAAAAGTTGATGTTCGCAACGCCATGCAATGAAATAGTGTCGATAGCAGGAATTGAAATTTCTTTGAACTTTATTGTAAATAACGAACCTAAAGACAAATCCACATTACTGATCGTTAAAAATTGTAAAGTGTCATGAGTGCTTATTTTAAGAGCGAATACCTGTTCATCAAGGTGAAGGATACTAAGTATTTTACTTTTTAGAGTGAAGAAATAGCTGACTCCTTTGTCCAAATTACTAATCACTGAACGTTCACCAACTCTTATGCTATAATTGTGTAATTCGCTGGAGTTAAAAATAACACCCCATGATTCGATGTTAACTGGAATCAGTGATAATATTCTTTTAAATTCTCCTGATGCTGCATTTGCCCAGTTATTGCCAGGGTTTATTTTGAAAATATGCCCAATGGATTCATTTTCATTTATAAAAGTTGCTGAAATTAAAAAAGTGACTTTATTAGTAAGGTGGAATTTTCCGCTTATGTTAATTTGACTTTCAGAAATTAATGGTAACTCCTCGAAATTCATCTTTAATAGTTCACTACCAATAATATCTTTTATAGTGTCAATCTTAGTACTAATAGTTGGAATACTTACTTCAACATACCCTTTAGTGACTGAAAGTTCTATTTGCTGTTTAAATTCTGAAAATTTCATAACTTAATTAATATTTAATATGCATCCTAATAAGATTGTAAATCCTTTTAGTTAATATATACAATTGGACTGCTATTATAACAAACTGGTAATGTAGTTGTGCAATCTTATAAGCACGTATTTTTGAAGTTATATAAATATAATAAGAATTGAGATGACCTACAATTAATTTATCACCAATCAGATTCCTAATTATAAAATTTTTTATCCTCCTTTATTTAATTGGACTTACAAAAAGCTATATCATTAAAAAAAGAAAAATAGTAAATCAGGATGCTGCATATGAGGAACAAGCAAGATGTCGGGAGCCGCTATTAGCGGGTGGCTAATGAAGCTTTAAAGTTATCCAGCGGGTAAGTTGAGTATACCATAAGATATGATTATAGACATGTACTTGGGGGGTATAAAGTAATTTCTGACACGATGCGGGAGTTCAAGAGTTTCAAGGAATAACTGTAACTATCTGCTTCTTCAAAATGGAAAAAAAAATTGAAAGCGTGACCTATTCACTACTGATATAAGAAACCCTTGGATAGCTCTAATGGTTTCTTATATAATTTGTAAAATCTTTCCCACATGGGAAAGATTTATGTACACGGTGCCGGAGTCGAACCGCATATGTTTCTAGGCGACCTCGTTAACATCTCAAATTTAAATCTTAAACATAAATAATTTATCATTATCTACCAACCTAATAACTTACATACTAGAACAACCAGCTCCCAAAACTGCTAAGGGAGCTGGATGTAATTTCAGCATTCCTCGTACTGGAATGCGCCTTCTTTCTGCCCTATCATCCTCAAATGTTCACCACCTTCTTCAACAGTGTATTCCAGCATTGCTGCATGAAGAAAATATGGGTTTATGGCAACAGGAAGCAACCTGTTAATTGCATGAAAGACCTCATACGGATACCTTGGTTCAGCAAAATAACCGGAACGGATCATTACATCTACCATGTCTACTACCAACTGCCAGGTATTGTCGCTATTGGGAATTTGATCCTGGTCAGGGAATTGATATTCCATCAGTTTGAACAATTCTTCTTCATAACCTTCTTCATCGACCATAGAAAATGAATGGGTAACTTTATTTTCAGGGCATTCTTTGATCACTGAAATATTTAACACCGTCTCATCTTCTACCAGTGGGAAAAAACTTTCTGGATTACCTTCTTCAAGGGCTTTGGTAATCCTGTCCAGTTGTTCATTGGTATAGAATGGCTTTTGAAGACTTTCTACATCCTCTACATAATGGTACGGTGCACCGATTAGATAATTAAGTGCTTCAGCTGTATAACCTTTGGCAATTCTACGCATCATAATGCGGTAGATGGTTTCCAGCTCATTTGCTGGTATTTCCTTTTCTATTCTCATTGTTGTTTGAAATTTGAGGTTTGATAATTAAACAATTTTTGGCAATGCGCGGCCATAACGCGTTTTTTCATCGTTACAATCATCATAAAAATCGATTTGTTAAATTTTAAAAAGACAGCAATACAGTTCTGCTATCCTGCAAGGCGAAGGATA
>Ga0247815_10003035_pt1 | contig 12226 bp, 8 predicted proteins | sample UWRJL194509B1_FD_181014 | JGI IMG/M metagenome (GOLD analysis project Ga0247815, IMG submission 181014) | Plant litter microbial communities from Arlington Agricultural Research Station in Wisconsin, United States - UWRJ-L194-509B-1 | ecosystem: Environmental > Terrestrial > Plant litter >... | reverse complement strand
TGTCCATTGCCATCAAACGGGTGGAAAACGGGGAAATCTCAAGGTTGCTGCACCACAAAACTGCGGTAGGAGATGTGCTTCATGCCTTGCCGCCCAACGGACTGTTTACTTATCCGCCGCAGGCGGAAAAGCAGCGGACAATCTTTCTTTTTGGTGCGGGAGTGGGCATTACGCCGCTCTTTTCGATTGTCAAGACCGCCTTATACGCAGAAAGGCAGTCAAAAATCGTACTCATTTACAGCAGCAGATCGGTTGATGAAACCTTGTTTTATGCGGAACTAAACGGTATGCAGGAAGCGTTTCCGGACAGGTTCAGGATCATCTATGTTTCCAGTGGCGCTAAGAACCTGCTCATGGCCAGGCTCAATGTGTTCCTGATTGAAAAAGTAGTACACGAGTATCTGGAATACGACAAGGCCGAGGCTTTGTTTTATACCTGTGGACCAATCGACTACATGGTTACCTGCCGGATCAAGTTGCTGGAACTTGGGTTTGCGCTGGCGCAGATTAAAAGGGAGACATTTGTGCTGCCGGAAGATGAGGTGGATGAGGACGACATGACTGAAAAAGTAATTAAAGACACCAATACCTACGCGGTGATTTTGAAGGTGAAAGGAGCGGAACACCGGATAGCTGTGCCGTACGACCGCACGATCCTGCAGGTGGCGCTGGACCAGAAGATCGAAGTGCCTTACAGTTGCCGTGCCGGAATTTGCAGTACCTGCACGGCTACCTGCACCCAGGGGCATGTACATATGGACTATAATGAGGTTTTGGTGGATCAGGAGATTGCTGCGGGACGGGTTTTGATCTGTACCGGACATCCTACTGAAAATGAGACCACAATAGTATGGTAAGACTGAAACATATGGGTGTAATTTGTGTTTTGTAATTCAGTAAAATAGATACTTTTTAAGGATATTGGCTTACCTTTGCCCTCCTTAAAACTGATGTCCGTCCGGGTGTATTTCGGATGCTCTAAAAGCAGGTTATTTGGTCTGCCAGGAGGGGAAAAGCAAATGATAGCAACAGTTAACCTTTACAAAGACAGAATTCTGGATAGGCTAGCTTTGTTTGTAATGGAGTTGGCGGACAAATGCTTTGAGAAAAATGAACAACGAGCAGAAACTTTTAAAAAAACTTCAAGTTTTTAAATAGATATGAGTAAAAAGACCATAGACCTTGGCGAGCAAAAAGATGTAGAAGTATACGGGGCCAGGGTACATAACCTTAAAGATATAGACGTCTCTTTTCCGAGGAATAAATTGGTTGTGATTACCGGCCTGAGTGGCAGTGGTAAGTCCTCACTGGCTTTTGACACGATCTACGCCGAAGGACAGCGCCGGTATATGGAAACATTCAGCGCTTATTCCCGACAGTTTATGGGCGGTATGGAAAGACCGGATGTGGATAAAGTATCAGGACTGAGTCCGGTGATTGCCATAGAGCAAAAAACAACCAGTAAAAACCCACGCTCTACCGTAGGTACCATTACGGAGATCTACGATTTTATGCGCTTGTTGTACGCCCGTACCGCCGATGCCTATTCCTACAATACAGGGGAGAAGATGGAGCGTATGAGTGAGGACCAGATCCTGCAGAACATCTTCAAGAAATACGGTGATATGCCGGTCAACATCCTGGCACCGGTCGTAAAAGGTCGTAAAGGACATTACCGTGAGCTCTTTGAACAAATCCGCAAGCAGGGTTATGTAAAGGTGCGCGTGGATGGAGACATCCAGGATATTACGGCCAAAATGCAGGTGGACCGGTATAAAATCCATGACATTGAGATTGTGGTGGATAGGTTACTGGTGGACCGAAAAGACCTGAAGCGTTTACAGGATTCTTTACAAACAGCCATGCGGTTGGGTAAAGGGGTAATCAAGATCAGTGATAAGGAAAACAATGTTTCCCACTTCAGTAAGTTCCTGATGTGTCCGACTACCGGGATCTCTTATGATGAACCGCAGCCCAATAGCTTTTCGTTCAACTCGCCTTACGGGGCTTGCGAGAACTGCGACGGACTGGGCTATATCTTTGTAATCGATAAAGAATCGGTGATGCCCAATCCAAAACTGAGCATTGTCAACGGGGGACTGGCCCCATTGGGTGAATACAGGGATGTATGGATGTTCCAGGTGCTGAAAGCCCTGGCCAAGAAATATAATTTTTCGCTTTCCACTCCGCTGGAGAAACTGAGCGAGGAGCACATCAATATCATTTTGAACGGTTCGCATGAACTGCTTAGTGTGGCGGTAGAGTACAACAAATGGAATGTTCAGAACTACCAGATTACGTTTGACGGGATCATTAAATTGTTGGAAGAGCAGCAGGAACGCAAGGGAGAAGGAGCGGCAGACGATATGGAAGCTTTCCGGAAACTGAAAACCTGTCCTGTTTGCAATGGGGCGCGACTTAAAAAAGAAAGTCTCCATTTTAAAATAGACGGCAAGAACATTTTCGAACTGGCCGATATGGACATCAATAGTTTGAAGAACTGGTATACGGATGTAGAAAGCAGGTTGAACGAAAGACAGAACACCATTGCCAAAGAGATTTTGAAAGAGATCAGGGCCAGGTTAGGCTTCCTGACTGATGTTGGGTTGAATTATTTGTCGCTCGACCGTACAGCCAGGACTTTGTCGGGTGGTGAAGCACAACGCATCAGGCTGGCTACACAGATCGGATCGCAGCTCATGAATGTGATGTACATCCTGGATGAGCCGAGCATTGGTCTGCACCAGCGCGACAATGAGCGTCTGATTAATGCCCTCAAGAACCTAAGGGATTTGGGGAATACCGTATTGGTGGTGGAGCACGATAAAGACATGATATTGGAGGCAGATCATGTGATCGACGTGGGTCCGGCTGCGGGTGTACATGGGGGACAAATCGTCGCGCAGGGTACACCGGGGCAGATTTTGAAGTCCGGTACGCTGACTGCTGCCTATCTGAATGGCGATAAAGGGATCGAAATCCCTAAGAAACGGAGGAAGGGCAACGGACATAAACTGTCGATCATCAAAGCCAGCGGACACAACCTGAAAGACGTATCGGTAGATTTTCCATTGGGCAAGTTTATCGCCGTGACCGGCGTCTCTGGCAGTGGCAAGTCAAGCCTGATTACTGAAACGCTGTACCCGATCCTGAACCATCATTTTTTCAGGGCCAAGAAACATCCTCTGCCTTACGAGAAGATCAACGGACTGAAAGATATAGATAAGGTAATAGAGATCGACCAGGCGCCGATTGGGCGTACACCAAGATCCAATCCTTCTACTTATACAGGGGTGTTTTCGGACATCCGCAATTTATATGTGCAATTACCCGAAGCGAAGATTAGAGGCTACAAACCCGGTCGCTTCTCCTTTAACGTAAAGGGCGGACGCTGTGAAACCTGTCAGGGCGGTGGTATGAAGGTCATCGAAATGAATTTCCTGCCCGACGTACAAGTGCCATGTGAAGAATGCCAGGGCAAACGCTACAACAGGGAAACCCTTGAGGTGCGTTACAGGAGCAAATCGATCAGTGATGTGCTGGACATGAGTATAGAAGACGCCTGTGTGTTTTTTGAAAACATGCCGGTGATTTACCGTAAGATCAAGACCCTGAAGGATGTCGGACTAGGCTACATTACGCTCGGACAATCGTCTATTACCTTATCGGGTGGTGAGGCCCAGCGGGTCAAACTGGCGACAGAGCTTTCTAAAAAAGATACAGGCAGTACCTTTTATATTCTGGATGAGCCGACTACAGGTCTGCATTTTGAAGACATTAATGTATTGCTGGGCGTATTGAACGAACTGGTAGATAAAGGAAATACGGTATTGGTGATTGAGCACAACCTGGATGTCGTTAAGGTGGCCGACTGGGTCATTGATCTCGGTGAAGAAGGTGGCGCTGGGGGTGGCAGGATCATCTTTGAGGGAACACCTGAGGGACTGATCCAGAATCCGATCAGTCTGACCGGGAAATTCTTAAAAAAGGAAATGCCATGAAAACCAGGCTAAACGATTTTCTGCCGGATGCTTCGGCACCTCAGGACCTGTATGCAACACAAGGGCTTGACAGCGATGGTGATTTCAAAATCGTTCTCCCGGAAGACATCAAGGCGCTGTTCAAACAGAGGGAACTGTTTAGTCACAAAGGCACCTATGGTCATGCATTGATCGTTGCCGGTTCGGAAAAGACCATGGGAGCGGCTTTGCTGTCCGCAATGGGCTGTCTGCATGCCGGTGCCGGTCTCACCACATTGGCCATTCCGCAAAGCGGATTAGCTGCTTTAAACACCGCACTGCCGGAAGTCATGTATGTTTCCAAAACCGATTTATTGGCCGACAATACCTTATTAAAGAAATATACGGCCATCGGTGTAGGACCGGGCCTTTCTGCAGGTGGTGGCCATGCGATGGATGACATCCGGCTGTTCGAGCAACTCATCAAATCGAAACACAGTATGGTGGCCGATGCAGACGCCCTGGCTTTGTTGAAGAGCCAATTTCGTTCTTTAGCGAAAGATTCTGTGCTGACTCCGCACATGAAAGAATTTGATGCCTTGTTTGGAACACATAAAACCTGGTGGGAACGTCTGGAAACCGCAAGACTGAAGGCCAGGAAAAAAGGCATTGTCATTGTGCTGAAAAACCAGTTTACTTTTATTATTGATCAGGAAGGAAGGGTTAGCATCAATCCTACAGGAAACCCGGCCATGGCGCAGGGTGGCATGGGTGATGTACTAACGGGCGTCATTACAGCGTATCTGGCACAACAATACACCGCTGCTGAAGCAGCTATTTTAGGTTGTTATTTTCATGGTAAAGCAGGCGATGAACTCGCCGCAAGTAGTTTCAGTGTCACTGCATCGCAATTGGCGCTGCAAGTCCCGAAGACAATTAAGGCATTTATTGGTTAGAAAAGGTTAGATGGATACGTTGCCCGCAACGATCATCTGGTCCATGGTAGGACTTGGACTTCCGCCTCTTTTTTCAAGCGTTACCGCAAAGGTCTGTGCCGAAGCAACGTCCTTCATGTTCACCAGTATTTCAGAAGCGTCCTGATCTACATCGAATACACCGAGGTCCACTGGTTTGCCGTTCACCAATGCCCAAAGTTGGTACTGGTGCGCTTTATCTGTTGCAGGCAGATGCATTTTGGAGTTGTCCATCATCACATGGTTACCTTTGATATGCCAGTAGACCATCATGTTGGCATTTGGATCCATAGGAGTTCCCGCTAATTTTACAAACTTCCAGTCCGGATCAACAGCCATATCGGCCACTTTTTGCAGTTGCGCATTGGTCTCCTTCATGAAATTCACGGTACTGGTAAATTTCTCTTTGTCCACGCTCAGTTCCGCGATCTGTACTTTAGCACTTCCGAGTTCATTATGCGCTGAATACAAGGCCACCGCACTAACGATCAGCAAAGCCACACAAGCTACCAGCGCAATCCGAAGGGTCCTGATTTTAGATTCGTAATTAGAATATAAGGGCACGACGACCGGCTCGGCTGCGGGTGGAATTAATTTTATTTCAGGTAATGCTTGCTCAGTTGCAGGTAATCCACTGAGCTGTTCAATATGCTGAGTTTTGGTTCCTGTAATGCTTTCCAGTATTTTATCTTCCAACCCCTCCGCAGGATGCACCGCATACTGCAACGCATATTGCTCCATAGCAAGCTCAATGGCGTCAATCTCCTGTTTTACTTCAGGATATTTGACTGCCATTGCTTCAACTTCACTTTGCTCAGGGGCGCTTAACTGCCTCAGAACGTAAAGTTCAAGTATGCCAGATTCAATATATGCTTTTCCTTCTTTCACCTTAATTAAAATGCTTTCTTAATTCCATAATGGCCATCCTGATCCGGGTTTTCACCGTGCCTAATGGCAAATTCAACTCCTCTGCTGCCTCGACATGTGTGTATCCTTTGAAATACACCATATCTAAAACATCATTAAATTCTGGTTTAAGTGCTGTCACCATATCCTTTAGTCCCAGAAGATCCGAATTGAAGACAACCTCCTTTTGCGAATCAATGAAATCTACGTTATTTTCTATATCTTGGTTTTTACCGGCATTTCTAAAGTCTTTAGAACGCAGCTTATCGATTGAGAGGTTACGGGCGATGTTCATCATCCAGGTAAACAGACGGCCTTTGCTGCTGTCGTAACTTGAACCGGAGTTCCAGATTTTAATAAAAGTTTCCTGTAAAAGATCTTCAGCAACCTCGGTTTGCGGAATAATCCTTGAAATTACCCCCATTAATGCACCGGAATACATGTCATACAGTGCACGAATAGCTATCGTATCCTGAGATTTCAGTTTACTAACGAGCTCGTCTTCTGATAGCGATATTTTTTTATTCGGTGCCAATGGAATGCTAATATACAGAAAGTACAACAACAACAATATACAAAATTGTTTTTGTTACTTCATTGGGGAATGCTTTTATTAAAGCGCTATGCAACAGCAATAAGAGTTGCCTGGCCTGCTCTCTTCTGAAATATTAAAGCGTATTGACGGGGTTAAAGTCGAACAGGTGTTTTTCAGCATGGTAAGAAGAACGCACCAGCGGGCCGCTTTCTACATACTTCAATCCCTTAGCCAGACCGATCTCCTTGTATTTGGCAAACTGATCGGGATGGATCCAGTCAACTACAGGATGGTGGTTTCTGGTAGGCTGCAGGTATTGTCCGAGGGTAAGGATATGCACACCATTGGCAACCAGGTCGTCCATAGCTTCCAGGATATCATCCTCTGTTTCGCCCAGGCCCATCATGATTCCGGTCTTGGTCCGCAATCCAAATTCCGAAATGCGTTTCAGGCATTCCAGGCTCCGGTCGTACTTGGCCTGCACGCGTACCTGTTTGGTCAGTCGCCTCACCGTTTCCATATTGTGTGACACCACCTCAGGCCTTTCTTCAAGCACACGGTAGAGGTTGTCCCACTGGCCCCTGAAGTCAGGTATTAAAGTTTCAAGTGTAGTTTCAGGACTCTCCCTGCGGATGGCCTGCAGCGTTTCCGCCCAGATGATCGAACCGCCGTCTTTTAAATCGTCACGGTCCACCGAGGTAATCACACAGTGTTTCACCTGCATCAGTTTTACAGAGTTGGCCACGCGGTTGGGCTCATCGGTATCTACCGCTTTTGGTCTGCCGGTCGCTACCGCGCAAAAAGAACAGGATCTGGTACAGATATTTCCCAGGATCATAAAGGTCGCAGTACCCGCACCCCAGCACTCACCCATATTCGGACAATTGCCACTTTCACAAATGGTGTGAAGCTTATGCGTGTCAACCAGACTGCGGACCTGTGCATATTCTTTACCTACAGGCAGCTTTACTCTAAGCCAGTCTGGTTTACGTTGTACGGGGTTTGCTGAAACAACCGGAAGTGCGATCATGCAGCAAAGTTAAGCAATAGGATTCAATTGTTCTAAACCTGAAATGTTAGTGCGGTGTAATGTTCTGATCTTCTGTTTCCTTTCCTCTTCTTTTGCCTTCACTGAATCCTTTAGGAACAGCTCAGGCTCCCAATAGGGCTTGATCCGGTTCCAACCGCAGCAAGCCCCAAGAGCCCCCGCTTTTGGCCCTGGCCTCAAGTGGAGCGCATGTACCCGATGAAAAGTAGGGGATGAAATGAGGACTTAACATTTGAGACCCCCTTTTTTAGCATTAAGGAACGGTGCATGGGATACTTTTACGAATTCATAGCCTAAAACCAATATAAACATGAGCCCTAATCCTTTGCGAAAACTTCTTTTCGGCATTTGTATTTTCAGTACGGCCTTTTTCGCCTGTAAAAAAACGTCGAAAGTAGAGGAAAAGAAAACGGAACCGGAAGTGGTTGTTCCGCAACGTTTCAACATCAATGCCAGTCTGACGACACCCAACCCAAGTGCAGAGGCCAATAAATTATATCAGTTCCTGAAGGAAAATTACGGAAACAAGACCCTCTCAGGTGTGATGACGCTCAATAGTTTTGATGAAACCAATTGGCTGAAGACAAATACGGGAAAGGAACCTGCAATTATCGGACTTGATTTTATGCATTGCAACAGAGGTTATACCTGGTACGACAATAAAGCACCGGTCAATGATGCCAAAACTTATTGGGCTAAAAATGGCATTCCGGTATTGCTCTGGCATTGGCGTGATCCGTCCAGAACCACCGAAGAATTCTATTCCAATAAAACGACTTTTGACATTTCTAAAATCAATGATCCCGCTTCAACGGAATACAAGGCCATGCTAGCCGATATCGACTATGTTGCCGGACTGCTCAAGGAATTGCAGGTGGCCAAGGTTCCGGTCATCTGGCGACCCCTGCATGAAGCGGCAGGTGGTTGGTTCTGGTGGGGTGCCAAAGGCGCTGCACCCTGCAAGAAATTGTACCAGCTGATGTACGACCGGATGGTGAATTACCACCAGCTCAACAACCTGATCTGGGTCTGGACACGCGAGCCCAATGATGAAGCCTGGTATCCGGGTGATGCTTATGTTGACATCATCGGCAGGGACATTTATAAAGAAGGCGACCATGGTTCGCAGCTGGCCGAGTTTAATGCCATGAATACCCTTTACGGCAGTAAAAAGATGATCACGCTGAGCGAATGCGGATCGATACCTGATGTCGACAACCTGACCAAAGATGCCGCGGCCTGGTCTTGGTTCATGCCATGGTATGGAGACTATACGCGCGACAGTAAACACAATTCCCTGGAGCTCTGGAAAAAGATGTTTGCCAGCAGTTATGTAATCACCCTGGATGAGATGCCATCCTTAAAAAATTAGTAAGTTTAAAATGAATATGAGCATGAAATATTTTTTAGTTCTGATCGGCTTGTTTTGTGGAAGCCTGGCGAACGCCCAAAAGCGTATGCCCATTGATCCGCTGGCCACCAAAGAAACCAGGGCACTTTATCAAAATCTCTATAAATTGTCCGCAAAGCATACCTTGTTTGGGCACCAGCATGCCACGGAATACGGGCATGGCTGGTCTGGCGATGCGGACCGCTCTGATGTGAAATCCGTCACCGGTTCCCATCCGGCAGTAATTGGTTTTGACCTGTCGGAGTTGTCCGGCAGACCGGCCGCCCAGATTGAGCAGACTAAAAAAAGGTTGCAGCAGCTGGTCGTGGATACCTATAATAGAGGCGGAGTGGTCACCCTGGCCTGGCATTTCAACAATCCCGTTTCGGCGGGTGATTTTTACTGGAAAGATTCAGTATCCCTGCCCGCGGTGAAATACATCATCCCCGGAGGGGAGGCACATGATAAGTACATAGCCATTTTGAAGACAGTGGCCGACTGGGCCAAAAGTATGAGGGGCAAGAATGGCGAACTGGTACCGGTGATTTTCCGTCCTTTTCACGAGTTTGACGGCGACTGGTTCTGGTGGGGTAAGTCACACTGTACAACTGAAGAATTCAAATCTCTTTGGAAGTTTACGGTTTCCTACCTGAAGGACACGGCTGGGGTACATAATTTTATCTATGCCTTTTCGCCAGACAATACATTTAAATCAGAAGCGGATTATCTGGAACGTTACCCAGGCAATGATTATGTAGACATGCTGGGCATGGACAATTATGGCGACATGGGCCGTTATGGCAAATATGACCTTGATGCTGCGGTAAGGAAACTGCAAATCGTATCCGGTTTGGCGGAAAAGAACGGCAAACTGGCCGCATTTACAGAAACCGGGCTGGAGTCGCTGGTGAACCCCAACTGGTGGAACGATGTGCTGCTCAAAGTGATGAAGAGCGACAAGATCAGGATGAGTTATGTGTTGGTCTGGCGCAACGATACCCGCAGTCCGACACACTTTTATGCGCCATATCCCGGTCACCCGAATGTTCCTGATTTTCAACAATTTTATGAAGACCCCTATACGCTTTTTGAAAAGGACCTGAAAGGGATTTATAAATAAGGATTGGTATATTGATGGAGAAAAGGATGGGAAGGAATCTAAAAATATGGTTTTGCGCTGTGCTGGGAATGCTCCTTGGCAGTTCTGCGTTTGCGCAGTACAACCAATACCAGTTTTCCCATCTTGACATCAATAACGGATTGCCGCACAACGATGTCAACTGCTTTTATAAAGACGCCAAAGGTTTTCTTTGGTTGGGCACCATGGGCGGACTGGCCCGTTATGACGGATACAGTTTTAAGGTCTACCGTCACCGGATCAAGAACAAGTCGACCATTAGCGACAGTGATGTAAGGACCATCACCGAAGGGCCGGATGAGAAGCTGTGGATTGAGACCCGTGCCGGGATGGATATTTACGATCCTGTTACCGAACAGTTCGATCATGACATCAAGCCGGAGCTGCATCAATTTGGGGTTTCCGAAAGCCAGATTAGTCTGCTCAGAAAGGGAAGATCGGGCAATTTCTGGTTTGTATCTGCGGCCACAGGTGCATACAGGTACAATGCGGGTACCGGAAAAACATTACGGATTTCTCATGAAGTCAGGCGCGATAATTCTATATCCGCAAGTCCGATTATAGACCTGGCGGAAGACCAGAAAGGCAATGCCTGGATGATCCATGCGGATGGCACACTGGAGGTGGTCAGTCACCATACCGAAACTGTAGCGCAACGGATAGACCTTTCTTCTAAGTTTTCCAACAGGGAGAGCGACAGTTACCGCCTGTTCATCGACCGTCAGGGACTGGTCTGGATCTACGACATTTCTACCTCTACCGGGATTTATTATTTTGATCCGCTGAAAGGTGTACTGAAAAAGATCAGCAAGAGTTCTTCAGATGTACGGCTCAATTCCGATATCGTGACTGGTATTGTTCAAGACAACAACGATAAGATCTGGATCGGTACAGACCATGGGGGCATCAACCTGATCGATAAAAAAGATTTCAGCGTCAGCTATATCCTGAACAATGAAAACGACAGCAAAAGCTTGAGTCAGAACAGCATCTCCAGCATTTATTATGATAACCTGGGCATGGTCTGGATCGGGACTTTCCGCAAGGGGGTCAATTTTTACCATCCCAACATCATCAAGTTCAACCTGATCAAGCATTCGTCTGATCCAAATAGCCTGATCTATAGCGACATCAACAGGATGGTTGAAGATAAGGCCGGCAACATCTGGATTGGTACCAACGGAAAAGGACTGGTGTATTACAACCGGAAGAACGGACAGTTTACCTCTTACCGCCATGATCCGGCCAATCAGAATAGCCTTTCGCACGATGCCATTGTGGCCATTTATATCGACCGTTTCGAAAAACTCTGGATTGGTACGTATACCGGCGGTTTTGATTACCTCGACAATGGCCGCTTTGTACATTATAAATACAATGCCGCAGATCCGGAAAGCCTGAGTGATAACAAAGTATCTGACTTTCTGGAAGACTCATCCGGCAGGTTCTGGATTGCCACCATGGGTGGCGGACTCAACCTGTTTGACCGCAATACAAAGAAGTTCAGGCGTTATACCCAGCATGAGCAACTGATCAGTTCGGATTATGTATTTAAGGTACTGGAAGATTCGCACCATAATATTTGGATCGGGACATCTTATGGCATGAACGTATTGCCCAAAGGTGGACAGCATTTCATTCGCATGATCAATAATGTTAATAAGGAAAACAGTTTGGTCAACGACAACATCAATAGTTTCATTGAAGACCGCAAAGGTTATATATGGATCGGTACGCGTGACGGCCTGAGCATTTATAAGCCCAGAAACAAGGTATTTCAGAATTATACGGTGGAGAATGGCTTGCCGGACAACAACATCATGGACATCCAGCAGGACGATCATGGGGATATGTGGCTGAGCTCGTCCAATGGCCTATCCCGCATCTCGGTAACCTATGGAGGGAAATTAAGCCTGGTCATTAAGAACTTTGATGAGAACGATGGTCTGCAGGGCAAGGAATTTAACAGGATCGCCTCGGTAAAGTTGCGCAGCGGTGAACTGGCTTTTGGCGGGGCCGATGGCATTAATATTTTTCAACCCTCGCTGATCAAGACTTATAGTCAGCCTTTTAAATTGTTCATTACCGATTTCCAGTTGTTCAATAAAAGCGTAACCGCCAATGCTGCAGTAGATGGGAGGGTAATCCTGAGACAATCCATTTTTGATACCAGGTCGCTTACACTGGATCATGATCAAAATGTTTTCACTATCGAATTTGCCTCGCTCAATTACATCGGTCCGCATAAAGTAAAGCACCAGTACATGCTGGAAGGG
>Ga0247815_10003034_pt1 | contig 12231 bp, 7 predicted proteins | sample UWRJL194509B1_FD_181014 | JGI IMG/M metagenome (GOLD analysis project Ga0247815, IMG submission 181014) | Plant litter microbial communities from Arlington Agricultural Research Station in Wisconsin, United States - UWRJ-L194-509B-1 | ecosystem: Environmental > Terrestrial > Plant litter >... | reverse complement strand
CCACATTTAGAATCCGAACTTTTTGAATTAAATGAAGGTCGTGGTAAAATTCACTTTCTCACCGTCGGATGTATCCGTCCACCAGCGCAGCGGTCCGAGCCCTTCAGACGCCAATCAAAGCGTGAAATTAGGTTATTTACGCATAATTATATTTTGTAGTATCGAAGAAATTGAATTTATCGTTCAGGTGCGGGAGAAATGCTGCGGCGCTAACTTTTGCTCGCCACTGTAACAACATGATTGCAGTGTTCCGTGTGCTTTCGGAGAACTGTGTCGACGATGCATTCGCTGTCTCGGACACAACGAAGACAAAAACTTATGTCGCAAGCTTGACGGTAGCAGTAGAGGAGAGAAGCAGTGTGTAGTCGTTGTCCAAGTCGACTTTCAAAAGCAAATTCTCGTTGAGACGTGTTAGGGATGCGTGCTGCGCCAGTTCATCCTTCCGCCAGACAGGCCAGCTGTTGTCCACAATGTGGAGCGTTTCAGCGTCGACTATGACTATGAAAGGATATGGCGCAGCTACTCATAATAAGCTTCTCACCCATTCGGTGGCTTGCTCACGTCGTGTCATCCATTAGGCCTCTTACGGATAGTGATTACCGAGGACCTGGGTGGATCTACTCATGCTCAAGAAGCACAATTTGTGCATTAACCATAAACTGACCCTTCACTCCGGGCTGGTCACCCAGGATGCACCGCTTATGTAAACTCGCACTGGGCTGCTGCGCTGGAGTGGAACGAGCCTGTGCCCGCCAAAATTGCACGCGGGGCGGGGATCTTGCATATCAACAGCATTCTGTTAACCTTTTGCGCGTGAGCTCAGTTCTGTCCAAACAGAAAATCTTGACTTGCACAGAATGCCGTCGTCGCGTCCGGGTTGTCGGGGACGTCCCATGTCAGCCACAACGTCTGAGTGACGTGCATCATCAGGCTCCTCGCGTACGGCACACTGGGATAGGAGCACTGTGCCTGCTGACGTGGGAGCGGGATCTGCGGTTGCGCGGCGCGGGAGTCTGGCGGAAGGATAAGCTAGTTTGCGGAGTTTGTGAGTCCTCGTCTCCCAGGGGTCATCTCTGCTTTGGGTCGTAAAAATAGCAAATGTATTTACATGATTGCGGAGAGCTATTTGTATTCGAAATATCCTACCGATGTTTAAATCGTTGAAGGGCTGGCCTGCTCAGCACTTAGTCAGACCGAGCAACGAGTTTTGAGTCAAAGCTTACTCCATAGACATCAATTTTGAGCGTCATGCCATCACGAGAGAGGTTTCCTGCGAGAAAGAACCCGTTTAGGTACTCGAAAGCCGGGGAATCAGTCTCAAACTCTCTGGCAACGCTCATCAGTAGTCGGTTATCTTCTTCGGCATAATGTCTTGCGGCTCACATGTAGTGCAGGCCCTTCGCGTTGCCTTCGGCTCCAAAGAAAGACTTTCCACGCATCTGTAGAAATGCCCAATTCTGACTCGGATCGAAATGCTGATCGATCTGTAGTACAGCCCTCGTGTCGATGAGCGGAACACCGTCTTCGCGGACATTGCCTTGCTCGCCGCCGAAACCAGAGAGAACAGTGCCGACATTTCCGTTCGCTAGAGTCGACATCGAGCCTCCCAGGACGGCAATGCTCACACGTTGGCCACCACCATATGGGTAGACCACAGGATTAAAGTCTGCATCAAGTTGGAGCTCGATCCTGAAGATATAAGGCAGCGTAAATTGCCCTATGTTTGTTGTGGCAACTGTGAAGGTTGCCGCAATGAGAGCGGCGATGTAGCGGCGAGGACGGGAAAGCATTGAGAATAAAGGTTGAGGATAAGATGTGCTGCGTGAGCTTCAATAGTCATTCTACTGCAGTTTTATACCAGAATTCATGCAGATGTCCGTTCGGGATCGGAGGTTGGTCAGCAATTCCCTAGGGTTCGGATTGCTAAGGGACATGTAGGAGGCATGCACATCAACATGGCGAACAATGGCCGAACCAATTATTGTGCAACATTCGTCATGCTTCGGATGATGGCGAGGTATCGGAGCTGACAAAGCAGAGCCAATGCGATAACCGAGTCAGCATCAAACCGGGTTCGAATTCTACAGCACACAATGGCTGGGATCATGTTGTTATCTCGCGGTTGTCATTATGGCATGTCCTAATCACCTTGAGGTGCCTTACTACCTCGGAATCTCCTCCCTTGAAAGCAGTCACAATCAGGCTCGGTGTTGCTTCCTTGGTGTGTCGATATGCTCAGCGAGTTCAAGAGTTGGTTCTGTCGTTCTGTGGCCGGGTGGTTCTGTTGCAGTCAGATGTCTCCAGATTGGTTTTGGTACGACCGTTTGCCGAGAGGCAAGCACCCGTGAACTGGAGAACAACGGCTACAGCACCTGTAGCAGCTTAGATTAATCAAAATTACATGTTTCTGGTCAAGTGAGTATCCTCTCAGAGTTTGCGCAAGGAATTATCTACATGTACGCCCGCCGTGCTGACCGTCATACGACCGCAATGACCGAATGACCGACATCCTGCAAACAGTCGGCCAGAATCTAAGCACAATCGTACAATAAACGCGCCAGCAACGTGGCTCTGTTGTGCCACGTGCGCCATATGTATATCAGTCTAGGATTTGCCACCGTCATTGCGGTCATTGACAGCGTATGACGGTTACCAGGCCTTGCCGCAGCGGTCATAACGGTCATTGACCACTTATGGCGCCAACCAGCCTTTGGGGCAAAATTGCCAATTGCGACGGATTAGAGTTCAAAACGCCTCTAGCTGTCCGATATCTCTCAGCATCAGCGCATTCAGTGATCTCTCTATAACTATTACCGGGAATCGGAGATATTTTCTGTCCACCCATATCTCTGAACATTTTTTCTTTATTTCGTTGCGCTTTCCTGCTCTAGTAACCGATATCCAGCCCAAATGGCTGTCTTAGCCACATGTGCCAATCACATGGCCAAACAAAAACGGTGCGCGCCGCTCCGCAGTTTGAGAACCCGCCCAGCTACGAAAGAAGTCCGGAGAACTTCCTCATCCAAATTTGCCTCGCGCTGGCACGTCTCAAGCTGATTTTTTGATCTGCCAACGAGTGCCGGTCAGGATTGGTGACATCTGCGCGCAATCTGGTGTTTCCTTCGTCTTCTCATTCTTACCATGTCCTGGCAAAGACTCGAACCCGCAACCAGAATCGACATGACGCGCATCCAGCCATTGATCTTAACGGTTGACCAGCTTGACTTCCATGCCTTCACTGGCTGGCTCATGGTCGCTTGGATCGCGCTCGTGGCATGCACGCTCGTCGTACTCGAGCAAGCTGTCCGAATTTCGCAAGAGCGCATATCTGTTCCATGGAGATACTCCACAGGCGGGCTCCCAGCACTCATGGTCACTGTCGTGGCACAGGGACATGTCACCATCACTACGATGTACCTCACGCGACTCGCGCTCTCTGGTCTCCATAGTCCCTTTGGCACGCCAAAGTCGTGGGCGGAGATGTTCTGGATCGCCGGTGCGAAGTGGAGTGGGCCGGTTGGGATGTTTGAAGCTGTCTTTGCGGCAATTTCGCTGGGCATCTGGCGGGTCTCCAAGGCGTTCTCGCTGTTCTGCATCGTCAGCTTGGCCGCATTTGCACTCCCAGTCATCCTGGAGAGTGCGTACACTGTTACTACAGTTAACGTTGCCATCCAGGAGCACTGTAATCCCTACACTGTGACCCCGTCGGCTCTGTCGAGGGCCGCTGGTATGATGCAAATGACTAGCGGAAGTGGTGGATGGGTCACAGGCCAATCGGTCCTCGCACTTTACAACCGGTCAATATATCACCCGGCTGGTCAGAGCCGTGGTAGCCCTCATGGAGGTGACTTCTTCTTCGCAGGAGATATCGAAGGCTCTGATATGACGTTGCCGGGCGTGCGGGTCCAGAGTGACTGCATCGACCGCGGGGACATCAGTCTTCAAAGTTTGTTCCCGACGCCAGGAGACCACAACACTTTTGACAGATTCTGTCAAGAAGAGATCAAAGACAGAGAAGTTTACTTTGGTAACTTCTCCGCTCAGTTTACAGGGCTTCAGATGTTAGACATTGGCTGGTGTTCGACCACGAACATCTATTGGCAGATTGAGGCCGCCAATGGTACATCGAATACCAGTACGTTCATCTGGTTCCAATATTCTGGGTATCGAAGCTCGATCAGTGGCACCGCGACCGACTGGGGCCTCGCGCACTGCACAGTGGCTATGCAGTCTGGGACGGCACGCCTCACTGGTCGCGACATGTCCTACGGATCTTTCGCCCAGAATGACTCGCTTTTAACACGTGACGACAGTACCGTATTGGAACCAATGACCGCAGTCATCAGTGCTATCAGGTTTCAGACAGATCGTCCTGGAAGTCGAGGACTAGACGAAACCGATTCGGACGTTATCGTTGCACAGCTTGGTCTCAAATCCGACATAAATTACACCTCAACGGACATCGCATTGACGTCCGAGAGGTTCACAGAGCGGATCCGGGACGGTTTGCTTCATATGGTAGCCCCACTTATGCTGCTCTCTCGAACAAACGACACGACCTATGACTGTACTACGCACCACCCCGTCTCCGCCTTCACTCGAAACAACGGTATGGCCTCAGTCGCCATAGTTCTAATTGCCGTATGGCTGGCAGGATTACTGCTCGCAACGGCGATCATGTTGCGACCGACCTTCAGCGACGGCTTGGACAGTCATGCCGCGGCGAGACTGTTGCTGCACCGGCCTGACCTCATGAAAGGCGTACCATTCGGCCCACATGACAAAAACAAGAGGCTGACTGAGGGTTTCAGTGGGATACAGCTGGTTCGCACAGATGGAAGAGATGGGTCGATCGAGATGGACGAAGGTGTTGGCAACTATGCGGAGACACATGCCTTGAAGACGTAGGCGGTATAATTGTAACCGAGTCATTAGACAAACTCGAGGGCTGACTAGATTCAGAAACATGTAAATGCGAACGATAACTTAGTTTCTTTTGGTTCTAAGCTTTCCCCTGAGAACATGGATAGAAGCGGCCGTAACATGTTCACAACCCACCACCAGCCTGTCCATAATAACGCCTGCATTGGTTCACATCACACTTCGCGCGTCCTGGCTTCGTGGTGAGGAATCGGCTCGGAAGTTGACGTTGACAGCACCATTTGGGGGTCAACCTCCCTTTCTGCCACGCACGAGGAGCGGCCCTTACGGCTGGTTTCGTCGCTGATCTCTTCCGTCCGCCAACATTTTGTGACACATGCTTCTATGGCATTGTGCCGCAGATTCCTAACGCAGCTGCGTCTGTCTCCATTCTGCACCATTATATTTCCGCTCGCTAACATGCACAGCCTACGGTGAGTAACAAGGATGCTGTGCATGCCGCTCCGCAGATCATGTACGTACTCAGCTGCGAAGAGCCGCAGCTGAATTCCGCCATGTGGAATCAATTCCTCATCCAGTTTCATCTCGCCTAAGCGCATTCGTTCAATCCTCCAATCTGCCACAAGGCCGCGCTACCCGGCCTCTCTCTCCCTCCTATTTGTTACAATCTGTACCATGTCCTGGCAACAACGCGCACACCCAGCCGGTGCAGATATCCAACGTGATGAGCCACTGTTGTTGACAGTCGGCAAACTTGACTTTCATGTCTTCACGGGCAGGCTCATGGTCGCTTGGATCGCGCTCGTGGCCTGCACCCTCGTCGTACTCGAGCAAGCAGTCCGTATTTCGCAAGAGCGCATATCTGTTCCATGGAGATACTCCACAGGCGGGCTCCCAGCGCTGATGGTCACTGTCGTGGCGCAGGGGCATGTCACCATCACTACGATGTACCTCACGCGACTCGCACTCTCTGGTCTCCATGGTCCCTTTGGCACACCGAAATCGTGGGCGGAGATGTTCTGGATAGCCGGTGCGAAATGGAGTGGGCCGGTTGGAATGTTTGAAGCTGTCATTGCGGCAATCTCGCTGCGCATTTGGCGAGTCTCCAAAGCGTTCTTGCTGTTCTGCATCGTCAGCTTGGCCGCATTCGCGCTTCCAGTCATCCTAGAGAGCGCGTATACTGTTACTACAGTTAGCGTTGCCATCCAGGAGCGTTGCAATCCCTACACTGTGACCCCGTCGGCTCTGTCGAGGGCCGCTGGTATGATGCAAATGACTAGCGGAAGTGGTGGATGGGTCACAGGTCAATCGGTCTTCGCACTTTATAACCGATCGATATATCACCCGGCTGGTCAGAGCCGTGGTAGCCCTCATGGAGGTGACTTCTTCTTCGCAGGAGATGCTGAAGGCTCTGATATGACGTTGCCGGGCGTGCGGGTCCAGGCTGAATGTGTCAACCGCGGGGACATCGGTCTTTCAGCTTTATTCCCGACGCCAACAGACGACAGCACCTTTAACGCATTCTGTCAAGAAGAGATCAAAGACGGAGAAGTTTTCTTTGGTAACTTCTCAGCTCAGTTTTCACCGATGCAGATGTTAGACATTGGCTGGTGTTCGACCACGAACATCTATTGGCAGATTGAGGCCGCCAATGGTACATCGAATACCAGTACGTTCATCTGGTTCAGATATTCTGAGTATCGAAATCCGGGGAGTGGCCCCACGACCGACTTGGGCCTCGCGCACTGCGCAGTCGCTATGCAGTCTGGGACGGCACGGCTCTCTGGTCGCGACATGTCCTACGACTCTTTCGCACAGGATGACACGCTTTTAACACGAGATATGGAACACAATCCCGTATTTGAACCAATGACCGCAGTCATCAGCACTATGATGTTTCAGGCAGATCGCCCCGGAGATCGAGGACTGGACGAAACCGATTCGGCCGTTATCGTTGCACAGCTTGGTCTCAACTATTCCGTAGGGTACAACTCGACGGACGCCGCTCTGACGTCTGAAAAGTTCACAAAACGGATTCAGGACGGTCTGTTCCATATGGTAGCGTCACTCATGCTGCTCTCTCGAACAAACGACACGACCTATGACTGTACCACGCACCACCCCGTCTCCGCCTTCACTCGAAACAACGTCATGGCCGTCGTCGCAATAGCTCTAATTGCAGTGTGGCTGGCAGGATTACTGCTCGCAACGGCGATCATGTTGCGGCCGACCTTCAGCGACGGCTTGGACAGTCATGCGGCAGCGAGATTGTTGCTGCACCGGCCAGACCTCATGAAAGACGTACCATTCGGCCCACACGACAGGAACAAGAAATTGGCCGAGGCTTTCAGTGGAATACAGATACATCGCGCAAACTGAGGAGATGAGCTGATTGAGATGGACAAAGGTTTGGTAACGCGGGCATTCAGACACATGTAATGAAGACATGGGTGGTGGGATAATGACGAACTCGTGAGGCAAGCTCAAAGGCTGGACAGAAATGAATACGTGTAGACGTGAACGGTAACTTGGTGTCGTTGAATCTATGATTTATCGTGGCAACTTGTTATGCAAAGCACCAGTTTCAGCGTACCCATCACACATCCCAGGCTGACCATAATCACCCCAGTCTGTTTCTTGCATCTCAGCCACTCCTTTACGTCTTTGCACCTCGCTGTCATATCTTACCATCCTGCACCTAGACTGACATTTGACGAGATTGCCGTGCACAACCAAATGGCCTCGGGCGTACCGCACCCGGGCCGCTCTAGTCAACCGGTGGGTCAACTCCCTGGACACACATGCACGTGGGCGGGGCAGGGCCGGTGGCACGGGGAACGTCATCGGCACCAGGGTGAGGAATGCTCGCGAAGCAACGCGAGTCAAATCAGGTTGCGATGGAAGGATGCGGGATCGATTGCGATTGCGATGTAGCACGGATTAGAATTTCGACTGGGAGAGAGGTGTGTGCTGGAGAGGTACTCGTCGAAAGCGCAGTGGCATCGCCCAACTGCGGCGGATGGGAGCGTTCGGTGGCATGGGCAGCCGGTGCCTGGGCAGCCGGTGCCTGGGCATTCTGAACATTTTGTGGCGGAGAAATGAAGTGGATAGATTCGATCTTGACAAGGGGCAGCAGCTTAGGGGTGTTGTCGGGATGAGTTGCGGATCGGGGCTTTGCATGTTTGTGGCGTGCGGATGAGTTGCATTTCGCGGGACCGAAAGTAGAAGGTACAGTCAGGCAAATGCATGTGTCAACGTGGCGAAAGAAGGCGGAGGGATTGGAATCAGATGAGAACAAATTAAAAAGTGGCGCGGCGTAGTTGCGGTGAGTGAGGGCAAGTGCGGAGAGGCGCGGTGGGCGTCTAGATCTATTTCTTCCTCGTCCTCTTGAAATCCGCTCTATTCGCGCGCGACGCGTTACGACCCAGGATGTGCACCTGAACTCGGATCGCATACACGACGCGACGTGCCCACAGAGCGCGTTGGTGTGTCCCGTTTTGCCTACAACAACACAAGGACAGGGACAAGGAGGGCGACAGACGACATTTCCGTTACCGAGCGCGCCGAACGTCAGTCCGAAACTGCAGCAGTTGATTCTGGAGGATTATGGCATGGCGGGATCGTATTGTGCGAGGGGGGATAGCTCGGTGACTTCGATGATTGCGTGAATCGTCTATCGGGACGTCGATTCGACGTGCGTTTGGCGTCGCTGACTCGGCGCGGATTGCTCGTGACGCTTTTATTGCATCGTCTTTGTCCCTTTTATTCGTTCTCTTTCTGCTTCTCATTCTCGTCTCGTGCGCAATCCTGTGTTCACCTCCCATTCAAGCCATATCGACACCCGCGTCCCTTTCTTCTCAAACCTGTCTCCTCTTCTATCTCTATTCCGTGTTCCAATACACTCTTGCTCCTTGCCCATGCAAACCGAAACAAGTCTAAGCTGCGGGGCGGGGCTCACGGCACTTGCCACCCTGCGTCATTTCCTTTGTCAGCGGAACACCCGCCGTTCATGTATGTCGGTCTGATAGGCGTTTCCGCGCTGATGTGATCTGTGGACTCGAGGCGTTATGGGTCACTTTTGGATTGTCTGGATTGTCTGGTGTAATTGGAGTGTTCGGGTCTACTTGCTGGCTATCATGGCGCTTCTAGCCTCGTCGCTGCCAAGATATACAGCATCGCGACCACGACTTGTCCGAAAGGCGCTAATTTGCCACTAATGCGCATATTGACCTCCGGTCGCTGCCCCATGCCGGTTTGCATTGCCGTAACCTTGTCTTCAAACAACGGGCTTTCGTCATGGTGTGACTAAATGCGCCGCCCGTGTGGGCAAAGTGACGGTGGGCCCACCGCTCCGCAGATCGAGAACCCCGCCCAACTACGAAGAAGTCGGGGCTCAATCCCGCGATCCCGGGGAGCTTCCACATTCGCTTTACCCTTAGCCCTAGCACGTTCGTTGGATCTCCAATCTGCCGTGGGGTGTCCAGCAGGGCTTATGACAGCTGCGCACAATCTGGTCTCTCCTTCTCCCTCTCATTTGCCACCATCTGTACAATGTCCTGGCAAGAACTCGAACCCTCCGCCAGCATCATTACCCAGCGAGATCAACCGCTTTCGTTGACAGTTGACAGGCTCGGCTTTCATCTATTCACGGGCAGACTCATGGTCGCTTGGATCGCGCTTGTAGCATGCACGTTCTTTGTACTCGAGCAAGCCATCCGATTTAAGGAGCACGTACCCATTCCATGGAAGTACTCCACAAGTGGCCTCCCGGCGCTGCTGGTTACTGTTGTGGCACAGGGACATGTCACTATCACCACGATGTACCTCACGCGACTCGCGCTCTCTGGTCTACATGGTTCCTTTGGCACGCCAAAATCGTGGGCGGAGATGTTCTGGCTAGCAGGAGCGAAGTGGAGTGGGCCAGTTGGGATGTTTGAAGCTGTCATTGCGGCAATCTCGCTGCGCATTTGGCGGGTCTCCAAGGCGTTCTTGCTGTTCTGCATCGTCAGCTTGGCCGCATTCGCGCTTCCAGTCATCCTGGAGAGCGCATACACTGTCACTACAGTTGACGTTGCCATTCAGAAACGTTGCAATCCGTACACTATGAGCCCGTCGCTTATGTTGAACGTAGAGCGGATTATGCAAGTGGTCAGCGGAAGTGGTGGATGGGTAACAGGCCAATCAGTCTTCGCACTTTACAACCGGTCAATATATCACCCGGCTATTCAAAGCCGCGGTAGCCCTTATGGAGGTGACTTCTTCTTTGCAGGAGATATTGAAGGCTCTGATATGACGTTGCCGGGTATACGGGTTCAGAATGACTGCATCAACCGCGGTAACATCAGTTTTGCAAGTTTGTTCCCGACCCCAGGAGACCACAGCACCTTTGATACATTCTGTCAAGAAGAGATCAAAGACAGAACTGTGTACTTTGGTAACTTCACAACTCAGCTTTCAGCACTTCGAAGGTTAGACATTGGTTGGTGTTCGAACACGAACCTCCGTTCGAATCTTGAGGCCGCCAATGGTACATCGAATACCAGTACGCTCATCTGGTTCAGTTATTCTGATAATCGAAGCCGCGGGAGTGGTCCCACAACCGACTGGGGTCTCGCGCACTGCGTAGTAGCTATGCAGACTGGCACGGCACGGCTTAGTGGTCGCGATATGTCCTACAGTTCGTTCGCACAAGATGCCACGCTCTTAACAGGAGATCGGGGCAGTAACTCCTCACGGGAACCAATGTCCTCAGTCATCAGCGCTATCTTTTATCAGACAACTCACCCCGGAGGTCGAGGACTGGATGAAGATGATTCGGCTGTTATCTATGGTCAGCTTGGTCTCAACTATACCGTAAATTACAACTCCAAGGACGCCGCTCTGACATCCGAGAAGTTCACAGAGCGGATCCGGGACGGCTTGTTTCATATGGTAGCGTCACTTATGCTACTCTCTCGGACTAACGACGCGACCTATGACTGTACCACGCACCACCCCGTCTCCGCCTTCACTCGAAACAACGTCATGGCCGCCGTTGTAATAGCTCTAATTTCATTGTGGCTGGCAGGAATACTGCTCGCAACGGCGATCATGTTGCGACCGACCTTCAGCGACGGCTTGGACAGTCATGCTGCGGCGAGGCTTCTGCTGCATCGACCAGACCTCATGAAAGACGTACCATTCGGCCCACACGACAAGAACAAGAAATTGGCCGAGGCTTTCAGTGGGATACAGATGTATCACGCAGACTGAGGAGATGAGCCGATCGAGATGGACGAAGGTGTTGGCAACTATGCGGAGACACATGCCTTGAAGACGTAGGCGGTATAGTTGTAACCGAGTCATTTGACAAACTCGAGGGCTGGACAGATTCAGAGACATGTAAGCGTGAGCAGTCACTTGTTGTCCTTGAATCTATGCTTTTCCTGGCAACTTGTTATGCACGGCAGTCCCTGCGTACCATCACACATTTCAGACTGACCACAATCACCCCAACCTGCGCCTTGGGTCTCAGCAGCTCCTTTACCTTTCTGCATCTCGTTCTCCTATCTTACCATCCCGCACCTGGACTAACGTTCGACTAGATTGCCGTGCATAACCAAACAGCCTCGGGCGTACCGCATCCGGTCCGCTCTGGTCGCCCGGCGAGTCTCCTCCCCGGGCACACATACACGTGGGCGGGGCAGGGCCGGTGGCACAGGGGACGTCATCGGCACCAGGGTGCTCAGACGGCAGACTGAGCCGGAGTGAGGAATGCTCGCGAAGGAACACGAGTCAGACCAGGAGAATGCGGAATGGAAGGATCGATTGCGATGTGGCACGGATTAGATTTTGGACCGGATGAAAGGACGTGCTGGGGAGGTACTCGTTGCAAGCGCAGTGGCATTGCCCAACTGCGGCGGACGGGAGGTAGGGAGTGTTCGGTGGCACGGTCAGGGCGGGGTAATCGCCGGTTCCTGGAGTTCTGAACACATTTGTGGCAAAGAGATGAAATGTAGAGATTAGATCTTGACAAGGGCTTAGGGGTGTTGTCGGGACGAGTTGTGGATCGGGGGTGTGTGGCGTGTGGATGAGTTAGATTTTCGCGGGACCGACGTGGATGTATAGTCATGATCATGTGTCAATGTGGCGAAAGAAGGCGGACTAAATGTGATTAGATGAAGAAGAATGAAAAAGTGGCGTGTGCGTAGTTGCGGTGAGTGCGGGCAAGTGCGGAGAGGCGCGGCGTCTTGTGGGCGTCTATTTCTACCTCATCCTCTTGAATTCCTCTCTACTCGCGCACGGCGCGTTACGACCCACGATGCGCACCTGACCTGGGATCGCTTACAACACACTCTAATCGATGTCTTC
>Ga0247815_10003032_pt1 | contig 12236 bp, 11 predicted proteins | sample UWRJL194509B1_FD_181014 | JGI IMG/M metagenome (GOLD analysis project Ga0247815, IMG submission 181014) | Plant litter microbial communities from Arlington Agricultural Research Station in Wisconsin, United States - UWRJ-L194-509B-1 | ecosystem: Environmental > Terrestrial > Plant litter >... | reverse complement strand
CAGTCTTAGATAGTTCTAGTCGTGCTGCTTGCCTGGTCACCTGGGTTCCTCAACGAGCCCCAACTCCCCACTGGCCGGTGCCTCAACGTGCCGCGCTGTCCCTAAATGTCGGTTTCCATCTTCTTCTTGCTGTCTTTGCTCCCTCGCGTGCGCACGTGTGCACATAGCCACGCAGCTTCGTTCCCTGTTCCTATCCAAACGTCCTGCCACTCCTCATTCCCGTCTCCAGCAGCTCAACCTGCTTTGTCTTCGTGCGTGCACTTCAACGTGTCGCCAAAGCTACGACCCTCAATGTCCCCGCTATGCCATTGTACCTCAATTTCTCAGCCTTCGCTTTCCTCGTCTCCGCGTCTCAACCCGTTCCATAAACTCATCTCCAGGGCGTCCATATGTTTACCAACAAATGCTCAATCAAACTGCCACGTGAGATGCACAAGACCCATCAAAGCACATGCCGAGACATTTCCGAGGGAACCGAGTCGCCTGTGGGGTTCAGATGACCGTGCGGCGGGTGGTCACGATCATCGGTGCCTCTTGTCTTCTCGCCGTCGTCTCTCAAATGGAAGAAGAAACTCCCAGAGAGTATGCTGTGGTAAGTCATCTTGTACGCTCGAGTAATGTAAACGACTGAACTCCCGACTGTAGGGGCTGGCATATGCGTTGCGACAACGAGTTCAAATGCTGCCTCCATGGCAGCTCGTTCTCGAGGGCGACACACGCTCCAACAACAACAACAACAACTACGCGGCTCTCAAGCTCGATGCTGAGACTCGCTGGCGCGCTCGCTTCAAGTATCTGCTGCGCGATCCCAATCCCCTCTGCCGCGAGGCACTCAAGGAGCTGGACTATCGTGGACTGCACCTTCGCTGGCTTGCTCTCGTACGTGCCCAGCTTAATTCAGAGCTTTGTTCAATCTTTCAAGGAATACTGACCTACAAATCGCCCAGGACGATCGCACGTATCTGGCGAGCACTTACATTCAGTTTGGGATGATGCTCGACATTCACCTGCATCCTGCCATCACCCAAGAGCTCGCTCAGTTCGGTGCCTCCCTCGAGATTCTGATCGATTGGGATAGGAATGGTCAGCGAGAGGGAGTATGCCGCCGCTGGATTCGCTTTGACTCAGTGCGCGTGCCGGTCGGGATCACCGTAGTCGACTTGCGCGTCGTTCAGGGGGACTGTCCCAACAGTCATGCGATCCTTGGTGGAGGACATCCCTGCGTTGATGCGGACGGGGAACTCAATTGGCTTCCCGCGCGTCAAACGGTTCGGGCTGGTCGTGCAGCGGCACCCCAGCCTGTGGCACTCGAGGCATCACCTCTCCCAGTTCAATCGGACTCAGACTCGTCCGACAACTCGGATATGTTCTACCGCAGCCGGCGACTGCTTCGTGCACGCGTCGCCTCCTCAAGCCCATCGCGCGAACGGAAGAGGAAGGCTACACGCAGTGCCAGTCAATCACACGTCACGCCACCTGCACGGCCAGTCGACTCGTTGCCTGCCCCAGACGCTGATGGGATTATCCGTACCATCAGCGATGATGGAGTCTACCTGGCATACCGTCGGGTCAACGACGACACAATCGAGTTGCTGGTCCATAGCGATGAGGAGGAGGCCGCATTCCAAGCCTCGTTCGAGGCGGATTAGTATCTGTGTGTACTAATAGTCGGTATCTAATACATCTTGCATGTTGTGCTATATTACATTTGCATATCCCGGGCACGCGTGGGTTGGCTTGCTCGCACTTCATCCTCTGTCGGCAAGGACCGGCGCTCATCGCGGCCCTCCCTCCTGTTTCGCGCTAGCAGCGCGAGCGGTTGAACGGGTGCCGCCGCCGCTTCAATCGTCGATGCAGTTGAGCTAGCAGCCCATCTGGCGTCCGATTAGTGCGGGTCATGGCGGCGCAGCTTCGGAGATGGGCGGTATGCTGACCGCTTTCTGCAGCCCTTGCCTCCCACCCCTGTTCTGTCAATGTCTGCGCTTCCTATTTCCTTTCGTTATCGGTCGCTCACGTGTCTTGTCAATACTGCGGAAATATATTGGTCATCATACAGGCACGTCATCCTTAGGGGCGACCGAGCTCGACAATGGCGTCGGCACGCTCAGTCAGCAGGGCTGCCAATTCGCGTAGTCCCACCGCAGCCTTGATCATGTTGGACTGACTCTCGCGCATATCGAGAATGTCCTCGCGCAGAGTGCGGTACCGCATCTCAACGGAGGACAACTCTGCAACGCGCTGCTTGAGGCTGTGGTTCTCTTGTCTGAGCTGTTCCCGTTCAACGCGAAGCCGGTCGATCTGCGCCTCGAGTAGCCCAATCTCGCGGGAAACCTCGGATGCGTCGAGGTATGAGCGCACGCGGTCCATCGCGTTTGGTGCGCGTAAGAAGCTCTCCAGCCGGGCAGCCTCGTCCTCGGCGACCTTGCGCGGCGTCTTGGACTGGCAACCCATACACGCCTTGGCATACATTGTGTCAATCGTCCAGGCTGGGACGAACCTTTCGCAGAGTTCGCAGGTGGCCATTGTTCCTGCGCGGTCGCCATCAGGATTGATCGCAGCGCTAACATCGGGCTGAAGGCTGCCATCATCATCGCTGGAGCTGGCATTGAAGGGATCTGCCTGTGCTCTGGGTGCGTATCCAGGTATCTGTGCTGTTCTGCTGCTGAAGGCAATAGCGCCATGCTGCGCCTTTGCTGGGCTCGAGCTGCCTTTGATGAGCTGTTTCTTCACAGGTGACGGTGGGTTGCTGCCTCTACCCATTGGTGCTGGAGCGAGTTTATCGGCCCTGAGGCGAGGGTTCTGCGTGTTTGGGGTGCTCATGTAGTCAAGCCGCTCGGGGCGGAGTTTTGACCATTCGGACTGACCATGTACTATCAAACCCGACAGAATGACCGAGTCAGAACATGTTTATTCTATCTCGAGTACAATGCGACGCTCTTTGATCAACCTTTTCACGACCGGAAACCCCTTCATCCCGATAGCGATCTGCGGGACTCGCAGAATGCACAGTCGGCCAAGCGCCCCACGCTCCCCCTCCTCCAGCAACTCCCATAGATCCTGCATCGTCTGACCACGACTAGCGTCGGCCCACAACGCATTCTGTGTCAGGTGCAGCATTCTGAGTTGGCCGCGTCGCTGCCCATGCAGCATCTCGAACAAACCCAGTCTCTTGGCCGCGTCAGGGTTCCGGTTGTCGGTAGCCTCGTGCTGTCTGAAGTCGATGGTGATAGTCCTGGCCAACCAGTTTCCCACTATTACAAGCCTAGAGAGGCCATGAAACAGCTGGTGCCGCTCACTCATCACAGAGCGGGTTGTTTGGAAGTCGGAGAGATGCAGCAAATCCAGGCGTCGAGTCACGCGCGGAGCATTGCGAGTGGCTCCGCTGACCATGGTCGCAGCAATCGTGTCAACTTGATCCGCGATCATACCACCGCTGGCGACGTTGAAGAAGACGTCCGCCGTGCGATTGTAGATGATGATGACGTCGAAAAACCGAGCAGAAGGGGTAAGAACAGTATGGGGGTTGCGCCCCAGCGTCAGAGTGATGCCAGGGGGGTCAGGGAAGTTGAGCGCAAGAGCGTCCAACGCCGGGAATGTGTGAGCGCGAAGTGCAAATACATCTGCCGCCTGCATGGGAATGTTGACGGACAACTGCAACTGTGCAACCCGAACGTTCGCCGCATGTGGACTCGAAGTCAGACGATTCACTGCGTCTTTGGTCATGCGCAATGAGAGTGTTCTCAGCTCCTCCAGCTCTCCCAAGATGCGGCGAAGGATGGGGACGGTATCCGAATCGATGAGAAAGTCGATCTGAAGAGCATAAAGCTCGCGAGCCTGACGTCGTAGGACCGGTGGATCGAGAAAACCTGAATAGTGCGTGCGAATGCCTGGCATAGCTGTAACTTTGCGCAATGAATGAACTCGAAAAGCAAGAGGTGTCGCGTGCTGGGAATTGCGCCATCGCATTGTCGCGAGCATCAGTACTCGAGGTTGAGAGGCTCCAAGCGCATTGGGTGCTCAGCATGATGAGGACACGAGAGATCACATAATTGGATCTTGTGTTCTCGTGCCTCTGTCCAAGCTAACCCCTCCCCTGCTCATGTTCACGCCCCTTTTCAGGTCCATATTTGATCGGGTCAAGGATTCTTCATTACCGATGACCTGCGCCGACGCCGAGTCGATGCGATATCGGCAAGGTCCGGTTTCCTCCTCTCCCTCCTACTTCGCGCTAGCAGCGCGAGTGGTCGAGGTAATGCGGCCCGACTTTTCAGCACTCTGATCTCACGAGCTAGCAGCCCGCGAGCCAGATCCTGATGATGTCGGTGCCTGCTGATATATTGATCTCGCGACAGTGGATCTATCGCCATCACGTCCCGAGTAATTCACCGCGGCATCAAATCCGGATTAATCGGTGGCGTGGGACACGATGGATCTAGATCAGACAAATTGAATCTCTGTGAGCACAATCTGCTTCTTCTATAACCCACGCCGACACTACATCGCTCAGCCGGGTACCTATGCCGTATATCCGCAGCGCGCGAAGGCACCGCAAAGGGCTTTTTCTAGGGGTGATTTGCGTGCTTGTGAGTCGCTACGCGCCAAGTCAAGTTCGACATGGCGTGTGGAACATTCTCATTTACATTTGGCACAGCAACATCCTCGCACGCTCGACTCTCGATCTGATCTCAGATGATGCGCGTATAATCGTACATTCGATTCACGCGCACCATCGGCGATGTTTGTTGCACTGCAAGTGCAGTCGTGTGAGGGTTTTCGGTTCGCGCGCGTCGCCTGGCAAAGGCGACACTTAGATCTGTCGCGGTATATCTCCATGTGCCACGCGGCCTCACTCCGGGCATCATCGACCGCCTGTTTACCACGGCAAATGGCTAATACGCGCATGCGCGTGCACGCGCTTCAGCCATAATCCGGCACGTTGCGCCCCTTTCTCAATCGGGCGTGATCGCCCGAAAGCCACCGACAGCTATTGCAGCCGAACTCTTGCCATGCATCAACTTCACCTGACCAGAGTTCGGGAGTAATCCGGGTCCAGTTAGTGTCCGATGTCTCTTGTTAGTATCCTGTCTCACATTGTCACATTCGCCCCACGCGCTACTCCCATTAGTTGGTTAATAGCATAGATAATATATGATCAATATGAACTTGAGCTTTGATGTCAGGCCGGATGGTTGTCCTGAGGGTGGCCGAGGTCCATGCGTAGCCCGGAGACAAACGCGGTCCAGCCGGCAGGGTCCGGCGCTCCTCACTTGTCCTCCTCCTGCACCCATCGAGCTAGCAGCCCGAGCAGTCGAAGAGAACAAATCTTCCGCAACAACACCGCGTCGTTGAAGCATCCGTGCTAGCAGCTCGTTTGCGTCCGACCAGAGTGTGTGCATCTTGTTTCTGTGTTCGCGCAGCCTGCTCTTGGGGACCAAGCCTCTTCACCGCACGTCGCCTCGCCTTCCGCCGTTGCAGTATTCCTGATAAAACTATGTGCGTTCGCACTTTTCAAGCTCGCGCGTAATAACAGACATTAACAATTCTCGTGCAGACGCTATACTCTGTCGATTGCGCTTGCGCCTCAACACCGCAAACCCATACTCCAACACTTTAATCAAGTACGTGATCACTACGCAATCGATATCTTATGCTACAATAGTATCTGACCTAGAAACTCATAGAATGCAACGCAGCACTGCATTGGTGCGGGTTGTTGCTGCGGCGCGTCCGGAGGCTGACAAGCTGGAGGCGCGATTCGCTCAGCGCCAGAGCTCGTTACACCACGTCCCTGAATGGCAGTCGCCCAAAGAGCGTCAGCACTGGGAGGCCTGTCCTATTTGCGAGTCCCGGCCCTTTCATGTGCGGCAGAAATGCCCCGACCTCGCGACTGGGGGACGCGTCGTTTCGCGCATACAGTACTTCTCGTGTACAGAGGAAGAGCGCGAAAAGAACCAGGATGTCCTATGCGAGCTGAAGTACTACCAGGCCGTATTTGACAAGAAGGAGCACGACCTCGTCGCGGACGTTCTTCAAAACCACGCCAGGCTCCTTCCACCGCCAGCAGGCTTTGAGCACGGCCGTGACGAGGATGAACACGCACAGTACACCAGTTACCTGTTCGAAACAGCACCAGATGACGACGAAGAGCGTCTCAAGTTCTTCATGAGCCGCCGCTACGCTTCCAGGTCGGCAGTTACGCCGCCTCCCGAGTTCGTTGCGCTAGACCTACCCGTTCGCGCCGAATACCTCATACCAAACATGAAGCGCGCTCAAGCCCGCCTCTCTCCATTCAGACCGTGGTACCCTCCTCCTCCTCGACAGCCCTTTCGCTATGCCAAAGCCCAAGAATTCGTCACTTCGGGGGTGGCCCGGTGGGTCGATCAACAAGTTGTCAGCCTCTACGATCAAGAATGCAAGCTGTGGCTGGACAGGTGGCCGATCTTCTTCCAACAGCAAAAGGAAGAGACCCAAGAGATGTTCAAGCGTCTCGGAGACACGCGCTTCAAGAAGCGAAATGTGGATAATCTCGAGGAAGAGTTCAGGGCATCTTTGATCCCTCGTCGTGCTGCCGTCAACTCTCCCGACAGGGACCCAGCTTCACCACCCAACATCTGTGGCTGGAGACCCCGCTGCTGCATACAGCTTGACATAGACCAGGAGCAGTACCCTGGCGTGCGCATGTGGCTTGTCACCAACGCATCCTGGGTTCCAGCCAAACTTCCACGCCCGGGCGACCGTATGCGACGTATTGACGGCCGCGAGGGCGAGCACTGCAGAACGCGCTTCCCGCAATGGCATGTAGACGGAGAATGGTTCATGGCATTCCATGTCCCATACGTTGATGTGGACGGCAACCACGCTCATCACAGCACGCTCGAGGGTCCGTTCGCGTTCTACAACGTGGACCTCGATACGCATTTTGATTGACAGCCTTCGCTGGTCTACGGTCGCCCAGATCTAGACGGGTACAAGATCAAGCCCTGTCTTGTGCAATCGATCTTGCACGACGAAGTTGTCATCATGCGTCTAGTAGAGCACTGGCGCCAACGGCATCCATGGGCGCCAGACTTTCCCCACGGCAGCCTCGTGCGACTTGGAGAGACTCTCCACATGTTGCAGACAATGACGATGACGACGCTCGTGCTGTACGAGACCATCGCTGGATGTCAGGAGGCAATGGGCGTCTTGATGGCGTGGTGCCGTTACCGCCAGCGACTCGCCAGTGCATTCTCAAGGCGCCAGCAGTGCATTGCTGACGGTATGCCTTTTGTGCCATCTACTAGGCCAGAGAACGTCAAGCCGAGTGTAGAAGTAATAACGGACGACCGTCTCGTTGCGGACAGGTATGCTCAACATGATTGCCCGGTCTGGCTCTTGACAGCAGAACTGGAGCCTTTCGAAAAGAGCGCGACGGCTCCGAAGGTCGTCGAGTTCCATTTCGAGACACGTGCGTGGTCTACAGGCAACACACTACCTCGCTATATGGCCAATCTTGTCGCGAGCGACAAATCCTCGCCTCCCGGTTATGAGCAGATCGACGACTCTGGCGCGTTCGACAACTCTGGCGCGTTTTATGACTCAGGTGAAGATCCACCCGCTAGCTTGACACGACCTTCCAGAGGTCAGCTGCGCGACGATACGAGCCAGTACGTGCCTCCCAGCCCACCATTTCACGTATCGCTCCTGGACACGCCAGCCAGTCCACCGCCCTTCGCCCGAGATGCTGAACGGAGTCAGACGCTGCTTCTCAGCTACGAGCAGTACGAGGAGAGCTCAGCCATCGGTAAGTAGGTAATTTCTAGAGCGGATAAATGTCTGACAGATTTGTGATAGCATCGTCCTCTACGAAACCGTCGGCGCAGCAGATCAGTAATCCATTCGCGGCCGCTCGCGGAGTCAAGCGTCGGCGGGCACCCGTCGCCGACGCTGCCATCTTGCAGGGCAATGAAGAGGGAGAAGTAGACGAAGAGGGAGAAAGTGCTGAAGAAGGAGAAATCGTCTCGGTGGGGAAGAAGGCCACCAAGCGCCACAGGCACAGGCGCAGGAGCGGGCGCGAGCGTGGTCGAGTCAAGCATGTCAACTTGTCGTTTTTCCCAGCGGTGTACGAGCTGGCTGAGGAGATGGCGGAAGACGCGGATTTGAGCTTTGGCAGGCAACAACAGAACCGCACTCGCACGGTTAATGCGGTCCCACACCGCCTGCAGCATCAGCCGCACCTCCTGCGCACGGCGGATACCGGCTTCTTTGCCGGCAAGTCGACGGAGGAGGCCAAGTCGCAGGCCTTCTTCATCTGGGTCATTATTTGCCGCTTTCTCGACGAGTATCTGCTCTCGACGCCACTCGTTTCCGTGGGTCAGGGACTCCTCAGCAAGAACTGGAACTCGATCTCGAAGAACGCGCCTTGGGACTGGGACTCCAACCTGCAACAGCCGAAACCTAGCGTCACACTTGAGATCGCGAAACAGCTTGGCATGGCCAGGCTCCTATTTCCCGAACCAACGGTGATCGAGGTGCCACGCTCCGTTTTCGTGCCGACTCCCAAGACCCTTGCCAGTGACGAGGAGATGACCAGCGCTATCTACCGAAACCTCGAAACCGTCGGCAACGGCGATGGGTACTACTTCTACCTGGTCGTACCCGATCACCTGCGCCCGCTTGCGCCAGAACGAGACCGTTTCAAGTACGTTCCCCGTGCGTGGATGAAGAAAGGCCCCGGCCAAACTCGCAGCCTCAAGGAGTTCCGTTTCCTGCTCGAGCTCACAGTGGAGGACAAGACCTGCGATCAGGTCATCGAGTTTGAAGTCGTCGTCCCGACAAATGACAGTTTAGTCAACTGGCGGCAGTGGAAGTATGACATATGGTCCAACTACGAACACGACACGGTCTACGTCCTGCGCACGTACGTGGAGCGCGAGCAATGTGCGGCTCAAGGCAAACGCGTCTTCGCTCGCCCGGTGCGCGTCATGGAAAAGGTGAATGGCGACTACATTCGGAGGCGCGAGAAGCTGTTCAAGACCGATCACTGCAACATCCGAGTCTGGCATGGCTTCGACTTGAAGAGCAAGATCGTCGTGCCTGCAGACACGCTGGAGGAGGTCGGGTCTCTCAACAAAACCAGCCGCATGCAGGTTTCGCTCGAAAAATGGCGGGCGTTCGCTGAACAGGCGCAGGTCGTCGTCCCAATGCAGGATCAGCCCGTGGATCGCCCTCTAGCTGCGCCAGCAGTGCCTGCGCCCGTCGCTGCCCCTCGCTCTCTGCGTCAATTGATCGCAGACCAACTTTCGGTTGCAAATGGCATGTATCTTTACTTCGATGGCCATCTTCTTCCGTCCGCGTCAGGGTCGATCTCTTGGCCTCCGCAACAATTTCGGGAGTTCATCGTGTGGCGAACCGGCAAACAGCATTGGCGCGTGTCGCTGGAAGTCGTGGATATCGTCATCTGCGACACGCACCCGGGGACGACAACTCAAACGCGCGCCGAGCGTCACGTTGAAATCGCCAAGGCTTGGGGAGGCAGTGGATACATTCCTGTAGCAGAGAGCCCGCTGGTCTCAGACGACTGGTTGGTCCGCCTTCCTGGTGTCGAAGCTCTTGCTTCGATCGTCTCCAGCTGGCCATCCCAGCTTGAACCCTTCCCGGACAAGGCAAGGGAATATATGAACATATTCGCTATGTACGAGCGCAAAGTATTCCGCGAGTTCTCGCAGGTCTACAGCGACTACATGTTCCGTCGCCCACCTATGCTGTATCGCCGCCCGCGCATGCCATGGGACAAGTAGAATACCATCAAACCTGCATTCATCCCGCTCATAATTCGCGTTCCTTGCCGTTGCCGTCGTCTCGTTGTATCAACTCGCCCTTCTCGCTTGCTCCCGCTCGTCGCACTCGCTGTTGCACACGTGTCTCTCATACATGCCCTTCTCCACCGCCCTTCCTCGCCCCGCATTGCGCCTCAGTCTTCTAGCTTGGTTCAGTACGATATGCTTGCTTCCCGCTCCTCCCGCTGCTACCATGACCCGCTCTCCCAACCATGCCGTGCACTGTGTCGTTACACCGTTACCACACTCATCATTTGTTTTAATAGAGCTTACTTTTTCAATCATGCCCGACGGGCCATTGTTGCCGCTTTGACGAGGAACCGCAATCAAATTATGAACTAACTGCCACCCGACTGCCAAGACCATCTCACTTACTAGAGACTTTTATACCATCCAAGTAATTTAAACTGATATTCTGCTGCTGCTCTTGCTTTGATCCAGCGGGGTTCAATTTATCCCGCGAGCTGAGTGGCTTGGGCGACGAGGTTGGTCGGAGTTTGAAGCTTGCATGAATGGCGCGCAACACACCAAATGCTTGCAATAGTGGTCACTTGAACATGTGCAGATACATAAAAAGCAAAAGAAACTCTAGTCATTATTGCCTAGAGTGAGTATGTATACCACCCGTTGGTGCCAAGCAATGCATTGGGTGACGCACTGTTATTGTGCCACTGCGCCGCAGTGCACCACGCTACACGGCGTGATCAACACCAGTTCACTTTTGCTTGTGATTTAGTAAATTAATTAGCTTCCCTCAGTCTGCTCTCTTTCACCTGAGGTATTTTGCCTCGTGGAACTGTATGTAGAGTGGGACCTCATTTCTGGGCAAGGGTTGGCTATGCCGCCGTCGTCGACCAATCGAACGCAATCTGAGCTCTGTTGTGAGACTTATGCACAGTTCTAAGCACCTTGTCAGTCGTCTCATCGTATGCGTAACCCTGTGGGCGGCCAACATGCACACGTCACGAGGAGAGGGTCCAAACATCTCTCACTCTGACTTGCTATAATATTGCCCAGTACTGAGCTTCGAATGTGCACCATGGGTCTGACGATCTATGGCTACGCTTTGGTGACATGTCGGAGCTCTTGGAAGAATGTGGTAGCTGTTGTGCTCTTGGGGTGCACTAACCTAGCCAGAACCACAGCAAAGGTCCCTAGCTCTAAATCGGTCTCCACAAGGCTCTATGCTAATTCCAAGCTCTGAGAGCATCGTACATCACTACTTGCACAAGTGGAAAGGTAAATCTGGGTCTTCTGTGTACATGCACCACAGCAGAAGACACTAAAGAGTCTCTTCCATCGCGAGAGAAGAACGGCGAAGTATGGAATGTATTTGTAGAGTATTGAAAGTCTGTCATGTACTGTTCTAGCCCCTCGGGGTAACCATTTGTTCATGGGTTAGTGGTGGGTGGTGGTGGTGCAGCTCGGGGTGAATTCTCAGCAGCAGGACATCTGCGAGCCCACATACCCAGTTGAGCTCTCTCACCTGATTATAAACGAGTTTTAAGGCCTTTTGTGGGCCCCAATAGTCCCAGAACCGGTCTGCAATCCTGCAGCCCATAGTGCAACCCTCCACTTGCAACAGTTGTCCTGCCTGATTAACGCATACATCTTACTGAGGCGCTTCTGTGTGATGTTTCTGGGGTGCATTGATGCTTGTGCAGTTACAGGGATGAGAGTTATCTTATAGACTGTGAGAGGACGCTGAGAGAACACACCCACCCACCGTGTCCGTCACCTCCAGCCTTTGCATTGCGCCGCAAATGCACAAAGCCTCCTGTGGGAGTGCTGCATAGTCCTGTGAAGAGATCCAGGAGGCAATGATCGGGGTTAGCCTTGGAAGATCAGCAGATGAGAAACTGACCTTCTCCTCCTGCCCCACCGGAACCAGACACCTTCAACGGGGTCCTGTACCCCCCACCCTCTCTCTGGCTAATTGCAAAAGTGGGGAAAATTATTTTACAGTGCGGAGTGGGTAGGGACCATGCTGGAAGGCTGTCATATGCTAATTTATACTTATGCATAAACATCTGCACGTGGAGCGCGATATGGATCGATTTGGATCGATCCAAGTATATCAGAGATATTTTGAGATAGATATATTCACATTTAGATACTTTAATTTTTTGGCCATGAATATGAATAGCCTATATATATGCTAGCGCTGGATTTGGAAATATGAGAGGTTCTTATATGCTGTGCCACGAAAACGGCGCGAGCCCGTAGTACTGAATGTGTCGCGGTTGCGGTGACATAACGTTCAAACCAACTTGCTCAAGCATCCATCCACTTGACGCCGAACCAAAAGGGGAGCGTTCATGCAACTGGGTGAAATTGGAGGGTCGAATCAAGGGTCAGGTACACGTGATTGCATTCTTCGCGATGTACTAAGAGCACTGGAACGCATACCGAAGTTTC
>Ga0247815_10003031_pt1 | contig 12239 bp, 11 predicted proteins | sample UWRJL194509B1_FD_181014 | JGI IMG/M metagenome (GOLD analysis project Ga0247815, IMG submission 181014) | Plant litter microbial communities from Arlington Agricultural Research Station in Wisconsin, United States - UWRJ-L194-509B-1 | ecosystem: Environmental > Terrestrial > Plant litter >... | reverse complement strand
AATCCCCCTTCACTCGCTCGACACCTACCCACATTTCAATTTGCCAACATTCGCGTCATGATGGCCGACAGCTACCAGTTCACCCTGGATTGGGACTTGCCCGCTGCAGCGAGCATTGCAAGTGCTCGCGGCGCCGCACCCATCGGAGGCGTGTGCTCGCATGCACACCGCGCCGTGCCGAGAGCGGCCAAGTGGTTCTGGATGCTCGTTGGTGCTGGTGGCATGTACTGGTTCCTCAGCAGACGTGCACAACGCCAGGCGCTTCTCGCACGCGCACAGGCGAAACGCAAGATCGCCGGAGCGGGTAGTAAAGGAAAGACAGCCAAGGTACAGAAAGAGGAATGGGTCATCAGACTTTCGAAAGAAGTTGTTGGTGCGGAGGAGGAAGTTGGTGATGAGCTTGACGCGGACACGGACGAGGACGATCGGGACGGCGTCCAAGTTCGCCGCAAGAATGTGTGTCTTAATCGCGCAGAGGCCACTGAGACGGTATGTTTTTGTAGTGGCACAATTTGCGAGTGGGATCTAACGTGTCATGTCGTTGTACAGGCGATCGACATGCTTGAATCGACACTGAACTCGATCTCGCTTGCGGTCGACAGTATGAAGACCGTGAGTTCCATACTCTGGACCGTATAGCTGCCGCTGATAGACGCTTCTGTTTCCATTCAGAAACTTGCTGAGCGCCGGACCACCGCGTCGCCTGCGGACAGCTCGTTCACACCCATCACCGCCCAAGAGGCTGCTCTATGATTCCTTACTCTGGACTCCCCTTCCATGGCACCACCTCAAACAAATGCTGTCCCGTCAATCCAGTCTATTTGAATGTATAACAATAATCCCTCATGCTGAGAGGCCCATGTCCTTAGCACTTGGGCAGCTTGGCTCGAAACCCCACTCATTCTTTCGCTTATTAGTGCTCGTACTTCATTCACATGATTGATTCCACAAATGGATATGTTCTGATCTTCTCGCTGTCAAATTAGCGGCTCCAAGCGAGACATAGCGTGGCATGAACTTGGTCTACTTTCATCGCTCTCACTTCAGCTCCTGGCAGTGATTTGCGGTATGGCAGCGATCAATATCACTGCGTAGCTCGGAAAGAACAAGAAAGCAGGCATTGGATTTTGCGAAGCACTAGTACTGGGGGCGGCGCTGGCGACACCGCGGCTAGAACAGCACAGGCCATCCGCTCGCAAAGTTCATCCAGTTGATGCCGAGATAGCTGCCCGAGGAAGTGTAGTAATGGTAGACCAAGCAGACTTGGTCGAAATCACGGATGACTGTTAGGTAAGTCAAACAGTCAGCGTCATTATCTCATGACAAGCACCCGGATCGACGCACCATCCTGATGACCAGGACCATAGATGCTGCCGTGCGTGCCGAGCAGCAGCGTGCCGCCGCCGTTCGTGAGCGCCACACCAGCTTGGTCGACGTATGGGCCTGCAACCGAGGTCGAGCGGCCAACACGGATGTTATAAGTGCTACTCGTGCCGGCGCAGCAGTTATCCCAAGAAGAGAACAGATAGTAGTAGGACCTGCATCACAGGCCAACTGTACATCAGCCTCGGCGTAACGGATAATTGGAAGTAAACGCACCCGTTTTTGTAGATGGTTGGTGCCTCGATACCCTTACCGCTGCGGCCGGCGAGACGAATGTAACCGCTGGTGCTAGAGAGCTTGCCAGTTGAGGTGTTCACGTTGCTTGTGCTGTAGATTCCTTGCCACCACGAGCCCCAGCTGAATGTCCACTTGCCGTTCTCTGTGATGAACTCAAGTTAGAGAGAAGGATATCTCTACTGAAATTGGAAAGGCGTACCGATGAAGATATCGGGGTCGATGGCCTGAGGTAGTGTCAGTTAAACAAGAACGGCTTGCGACGTTTAGAAGACAAACGTTGTATGGTAGGCTCGAAGAAGACTCGATGACGAGACCTTGGTGTGTGAAGGTGCCTGGTTTGCCGCTCGACGAGGTAGCGAGGAAGATAGCCGACTATGAGCAATATTGAGCAACAGTAGTCCCAGCTTATGCAGCAGCAGCAGTCGAACCTTTTGCGAGCCAAAAGAAGAGGCTGCGTAGTACAGCTACCGACGAGAAGCATCAGTCCCTGTCACATGTTCGCCACAATGGCTTCGCGATGACCCCACTCACATAAAACTGGTTATTCGCGTAAACGCACTTTGGCGCCCACAAGTTGGCGTTGCTCGCCCCAGTGTACGCGTCCGTCCAGCTAGCGCCGTTCGGCCACACTTTGCCTGCAAGTGTCCACGCGGTTCGATCCGTGCTCGTGAGGACCGGAAGACCCACACCGGTCGTGTAGATATAGTACACGCCGTTGACCTTGCAGACCGCCGGGTCGTGCACGGCGGTGTAGCCAGTAACGGCGCCAGGGTACGGCTGCGCGATGACAGTCGTGACGAGTGCCGCCAAAGAGGCGAAGAGTTTGAACATCATCATCTTGCGACGATTGGTTCTGAAGCTGACAAGAAGTGTCCAGTACCGTGACCGCCCACTCACCGTGGTCGCTGTGGCTCTTTATTAAGGGTACCAACTGCCAGCGCTGCAATTGCGTCCCTGGGGGTGTTGCATCAACCCGTTGTCGACCGCTGCGTGTCCGCGCCCCGAGATTCTTGCGTGGTTTACACCACTCCAGCGACCTTTGCTCAGATGCTTCGACACTATGAGCACATGACAAGCCACATCGGTCGGGGTTGCGAATGAAAATGACTGGAAGCGCTGCAGCATGACCTTCATGGGCGGGCTGGTGACGCATCTCCTCACTCGTGGCTCGCGGTAGGCATGGCCGGCCCGTACCGAGAAGGTCGGAGCCACCCCCTGCAATATGGTCGTTAAACGCGTCAAAAAGGTCACGGGGAAGCGGTGTTAGGACAAATCGGGCCGCCTATATCCAGGACTGAACAAGATGGCGAGCAATAGCTGTCCGCAGATTTCACCGTCCCTGCGACCACTTGGAAGGTTGGCGTCTGGCTGATGCAAAAGATTGTGAACAATTGGAGCGAAAGAGATACAGTGGTAGTGTACAGTGTTCCATTGGGAAAGCTTACGGGAGGTCGCGGTTGAGGTCGGAGGTAATCATTTAGGCGAGGCTCTTCTTGAGCTTCTCCTACAAGCAAATATAAGCACGTGGCGATTGACGCATACCCGACCCGACTCACGTTGACTGCATCCAAGTACGCGGTCGTCGTAACCCAGTGCTCGCGCTTCACGCCTTGCGTGCCGTGGATGGCAATGGCCAGGTCCTTGGTCATGATGCCCTCCTTGTCGATCAAGTCGATGCACGCTTGTTCGAGGTTCTGGGTGAACTTCTTCAGAGGTGCGTTGTCGTCCAGCTTGGCGCGGAATGCAAGTCCGCGAGTCCACGCGAAGATGCTGGCGACCGGGTTTGTGCTGGTCTCGCGGCCCTTCTGGTGCTCGCGGTAGTGCCGGGTGACGGTACCGTGGGCAGCCTCCGCCTCGATGGTCTTGCCGTCAGGGGTGATGAGCTCGGAAGTCATCATTCCCAGAGAGCCGAAGCCCTGAGCAAGAATATCGCTCTGGACGTCACCATCGTAGTTCTTGCACGCCCAAACAAAGCCACCAGAGCTCTTAATTGCCTGCGCGACCATATCGTCGATGAGCCGGTGCTCATAGTACAAGCCGGCCGCCTCAAATTGGGTCTTGTAGGTCGCCTGATAGATCTCTTCGAAGATGTCCTTGAACCGACCATCGTACTTCTTGAGGATGGTGTTTTTGGTGCTCATGAAGAGTGGCAGCTTCTTCTCGAGTGCCATCTTGAAGCTCGAGTGCGCGAAGCCGGTGATGCTGTCGTCGGTGTTGTACATGCTCATTGCAACACCAGGGCCCTTGAAGTCGTATACGTCCATGGTGACGGCCTCGCCGGTCTTTGGTGTGTACACCAGTTGCAGCTTGCCGGGACCAGGAACGACGTAATCCGTCGACCGGTACTGATCACCGAACGCATGGCGACCGATGACGATCGGCTTTGTCCAGCCAGGAACAGGCTTCGGAATTGAGTTGAGCACAATAGGCTCGCGGAAGACGGTACCACCAAGGATGTTGCGGATGGTACCGTTGGGGGATTTCCACATCTGCTTGAGGTTGAACTCTTCCACGCGGGCTTCATCGGGGGTGATTGTTGCGCACTGTGAACCGTGCAAGAGGTCAGTGACCGGGACACAGAAGTGGGCACAAGGGCCGCATCCAGACCTTGATGCCGACGCTGTGCTTAAGGATGGCTTCCGCGCTCTCGACTGTCACGCGGTCTTCCGTCTGGAATGTATAGCCATGAGCTGAATGTCACGGACAGCGGTGAACTACAACTGACAGCATCGCGATGTTCCAGTCCAAGGTCGTAGTACTTGATGTCAAGTTTCAAGTAGGGCAGGATGAGCTGAAAGAATGACCAGTTCGTCATCAACAGCGCATAGGTTCGGCCGAGAGTTTACAAACCTCCTCGCGGATTTTTTGCCAGATGATACGGGTCATCTCGTCGCCATCAAGCTCAACGACGGGTCCAGTGACTTGAATTCGCTTGTCGACGCCTGCGCATAGTCGAGAGGATACGTGTTGAACATCAGCATCGCGCTGCCAGCTAGCTCCGGCTGCTTCACTGCTTACCAGACGCAAAGGCACGGCGCATAAGCGGACGCGCAAGGGTGCGCGCAGACCGGACGTGTGTGAGCATGGCTGGAGGGAACACGAGAGTGCAAGTGGCGAGAGGGAAAGGATGCCGACAGGGGGCGCCGAGGCTGGAGCCGAGCCAGGATGAGACTGCGCGGTTGACTCGCCCGCGCGATCAGATCTTGCACGCGGTACCCCAGAAAGCGGTGCTCTGGACCTGCAATTCCATTAAAGTGCTATCAGTAAGCTCACTGGCGAGAAACCAAGGTATATCAGGTGCGTCGAAATCACTTTGGCTCGATAGTGAACCTGGCGACTCACTCTAGGCAGTGGTACCCACGACGGACGGTCACCATACTACGAGAACCGATCAATGTTACACAGAGCCCTGGTTGCACGCTTCGCTTGACGCGCACGGCCTACAACCTCCTGTGACAACATACTTACGTGGTAAGCTAGGCGCGACCCAAGAATCTGCTCAGCGCTAACGCCTTGCGTTATTTTGGCCCTGTCCTGCCGTCTCGTGGGATTCTCAACGATCTCTCACGCTTTGAGTGAGTCTGGATAGCGATGCAAGACTCACAAAGTAGGCAACAGCGCGGTCGCACACAACCACTCGAGCTATGTAGCCTTCAACGACTTCCCTCGCTAGAGCCAGACGACATTATTGAAGCCGATGGGTTTTGGTTCGCGCGCTGGCTAGTATTCCGCCTTGACGGAGAGCATGGACAGAGCTTTCTAACTCGTTCGTGGTGCGGATGGCGAAGCATCCCAGAGAGGTGAGAGTGACCCCACACAAACCAAATGGCACTGGGTAATTATTGTAAAACCAACACATGATAAATGGACAGAGCAGAATCACCACATCCGTCGAAGCGAATGTCCGCGAGGCTCGTCGTATCGAGAAAATTTTTCTCGTATGAAGCGGCGTCAAGCTGACCTACCAATTCAAAGCTCAATGCACGCAGGAATACATCAGAGCAGGTGCAGTCGCAGTGGTACACGTGACGTGGTTGCGTGGTCTGCAGAGGTTCCGCTAAGGTGTGGCACTTCGTGTCAATGAGCTGCTCGCTAGTTGTAGAAATAGCAGCGGAAAGAGCCGCAGCTGATGCTACATTTGGTTGGAGATCGCATGGGATGCGTTGAGAAATAGGGTGATCAACAGAAGCTTCGCAAATGGTGAACGAGGGCAAGTTAAGCACAGGTCGGGATCAACCGACACGCGTTTTGCTTCCTCTTCTCATTGATGTCGTACACGACTCCGGCGCAGCGCATCACGCGCGCCACCTCGAACGCATTCACGCTAGTTCACCGCTTCCGCCAGCGCGAGCTCACACGCGCGTCAGTCAAAGACGTCGTCCGTGCGCACGATGCCGCACAACCAGCCAACCCCAACGCGAAACCGGCCATCCGAAACCCATTCGTCGGCCAACGCGACCCGAAAACGGGCCGTTGGATGCAGCCCAAGTATTCCCTCCGAAGACAAGCAGAATTGGTCAAGGCGGCCAAGCTGAGCGGAACATTGCATCTGCTACCGCCTGGCCCGAAGCTGCGGCCGATCGAGGTCGACCAGTTCAAGCAGATACACGCGCTTGCAACTAGGATCCGCAACAAAATTCCACCGAAACGAATGGCAAAGAACGCGGCCATGTACGACGGTGCGTTTCGTTCTCGTCCGCGCCAAAACTTCTGCTTCTGACTCTCTCGATGCAGAACGAGCTGCTGCAGCTCCAAAACCTGCAGAATACGAGCGCGAGGTCAAGTGGACTGGTCGTGTGTGGGGCCGGCAGGCCAAGGGCTGGAAGACGGGTACTCGGCTCTATGCGCGCAAGCAGTTCATGTTCAAGGGTCATGCTTGGGAGAAGGTCATCAACCTCCGCCGCAAGTTTATCTCTCTTCGTCTGCGAAGTCAGAAGAGGCGTATTCGCCGCTGGCACGCTGTAAGTTTGGTCGTTTTCCTTCTGGGATCTCAGCTGATGTTGAATGCAGTCGCGGGTCGGACATCCAAGTCCATTCGCAAAGGTCAAGCGTACGGCAAGGATACCTTATTAGAGCTGTACAGCACTCTACCTTGCAATTATCTACAGTTGGTCTTATTCCTGGGCTCTCTTTTGGCGACTTCTTCTTCTCCGGGGAACCGACTTGGACAGAGAGCTGTGTGCTGGGTGCGACCGCAGTCCTCGAAAGGGCACAAACATAGGTCCAAGAAATTTCGGACAAGCTCGAATGTGCCAGCATTCGGGGTGTTCTTTCTCTGGAGCATCGAGTACCAGCTACGGGAAATCTCACCGCTTTACTCGTATCGTCGTTTAACCTGCTGTCCAGGCTAGCCCAAATTCATCGATCAGGTATTCGCGTTCGTGGTGACCTAGGCGACTGAACTGGCAGAGAACATGGACCTGCCCTCTGCGTCACTGCAAGAATCGGCCATTCATCACACTCAGGAGTGGCGGGGAACTTGAAGTGACCACTCTGAAGCCGAGGGAGTCACATGGGTTGTTCTCCCAAGAGTCTCAATCGTCCAGAACAAAGTCTTCACACGATTTTCTAGAAGCATGCCATTGATCCTATCCTAGCGCCTGCAAGGACATATAGAGCCTGCTATCGGGACGGAAAAGAAGCTTGCGTAAAGGTATACAACACCGCCGAAACGAGACATACGATGAGCCTAAGATAGGCTGAACAGTCTGAGTATCGATCCGGATCGTTGCGGTTTGGCCAGTGCGGCGACCTGTTTCTTGACCTCGTTGATCTCACGCTGTTGAGCCTCCTCCCGCCCCTTCGCTTTCGCTGCTTGAGCAGTCGCCTCTTTCTCTTCCTTTTTCTGCGTCTCCTGCGCCTGCACTGTATTCCTGCGCTCCAGCTTGAACCGCTTGTCTTTGGCTTTTAGGTCCCTACTCAGCTCATCCTGCTGCTGCTTCAGCTGCGTGAACTTCTTCTCACGAGCAAGCAGCTCTTGGCGCATGTGCTCTTGTCTACTCACCTCACTGGTCTCAGGCGATTCAAGTTGTGCTAACGTCGCCTCCCGCCCCTCCTTACGCAGGAGTTCCTTCGTTTCATTTAGTTGGCCCATCACTTTCTCCCCGTGCTCAGTATGCTCAGGGCACTGCTGCGCGCGATCCATCACCTCCCCCTTCAACAGCGCGACCTTCCTCTCATGCCCACGCGGCTTCTCCTGCCTCTTTACATCATCGACCTCGTTCTCCTCAGGCATCTCGTTGTGTGTTTTCTTCAACTCATGCCCCACCACAGCTTGAGTGTCTTGAAGCTCGTCAAGAGCCTTTCCCGCGCTGGTTGTCTCCACAGTCAGTTTCTGGTGGACCATCTCGTTCTGAATGGCAAGTTCCACCGGAAGTGCGTTCTTGATGAGATCGCTCACGATCCTCTTTGCCTCCTCCTTTGCATTAGGGCCGACGTTGGAGATCATGGCAGTACCAGCGCCTTTTTTGATCATCTCCTTCCAGGCGCCAGTATCGCAGAGCTCGTCAAAGCGATCAAAACCTTCGTCCTCCGGAACCCTGTCCCACATGGTGGTGCAAAGCATGAGATGGTTCATTGCCGTATTGCCGCAGAGGTTCTTGAGCACGGTGGAGACGCGGTCCGCGGTTTGCGAGAATTTATTGTCACTGATACGGTGCAGAATCAGCACACCGGTGACATAGATTTTGCGCTCTCCCCTGTAAACGAAATGCGTATTGTTCAGTGAGCTCTCATTGCACCCAGAAAATGGCTGTAACTATACTCACATGACACCAAGATGTTTGGCAATGCTCGTGAGAACATCGGATTCTTTCACGCTGGCGCGAGTGTCGTCGATACCGGGCGTGTCTATGACCACGACGCGTTGCCCACCAACTTCAGCCTCAATGGCCCTGATTTCGCTAGTGCAAGACTGAAGACCCTTGCCGACCTTCTGCTGCTCCGACGCAATGAGGTTGATGAACTATTTTGAACGCAAAGCAAAAGGATCAGCCGCATGTAGCGCAACGCTTCGCCATCTCACAGCCTCCACGTACTGAGGACTTTCCTACGCCAGACTGTCCAAAAATACTGTGGAAAAATTAGAGATCAACAACTGGGGGTACTCAGGTGGTGGCATACGCTACAATCGGGACCTCGAGGTCAATGGGCTGCTCCTCGGGCCGGAGGATGACGGTATCTCGGACTGCGTCGTCGGTTACGAGCTGGTTGGCAGAGACGTTGCCAACGTCGCCTCGTTGTCCATTGTCTGAGTTGGTCGAGAGTAGCGGTAGGGTCGATTTGATCTTGTTCCACCTGTCTACTACACGGATGCGAGCTGCCGTCGATAGCAATGTGGCGAGCAGTCCGGCGATGAAAACGCTCGCCTGCGAGCTTGCGGATTCTTCCTCTTGTACGCGTATCTCGTCCTGCGCTTTGGCTGCGTTAGCCTCGCACTCTGCACGCGGGATGTCGCACAACTCCTTGAACTCGCGCTTCGTCTCGACTTGTAACTCTCGATAATGCGCCTCAAAGACCTTTCCTGCGCTAGTCTTTTTCACCGTCAAATTCTGGTTGACCATCTCATCCTGGATGGCCAACTTCACTGGCTTCACGTTCTTGATGAGCTGAGTCATAACATTCTCCGCCTCCTCCTTTGCGTTGGAACCGACGTTGGAGATTATTGCAGTGCCAGCGCCATTTCTGATCATCTCCTTCCAGGCGCCGGTCTCGCAGAGCTGATCGAAGCGTTCGTTGCCTTCGTCCTCTGAAACCCGATCCCACATCGTGAAACCAATCATGACGTTGTTCATAGCGGTATTGCCGCACAGGCACTTCAGCATGTTGTTGACGCGGTGGGCGGTTTGCGAGAGCGGAGCGTCGTTGATGCGATGTAGGATTAGCACACCGGTGACATAGATTTTGCGCTTCCCCCTGCAGCGGAATGCGTGCCATTTCAATCAACTCTCTCGCAGGTTAGAAAGACTCCAAAAGTAAACGCACATTTCCGCTAGATATTCGGCTATGTGTACGAGAACTTTGGTCTTGTCCATGCCGGTGCGAAGATCGTCGATGCCAGGTGTGTCGATGATCACGACTTGTTGTCCTCCAATCATGCCCGCGAGGACGCTGATTTCGCTAGTGCACGGCTGAAGTCCCTTGCCGACCTGCTGCATCTCCGAAGCGATGAGGTTGATAAACTGTTCGGAATATAATGAAGTTAGTCGCGACGAGCGTAACACAAACCTGTAGCAGCGCACAGTTGATTTGCCCGTGCCAGACTGTCCAAATATACTACAGGTGATTTAGTGGTCCAAAATTCATACAGATGTGGGCCGCGGGCGTACGCTATGATCGGGACGCAGGATTCCAAAAGTTGCTGCTCGCGCGCGACTTTGGCGGCATCTCGGACTGCGTCATGCGGTGGGGATGGATTGACAGAGACAACGTCGTCCTGCATCCTATTGGCCGGGATAGGAGGGTCTGTACTCCAAGTGCCTGTTCCACGGATGCGAATTGCCGAACGGGGTGTGGCGAGCGGCCCGGCAATCGAGACGCCGCCGCCGAAGTTCATCTGGAGATCGTCCCTCCCAGCTGTACCAGTCCACTTGCAGTCCCCGACTAGCTGCACAACGTCATTATAGATGAGGGTTGGGTTATTGCATTCGAATGACTGGTCGAATGGCTTGACCTCGACGGCGAGATAGCGTGGACTACCGTCAATGTCGAAGGTGCCAACGAGCCTACTGCCGTCACACTTGACAAGACCGCGAGCAGAAGGCATTTACTCGACTGTCTGCAATTTCTTGGCTGGAAAGCTATGCGACGAGTATAGACGAGAAACAGAACGGTGCAAAGTTTGGTGGAGGCAGACGCACTAGCGCAGTTGAAGCCGTGGTCCACCATTTATGACCTCGATCTTGTATCCTTTAGCCTTGACGCACCGCGCATCGCGATAGCCACGAGTGACCCCAATGACTGCTTCAATATCAACCCTGCATCGATACACGTGCACTACGCTCCCCGGAGTGCAGGAGCCAGGTAGGCAGACCCCGCCGCCTCGCATCAAAACCCACTCACGGGCTGAAAAGAAGAATCGACACGATCATGAAACCAGGGATGGAAAACTAGAAGGTCTCCGATCCATACCTTGTGAAGTGACCAAGTTTCCATAAACGTGGCCAAGGAAAGCCAGGTAAACACGAGGCGGCAGTAGTCATACTGTTCCTCATGACGGTAAGGTGTAAGGTAGTTTCTGACAGAGCACTCACTGGCCAGAGAGCGTTGTACCTGGCAGCGCAACAGCGCCGAATGCATGCTTGGAAGATGCGAGAGTGCGCACATTGATCCAAGCGGCGAAAGTCGTGGAGTTGCGTAGTATTGTGCTAGCAGAGTATCCGCTGCGGTCTGGGCCAAAACAGAATGACTTAAACTCGATTCATCGCCTCATCGCCAGAGAAGTTTTTGAGCATGGTCGAGAGGTCGACAGCTTGAACAGCATCATCTGTCGTGCGAACTTGAGGATCACGGTGACCTTTGCCTTCTCCGGGTTCATATGTCTCAAAGTGAGCACAAACATGAGATATTCAGGCAGAAACAGTCCAAATTTTTGGCCATGAATTTGAATAGCCACCATATCCGAACTGAACATCAAGGGTATCGCTGCGGAACAGGTGTACCATTTTTGCAAGCCATCCTTGTTCCTGCGCAAGGTCGTCCTGTTCGACAGGATGTTGCCGCCGTGGGTCACGGTTGGCGTAGTTGTGCGCCTGCGCACCCAAACCCGTCGTTACGTCGCGCTGTTCGCGGATGAGCACCTGACACAGCTCCAATAACGCATCGACGTCTTCTGGGTTCTCGATGACAGTGTCGTTCTTGAGGACCGAGCCGACTATCGAGTGTGCGATGGATCGCCGCGTCAAGAATGGTTGCACCGCAAGCAGACTCCGGTACTGTTGTAACACGAGTAGCGTAAGTACGGGTGTGTATAACTGGATCGGTGCGTGTAGCAGCGACGCAAAGTTGGTGGTCGTCTGTTGCGGGTGCAGGTCCGAGTTCTCCGCGAGCTCCTTCGTCTTGGCTGCTGCAAACTCAAACACCTAGTCGACAAACTCGAGCCGATCCGGGTGACAGCTTAACCCGAGGTTGCACAGAAAGACGAGCAGCGCGGTGATATCCTGCAGCGCGAGGTCCGGACGCGCCTTGACGAGCTCGACGATCTAGTGCCAGGACCCTCCGAATAACTGCACGTCCTTCAGGATACCACGGAACTTCTTGACCTTCTTTCCCTTGCCTTTGTCTACTGCAGTAACGGTAATCTCAGCGGTTGTATCGGAGGCGGCACTGGCACTGGCACTGGCACTGGTGCTAGCATTGACGCTCTCCGCAGCTGTCGAGGTCGTAGGTGAGGTCGCCTACTATGTCTCCTCATCGTGCCCATTCTAGCGCAGAATCTCGATTTCATCCGCGCTGCTGCTTGATCTTCCCCGCCAGCCGCGCCGTCGCTGACAAGAACGGCCTCAGCGACCAGAACGGTGAATGCGCCAGGAGGTGGTCGATGAAGCAACTTGGCCGTCCAGCGTGCCCGTCACCTCCAACGCGCAAGCGAGTTGCGGGCAGAAAATCACAGGCCTGCTCTG
>Ga0247815_10003029_pt1 | contig 12240 bp, 18 predicted proteins | sample UWRJL194509B1_FD_181014 | JGI IMG/M metagenome (GOLD analysis project Ga0247815, IMG submission 181014) | Plant litter microbial communities from Arlington Agricultural Research Station in Wisconsin, United States - UWRJ-L194-509B-1 | ecosystem: Environmental > Terrestrial > Plant litter >... | reverse complement strand
GCGGTTTGTGACAGGGGCGGGGTACGTACTTTGTTGTGCGTCAAACGCAGCGCCGGGCCTGAAGATTCCGCAATGCTCCAGTCCGAGCGCCAGCGCACCTCCACGCGTGGCGAGGAACAGCGCCTCCTTCCAGTCAATTGACACTGGGCGGTCGTCTTTCTGCGACGCCACCGGGCTAGCGCCGCGGTCAATAATACGACTTCCCTCGCGTATGCGCGACGTTGCCACTGCGTGACGCATGGCCACCTGCATGTCGAGCGCGTATCCGCCCGCACAGTCGCTGCCAAGCCCGACACGTATCCCGCACTCGAGCGCCTCGCGCAGAGGCAGCTGCTTCGCGCTAAAGTATGCGTTCGACAGAGGGCAATGGGCAAGCGCGGCGTCGCGCGAGGCCATTCGGCGGAGCTCATCGGGAGTGAGGAAGGTGCAGTGCGCCTGAACGGTACGTGAGGTAAGAAGTCCATGCTGCATCAGGCGCAAGTGTCGTCAGTTGAGGTATTCGAGAACGGCGATGAAACCCGAGACGTGGACGTGTCAAAGGTGCACCGATGCTCACCCCATCGAAGACGTCTATATCCTCACGACCGGTTGTCTCGCGGACCCGGTCAACCTGATCCTGTGCCTCCGCAAGGTGGCTCTGAATGCGCACCCCGGTTTCCTCGGCAATTTTCCCAAGCCCTGATAGAAGTTCATCTGTACATGTCGGCACAAAGCGCGGAGTGACGACAGGCTCGACAAGACGGCGGTGTGAAGGCAAGTGCGCTGTCAGAGCATTGCACTGTCCAATGAAAGACCGCGCAGCCTCGAGAGAGTCTTGGACGCTGTCCTCGACGTAATTGGGAAATAGCGAGAGGTTCATCGACAACTTGCCGACCAGTCCCCGAAGTCCAGCTTTCTGAAATTCTTCCGCTAAGATCAGACTGCGATACTTGCAGTAAGCAAGACTGTTGCTCTGATCCCGTGGGAAGCAGGCGTGAGGACGTACTTGGTTTCGGTCTTGATGGTTCCAAACAGGAGCGACGTCGATGTTCCATGTTCGATCAATCGCTGCGTCAACCTCCCATACACGTGCCGCGCAAACTCAGTATCGCTATCCACTTTGAGCTCGGCATTGTACGTGTTTTCCAGCCATTGCATCAGAGGCTTGTCGAGCGCGTTGCCAAGAAAGATAAACTGAGGCGCGTGCAGGTGCGTGTCCACGAACGTCGGGCAAAGAAACGTCCCACGAGGTAGAACGATCGTTTCGCTGATGTCCTCGGAGGAAGCAACGCCGTCCGCCGGTCGGATCTCCACGATGAAGCCGTCGTCGTTCACGAGCAGAGAGTGATCATGCAGGATCTCGAGCTGACCGAGCGCTGGAGCATGAATGAATGTGCCTAAATAGCGTTGAGGCATCGTACGGGCGGCAAAACCGACGTAGTATGTGACGGATCTCTGAACGACAACGGGAGTCTGACCTTAGGGAGAGGGTGAGGAAGAGAAGCTGAGCGGCAATGTCAGCCATGTTTGGCTCGCTGCAGGCATGCAGGGTATTCGTTCTCGGTCTGAATTTTGCTTTTAGCCTGTAATGCTTTTGTCCAGAAGGCGCTTATGCTCCGTGTGCTGGAACCTCACGGAGCCATGTGCGACGAGCCAGTGAGCTATGTGCCCAGAGGATGAGCAGTTCATACACCGTAGCATGAAGCCATGTTTTGAAATATTCCCAAAGACGTACAAAGGCCTAGAAACCGGGAGTACATGAAGATTGTGCCTTTGGGATTCCACCTCATCCGCAGTACGGGGTGGTGAGGCTTTGGAAGTATCCCCAGCAGTACTCCTGCACGTGCTGGTTCCACGCTATATCCCCCCATGAGTCCAAACCAGTGGGAACGGTAGTCGGCGCCCTTCCGGTGAAGTTTGAAGTGAGCTGCGGCCAATATACCATGTTGATCACATCTGTAAGCCCAATCAGCGCATCGGCCATCCCTCCAACCTCTGTATTGCAGAGGCTGAATGGCACCAGGCTGTCGACGCAATTGTACATGTTGTTGACGTTGGAAAGGGTGAGTGAGTATGGATAATTCCCGCATTGACCAGCGTTTGCATTCGAACACCAGGCGTGCGGCACCGAATCGAGAGTGTTGACAATGTTGAGGTTCCATCCAGCGTAGCCTGGTAGGCCTGGCGGTGCAGTTGGCGGGAACAGAGCTTGACTGGCGCTCACGAACACTTGGTTGCTGGTCGCCGGTGCTGCGATCGGGTAGAACCTCACGTCGACCGTCGAGGACTTCTTGAGTGTGCCGCTCTTCACATAGAGATACGCCAGCGCGTGGCTGATCGGGCCGCCTTCGCTGTGTCCCGTAAAGATGAACTTGGTCGGCTGCGTGACAGCGGTGCTGACCTGGGTAAGCCACTTGTTGAGCGGGAGCGCGCTGGATGGCGAAGACGAAGTGAGGATCTGGTAGATGGCATCGGCGACGCCAGAGTGAATCTGAGCGTGGCTGGGATCGGGCGAAATGGTTGAAGAGGGCATGTTGTATAGATCGGTAGCCCAAACGTCGAGGTCAACAGCAAAGCCGACGTCGATGTCATCCAGGTAGTCGATAAGCGTTTGCTGAGTTCCAGCGACACTGATAACCCAGGTTGGGTACAGCTTTCCGTCTTCAAAGCGCACGGAAGGGCAAAAGGAGGCGAACCACACGTTGTCAGCCTTGTTGGATATGATGGATTGGTAGACGGCTGGTCCCCAAGCAGGAGTCCAGGATCCGCTGGGAGTGTTGTACTGTTTGATGGATTCCGGGAGCCGCGCTGCCATCAGCTTCTGGAGCGTGGCCGCGTCGCCGGTGGCGTTGGAGATGGCGTAAGCAGACCACGCCTGGCCGAAGGTTTGCTGCCACACATTGTAGTTGAAGACTTGCGCGGATGCTCCGACGCCTATCATGAGGATCGAGAGGATGGCCTTGAAAAGCATTTCAGTAGACTTCTGTGCGAGACGGTGTACTGTGTCAGCGGCATTGCGGAAAGACCAGTTATCGACGTGCCTGGAGGGGAATGTCACAAGAATGCAATGTTCCAGCAGCATTCTACTTAGATCTACTTTTATACAATAACAAAATCACAGCTTTGGTCGACTCTCTTGAAAACCGGAGAGTTCGGCCTCTGGGATTGACATGGAGTGGCCGACGCAGTTGATGGCCGCCGAACGAGCATGCTCAACGGTAGTGCCTCGACTGTACGATATCTGGAGGCCGAATGGTCCGCTGCAATGCGTAACCTTGACGATTCGCAGCCAACATCAGGAGAAGGATGACATTATCAAGCCGCCAAGACCGTGAGGCAGAGTAGCCGGCGATAGAACGGTGATTCATGACTGCGCGAAACCCAACTGAGTAGTGAAACACCAAAGCAGCTTCGAACGCAGGCCCGTTCTGTTGTCAAAAATCCAGCGCCGTGATCCCCGTAGGTATGCGCCAAGAGACTCATGGGCCACCCTTGCCGCGGGATGCCTCTTCGAGTGGGTACCAGCAGAAAATATGAGCTCAGAAACGGAAGCGGGCTCGCGCGGACGCGAGTTTGAACAAGGGCGTGACGTTCGGACCCGAAGTTCATGGCGTGAGGCAGGCGACAGGATGACAAGAAGCAAAACGCTGCCGGCCGTCGCCGTGATACTCCATGCCAGGCAAGTTTCCCCAGAAGCTGGTACAACTAGTATCTCAAAAAAATAATGAAATGTACAGATCTAGGAAGATGGTCAAGTCTGCAATGGCAAGCGCGAGTACATTGGCGGTGCAGGCATCGTGCTGCCTCCCACATCGGACGCCAGCGCACCGGCCCGGTACGTACTTGTCGCATCAACGGTCGTCGGTGGAAACGAGTCTTCGCCAAAGTATGTATGCGAAGCGTTACGGTTCATTGACGAGTCTGGGCCGCTTGTGGTTGCAGTGACGGGTGAACTACGCAACGTCGAGGTAGACGGTACCTGCTCAAGCGGGCGCCGCTTGCGGTCACCAATGGGAGGGATGATGGGCCCAGAGTCATGTATGGCTGTGATTATTGCGTCAGCGACGGGGTTGATGTTGACACACGATACCGGGCTGATCATGACACTCACTCGCAGAAGTGCCGGCAAGCGTACTCGGTGCGTGTTCAAGCGTAGGACTCAGCGGGCTAACCTCGCCCATTGTGCGTTCACCCACTTGTTTCCTCCGTCTCCTGCGCCAGCAGCACAAAAACAGGAGCGCGAGAAGCACCACCAGCACCGCGCCGAGCACGCCGCCGACAATCGCCCCGATGGGAGGACCACCGCCGCTCGAGGTGCCTGGTGATGTCTGACTGCTCGCCGGCGGTGATGTCGTGGAGCCACTGCAAGATGCATATGCTCGTCAGCCGCTATACTCAACCGAGAGAGAGATGTGGATAGGCTGCTTACGTGGCTCCTGCTCCGATAGCCAAGCCGAGGGGTACGACCTGTGTCGCGAAGGATCCCGAAGGAAATGTAGTTGGTCTGGTTTGTCAAGTTCCCGTGGAACGCGAGGTCAGCAGGCACAGGAACAACCGGCGACTCCATTCTGACACGTACAGGAAGCCGGCGGTACTGATAGTGGTTGCCGGGTATGAAGCAGAAAGAAATGACGTGAACATGGGTAGAGCCAGTGTGCCATGCTCAAAGGTGGTGGTGGCAGGCGGGCCCTGCCTGGAGCAACCGTTGCCGTTGTTCGAAACTGTGATAATATCCTCATAGCCCGCGACACCCCTCAGAACGAATTTCTGTCCTGCAGTCATGGGAGAGTCCCAAGCAAACACTCCAGTGCCCATTGGTGGGGATAGAATCATCCACTGGTCTTTGGCTTCATCGGGTGTATGAAAGGAAAGTGCGCCAGCTGCAGGAAGGGTCGTGTCTGGTGGCAGCTGCACACCCGTCTCGGTGAAGTTGTACCAGATCGAGATGGGTGCGCATTCGCGAATTGGCGAGCTCATGACCAGGTCAACACCCCCTGCGATGTTCATGGGCCTGGTCAGCACATAGGGTCTGATTGCAGATGATGGATGCGCAGCGTACATTGCACGTTTCCAATTGCAATCCCCTCAGAGTCTGGAGCCCGACGCGCGAGAGACACCATGGCAAGCACCGAACAAAAGAAAGAGGGGCTGTTGCGGCAGCCTCCGCTGGCCGCGTGGGTCGGTGAGAAATGAGGAAGAGCGGCGGTGTTCAAGCCAAGATGGAGCGACGGCGAGCAGCCGGATCAGCATTCCCATACGGTCACGCTGACGCGAGTCGCCTGCCAACTGATGGACGCCGTTGTCTCTCTTGAGTCTGCAGATAATTTCCTCTGCTTCGAGGTGCAAACTGCTCAGATTAGTTGCTGCGATGAGAAAAGATTGTGCAGCACCATGTGGGCAACGTGGTTCTAGCTTCGGGCGATCTGGTTGCCTGAACGGGCCCCTCAGGGCCGGATACTCCGACGCGGAGATCGCGCCCCAATTACCGCTGGAGACCCAGATTCAAGACACAAATTGCGAGCTGGGACATTCTGGGAGGATGAAACCTGAGACGTGCGCCTTAGTAGGACAAGCCGAAGGCTACGCAGAGATTCGCGGGCCGCGAGTTCGATCCTCCTGTCTGCATCAGGCGTGACAGGGTCCACTGGTAAAGCGAGATTCACAACTGTCTCTTTGATGTCACGAACAACGACCACCAACAGTGCCTGTTACTTTAGTGCCGCTGCATGCATCGGTATTATTACCTTGAGAAGCACCGTGTCAGTCATGATCGCTGCTTAACTTGTGAATTTGGGATTCAGACCATGATTTAGAACCACATCCAGACGAACTACGGGATACTCCAGCTCAAAACGCACACCGCAGATGGCATCGTAGTACATTTGACCGAGACTTTCTGCAAAAACTATCTGGGGAAGCATTGGTGCGTTCATTGATTATCGACATATCGAGGATGACTACTTTTGTCCTACGTAAATCACGAGCAATACAATTGAGGAGGTGAGTGAGTACCCGTTGCAGAGTCCAGTCGATGCGGTACACGAGAATTGCGAAAACTCGTCATCTTTGCGCCGTCTTGGGCGTACCAGATAGTACGCTAGCGCAGTGGTCAAGGTGGCCACTTTGCTCAATAAGATGAAAAATTTGGCGCTGTACTGGAAGGCGATAATCGTGAATGGCCTATAGTAACGAGAGGGTGGTTGAAGGTGCGGTGACGGTGCGGACGTCCCTGAAGCCAGTGCAGGTGCCGCAAGTTGTGGCTGAGGACAATCTTATGGCTACATGGTACGTCTCGTGCAGTCGCGATGCCATCGACATCATCAATGAAAAGTCGACCATGAAAAGTCAGGCGGCGGCTTGCCAAAGTAGTTTCTCATCGGGTTGTTGTTGTTGATGTCGCCTTTGCTGCTGCAGATGTTGAAGGTCGCCGTGTCGTCCAGAACGGCGCCTTTGCCAAGGTGGACCAGAAGGGACGGTTGATTGTTTGTAATGCCGCCAGCGCTGCCAAACGCCGCGTTGAACGCACGAACGTTTACGACAACACGTCGCTCAGTGTCCTCGCCGATGAATGTCTCAGACGGTGCCATGTTCTTAATATCGCCCCCCTTCGTCATGATGTTGACGGTAGGCTTCCAACTGACAAGGTCCTGTGCGAAGTTGAGCACAATTGGTATGTGAACAATAAGATCACTCACCTCGTCAGTCCTATTGACGGCCATTACAAAGCCTTCGCCCTGCTACATGTCGATTAGCATGCTACTCGGTGAAAAAATCGGTGCGATGGGTGGGCCCAACTTGGTCGACTTCTAATATACACCCTGTCGATCGCAATGATTGTCCTCACCTTTAGGGCTTTGGCGCACATCCGCTCGGTGGCCAGCGCTGCCGCAGCTTCCTTATCAGATGTTGCATCGCCGTGTAACACGGTCGCTCCGCTAACAGTGCAACCCGCTCCAGGAAAGACTGATCGAGTCTGAGTAATCATCGCGCAAGCCCGAAAAATATGGTGAATGGGGCGCAAAGAGCAAGGGGGTGGGCGCTGGTATGGTCGGTGGAAGAGAGAGAACACGCGGCTGGCGCCTGGACAATCCGAGATGTAAACATGCGGCCCAGGCACGCCGGTTTTGCCAGCAGTGTTATAATGTAAAAGGAGCTTATGCGATGAGAGGTGTATGGAGACTTAGGAGTGGCGAGGCGAAGATGTCATTGATGCTCCCCGTTGAGGTAAAGCCGAACATAGCGGACGGTTGCTAGTTGCTTGAAATACCAGTGACCAGAATGCACGTGTAGTGTGCTTCAAAAGCCCTGAGCTCATATTCGTGTTCAGCACGATGAACACGCGGAGGCCCGGTCACAGCAGCCGGAACCCCTGCATTGTCGCACTACGCACAGAGCCCCGAATGCCCCGTAGTTGGTCACGATAAGGTGCGGCTAGTGCTCGATGCAAAGCCTGTGGCCCACACATAACCAAACCGCGGCGTCCGAAGATGGATAAGGCGCATTGGTCTTCCGATACTTGCCGTTATTGAGGCGGTTCCCACAACGAACGTTAGGCAACGAAGCATCGCTGTTGGCGTCGAGAGGTAAAACGGAGCAAGAAAGCCAAGGTCAGGTGGTCGGGGATTTCCGCCCGTAGTGTCAGAAAAGTGCATGTGGCGTCCGACACTTGTGGACAGTGTGGGCACATATGTGGCACCCGGAGGAGATAGAGCAATTTTATTGAACATAGAATTGAAGGCTCCGCCGTTGCAATTCTGACATATGACTTCTGAACTGCGATCGCGACCAGCTTCTTGTAAATAGATGAGAGTCATTCGGCGGCTCCACGTGGCGGTGGTGGTGGCTGGCCTATGTAAGTTTCGACCGTCCCGGTGCTAGAGATGCCGCCTTTGCCGCCGCTGATGTTCCAGGTTGATACATCGTTCAGGACAGGACCAGTGCCGGTGTAATTAAAGTAAGAGCTGGTATTGTGCGTGATCTTGCCGTTGTCACCGGAAGCCGTGTTGGATGTACCCTCGGGAGTCCCGTTGAATGAGCGGTTATTGATGACAATGCGTCGCTCCTGCTTCTTGTCGATGGTGGTCCTGATTTTCCTTTGGTCCACGATGGAGGAATCCGGATGTGTCGCGATGCTCACAACGGGACCCCAGCTGATCACGTCCTACGCGAAGTTGAGGGCACGATAGAAACGCGAACCATAATCACAGTCGCTCACCTCCTTGGTCCTGGGCATACTTGATACTAATTTCTGACCCAGCTACAGGCCACTAAGCATGGCGCTCTGGAAGGACTCGCTACGAAGGGCTCACCTTGAGAAGCCCCGCGTGAGCTGGACCTATATTCGTAGCGGTAGTGAGGTTCTCAATAAGGGCCGTCTCGCCTTCAAGTGGAACATCTTCGTCCGTAGCGTGGTTCTTCGCATTGGGTGCCGTCCCGCCTCCAAGTGGAACCCCTTCGTCCATAGCGGGCCATCCTCCAGGAAAGTCCCGATCATCTGTTGCACCTGAACGACTGGCAGCGGGTGCCATTGGGTAAGTCGAAGGGATAAAGATGGTATGCGCCGAGGATGGGTACAAGACGACCCGCCGGAGGAGGAGGAGAAGAAGGGGGAGTAATGCGCTTAAGAAGAAACAGCCAGAACAAAGCGCAAACACGCTCGGAGGCAACGTCCCCCATGGAAAACACCGTTTCCCCGATGCTTCGCTCGAAAAGAGGGGCCGTTACGTTAATTGAAACATGGTGGAGGTGAGTAGACGCATTGGTATTGTGGCAACATATGCCGCTGCCACCAAATCTGAATGCAGCAGATCGCTCTCTGGTAGCGTCCACTGAGTAACAAATACAAATGTGCGGTAGACTGGGACGGTTTGATATGCGCTTAAAGGCCAACAGCGACTTAGCAGTCGCCAACGACAGCACGCGCGCTCCGATGTGTCGCTGAGCGCCGCCGTCGCGATTGCCCTTAATTTCTGTATTGTTGCAGTCTGTTTGGTCATATATGGAGCTCCTGTGCACAGAACACTGACGCCGAGTGCCCTTAACGACATGTGCTCTCAAGCGATGCACGGGAAGATCGACCACCGTTGTTGCAGGCAGAAGGTCAGATTTGACGTTATAGAAGCCATTCGCTGTGACAGATAACACTCAATTACCAGAATAAATTGCACGTGTTGAGAAAACACTGGGCGAAAACGGCGTGGCCACTGGCTGATTGTCGTTGCCTAAACTGCACCCACGGCGCACGGACAAACTAGAGGTGCTTCGTGCCTTCACCCACAAATACGAGAGCCTTGACCTCACCATTGTACGTGACCCTGGCTCGCTCGCCGGGGTTGACGGTGGCGTTGCGTTGGACTTGAACATCCTGCATATTGGCCAAAGTTGAATGCAAGCTGGCAACGGCGAATGTCTCAGTCAACGCACTTTATCAGTTGTCTCATACGTTATTGTGAGCCGCATCACTTCCTATGATTTGATTGGTCAGTACGCAGCGTGGAAGGAAACACCGCATTGCCGCAAACGCGACATCCACGCCTTACACCTCGAAGGCGTAATTGACGGCTCACTGCGGTCATGGTTGCCATTCAGCAAGTAGAAGAGACTTCAAGGATTCAAGCAGAGAGAAATGATAGAAATACGCAAGAAGCAGAGGAGAGAAATGTGGCAGACGCCGGCGAGTTTCATGCGAGTGCTGGACTCGAAATCATTCTACTGAGGAGTTGTCACCTCCGAAATGCTTCCAAATGGACCACAGCGAGAACGAAGAAGCCAATAGCTAGGTGATTCAGTTCGCTACGTATCGCTCCGCATTAAATACTTGGTACAAGCTGCTCAAAGCCACCGTGTCACGTTCGTCTCCACCTCAGATCAGAAGGGTGGCTTCCAGCCCGGTGGCGGCGTCCCATATATGGCCTTAATCGGGTTGTTGTTGACGATATTGCCAGGACCTGTGCAGACGTTGAAGCTGGCGGAGTCGTTCACCATGCTGCCGCCGCCCAGAAGTTGGGCTACAATCGGCTTGTTGTTTTCGATTCCTTCCGCTGCTCTCGTATATGTGCGTGCGTTATTGATGAGATCACCAGTGAAAGCGACGGATTCGATGCCACCCGTGTGGGTAACCTTGCCCTTGACCGCGCAGTTGGCGGCGGCGGTGCTTTGAAAGGACGCACCCTGCATGAAGACGAAGGGTAAACACAGACTGACAGTGAATAAACCCAACCAACACGCACCGGTGCGGCTTGAACGGCGTGTATGAAAGCGAAAGCTTCCTGTTCATGGGTCAATAAGTGGTGCAGATGCAAGAGGTGATGCAGACAAGCATGCATCGGCAGCGTGACCGAACGTATGCTGCAATCGCAATTTCTCACCTCCAGAAACCCCTCCGGGATCCCCTCTGCTACCGTTGGGGCCGCAGTGGACTTGTCAGCGGTCGAGCTACGCGACGGGAATGCCCCATGGTAGGAATCCGAAAATGACGGCTGGCTGCTCATGGCAAAGAATCAAAGACAGCGAGAGCGCGGGATAGCGGGCAGAGGGAGAAAAGAGGTAAGTACGACGCCAGGACAGCAGTTGAGCGTACAAATAGTCTGGCGCCAATGGGTCACAAAGGTCCCTTAATCAAGCACAGGGGGGTTTCAGCGCCACATCTCCTGCGCTCAACAAGCGGAAAAGTTCGGGATGTGTAGAATGTTGTACTATCGCGTGTTGTTCATGCTTTGTTGCGAGCAACTGTCCGTAGGCGATGTATATCTTGCCATATCGGGAGGGAAAAGCTGTCGAGATGTGCGGCAGAGTGTCGTGTGAACCGCAACCGCGAGGGCTTCCGAGTCTTTGTGATTCTCCCGCTATAGTATCCGAGCGTCGGCAATCTCGTAGCACGCGAGGGATCGCGATCGCTTCGCAGTTGGTTACGATAGTGTTTCCCACGCCGTGCCTGGGGCACGGACAGCTTATGTTGTCTGCGCTCAACTTGAAGCTATGCGAGCGAACACCGATTAACGCTGTTGGGCTCAAAGAATATTTGCCCATTGTCTTCGGGGGACGATACCTGTGCTGCGTAAAGAGCAGAGGTGGGCGCAACCTTTCAGAGACCATGGGACATGAGGATGTGGTGAGATTGCAACCCACCGCGTTTGCAGCCGGCCCGCATACCACAATAAAGAACGTAAACGATGTGCTCACTCGGCAGTGGGAGGCCGTATAAGGCCGGTGTTGTTCAATTAAGGACCAGCAATGGAAGATGCAGTAGAATTTTAGTCAGACTAATCGTGCTGAAATGCTACACATCGCCAGAGCGGGTCCGTTGGTGCTCGGCTGTGGAAGTTCTGATCAGAACCGTGGCACAGAAACGTTGGTTCAGCCCTGATAATGGCAACCGGTGGTGGCAATCTTAGTCGTGTGTCATATTCGTGTCAGATTCATTCGGGTTCGTTTTACACAAGCTAGCTGATCGCGAGCTGGATTCCCCACAGATGTGAGATTTTGTATTTTGAAACCCAGCCGAATGTGCACATCAAGGCCGCGGATTCCCCCCTATTGACCTGATAGAGTTGTTGTGAACAATATCGCCAGGGCCAGTGCAAATGTTGACGCTGGCGGAGTCGTTCGTCATCCTCCCATTGCCAGCTAGCCGTGCTACGATCGGTTTCACATTCACGATTCCACCTCCAGTGGCAATATATGTGCGGGAGTTGTTGGTGAGGTCTCCCTCGAAAGCGGTGGCATTGATGGAGCCCTCATTGGTGACTTTGCCTTTGGCGATGTTGACGGCCGCGGTGCAGTTAACGGTCGCACCCTGCGTAAAGACTGAGCTATGGACACATAACAATAGCGATGATACCCATGATTTACTCACTGGTGCAGCCGAGACGGCGGTCACCCATGTGACGGCTTCCTGTGGGTTGTTTATTAGGTGACTTGACAACAACCACACAAAACGCTGCTTTGCGAGGCTGGCTCCCACGCCCTGGTGGCATCGTCGATACCCCTGGAGACCCCTCGCTCACCTTCACGGCTCTCGTGGGGGTTCCCTCGGTGGCCATTACGGCCGGAGCGGCATTATCACTGGTCTGCTGGCGTTGTCGGGTCGGCCCAGAAGCCGAGTGTCTGCCGCTGTGCATGGCAGAACGTGGGAGTCGACAGAGGGAGGAGGGCACGCGGCAGAAGCCAGCAGCGCTCTCACGATGCGATTTATCACGAACAGATGGTTAGTACTGACGTACGCAGGAATGACTTGAAAAAAAGGGGGGGGGGGGAGGCGGA
>Ga0247815_10003027_pt1 | contig 12243 bp, 10 predicted proteins | sample UWRJL194509B1_FD_181014 | JGI IMG/M metagenome (GOLD analysis project Ga0247815, IMG submission 181014) | Plant litter microbial communities from Arlington Agricultural Research Station in Wisconsin, United States - UWRJ-L194-509B-1 | ecosystem: Environmental > Terrestrial > Plant litter >... | reverse complement strand
TTAAAGCTCGGCGAGCCAGCGCTGGCGGTATTCGGCAAGACCCGCGAGCTTTAGCGGCCTGGCGCTTTTGCTGCGCGTCGCCGGCGTGCGGCCCCAGTGATGCAGCATCCAGCCGCCGCAGGTGGTGCCGCTGGCGTCATCGCTTCCGCCGATTTGCTGTCTTGGCCGCAGCGCCGCCAGCAACGGCGCGAACCATGGATTGCCGGTGAAACTGCCTTCCACCACCACGGCCGACGATACGCCCAGCGTGGTCAGGCAGTAATCGCTCATCAAGACGCAGTACAAGGTCGCCAGCGCATAGCGTTGGCGGGCGCCGTTCGGCGCAGGCCCGGTCACGACGCCCGCCCGGCCCGCGAACGGCCCGCCGACGCTGGAGAAGCAGGGCAGCGCCATCGTCTTCTGTTCGATTAGCGTCTGCAGATCTTCGACCTCGCATGCTTGCGCGTCGGGGCCGGCCAGCTCGGCGAATTCCCGTCCACCCATGAAGCGCATGCAGGCCACCGCCTGGCCCAGCGCGTTGCTGTTGGCCAGCATGTCCGCCTGTTCGCGCAAGCCGTCGAGCGGCATGCCCGGCGCGGCGGCGATCACCCAGGTCCCTGTGGACAGCACCGCAGGCGATGCGGTGGCGGCGCCACCCGCGCCCAGATGCCGCAGCAGCGACGCGTTGCTGTCGTGGATGCCGCACAGTACCCGGCAATCGTCCGGCAGCCCGGTCAACGCCGCCAGCTCCGGCTTGAGGATGTTGAGCGGCGCCCACGCCGGCCGCAGCGGCGGGAACAATCTGCTCCAGCCCATGCGCTCCACCAGCGACGAATACTGCTGGAGCGACGGCTGCCACAAATCGGTATGGCAGCCCAGCGACGTCACCTCGCTGGCGGCCATGCCGGACAAGCGCCACGCCCAATACTGCGGATACATCAGGATATGCCGCGCGCGCCGGAACTGCTTGGGAAAAGCCTGCGCCTGCCACGCCAGCTGGCGGCCCAGGTTCAAGCCCGCCGGCAGTTGCGGCGAATACGTCGCGGAATAGGGCGGCCGCTGCACCGCGTAGTGCGCCTGCTGCGACGCCGGCAGCTCATATTCATAATCGAGCACCGGCATCACCAAGCCCTCGTCGTCGACCAGCGCGGCGGTGGCCCCGTGCGTGACCGGCACGATGGCGCCAACCAGCGCCAGGCTGGAAAATTCCTTCATCGCGGCCAGCATCCAATCCCAGATCCGCTCGGTGTCATGATGCGGATATGGCCCGTCGCGCAGGATCTCGTTCGGGCTGCGCCGCTCCGCCAGCACCGCGCCGCTGGCGTCGACCAGCACCAGCTTGACGTTGGTCTTGCCGATATCGAGGACGATGGTGGCGTCCTGCGTCATTTGGAGGTCTTCCGGCCGCGCAGCAAACGAGGCAGGGCGATGGTCGCCAGCAGCAGGATGCCGACCACGATGGTCATGTAGATGCCGGGGATGTTCGCCAGCGACAGGCCGTAGGTCACGGTGCCCAGCGTCAGCACCGCCAGCATCACGCCGCCGATGGTGCCCGCGCCGCCCGCGATGCTGACGCCGCCGAGGATCACCATCGTGATCACCTCCAGCTCCCAACCCATCGCGATGTTGGGCCGCGTGCTGCCGATGCGTCCCGTCAGCAGGTAGCCGGCCAGGCCGGCCATGGCGCCGGTCAGCATGAACAGTACCATGCGATAACGCTCCACATGGATGCCGGAGAAGCGCGCCGCCACCGGGTTGTTGCCGATGGCGTAGATGCGCCGGCCGACGCGGGTCGTGTGCAGCACCACCGCGAACAGCGCGGCAAAGCCCAGCAGCACCACGAACTCGCGCGGGACGAAGCCGAAGAAGTAGCCCTGGCCCCAATCGGCCATCAACTGAGGATAGCCGGTGAAGGCCTGGTCGCCCAGCACCACGCTGGCCAAGCCGCGGAACAGCGACACGGTGCCGATGGTGACGACGATGGACGGCAGGCCGAATTGCGTCACCATGATGCCATTCAGGCAGCCGCACAGCGTGCCGGTGGCCAGCGCGATCGGCAGCAGCGTCTCCGGCGGCATGCCGTTGGCGTTGGCCAGGCCGACCGCCACCGACGACAGGGCCAGGATGCCGGATACCGAAATGTCAATCTCGCGGCAGATGATCAACAGCGCCATCGGCAGCGCGATCAGCGCCTTCTCGCTGAAATTGAAGGTGCCGTCGGCCAGGTTGTCGAGGTCGAGGAAGTTCGGCAGCAGGATGCTGTTGGCGACGAACGCCGCCAGCAGCAGCAAGGCAAGCAGGCTTTCCCAGCGGCCCAGCGCCGCGACGGCGCGGAAACCCGGCTTGTCGGCGATGACGTAGCGGGAAGAAGTGATGGTATTCATATTCAAACAGCCCCGGATGATTTGTTCAGGTGCAGCGGCAGGATCTGCCGGCCGCTTTGCTTGCCGCTGCGGGCGTTGATCATGACCGCCGTCAGGATCACGATCCCGGTCAGCGCGCTTTGCCAGAACGGCGACACCTTCACCACCGGCAGTGCATTGCCGATCACGGCGAGGAACAAGCCGCCCAGCACCGCGCCGGCCACGCTGCCGCTACCGCCGGCGATGCTGATGCCGCCGATGACGCAAGCCGCGATCACGGTGAACTCGAAGCCGTAGGCGATTTCGGTATAGGCCACCGCGTAGCGCGCCACCCACAGGTAGCCGCACAGGCCCGATACCGCGCCGGCCAGCCCGTAAGTCCACATCAGCCGCTTGGCGATGGGGATGCCGACATAGCGCGCCGACGCCGGCGCGTTGCCGATGGCGTACAGGTCGCGGCCGAAGCGCGTATGCCGCGCCAGATACCAAGCCCCCAGCACGGCCGCCGCGGCGATCCACACCAGATGCGTGACGCCGAACAGCCGCGCCAGCGGGAAGGCGATGAATTCCGGCGGCATCTGGTGCGACGACACCCAGGCGCCACCGGACAGCACGAACACCAGCCCGCGATATACGCTCATGGTGCCCAGCGTGACGACGATGGGCGGCAGTTCCAGATGGCCGATCAGATAGCCGTTGATCAATCCCAGCAACAGCCCGATGGCCAACGCCGCCAGCATCACGACGAGCAGCGGCAGGGCGGGGAAGCGCGACGCCAGCAGCGCCGACATCATGCCGGCCAGCGCCAGGGTGGACGCCATCGACAAATCCACCCCGCGCGTGACGATCACCAACATCTGCGCCAGCGCCAGCATGATCAGCAGCGTGCTGTCGGTCAGCAGGTTGGCCAGGCTGGAGCCGCTGACGAACACCGGCGCGCGCATGCCGACCAAAACGATCAGCGCGACGGTGCACAAGGCCAGCTGCGTCTCGCGCAGTTTCAACAGCGCTTTCATGCGAGCTCCTTCAAGCCCGACGCGGCGGCCACGATATTTTCCGGCGTCGCCTCGGCGCGGTCGTAGACATGCTCGATGCGGCCCTGGTGCATGACCACGATGCGGTCCGCCAGTCCCATCACCTCGGGCAGCTCGGACGACACCAGTATCACCGACAAGCCCTTGGTCACCAGCTCGCCGATGAAGCGGTGCACGGCGGCCTTGGAGCCGATGTCGATGCCCTTGGTCGGCTCGTCGAGAATAATGACTTTTGGATTCGTCGCCAGCCATTTGCCCAGCACGACCTTCTGCTGGTTGCCGCCGGAGAGTTCGGATACATGCTGCATCAGATGGGTGGCCTTCAGTTCCAGCTGTTCCGCGTAGTGCCGCGCGATCGCTTGCTCCCGCGCGCGCCGTCCGCGCAGGAAGAAGCCCACCCGCGACAATACCGGCAGCGTGATGTTATGCAGGATGGGCAGCGACAAATGCGCGCCCTGGTGCTGGCGGTCCTCCGGCACATAGGCGATGCCGTGCCTGATGGCGCCGGCGGGGGAGGAGATGATGATCTCCTTGCCGCCCAACTTGACGGTACCGTTGGCGCTGGAACTGAGGCCGAACAGCGCCTGCATCACCTCCGAACGCCCGGCGCCGACCAGCCCATAGAAGCCGAGTATCTCGCCCTGGCGCAGCGTGAAGCCGACATCGCTGAACTCCGTCGGATGGTTAAAGCCGCTGACCTCAAGCAGCACCTCGCCGGGCGTCACGTCCGCCTTCGGGTAGGCCTGCTGGATGGTGCGGCCGACCATCAGCGACACCAGCTCGGGTTCCGTGATATCGGCCAGCAGTCCCTCGGCGATGAACCGGCCGTCACGCAGCACCGTGTAGCGGTCCGCAACCGCGAAGATCTCGTCGAATTTGTGCGAGATGAAAATCACCGCCGTGCCGTCCGCGCGCAGCTGGCCGATGATGCGGTACAGCTCATGGATCTCGCGCTGCGACAGCGACGCCGTCGGCTCATCGAGAATCACCACCCGCGCATCCTGCGACAGCGCCCGCGCGATCTCGACGAAGTGGCGCTGCGCCACGCTCAAGTCCTTGACCCGCGCCCGCACCGGCAGCGTCACCTCCAGCCGCGCGAACAGTTTTTCCGCCTCCGCCTCGATGCGCGCCCAATCGATGCGCCCCGACTTGGACGGATGACGGCCGACGTAGATATTCTCCGCCACCGTCAGCTCGTCGAACATCACCGTCTCCTGGTGCACGGCGGTGATCCCGGCGCGCATCGCGTCCTGCGCGTTGGCGAAGGTGACCGGCTTGCCGGCCAATTCGATGGAGCCCTGGTCCGGCTGGTAAATCCCGGTCAGCGTCTTGACCAGCGTCGATTTGCCGGCGCCGTTCTCGCCGATCAGCGCCATCACTTCACCCGCGCGCACCGACAGCGCCACGTTGTTCAACGCGACGATGCCGGCGAAGCGCTTGCTGATCCCGGTCAGCCGCAACACCGGGTTGTTATTGTTATCCATAAGTCCCCGGCTCAGAAGATCTTGGAGAACTTGTCGACGTTCCCTTTATCGTAGGTGAACGGCGGCGCCATCGCGCCTTCGCCGTTGGCGTCGAGCGCGATGCTGCCCATGCGGCCGGCGGCGACGCTCCCGCCCGGCTTGGCGGTCGGCTGTGCCTTGATGAAGTCATACGCCGCGTAGGTCGCCGCGTAACCGAGGTCGATCGGGTTCCAGATCGCGAACTCGCGCACCGCGCCGCTCTTGACGTGGCCGGCCATCTCGGACGGCAGCCCCAGGCCGGTGACGAACACCTTGCCCACCAGATGCTCGTCCACCACGGCCTTGCTGGCGGCGTTGATGCCGACGGTGGTCGGAGCGATGATCGCCTTCAGGTTCGGATTGCTGCGCAACAGGCCGATGGCCTCGCGATAGCTCTTGTCCGACTGGTCGTCGCCGTAGACGGTGGCCACCAGTTTCATGTCGCTGAACTCCGGCTTGGTCAGCACGGTCTTCATCACGCCGATCCAGATATTCTGATTGGTCGCCTGCGCCGACGCCGAAAGGATCGCGATCTCGCCCTTGCCGCCGATGGCGTCGGACGCCATCTGGATCTGCTTCAAGCCGATCAAGTCGGCGTTGGAGGGATTCAGCTGCATCAAGCGGCCGTCCTTGGCCAGGCCGCTGTCGAAGGAGATCACCTTGATCCCGCGCGACATCGCTTTCTTCGCGATCGGCACCAGCGCGTTCGGATCATTGGCCGAGATGACGATGGCGTCGACCTTCTGGCTGATCAGCGAGTTGATGATCTCGATCTGGCCTTCGGCGCTGGGCGTGGTCGGGCCGGTGTAGATGATCTCGACGTTCTTCAATTCCTTGGCCGCGTCCAGCGCACCGGTGTGCGCGGCGTCGAAGAAGCCGTTGCCGAGGTTTTTCACCACCATCGCGATGCGGATTTTATCGGGATCCTTTTCCTTGCAGCCGACGACGGTCGCGAGCAGGCCGGCGGCAACGGCCGCCAATACGATCTTGGAGAGCTTCAATGGGCCGCCTCCGACTGGTACATCGCGGCCGACTGGTAGTCGAATGGGCTAGGGTAGGCCGACGGCGCGAGCTGCGGCGGCAGCGCCTCCGGCTCCACCGTCACCACGCGCACGCCGGATTGCTCCAGCAGCTGCACCGCCGCGTCCGAGGCGTAGGTATCGGTGATCACCGTCGCCACGCGGTTCAAGCCGCACAGGATCAGGCCCGCCTTCTTGGCGAACTTGGAGCTGTCGGCCAGCACGATCAATTCCTCGGCCTGCGAGATCAGGCGCTTCTCGGCCTGGATCAGCAGCGGGTCCGCCTCCATCAGGCCAAGCAGCGACAGGCCGTAGACGCTCATGAACATCTTGGCCGCGTAGTGGTGCTGGGTGATGTCGTTGTCGAAGGGGCTGAGAATCACGTTCTGTTCGCGATAGACTTTGCCGCCCGGGACGATGATCTCGTTTTCGCTCGACACCAGCAGGCGTTCGGCCATCAGGAAGGAGTTGGTCAGGATCTTGAGATGCTGGTCGACCAGGAATTCGGCCATCATGAAGGTGGTGGTGCCGCCGTTGATGATGATCGTTTCACCTTCGGTGCACATGCCGGCCGCGTAACGGGCGATCGCGCGTTTGCGCTCGGCGTAGCACTGGATGTTGTGCTGGAAGGTCTCGCTGGTGAGCGTGAAGCCGCGCTTTTTCTGTTCCAGGTTGGCGGCCCCGCCACGGGTGCGGGTTAGCAGGCTGCGTGCGGCGAGCCAGCTGATGTCCCGCCGCACGGTGGCCGGCGAGGCGCTGAGCCAGTCGACCAACTGCGGCACGCTGGCCGTATTATGCTCGGCGAGCAGCTTCAGCAAACGTTTACGGCGCTTGTGATTTACCATTTTGTCTCCTTTATTTCGGTCTACTACCGTCGCTGCCTTGGTTCGCCTTGCTTTAGCCTTGGGACCGATCCGGTGTGACACTTTATTAACGCTAAAGACTAAACACTTCAAAATCGCCAGTCAATCATTGTGTAATCAATTATTTGATTGTTTGCATGTGCGTTCGGCGTTTGGCGCGTCTTTTAATCACCTGGATGATTATTTGACTTCTTGGTCATCATGTTGATTGCTTCCGCATTGACACCCATCGTCGCCTGATTTCTACTGATCGCAGTTGCCACACATGGCAAAAAGAACATCTAACAACGGAGATCAGCAATGAAAGTACCCCAGCAGCCAGCAGCTATCAGTTCTTTGTGGGACGACGGCGCCGCGGCGGCCATGAGTGAGCCCGAGCTGCTCCTGTATCGTTCGAACCTGCTTGGCTCGGACCTGCGCATCACCAATTTCGGCGGCGGCAACACCTCGGCCAAGGTCATGATGGCCGATCCGCTCAGCGGCGAGCAGGTCGAGGTGCTGTGGGTGAAGGGCTCCGGCGGCGACCTTGGCAGCATCAAGATCGACGGCTTTTCGACGCTGTACATGGACAAGCTCAATGCGCTCAAGGCGCGCTATCGCGGCCTGGCGCTGGAGGATGAAATGGTGGCGTACCTGCCGCATTGCACCTTCAACCTGAATCCGCGCGCGGCCAGCATCGACACGCCGCTGCACGCCTACATAGCCCGCAAGCACGTCGACCATATGCACCCGGACGCGGTGATCGCGATCGCCGCCTGCGCCGGCAGCCAGGCGCTGACGCAAAAAATCTTCGAGGGCGAGTTGGGATGGCTGCCGTGGCAGCGTCCCGGCTATGACCTGGGCCTGAAACTGGAGGAGGTGTCGAAAGCGCAGCCGGAGCTGAAGGGCATCATCCTCGAAGGCCATGGCCTGTTCACCTGGGGCGACACCGCCAAGTCCTGCTACGAAACCACGCTGGCGATCATCAAGCGCGCCGAGGAATGGCTGGCCGCGAATTCTAAGCAACCGGCGTTTGGCGGCCAGGCGCTGTCGCCGCTGCCGGCTGAGGAGCGCGGCGCGCTGGCCGCGAAGCTGATGCCTCTGCTGCGCGGCAAGATCAGCCGCGATGAATACAAGCTCGGTCACTTCGACGACAGCGACGCGGTGCTGGAATTTGTCTGCAGCCGCGACCTGCAGCCGCTGGCCGCCCTGGGCACCTCCTGCCCGGACCACTTCCTGCGCACCAAAATCCGCCCGTTCGTGATCGACTTCGATCCGCTGAATCCGGACTTCGATAAGCTGGTCGCCGGCCTCGATCAGGCGCTGGAGGACTACCGTGCCGGCTACGTCGCCTACTATGAGCGCTGCAAGCGCGCCAACAGCCCGGCGGTGCGCGACGCCAATCCAATCATCTACCTGATTCCCGGCGTGGGCATGCTGTCCTTCGCCAAGGACAAGGCGACGGCGCGCATCGCCGGCGAATTCTATGTCAACGCCATCAACGTGATGCGCGGCGCGAACGGCGTCGACGTCTACGTCGGCCTGCCGGAGCAGGAAGCCTTCGACATCGAATACTGGCTGCTGGAAGAGGCCAAGCTGCAGCGCATGCCCAAGCCGAAAAGCCTGGCCGGCCGCATAGCGCTGGTGACCGGCGGCGCCGGCGGCATCGGCCAAGCGGTGGCGAAACAGCTGCTGCAGGAGGGCGCTTGCGTGATGCTGACCGATATCGATCCGGAAGCGCTGGAGCAGGCGCACCAGGATCTGGTCAAGGGCGCGGGCAAGGACAGTGTCGGCAGCGTGGTCGCCGATATCACCAGCGAGGCGGCGGTGGAGGCGGTACTGGCCGCCGCGTCGCTGCGTTTCGGCGGCGTCGATCTGCTGGTGTCGAACGCCGGCATCGCCTCGTCGGCTCCGCTGGAGGACACCACGCTGGAAATCTGGGAGCGCAACCAGGCCATCCTGGTGACCGGCTACTTCCTCGCCAGCCGCGCCGCCTTCCGCATCATGAAGCAGCAGAAGCTGGGCGGCAGCATGGTCTTCGTCGCCAGCAAAAACGGCCTGGTGGCGTCGGCCGGCGCCTCGGCCTACTGCACCGCCAAGGCGGCCGAGATCCACCTGGCGCGCTGCGTCGCTCTGGAGGGCGCGCCGCACGGCATCCGCGTCAACGTCGTCAATCCGGACGCGGTCATTCGCGGCTCGCGCATCTGGGACGGCAAGTGGAAGCAAGAGCGCGCGCAATCGAATAAAATCGAAGCGGACGACGTCGAAGCGTTCTACCGCGAGCGCAGCATGCTGAAGCTGAGCGTCCTGCCGGAGGATATCGCCGAAGCGGTGTACTTCCTCGCCAGCGACAAATCGGCCAAGAGCACTGGTAATATCCTCAACGTCGATGCGGGCAACGCCGGCGCGTTCACTCGTTGAGCGACAGATAAAAATAAGGACGGAGACATTTCATGAGCACCATTATCGACAGCGGCCGCGTGGCCGAGCACAACGCCAAGCTGCAGGCGAATCTTGAAGCCGACTACGCGGCGCTGGGCGGCATGCTGCAGCGGCGCGGCGTCGACATCGAAACATTGACCGCGCAGGCGCAGACCTTCGCGGTGGCCTTGCCCAGCTGGGGCGTGGGCACCGGCGGCACGCGCTTCGCTCGCTTCCCTGGCCGTGGCGAGCCGCGCAACGTGTTTGAAAAACTGGACGATTGCGCGGTCATCCATCAACTGACCAGCGTCACGCCCGGCGTATCGCTGCACTTCCCGTGGGATAAGACCAGCGATCCCGTCGCGCTGCGCCAGCAGGCCGAGAGCCACGGCCTGTACTTCGACGCGGTCAATTCCAACACCTTCCAGGACCAGCAGGACCAGGCGCACAGCTACAAGTACGGCAGCCTGACGTCGCAGAACGCGGCGACGCGCGCGCAGGCGGTGGCGCACAATATCGAATGCATCGAGTTGGGCAGGGCGCTGGGATCGAAGGCGCTGACGGTGTGGGTCGGCGACGGCGCCAACTTCCCGGGCCAGCACAACCTGCGCGGCGCGCTGGAGCGCTACCTCGACAGCGCGCGCGGCATCTACGCCGCGCTGCCGCCGGACTGGCTGATGTTCATCGAGCATAAGCTGTTCGAGCCGGCGTTCTACGCCACCACCATCGCCGACTGGGGCACCAGCTTCGCCTGCGCGCAGAACCTGGGCGACAAGGCCAAATGCCTGGTCGACCTGGGCCACCACGCGCCGAACACCAATATCGAGATGATCGTCGCGCGGCTGGCGCAGTTCGGCAAGCTGGGGGGCTTCCACTTCAACGACAGCAAGTACGGCGACGACGACCTGGACTCGGGCAGCATCAATCCCTTCCAGCTGTTCCTGGTGTTTAACGAGTTGGCCGACGCGGCGGCGCGCGAAGGCGCGGCCTTCAAGCCGGCCTATATGCTGGATCAGTCGCACAACGTCACCGATCCGATCGAGAGCCTGATGAATAGCGCGGTGGAGGTGCAGCGCGCCTTCGTGCAGGCCAACCTGGTGGACCGTTCGGCCTTGCGCCAGCATCAGGAAGCCAACGACGCGCTGGAATCGGCACAGGCGCTCAAGCACGCCTACCGCACCGATGTCGGCGCGATCCTGGCGATGGCGCGCTTCCGTTCCGGCGGCGCCATCGATCCGGTGGCGTGCTATCGCGCCATCGGTTATCGGGCGCAGACGGCGGAAGCGCGTCCGGCCAAGGCGGGCGCCAGCGGCAGCGGCATCGTCTGAGGTGAGCGGCAAGTCATGACAACCCGCGCATTCCGCATGAAGCTCAAGCCGGGCGCGGTGGCCGAATACAAGCGCCGTCACGACAAGCTGTGGCCGGACCTGGGCCGCGCGCTCAGGGACGCAGGCATCTACGACTACTCGATCTTCCTCGACGAGGAGACGCTGCACCTGTTCGCGGTGCTCAAGCTGTGGCCCGACCACAAGATCGAAGACCTGCCGGTCAAGCCGGTCATGCAGCGCTGGTGGGACCACATGGCGGACCTGATGGAAGTGGAGCCGGGTAACCGGCCCCGCGAATGGCCGCTGGAGAAGATGTTCTACTTCGCCTGAGCCGGCGCCAGCAAACCGCGATCGCGCAGCCATTCCTCGGCGCGTCGCGGCCAGTTGGACGAGGTACCCAGGCCATCGCGCATGCCCATGCCGTGGGCGCCGTGCTCAAACAAATACATCTCCGCCGGCACGTTCGCGCGGGTTAGGGCTTGATAGAACAGGATGCTGTTCTCCACCGGGACCGACTTGTCCTCCTGCGTGTGGATCAGCAGGGTCGGCGGCGTGGCCGGCGTGACCTGCTTCTCCAGCGACATCAGTTGCAGCGCGTCGGCCGATGGCGTCGCCCCCAGCAGCGCCTTGCGCGAACCCGCATGCGCCACTGGATCCTGCATCGTGATCACCGGGTACATCAGCATCAGGAAGTCCGGCCGCGCGCTGGTCGCATCGAGCTTGGCGCCGGTGCGGCCCAGCGGATGGTCGAACAGCGTGCCGGCGCTGGCCGCCAAGTGGCCGCCGGCCGAACTGCCCATCACGCCGATGCGGGCCGGGTTGATGCCGAATTCTGCCGCCCGCGAACGCAGCGTGCGCACCGCGCGCAGCACGTCTTGTAAAGGCGCTGGATGTCCGTACTCCTGCATGCGATACTTCAAGATGAAGGTGGTGACACCCAGCGTGCCGAGCCAGTTGGCGTATTGATCGCCTTCGCGCGCGGTGGCCATGCGCACGTAGCCGCCGCCGGGACAGATGATGACGGCGGTGCCGTTCGGCCGGTCGACGGCGGGGCCGATCATGGTCAGCGTCGGCTCGCTGACGTTGGAGGTATAGCCGCCGCCGACCTTCTCGGCGCCGATGTCGCGCGCGCCGGGCACGCCCTCCGGCCACAAAGGGATGACGGCGGGTGCGCTGAAGGCCAGGCCGGCGCAGGCGCCAAGGATCAGGGTAAGCAGTATTTTTTTCATGGTGGAGAGATTAGCAGATGATGAATCGGATGTGGTGTGTTGTAGCGTTGGCGTTGTCCGCCCAGACGGCGGGTGCCGTAGATTTGTTCAACGGCCGCGATTTCGCCGGCTGGGAGTTGAGGACCACGCCCGCCGCGTCGGTCGACAGCGCGTTCCGCATGCTGCCGGACGGCGTGATCGCCTCCGACGGCAAGCCGTCCGGCTTCCTGGCGACGCTGGAAAGCTACCGCGACTACCGGCTGCACGTGGAGTGGCGTTGGAGCGGCAAGCCCGGCAACGGCGGCGTGCTGCTGCATATCAGCGATGGCCCGATGGACCGCGTCTGGCCGGTGAGCCTGCAGGTGCAGACCAAGAACGGCAACGCGGGAGACCTGCTGCCGATGGCCGGCGCCAGCTTCGACGAACCGCTGACCAGCGCGGAAGGCGCGGCGACGCGCATCAAGGCGCATACAGCGGCGGACAGCGAGAAGCCGGTCGGAGAGTGGAATGTGTGCGACATCGTCAGCCGCGATGGCGCCGTCGAAGT
>Ga0247815_10003025_pt1 | contig 12246 bp, 9 predicted proteins | sample UWRJL194509B1_FD_181014 | JGI IMG/M metagenome (GOLD analysis project Ga0247815, IMG submission 181014) | Plant litter microbial communities from Arlington Agricultural Research Station in Wisconsin, United States - UWRJ-L194-509B-1 | ecosystem: Environmental > Terrestrial > Plant litter >... | reverse complement strand
CCGAGACGATGCGGCTGCCGGCGGTCGCGCAGTGCAGCGTCTTGTAGAGGCCCGGGATCTCCTTCTTGGTGTCGACCGTGAAGGGGACGGCCTTGTCCTTAGTGAAGCCCGTCGTGTCGAGTTCTTTGCCGGTCGTGCCGTTGTACGCGGTGTAGTTGACCGTGGCGATGGTGCCGTCGGATGCGACGATGCCCTTGCCGTCGGTCTCCACCGTGCGCTGGGTGCTCGTGGAGGTGAGGCCCTTGGCGAAGGTCACCTTGGGCTCCGCGCCGAACTTGCCGGTCACCTTCACCTTCTCGGAGCTCGCACCGGCTTTGGTCGGGGTGCAGCTCGCGGCCGAGTCGCTGCTCGAAGAGCTGCACGCGGCGAGGGACAGGGAGAGCGCGCCAGCGATGGCGACCACACTCAGAATTTTCGACGCGGTGAATTTCGACACAGAACTGCTTTCTGACAGTGGAGGGGTTTCGCCCAGTCTCGATGACGGACCTTTGGAGCACCTGACCGAAGTCTGAACGGGCAGTGCCGCAGCAAGCCTACGCGGCCCCACAATGGAGGATGCGCAGCACTGGACTCCTGGCCATCGCCGTGGTCGCCGTGCTCGCCGGCTGCACGACGACGCCCGCACCGACGCCCGTCCCGACCCCGGAGATCACGTTCGACATCTCCGTGTTCCAGCTCCGCTCGGACTACGCGCCGCGGCAGGCCCAGATCGAGATCCACAACCGGTCGGCCATCGATATCACGGTCACCGACGCGCGCTTCGAGTCCGCCTGGTTCGACGGCGCAGTCTCCTCGGCGAGCGCACCGGCGAGGGTCCCCGCCGGGGTGACGACCGACTTCCCGGTGCGACTCGCCCCTCCGCGCTGCACCGCCGCAGCCGCGAGCCCCGAGGTGACGGTGACGTACCGCACGAATAAGGGGAAAGAGCGCGCGGTGACGGTGACCCCGCGCGTCCCGTTCGATTCTCTGGGAATGGCGCATGCGAGCGACTGCGCGGAGCTCGCCTTCGAGTCGGTGGCGACGATCACGCCCGCGAGCGCTCTGCGCTACGTCGACGTGGGTGGCAGACCGGTCGCCCTGCTCGACCTCACCATCGCGCCGACCGGGGCCGCTGGCGCCGTGACACTGCGGAGCACGGAGGACACGACGCTGCTCGCGCAGCGCGAGGGACAGCTGCGCACGATCGACCAGACCTTTACCGCGGCGAGCGCCACGACGGTGATCACACTGTCGTACACGCCGAGCCGCTGCGAGCAGCACGTGGTGGCCGAAGACAAGGTCGGCACGCTGGTGCCGCTTCGCGTGGATGCCGGCCCGTTCAGCAACGCGCTGTTCACCGTCGCGGTATCCCCCGCCGTCAAGGCCGAGTTCTACGACTGGTTCGCGCGCTACTGCGGTTGGTGACTACTGCGGCTGGTGAGCGGCGTCGCGCACGACGATCGTCGGCTCGTGCCCGACCGGGAAGTTGACCGAGCTCGCGATGAAGCACTTCGTGCTCGCCTCGTGATGGAGCGCGAGTGCGAGCTCCGCGTCGCCGCCGGCGATGGTCACGGTCGGGCGGAGGGTGACGGAACTGAAGTGACCACCCCCGTCGGCGGTCGTCGCCAGAACGCCAGTGGCGGCATCCGTGTACCCGACGACCACGACCCCGTGACTCGCCGCAACATGGAGGTAGCTGAGCAGGTGGCACTGGCTGAGTGCGCCGATCAGCATCTCCTCCGGGTTCCAGCGATCGATGTCGCCATGGAACACCCTGTCGCTCGATCCAGAGATCTCGTGCTTGCCCTCGGCACGCAGGATGTGGTCGCGCCCGTACGCCTTGTACCCGCTGGTGCCGGTGCCGCGGTCGCCCGTCCATTCGAGCGAGACAGCGAAGTCGTGGTCGGTTTTCACGCTCTTCAGGCTACCCGCCCTCAATAGGATTGAGGCCATGGCGACCATCTCCACAACCTTCCCCGACGGCACTCTCGACGACACCCTCACCGAACGCAGAATCGTCACCGCGATCCCCGGGCCGAAATCCGAGCAGCTGGATGTCCGCCGCCGCGCGGTCGTGCCGGTCGGGGTCGCCTCGTCCCTCCCGTTCTATCTCGCCCGCGCCCACGGCGCGATCGTGGAAGACGTCGACGGCAACCGGTTCATCGACCTGGGATCGGGAATCGGCGTCACCACCATCGGACACACCGATGTCGACGTGGTCGCCGCCGCATCCGCTCAGCTGCAGGAACTGACGCACGGCATGTTCACCATCACGGGCTACGAGGGGTACGTGCGCGTGGCCGAGCTGCTCGCCGAGCACACGCCGGGCGACTTCCCCAAGAAGACGGTCCTGCTCAACTCGGGGGCAGAGGCCGTCGAGAACGCGGTCAAGATCGCGCGCAAGCACACCGGTCGCAGCGGTGTCGCAGTGCTCGAGCACGCCTATCACGGCCGCACCAACCTGACCATGGCGATGACCTTCAAGGCCATGCCGTACAAGGCCGGCTTCGGACCGTTCGCCGGCTCCATCCACCACGCGCCGGCCTCCTACCCCTTCCACGACGGTCTGAGCGGGGCGGATGCCGCGGCCCGCACCATCGCCTACCTCGAGAAGTCCGTGGGGGCGGCCGACCTCGCCTGCCTCGTCGTGGAGCCGATCCAGGGCGAGGGCGGCTTCGTGGTGCCCGCTGCCGGCTACCTGCCCGCGCTGCAGGAGTGGTGCACCGCGAATGGCATCGTCTTCATCGCGGACGAGATCCAGAGCGGCATGGCCCGCACCGGTCGCTACTTCGCCAGCGAGCACTTCGATGTGGTTCCGGATGTGGTGCTCAGCGCCAAGGGCATCGCCGGCGGCCTTCCGCTGGCAGCCGTGACCGGTCGGGCCGAGATCATGGACTCCTCGCACCCGGGCGGGCTCGGCGGGACCTTCGCCGGCAACCCGGTCGCCGCCGCAGCCGCTATCGCCGTCTTCGACGCGATCGAGTCGCGTCACCTGCTCGCCGAGGGCGACCGCATTCAGGCGGTGCTGATGCCCGCGCTGGTCGAGCTGCAGGGGCGCTACCCGATCATCGGCGACGTGCGTGGCATCGGGGCGATGCTCGCCATCGAACTGGTCGAGCCCGGCACCCTCGCTCCGCTGCCCGCCGCCGTCGCCGCCGTCACCGCGGCCGCCGCCCAGAACGGGGTGCTGCTGCTCAGCGCGGGGACGTACGGCAACGTCATCCGCTTCCTGCCGAGCCTCGCGATCACCGACGCCCAGCTTCTCGACGCCGTGTCGGTCATCGACGCTGCGCTGGCAGCCCTGTGAGCGGTGCGCTCGACGCGTCGGGCGTCGTCGAACTCGCTGTGCTCTCGCGCTCGGGCCTCGACGAATCGCGGCACCTCGGTGCGGCCGCCGTCGTCGGACCGGACGGTTCGCTGCTCACCGGCCTCGGCGACATCGATGCGCTCGTCTACGGCCGATCCTCGCTGAAGTTCTTCCAGGCCATCACGGTGCTGCGTGCGGGAGTGACCCTCGAGGGTGCTCAGCTCGTGCTCGCCAGCGCAAGCCACGCGGGCACACCGGCGCACGTCGCCGTCGTGCGCGAGGTGCTCGACCGCGCCGGGCTCACCGAAGACGACCTGCAGTGCCCCATCGACTGGCCGACCGACCGCGCCGCCCGCCGGGCCGCCACCGAGCCGTCGCGCCTGTTCATGAATTGCTCCGGCAAGCACGCCGCGTTTCTGCTGGCCTGCATCGACAACGGCTGGCCGACCGAGAACTATCTGGACCCGGCGCACCCGCTGCAGCAGCGCATCCGTGCCACCGTCGAGGAGTTCGCCGCCACCGATCCGTCGAACAGCCCTGTCCTGTCGCACAGCCCTGACCAATCGCACAGCGCCGACCAATCACACGGCGGCATCGGGCACGTCGGCGTAGACGGATGCGGGGCGCCCGTCTTCGCCGTGACCCTGCGCGGTCTCGCCACCGCCATCGGTCGCGTCTCCCGTGACTCGGACGGTGCCCGCCTCGCCGCGGCGATCCTCGCCGAACCCTGGGCGCTCGACGGAGAGGGGCGTCAGAACACCGTCGTGATCGAGCAGCTCGGACTGCTGGCGAAGGGCGGTGCCGAGGGCGTCATCGTCATGGCGACGCCGGACGGGACCGCGGTCGCGCTCAAGATGATCGACGGCAGCCCCCGCGCCACCACGCTGGTGGCGCTGCAGCTCCTCGCCTCGGTGGGGGCCGTTCCCCAGGCCGAGGCCGACCGGGTGTCGCAGCTCACCACGGAGCGGGTGCTCGGCGGCGGGGTTCCGGTCGGCGAGATCCGGGCGAGCTTCGCCCGCTGAGCTGGCGAGGCCGCGAAGGTCGAACGCCTAGCCCCCGGCGGTCTGCTTCATGAGCCGCTTTCGACGCTTCTCCCCCGCCACCTGTGTCGTGACGACGATCACGATCGCGAGGATGAACACCGCCGAGGCGATCACGTTGGCCTGCGGCGGGATGCCACGGGTTGCCGCCGTGTAGATGTAGGTGGGGAAGGTCTGCAGCGACCCCGAATTGAAGTACGTGATGATGAAGTCGTCGAAGCTGAGACTGAACGACAGCAGTGCTGCCGCGAGGATTCCCGGCAGCAATAGCGGGAAGGTGACCCGAAGGAAGACCTGGGTCGGTGAGCCGTACAGGTCGCGCCCCGCCTCCTCGAGTGATGGGTCGAGCCCCGCCACGCGCGCCTTGACGGTCACGATCACGAAGCTGAGACAGAACATGCTGTGCGCGAGGATCACCGTGCCGATTCCCTTGGGGATCCCCGCAGTGAGGAATTGCGCGGCGAGGCCCGCGCCGAGCACGACCTCGGGGGTCGCCATCGGCAGGAAGATCAGCAGGTTCGTGGCGGCACGGAATCGGAAGCGATAGCGGGCCAGCGCGATCGCGATCATCGTGCCGAGGACGGTGGCGATCACCGTGGCGGTCACACCGATCAGGATGCTGTTGCCGAAGGCCTGACACACTCCGGGCGCGTCGCACACGCGAAGCCAGTTGTTGAAGGTGAATCCGCGCCAGGAGACATTCGTCTTCACCGCGTCGTTGAACGAGAACACGATCGTGTACACGATCGGTATCAGCAGGAAGATCAGCGCGAGAGCGCTGTAGAGCGGCAACAGCACGCGACCGAGGCTGAACCGGCCCGCACGGGGACGGGGGCCGGGCACGGTGTCGACCGTGCGGGCGAGAGCGAGGGCTTCCTGTGTGCTCATACCAGGTCATCCGTTCCACTGCGCTTCACATAGACGGCGACGATCACGAGGATGATCGCCATCAGGATGATCGACAGCGCCGCCGCCGCCGGATAGTTCAGTTGCACCAGGAAGTTGCTCTGGATGACATTGCCGATCATGGTCGAACTGGATCCGCCGAGGAATTGGCTCGACGCATTCACATAGTCGCCCGCGGCCGGGATGAAGGTCAGGAGCGTGCCGGAGACGATCCCGGGCAGCGAGAGCGGCAGGGTCACCGTCCGGAAGGTGTGGAACGGGCCCGCGTACAGGTCGCTTGCCGCCTCGAGATAACGCACATCGAGGCGTTCCAACGTCGTGTAGAGCGGCAGGCACATGAACGGGATGAAGTTGTAGGTGAGTCCGAAGACCACGGCCGCCGGGGTGCCGGTGAAGTGGTCTTGGCTGCCGAGCAGCGAGAGGCCCTTGAGCGCCGAGACCACCACGCCGTCGTCGGACAGGATCGATTTCCAGGCCAGCGTGCGCAGCAGGAAGCTGATGAAGAACGGGGCGATGACCAAGACGATCATCAGCCCCTGCAGAATCGGCCACCGTCGCACCTTCACCCCGATGAAGTAGGCGAGGGGGTAGCTGAACAGCAGAGCGAAGATGGTGGCGAGGAGGGCGTAGAAGAACGAGCGGAGGATCTGGGTGCCGTACTCGGCGATGACCTCACCGTAGGTCTGGATGTTGAATGCCGTCGTGTAACGACCGAAGACGACGGGGTCTGGCACCTGCAAGGAGGTGATCACCAGGGACACCAGGGGTACGAGAAAGAACAGGGCGAGGTACAGCAGGCCGGGCAACAGCAGGAACAGGGCGACCTTGCTGCGACGCTTCGGGGCGTCCACCGCGGAACTCGCGGCGGTGAACGCGGTGATCGCCATCGGTCAGTCCTCGAGTTCGGCCGTCAGCGCGGCCCGCCGCTGGAGCGCGATCGAGACGGTGTCGGTGTCCGCGGCGAACCGAGGAGCATCGGCGGGATCATCGGCGAGCCCGAAGCCGTGGTCGACGGTCCAGCTGAGCCATACCTCCGCACCGACGTCGACCACGGGGCCGAAGACCATGTTCTGTGCGAAGACGATCACCGGTCCGAGACGCGGCACGTCGACGATGTACTGGGTGCTGACCCCGCTGAACGACACATCGATGACCCGACCGGCGCCGATCACGTTCTGCCCGGCGGCAGGAGCGGGCTGCGCGGTCTGCAGGATGACCTTCTCCGGGCGCACCCCGATCGTGACCGTTCCGCTGTGCCGGGCAGCCCGAGCCGTGGGCACCACGATGCGATTGCCTGCCACGTCGACGGCGATGGTGGTTGCCGTCGTCTCGGTCACCTCGCCGGTGAACAGGTTCGACTGGCCGAGGAAGTTCGCGACGAAGCTGGTGCGCGGCAGCTCGTAGAGCTCCTCGGGCGCGCCCATCTGCTCGATCCTGCCCTTGTTCATCACGGCGACTGTGTCGGCCATGGTCATGGCCTCCTCCTGGTCGTGCGTGACATGCACGAAGGTGAGCCCCACCTCGGTCTGGATGTTCTTGAGCTCCAGCTGCATCTGCCGCCGTAGCTTCAGGTCGAGGGCGCCGAGCGGTTCGTCGAGCAGCAGCAGCGCCGGGCGGTTGACCACAGCCCGGGCCAAGGCGACGCGCTGTTGCTGGCCGCCCGAGAGCTGGGTGGGGCGGCGGGCGGCGAGATGGTCGAGTTCGACCAGACGCAGCGCCTCGTGCGCCTTGCCGACAGGATCGGGGATGTGGCGACGACGGAGCCCGAATGCGACGTTCTCGAGCACCGACATCTGCGGGAACAGCGCATAGCTCTGGAACACCGTGTTGACGGGCCGCTGGTAGGGCTTGGTCGCGGTGACGTCCTTACCGCCGATCAGGATCTCGCCGGAGGTCGGCTCTTCCAACCCGGCGACGAGCCGCAGCGTCGTCGTCTTTCCGCAGCCGGACGGTCCGAGCAGTGCGAAGAAGGACCCGGCCGGGATGGTGAGGTCCAGATCTTCGATCGCGGTGAATCCGGGGAACCGTTTGGTGATGCCGACCAACTGGAGATCGGCTCCGGCGTCGGCGAACGACGATGCGGACACGGATCCGGCGGATGCCGAGCCGCCTGATCCCGACCCGCCTGATCCCACCCCGCCTGCGCCGGCCATCAGGCGCCGAGCCCCACGGACTCGAACTCCACCGTGTATTTGGACTGCTCTGGCGGCGTGAGCGTGCGGAAGATCTTCACCTTGTCGAGCGTCGCCTGGTCGGGGAAGATCAGCTGATTGTCGACCAGTTCGGGATCGATGTCGGCCATCGCCTCCTTCGCGCCGGAGACCGGGGTGATGTAGTTGACGTAGGCCGCGACCGCGGCAGCGACCTCCGGTTCGTAGTAGTAGTTCATGAGCTTTTCGGCATTGGCCTTGCGAGGCGAGCCGATCGGCACCACGAAGTTGTCGCTCCAGAGCGTGCCGCCGGTGTCGGGGATGGCGAACCCGAACTTGTCACCGCCGACCTCCGCGTTGATCGACGTGACGTCGCCCGACCAGACGATGGCGGCGAGCGTGTCACCGCTCTTGAGGTCGTCCGCGTAGGAGTTGCCCTTGATGTTGCGGATCTGGCCGGACTTGACCTGCTTGCGGAACTCGTTGACTGCCTTGGAGAATTCCTCGTCCCCCCAGCTCTTGCCGGCGATATCCACCCCCTGCTCCATCATGATCAGTCCGATGGTGTCGCGCATCTCCGACAGCACGCCTACCTTTCCCTTCAGCGCCGAGTCCCACAGCTCCGAGACGTTGCTGAGCCCGTTCGGCAGCTTCTCCTTGTTCCAGGCCAGCCCGGCGAAACCGCTCTGCCACGGCAGCGAGTACACCCGGCCCTTGTCGAAGTCGGGGTTCTCCAGGTTCGAGGTGAGATTCGAGATGTTGGGGATCTTGTCGTGGTCGAGCTTCTGGACGTAGCCGAGGCCGATGAGGCGGCTGACCATCCAGTCGGTGAGGCACACCGTGTCTGCACCGATGTCCTGGCCGAGGGCCAGCTGGTCTTTGACCTTGGCGTAGTAGGTGTTGTTGTCGTCGACGGCGACGTCGTACTTGACCTGGATTCCGCTCTTCTTCTCGAAGGCGATCAGCGTCGGATACTTGCCGTCGTCGTCTTCGTCGAGGTAGTAGGACCAGTTCGCCCAGGTGAGGGTCTTGTCTTTGGCGGAGACGTCGGAGGCCGCTTTCGGCGCCGAGGCACCCCCGGTGCTGCAGGCGGCAAGCGCCAGGGTCGCAGCCCCGATCCCGGCTCCGGTGAGGATGGAGCGCCGGGAGAGGTCGAGCCGCTTCGCTTGGCCGAGCAGACGCTGGAACATCGGATCTTCTGGCGTGGGTCTGGTCATAATGAGCGACTCCTTCGACGGAAATCGACGGCACGGGCACTGGTACACCGTCGTGGCTCGATACTGACACAGGGCGAGTCGCGGGGCGAGAGGGCGATGGGCAAATCGACCATTCCGAAACATAATCTTCACGAAATCAGCACATTTTCGGCCTGTGGAGCACGGAATCACTCGCGGGAGCCGGGTAACGCCACCCGCTCCATGCGGCCGTCGGGGTGCAACACCCACGCTGTCTCCCGTGAGGTGTCGAGCGGCGGAGGCAGAATCCGTTGCCCGACGATCGCCCGCAGCTCGGCAAGACTGCAGCGATCGACCAGGAGCGGCAGCGTTGTACGGAGGAGCATCAGCTGCGACCAGCGCGCCTGCCAGGTCGCGGGGTCGCCGATCCAGGTCCGCCGTTCGATCGGGTCGATCTGCAGCGCTCCGTTCGTCGGTGTGGTCAGGTCGATCGCGTCGGCGAAGCGACGAGTCAGCTCGCCGGGGCGACCGGTCACGACGATCAGGCCTGCGGCATCCGTTTCCAGCGGCCGTGCTGTCGACGGCGGCGCTGTCGACGGCCGTGCTGTCGACGGTGGCGCTGTCGACGGGAGCGTGGCCGCGTGCTCGCCGCGGGGATGCAGCGCCACCTGCAGCTCTGCACCCCGCCATTCGCCCCGCCCCGCGGGTGCATCGGACCGGTACAGCTCGGCCGACCCGCCGGCGAGAAGATGCTCCTGCCGGTCGGGCTGTCGCAGGATGATTCTGCTCTCGCAGCCCGCCACCACCGACTGCAACCCTCCCGACAGCCGTCGCGCGGCGAGCACCAGAGCGACCCCCGCCGCGCCACCGGTGCGCAGGATCTCCTGCAGCATCTCGCCGAAGACGTCGCGGTGCTCGTCTCCGAAACGCGTGACAAGAACGTCCAGGTCGTCGATCAGCAGAACGCCCGGAGCCGCCCGGCCTCGACGCAGGTCGTCCACGATCGCGGCCACGGCATCCCACGCCTCCTCTGGCAGTGGCGGCACGACTCTCCCCGAAACGACAGAGGCGAGCGAACTCAGAAGCTCGGACTTGCCCGACCCGCCGCCGCCCAGCACGAGAAGCGATCCATCCGCGGCAGGATCCCAACGCGCCGGGACCTGCTCCTGACGGTCGGGAACATCGACAAGTCCGAAGACGTGACCGCCGTTCGGCGTCGACTCGGCCGGCACCTCGTGCAGGTGGAGCAGCGCGGGTAGCTCCGGGCACCACGGTCGCCGCGCGGGATGAGCTTGAGCCCAGCGCTCCGCCACGGCGCGGATGTCATCGGAGTCGACGATCGCGACCTGCGCGGTCACCGGATCATCGCCGGCGATCGCCAGCACGACCCGCCCGGCAGGCTTCGCGGGAAGGTCGGCCGCGGCATCCGTTCCAACCACCGCAGCACTGTCGGCTCTATTGTTCACGCGCAACGACAGCCGCAGGGGGACGTTCGCCAACACCGAGTCGCGCACCACTCCGGCCGGACGCTGCGTGCAGAGCACGAGGTGGATGCCGAGGGAACGACCGCGCGCCGCGAGGTCCGCGAAGAGCTCGTGCAGCTCGACGAAATCGCCGACCAGCGCTGCGAACTCGTCGACGACGATCACGAGCCGGGCCAGTTCGACCTGCGGAGCCAACGCGTCGATCGACCGCGCACCCGCCTCGGCGAGCACGCGCTCTCGATGGCGCACCTCCGCGCGCAGGCTGTGCAAGGTGCGCCGTGCTGTCCGCTCGTCGAGGTCGGTGACCAGACCGACCACGTGGGGCAGCTGCATGATGGGCGAGAAGGCGGAACCTCCTTTGAAATCGACCAGCAGGAAACTCACCGCACGGGGAGAGTGTGTCGCCGCCAGAGCCAGTAGCCAGCTGAGCAGGAGCTCGCTCTTGCCACTGCCGGTCATCCCGCCGATCACGGCGTGCGGGCCGTCCCGCACGAGGTCGACGAGCATGGGCCCGCTCTCTCCTGCGAGGAAGGCGGCGGCCAGAGTGCGCCGGTCGCCGTCACGCTCCGCGTCCACCGAACCACTCTCCCCGGGCGAGCTATCGTGCAGCGCGCCGAAGGCGAGTCGCTCCGGGAGCTCGCCGACCGCCCCGCGACGGGCGAGTGCAGCGCGTGAGAGCACGTCAGCCGTGTCGGCCGCCTGCTCTGCAGAGAGGTAGACCACCGTGATGGCACCCAGCATGGCGGGGTCCGGATGAGCGATGACCTCTGCCCGCTCCGCGCCACCGACGCGCACCACTACGCGGCAGCGATGGGGCAACTCGCGAGGCGTGCGAGCCACCGCGACGACGACCTCGAAGGCCGCCGAACGCCAGGAGTCGACCGCAGATCGGCCGTCCCCCGAGAACAGCACCGTGCCTGCCCTGCCAGTCCTGTCTCGGGTAGCGGGATCCACGCCGGAACGGTGCGGTAGCGCCGCCGCCCAGAGCGGGCCCTCCGATGTGGAGACTCGCGTGGTCTCTGGGGGTAGCGCGTTGGCGAGCTGCAGGATCAGACCGCGCGCCGCCGCCGACGCCAGCTCCGGTGCACCGCAGACCCCGATGCCGAGGCGTGCATCGACCACCACCGGAGCACCATCGAGGGAGGCCGCCTGCTCTCGGAGGGCGACCACTTCGTCGTGGTCGGAGAGCGTTTCGCCCTCGAGCACGAGCGCGGAGACGATCTCGCCATAACCGAGCACGACGGGCACCTCCCGGTAGAGGGCACCGTGCCATCGCTCCGGGTCACGCTCCGACGCGCTCAGCAGAGCGACAGAGCCGGGCGACTGACGACGCAGCAGCTCCCGCTCACGATCGTGCTCACGACGCACCGCGTTACGAAGATCGTCGAGCTCGGCGGCGAACCGCTCGCGCTCGCGCCGGGCGGTGCGTCGACTCTGCACGCGGCCATCCGCAAAGCTGGCCACCGCGATCACCGGGCCGAGCATGGCGAAGACCAGCGCGAACGGCGACGACGTGATCGCCCAGATCACCACCGAGCCGACCACGGGGGCGAGGCTCGCGAGCAGGGGAAACGGATGCCGCGGCGGCGGCTCCGGCAGACGTGGCAGCCGGAGCCGCACCGTCGCACCAGCGCGAGTATCGGCGCGAGCATCGACAGTGGAAGACATGCGACAAGCTGACCAGTCGCGCGTGCGGCTCGCCGCTCGTAGATCAGAACCGTGGAGAGCAGATCAGCGGGCGAGATCGTGGAGGACTGGAGAGTGAGCCAGCACAACCGGAGAACGCAGAGAGACCGCGATCAGCTCACGATGAAGAACTGCTCGCCGATCTCCACCCGGGTTCCCCGCACGATGCGATAGCGCTTGTCGGGCTGGCACCGCACCGGGGCAGCATCGGGCTCGCGCACGATGGTGCCGTTGCCGGAGAACCGATCGAGGATCCAGAAACTCCCGGCGTCCTGACCGAACTCGAGATGGGTCTTCGAGACGGACCGACTCGGGTCGATCACCCGCACCAGCTGGTCGAAGTACTCGCCCGGTTCGGGAATCGGGTTACGTCCGATGAGGCCGGAGCCCTGCACGGTCGAACTCTCCCCCGTACTGAACTGCAGGATGAAACGCTCGCCCCCCGCGCGCTTCGGCCGCACGATGCGGGTGGCCTCGAGGTCGGCGATGTCGTCATCGGCTACCGGGCTCGCTGCGGAG
>Ga0247815_10003023_pt1 | contig 12250 bp, 11 predicted proteins | sample UWRJL194509B1_FD_181014 | JGI IMG/M metagenome (GOLD analysis project Ga0247815, IMG submission 181014) | Plant litter microbial communities from Arlington Agricultural Research Station in Wisconsin, United States - UWRJ-L194-509B-1 | ecosystem: Environmental > Terrestrial > Plant litter >... | reverse complement strand
TGGCGGCGCAGACCTGCGTCAAGCGCGGCGAACACCAGTTGGAAATCGTGCTGGAGCAGGGCAAATACCACCAGGTCAAGCGCATGCTGGCCGCCGCCGACAACCATTGCAGCGCGCTGCACCGGTCCGCCATCGGCACGCTGACCTTGGAATCGCTGGGCATCGCCGAGGGCGAGTGGTGCTATCTGACGCCGGAACAAATGGCGATGTTGGCGCCGGCGGTGACGTCCGATTTATCAGGGACGTAGCTTGCGCCTTTCTTTGATCCCGTGCAGGCGATAGTGTTCCAATGGATCACTGCCGTCGGCCGCCACATCCGGATTGGCTGCTAAATACAAGTCGGGGTCGAAAGTTTCGCGCCAGTGCAGGTTTTCTGGATCGGACGCATCAATGAACGCGTCTGGAATGTCATGGCCGGCGTAGCGGTTAGGCATTTCCTGTTCGGTCAGGATATTGGTTAGCTTGCGGAAGGCGATGCTGCCGTAAAACGGGTCGGACATCATCGGCGTGAAATACGCGCAATCATCAAAGAAGTAATGCGTCACCTGCGACCAGCGGGTGCGTTGCGGATCGAGTTGCCGCGTGCCGCCATGCATCAGATTGGCGGCCCAGATCAGCGCCTGTCCCTTACGGGCAAGGAAGCGTTGTGGCTGCACCTTGCGCGCCTCCACCAGATCTCGCCACATCGCCTCGTACAGCCCTTGGCTGGCAGAGTCCTGCATCTCCGCCACGCAGCGGCCGATATGTTCGTTGGTGTAAATCGGCCACTGGTGGCTACCGGGGAAATACATCAGCGGACCGTTGGTTTCATCAATGTCCTCCATCGCCACCCATACACCACACATGAAGCGCTCCGGCGCGGAACTGAAGTGCACTGAATCGGTATGGAAATGCTGCTGTGTGCCAACCGGGAAGTTCAGTGTCTGGAACGGCCAAGCCGCGCGGCCGTACAGCTTGCCCAGCAAGGCCAATATGTGCGGGTTGCAGGCGATGTCGCGCACGTCGGTATGGTCTTGCCACGCGTCCTGCACGCGCAGGCTGATGCCTTGCTTGTGCCCCTCGGCCTGCCACTGGGCGAACTCGAAATTTCCCTGCAGGTCATGCTTGATCGCTTCAGCCTTGCGTTCGAAATCCTCGTCGGGGAAATCGAAGACGGTATAGCCCTGGTGCGCCAGGTCGAAGGCCACTTTGCGGGTGGTGTCGTCGATCGCCGGATCGCTGAAAATGCGCGCAAAAAATGGCGATTCGACATGCGGCACACCGGGCAGGGTGTTGTTCCATGGGCTCATGCTGACGACTCCTGCTCTTACTCTGTTAAGGACTTGCATAATAAGCCAACAATGCCGTGCCGGCAATTTTATCAGTGGCCGCTTCCGGGTCTATTCCCTATCTGTTACAGTTTCTCCCCTGATGAATTCGGTCTGTTGAGGACCACCTCCCACACATGAAATTAGCGACACTGAAGGACGGCACCCGTGACGGCCAATTGATGGTGGTCTCGTGCGACCTCAAAACGGCGCAATTGGCCGACGGCGTTGCGCGTACCCTGCAGCGCGCGCTGGACGACTGGACATTCATAGCGCCGCAGTTGGAGCAGATTTATCTCGAGCTGAACCAGGGGCGCGGCCGCCGCAGCTTCGATTTCGAGCCGAAAAACTGCATGGCGCCGTTGCCGCGCGCCTTCCAATGGGCCGACGGCTCGGCCTACGTCAACCATGTCGAGCTGGTGCGCAAGGCGCGCGGCGCCGAGTTGCCGGAGTCGTTTTGGGAAGATCCGCTGATGTACCAGGGCGGCAGCGACGATTTCCTCGGTCCGACCGACGATATCGAACTGTTCCACGAGGAGTGGGGCATCGATTTCGAAGCGGAGGTAGCCGTCATCACCGACGACGTGGCCATGGGCGCGACGCCCGACCAGGCGCACCAACGCATCCGCCTGCTGACGCTGGTCAACGACGTCTCGCTGTGCAACCTGATACCGGACGAGCTGGCCAAGGGCTTCGGCTTCGTGCAGGCCAAGCCTGCCAGCAGTTTCTCGCCGGTGGCCGTCACGCCTGACGAACTGGGCGACGCGTGGAAGGGCGGCAAAGTGCATCTGCCGCTGCTGTCGACGTGGAACGACAAGCTGGTCGGCAAGCCGCAGGCCGGTGTCGACATGACATTCAACTTCCCGCAACTGATCGCGCACCTGGCCAAGTCGCGCAACGTGCGCGCTGGTTCGATCATCGGCTCGGGCACCGTGTCGAACAAGGACGCCAAGCGCGGCTATTCCTGCATCGCCGAGCAGCGCGCCAGGGAGATGATCGCCGGCGGCGAAGCGTTGACGCCGTTCATGGCCTTCGGCGACACCATCCGCATCGAGATGCTCAACGGCGACGGCAAGTCGGTGTTCGGCGCGATCGAGCAGACGGTTAAGCACACCGCGCTAGGAAAGCCGCGCTAGCCTTCAATGCCCCGCCGTGCCGCATCGCCGTCGTTTAGCCAGTTGAGGTAGGTTTTCACGCCTTCCTCGACGCTGGTGAATTGCTCGGTGTACCCTGCCGCGCGCAATGCCGAAATATCGGCTTCAGTGTAGTTCTGGTAGGACCCGATCAGATGTCGCGGGAAGGGAACGTACTCGATCGCACCGCTTCCATGCCAGTTCAGCACAGCCTGCGCTAAATCATTGAAGGTGCGCGAGATTCCTGTCCCAAGGTTAAAGATGCCGCTTGTCTCGGGGTGATCAAGGAACCACAGATTGACCTTAACGCAGTCAGCGACATACACGAAGTCGCGCGACTGTTCTCCGTTCGCCACACCTTCCGTACCGGAAAACAGCCGCGCCGTTCCATGTTCCAGCACTTGATTATTGAAATGCAATGGCGTGCTTGACATTGAACCCTTGTGAGGCTCACGGGGGCCGTAGACGTTGAAATAACGCAGGCCAACCACCTGATGCCGCATTTGATGCTTTACCGAACGGACATACTGATCGAACTGAAACTTCGAGAAGGCGTACATGTTGATCGGATGTTCGCACTCGCGTCGTTCCTGGAATCCATACTTGCCCATGCCGTACACCGAAGCGGACGATGCGTAAAGAAATTGTGCGCCAATCTCCTGGCACCAGTTCATCAGTGTTTTCGAATACTCGAAGTTATTGCGCATGATAAATTGACCATCCCATTCGGTGGTGGCGGAACAGGCGCCTTCATGAAACACGGCTTTTACGTCGTTGAAACGGCGGCCAGATTGAATGGCCGCTAAAAAATCGTCCCGATCCATATAATCGCTGAAGTTTAGGTCGGACAAGTTGCGCATTTTCCGGCCATTCTTTAGATGGTCGACGATCATGATGTCGGTTATGCCACGCGCGTTTAGCGCGGCAACAATATTGCTGCCGATGAGGCCCGCGCCGCCGGTAACGATGATCATGCTGATGCCTCTGTGGTCGTGCTAATAGTGCCGTTGGTCGTGCCGCTCGCGATGCAGTTCAAGGTCACGACTTCGCCTCCGGCGGCCTGAATTTTTTTCGCTTCGGCGATCTGTTCCGGGCTGGCATCGTTTCTCAGCACCAGTACATCCGGTCGGATCGCGCTTATCTGGCGTGCCGGGCTGTCGTCGCTGAAATCGACCACCCAATCAATCTCCCTTAGGCTGGACAGAATTCTCATGCGGCCCGCCAGTGGTGAAAGTGATGCGTTTTCGTTTACGGCCACTATCAGGCGGTCGCCGAGTGCGCGTGCTGACTCAAAATAGTCGATATAGCTTGCATCCAATTGTTCGAAATCGCCGTGCGTCATCACAATGCGTTCACCTCGTGCGCGCGCTAGCTCCAGCATCGGCAGCAATTCGGCTTCGCTGCAAGCACCCCAAGCGTTCTGATCTTCGCTGCCGTCATGAAGTGCACGTTGAAGTTCGACAGTGGAGACGGTTGCGGTGCCGAGTTTGGCAACCACAATTCCGGCCGCAATATTCGATAGCACTACCGCTTTCGGCAGTGATACGCCAGCCGCCAGCCCGACTGCGATGGTGGCTACTACAGTATCTCCGGCGCCAGTCACGTCAAAGACCTCACGGGCGTGCGTTGGGATGTGCATTGGCGCATGATCGCGGAGTAGCAAGGTCATGCCCTTCTCGCTGCGCGTTATAAGCAGTGCCTCCAAGTCCAGTTGCACACGTAGGGCTTCGCCGCGACTGACGACTGCTTCCTCATCCGGGCAAGGGCCAACAACCGCCTCAAACTCAGACATGTTGGGAGTGATCAGCGTGGCACCGCGATAGCGTGCGAAATCGCGGCCCTTCGGATCGACTACGATTGGTTTGCCAGCCGCTCGCGCGGCAGCGATCAATGCTGCCGGGTCGCGCAGTGAGCCTTTGGCGTAGTCAGATAGCACCACAACATCAATGTCGCGCAGTTGTTCGGTAAAGACGGCGCACAGTGCCGCTTGTTCCATTGGAAGGAAATGATCCTCGAAGTCGACGCGCAGCAACTGCTGGTGTTTTGAAACAATGCGCAGCTTTTTAATGGTGCGGCTACCCGGTACCGACATCAGTATCGGTACCACTCCCTGCCGTGTGACCATTTCAGTCAGCTGACGTGCGGCGAAATCGTCTCCGACCAGTCCAAGTAGCTTGGACTTGCCGCCGAGCGTAGCCGCGTTGATTGCCACGTTCCCTGCGCCGCCAACTCGATCTTCCTCGTCGCAAATATGGACTACCGGCACTGGCGCCTCGGGTGAAATGCGATTGGTATTGCCATGCCAGTAAGAGTCCAGCATCACATCGCCCACCACTAATACCCTGGCGCTACTGAAGTCGGGGAGGGTGGTTAAGGTGTAGGTGGTGTTGTCAAGTGTAAAGTGCATAAGTCTGCTTGTTATGTTTTCAGGTATTAAGAACGGGTGTAACCAAGACGCTGCTCAATCATACTGCAGAAGCAGTGGCCCAAAAATATGTGGGCCTCCTGAATGTTCGCCGTGATATTGGATGGAACCACGATAGCGATATCCACCAACTCCTTTAGCGCTCCCCCGTCTCTACCCAGCATGCCAATAACTTTAATGCCGCGTTTCTTTGCTTCCTGCACTGCCAGTATCACATTCGCTGAATTTCCTGAAGTTGAAATGGCTACAAGCACGTCGCCACGACGACCTATAGCAACTACCTGACGCGCGAACACATATTCGTAGCCATAATCATTCCCGATGCAGGTCAAGATGGAGGTATCCGTCGATAGGGCCAGCGCCGACAATGGCGGGCGGTCGTCGACGAAGCGACCGACGAATTCCGCAGCCAGATGCTGGCTATCAGCGGCCGAGCCGCCATTCCCGCAGAACATGATCTTGCCGTCGTTGTGCAGGCACGAAGTCATCAGGTCGCAGCTCTGCTCGACTACCGGCACAAGGCTCGGCAGAGTGGCAAAAACAGATTGGTGATTTTTTAATAAGTTTTCCAGAATCATGATATTGAGATCGGGTTTTTGGATAATATGTTTAAATGGCTTGCTTTTCGATGATTAAGTGCAGTTGCTCCATTGCATTTTTCGTAGCTTTGGATGGCGCCACTTGCTCGGCTTGCCGATAATAGCCCATGGCTGCATGCAGCTGTCTCAAAGCTTTCAGTGAGTTGGCGATACAAAAATACACTTCAGCGTACCGATCACCGCCAAGCGCCAGCGCAAACTGAAAGTTTAACAGGCTCTGCCAAAACTGCTTACGACCGTGCTGATAACGAGCCTTCCAATAGAAATACATCCAGTTGCGTGAATTCTCGGTTGGTAGGTCAGGTACTTGAAAATCTTTTTGCAGGTGCTGTTGTTCATTCAAATAGAACTGATAAACCAACATGCTGCACTCGACTTCGAAATCCGATGCCAAAAAAGGACGGATTAAATTTTCCGGGGCGGCGCCAGTTTGAAGAACAGTTGAGACATTGGCGGGCAGACTGATGTGCTTATGAATATCATGCTCACAAAGCAATACATAGATATAACGATGAAGTTTGCCTTTCAGCTGTATCGCGTCTTGGATATGGATACCGTCTTGCCTATCAATGCATGGAAAATAGATAAACATTTTTGCATCCGACTTGTCCAATAGTGGAATCAAGTTGTTGTAGGGGTGCGTCAGCAGACTGCGGTCAACATTTTGTTCGGAGAGGCTGCCAGGATGGTCAATCCTTAGGCACGGCGCATAGGCCACCACGATGGTGGTTTCCTTAAACAAAGCACCTAAAAGCAGGGCGCCATAGCCCCCCATCGACGATCCGCAAAAAATCAGGCTGCTCGCGCCGGTCTTTTGTTGGGAATCTTTTATTAACTCGCACAACTCATCCAAGCAATCGAGATAAAAATTTCGATTGGCCGGGTTAACGAGCAGGGTACTGAACTCGGCGGTGGTGGAATCGGAGAAATGTGGTAACTTATCTGCCGGCAAATCCATAGGCGAAAGAAATACGACTAACTCCTTGCTATCCCGGTTGGAGAGCTTGAACTGTAGTGTCATGCGCGACTCCTTCCTAGATGCCCGAATTGGAGCAGACGCTCGCTCACCTCGGGCGTCGGGTTGGCCATTAAATAATAGGCATCCATCGCCGCAGGTAGCTGCCCCTGATCAAACGCGATATTACCTAAGGTTTCGGGAATATTATCGGGGCAAGGCAACGGTGATTTGGCCACCGCTGCCCAGCCCCATTGAATCGCGGTTAAAGGCTGGCCCAAGCGAACCAATTGACGGCTATGCCAGTAGCAAAACTCCGCTGCAAACTCGCGTGGTAGCAATGTCGGATTCGCAAAGGGGGAAAGTACATCATCCAATTCGGCAGTACCCAATTCGGTCAACATCAGGCACTTTAGTATTTGATCTGCGGTCGCGATGAACTGAGGCGCAATGTGCATTGAGCCATCGATCATCGGTTGCAGCGATGTCGGGTAATCTCCTCGCACTACAGCGGTCGTATCATGACCACAGTTGAGGTAATGTCGCTTGACGTTAGCTCCGTCAAGCTCGAAGGAGTCACGCAGGTGCACGCCGTCTCGCATCGAATCAACGGTAAAGTACAGATGAAACTGATGCGCGGGCTTGGCTTGGTTGATCACGTCGATTAAATGGAAGGCTTGCAAGTCGCTGCGTTCTTGGAGCCGTTGCCGCGCAGTTGAATGAGGTGTTGCCAGCCTTATGTGAGGCGAAAATGAATGCACGGTAATTGTGCCTGCGAACTTCAGGTTGGGTACTGTTGCGCAAGCGATAAACGCACCGGCGGAAAAGCCTGCGATCACCAATTTCTCGTAGTTCGCCTTCTCGCATTGTTCATCAATGAGCGTCGCAACTTGGTGGTGATAATCGACATAAAAGTTATCCGACGTGTCATTAAACGCGAGCACATCCACAGTTTTCAGGTCGGTTGCCCTTTGAAATAAAAATTTGTTTTGCGCCACTGATGGCGCAAACGTAACCAGTAAGACGCGTGCCTCGGCAGTTGTGAATTGATGAGTAAGCATGTCAGTGTAATTCCAATTGAGCCGCGTAGTTACTCGCAGTGTCGATAGTAATGCGTGTCGCATCCACCCATTTCTGGATGTGAAGTTCACAGGTGAGAGATTCTACCTGTTTAAATGAGTGGACTATCTCCTGACCCATTCCGGTATGGATGGTGACGTCAAAATTGCCGGCGCCGCTCAGCGCACCCAGTGAAATTATGACCCGATTGGCTTCGTTTAATTGATGGCGTTTGATTGCAATGGTAGTTGACTTCTTGAGCCAGCGTTTGTCGTGTAGGCGCCGTCTGTCATTGGTGTGCTTATAAATTAACATTGCGCCGGAAACACAGATCCAACGGTCGAATTCCGATTTGTGGAAAAAAAGGTCCTCTGGCTGCGGCACCACTGAAGATGAGATCTGTTGCACTAGCAAGCCGGTTCTGGACAAGCTTGTCATAGTGCGAGCTTGGCTACCTACCGGCGGGAGGACCTTGCCGCGCAAGCTAGAGCGCGCCAGGGGCAATTCGTTGAATCCGTGGCTAGCTATCCAATGGTCAAGTTGTGCCCGTTCGAGCGACAGAGAGTATACGTCTGGTCGCACAATATCCAGCAGAGACAGGGATTCACCGCCCTGCCCAGCCAGCAGTACGTCGTCCCAAACGCCAGTCGGTAACGCCGCGCGGTGCATGTCCAGCAGGCACGTATGAAACAAGCCGACGTCGCTCAGGTGGTCTTCCGGCGTGCCTGTACTGCGCAGGTACATCAGGCTGTGCAATAGCAGTGGCAAGGGCTGGCCAAGCCAGTGAGGCTGGCACTGCAACTGCAGCATGAACGTCAGGAACTTCTTGTCTAAAAAAATCTGCAGACTGTGGTCCGACAGGTCACCACCCAGAACATTGGTGATCAGATTACATGCTAGAGCTGTGCTGGCGTCGCTAATGTTAGGCCGCACGACGTTGGCTCTGCCAATCACCGATGCTTTGATATCCTCCATCAAACGCTGACTATTCATGGGATATTGTCCGTAATTCCAAGATGAATTTCTCTGTTTTTGCGATTTTCTTCGGACGTTTGATTGTCAGTTTCCAATCCTTCGCCAAGAATCCAGACTCGCATTGCTTGAGCAGAGGTGCTAGTTCGATAAAAGAACTACCTGTTACCGTGCCCTCATTGATCCTCGCTACGGCGATGGAGGTTGACGCGTTCAGCAACTGTGGTGCGTTCATGAGTTTGAGCAGCAACTCCGTATCATCAGCGTTTATTAATATGCAACCTTCACCATCGAGCGTTTGAGCGATATTTGTGCGCGCCAGCACCGGGGCGCCCTCGCCTTGAGCGATGAACCGGTTGCTCAGCAGTCCAGCGAAGCCACGGGATTCATGCCATGGACTGTTTTCCTGCGCTGCGATCGAATAGCCTGCCAGGCTGACGCCGGTTTCAGGAACCGAAATTATACGCAGTTCAAAGGTGTGCTGGCGCTTTGCGCGCAGTGTGGTCACTCCCGCGATAATGCTGTCCGTCGTAATGGATGTCATGCAACCTTGCTTGCTTTGCGTCGAAATACACCGCGTCATCCATTCTCGACTGGTCCACCAACATGGTGTGCAGGTCGTGGTTTGCAGGTTGATGTTGCCAGGGTAGCCGAAGAACGCAGACGGCGTCGGTCCGAAGCAGACCACAGACGGAGTACCGACGGCGCGCGCGAGGTGGACGATACCGCCCTCGACTCCTATAAAGCAAAGTGATGCCTTTAACACGCCGGCCGACTGCCTTATGCTGAGTTGCCCGCGCAGATCCATACCGACATTGAGCAGCGCCGGTTCGTGCGCCATGCCCAGTTGCACTGTTAGGTAACCATCGGCGTTCAGCCGGTCGATCACTTCGCTGATGGTTTCGTGTGGAATTGATTTAGTCGAAAGGCCACGGGCGGTGGCCATTTTGGCATCGCTGCCTATGCCGACACAAACCATGGGCCTACCCAACGTACTCAACTGCTGCAGCTGCGCCGAATTTACCGGCTCAATGTCCAATGCAGGTATGCAATCGTCGTGGGGTAGTCCTAGCGAATGCGAGAAGATCGAATAGGCGTTTAGGCCTTGTGCAATGGCGGCGACGGCAAAACTGTGATTTAAGTGAGGCCAATCGAAAGCGTTGTAGCGATACCATGCCTCGCCTTGGCGTTGGACCAGCTGTTGAGTTTGCTGCGAAACACGCGATAACGGTGGAAAGAACGCAAGCGCTGCATATCGCACATCGATAACGATGTCGAACACGTCCAGCGAAGAGCAGATGGAAAATAGCGCGTTGCGCGACTCCGAAGTCAGGGCTAGGGTAGCGTCGGCCAAGCCCGTGCCACTGAAGATATCGTGAATCTGCTGACCCTCGAAACCGACCGCCAAGTAATCCAGCGGCAGATAGCTGCGAAGCTGCGCGGCGAAGTGGGTCAGTATCAAGCAATCGCCCATGCCTCCGCTCCCCAGCAGCAACACACGGATGCGCCGTCCCATGCCGTTATGCGGGTGCAGTACGGTCAGATGTTCGCATCCTGCCTGCTTGGAGATCAGGGTGATGAAAGTCTCACGGCGATTTTGAAGCTCGCCGATGTTGGCGGTGGCTTCCTGTTTGAACTGCAATCGATAGATCTCCGATCGATGACGCCGATAAAACGTCAAGGATTCGTCGGAAAAATACTTTTCGAATCCGGAATGATGAATGCGCAAATTGTTATTTTCCGACTCCAGTTGGCCTACCTTGGCCGCCAAGCTGGCATTTTGGGAGATCAACGTCTCGATGATGACTTTATCGTGGTTTTCCATTGCGGATGTTCTCTTAGCTACGTTGCGGGACGAGATTGTTCAGTATACGGCGGGTAGCGTCGACACAGTGAGCCTTGTCCAGTTTGGGAAGTGTTGTGGGGGAAGGCTGCCGGCGGCTAACTGCAAGGAGATCGCTGATTCGTTCGGCAAACGCTCGGTGAGCGAAAAACTTTTCGGTCCTCACGCCTAGCTGAGCGGCAAATTCGAGTACCGGCGTGGTGTCGGATGCCAGTAACGGAAGACCGTTCAACGCCGCCTCAAGGAAGGACCAGGACAGTACGAAGGGTGTAGTCCAGTACGCGTGCACGCGGCTGATGCTCAGTAGGTTTAGATAGTGTTGATAAGACACTTTGCCGAGGAAGTGCACGCGGCTCATGTCCAACTCGGCGCCCACCTCGGCCAACATATGTGCCTTCCAGCTTACTCCGCCGGGAGCCTGTTGACCATAGCTGACCTCGTCTCCGCCGACAATGATGGCGTGTGCCTTGGGGCGGCGCCTTAGCACCTCGGGCAACGCGCGCATGAACACCTGGAAGCCGCGCACCGGTTCCAAGTTGCGGGCTACATAGGTCAGCACTTCGTCTCCAGGTTGGAACTCCAGTTGTCCCTTGCCGTCGGCGCCGGCCAATGTCAGGCGCGCCTGTGGATTGAAGCGCACGCGCTCCAAGTCGATGCCGTCGTGGATCACGGTGATCTTGTCCCGCGCCCACGCCGGATAGGTGCTCTTTTGCCATTCGGTCGGCGAAATCGCCGCGTCGGCGATTTCCATGCTCAGCAAGTTGGTGACGTTCCTCATGCGCAGCCTGCAGCGGTCGGCAAACGTCAGCGCCGGCGTTTCGGGATCGAAGCCGACATCCTGGCCCTCGGCCGCGTAGTAATACTCGCAATACATGACCACTTTGGCTTGCGGGTAGACATCCTTGATGAACAGCGCCTCGCCCCATCCGGGGTGGGCGACGATGACGTCCGGCGTGAAGCCATCTTGCTTGAGCTTGAAGGCGGCGGCGGCGCACGCTTCGGCGCGCAGCACGTGGCTTTCCTGGTTTTGCAGCAAAGGGTGGGTTTCCGGCGCGGACGGACGCAGCAGGCTGTAGCGGCGCGCCTGCACGCCGGCCGGAACCGCGTGCTCGCTCATGGTCAGCGCCACCACCTGGTTGGCCGCGTCCTTGGCCAGCTCGGCAGACAGGTGCACGAACTGGCCGGGGAAGTTCTGGTGGATGAACAGCACTTTCATCGTGCGATCTCCGCCAACTCGCGGTAGACGCCCGGGTCGGTTTCCGGCATGGTGGCGATCGCCCACAGGTCCAGATGGCGGCCCTCATGCACTCGCACCTCGGTGAAGCCGGCGTCGATCAGGCACTGGCCCAGCGTGCGCGCGGTGAAGCCGGTGCGGTGCGCCATGTAGTGGTTGCCCCGCTGCAGCGCGGCCTGGTGGCCGAACAGGATGTCGAGCGCGGTGATCGGGCCGGCCTTCGATTCGTACAGCGTTTCGGTCAGGTGGTCCTGGGCGACGTGGCGCGCGACGGCGCGCAGGTCGGGCACGGTGATCAGCGCGAAGCCGGTCGGCTTGAGCACGCGGCGGAATTCGGCCAGCGCCTGCGGCACCTCATAGGAATTCAGGTGCTCCAGGTTGTGCGAAGAATACAGGCCGTCCATGCCGGCATCGGCCACGGCGGCCATGTCGGTGATGCTGCCGATGATGTCGGGTTGCACGCCCGGATCGATGTCGAGGCGGATTTCCTGCCATGCGGCGCCGCGCAGGCCGGCCGGCAGGCGCATCGGGTTGTGCACGCCGCAGCCGACGTGCAGCAGGCGGCGCGCGGCGGCGTTGAAATCGTGGGGTAGCATCATATGTTCTATTCGTCGAGTGTGCCCAGGCGCGGGGTGCGCGGGCGGGGCGGCAGCGCCAGGCCGCCGAAGGCGTGGCTGTGCGGGTCCAGGTTCAAGCTGGGGTGGTAGGCCGGGTCGCGCAGCA
>Ga0247815_10003022_pt1 | contig 12251 bp, 13 predicted proteins | sample UWRJL194509B1_FD_181014 | JGI IMG/M metagenome (GOLD analysis project Ga0247815, IMG submission 181014) | Plant litter microbial communities from Arlington Agricultural Research Station in Wisconsin, United States - UWRJ-L194-509B-1 | ecosystem: Environmental > Terrestrial > Plant litter >... | reverse complement strand
TGTAGCTTTTGACAGATGTAGCTCTGTTAATCCTCAAAGTGGTTGTGCAGTGGAGCCAGACGATAATGGAATTACTGCTACGGATCCATGTACGGAAGCAAAGTTTTTGCTTACCGATGGTACCCCGCAAAAGGCCCCGGCGGTAAGAAACTTAAAAATGTATACCACGTCCTTTCGTGGTGGACAAGTTATAAATGTCAGCAACTAATTAATGGAACCAGAAAAGATTAAAGAAAGTATTATTAGGGCTGCAAAGGACCTTTTCAGGAAGTATGGTTACCATAAGACCAGCGTAAATGAAATCGCGAAAAAAGCGCGCATTGCAAAAGCTACTATATACAAGTATTTTGAAAGCAAAGAGCAGATTCTGGATGCTATTTTAATGAATTACCTAGACCTCAATCTCCATGAGATCTTAAAAAATAAAGCACAGTTTGCAGACGAAGAAGAACACCTAAAAGCACTCGTGATGAAAACTTGCAGACTAACTTATACTGTTTGTAATGAGTTTATCGGGTGGGATTTTGTGCGGGAAAATGCGAATTCTCAAGAGTTTCTCAAACATCTGTCGGACCAGTTGGAGTCTTTGCTTCTTTCTGCTTACCTTGAACTTGACCATTTCAAAAATAATCCTTCTCGTAAAGAGGGCTTGGCATTTTTACTTAAAGCAAGTAAGAGCATTTGTTTCTCCTTTGCCTTTACTTCAGTCAGTGATTCTGACGTTCGTAAGAATTTTGTAAGCTTCCAGAAAGAACTTTTACCGTTTCTTGTTAAAGCCGCACTATAAATGTGTTAATTTCTGTATACCGTTTTGGTTTTCGGTATAAAAATGCTCATATTTGGGATATTAGGCACAATAGACTATGAGTAAAGAAACATTAGAAATTTCAGTTTCTGTACAGGAAAACTTCGATATGAGTTTTCGTCACATTGAGGATGGCCTTGACTTGTTGCTCAGCATCGTTGTTATGATGTTTATAAAGGGCGAAAAGTTCTAGAAACTGCTGAAAAAGTCCTGACTAATATAGCCGACAAAAAAAAACCTGTAAATTTGTCGGATAATGAGTAGAAATAAGAAATCCGGTACGGTCACGATTCTTCCTAATTTGAGTATTATAGATATCGCGGAAGAGGGTAAGGGCGTTGGTAAGGCTGACGAGCTTGTAGTGTTCGTAGACAAGGCAGTACCTGGCGACGTAGTTGACGTACGTCTAGTAAAGAAAAAGAAGAACTTCGCAGAGGCAGTAATTGAAGGCCTGATCACCAGATCTGAGTTAAGGACAGATCCTTTTTGTCAGCATTTTGGTGTTTGTGGGGGCTGCAAATGGCAACATATGACTTATGAAGCTCAACTCACTTTCAAAAGTAAAAATGTAGAGGCCGCTTTACAGCGACTGGGCAAGATTGATACTTCTGGAATGGAGCCTATTTTGGGTTCTGCAGAAAACAAATATTACCGAAATAAACTGGAATACACATTCTCCAATAAGCGTTGGTTAAACAAGGCAGATATGGCTGAGCGGCCGGAAGATTTGGAAGGTCCGAATGAAGAACTGGAGATGAATGCTTTAGGCTTCCATGTTCCATTAAGATTTGATAAGATTCTTGACATTCAACATTGCTATTTACAAGCTGAACCATCGAATTCCATACGAAATAGTGTTCGAACATATGCATTAAACAATGGGTTAACTTTCTATGATTTACGCAATCATGAAGGCAATTTGAGAAACCTTATTATTAGAACTTCATCTACAGGAGAGGTGATGATTGTAGTTGTATTTGCATATGCAGAGCAACAGATTATCAATGGCCTAATGGAGTTTTTGAAACTGAATTTTCCTGAAATAACCTCACTTTTATACATAGAGAATCAAAAGAAAAACGATACCATCTTTGATCAGGAGGTAATCACTTATTCTGGACGTGATCATATTTTTGAAGATATGGAAGGTTTGAAGTTCAAGATAGGCGCAAAATCCTTTTATCAGACGAACTCGGACCAAGCTTATGAATTGTATAAGATCACTAAAGAGTTTGCTGGCTTTAAAGGCGATGAATTAGTTTACGATCTATATACTGGAGCAGGTACAATTGCAAACTTTGTGGCAAGAAGTGTTAAGCAAGTGGTGGGAATTGAATATGTGCCGACTGCCATTGAGGATGCGAAGTTTAATTCTGGAATCAATAACATCCACAATACCATTTTCTATGCCGGAGATATGAAGGATATCTTAACTGCTGAGTTTATCAGTGCACATGGCAAGCCGGATGTGGTAATAACAGATCCACCAAGAGCTGGCATGCATGCTGATGTGGTCGGAAGGTTACTAGAGATGGAAGCAGAAAAAATTGTGTATGTAAGCTGCAATGCTGGAACTCAGGCACGTGATTTAGCTTTGCTAAATGAGAAGTATCAGGTAGAGCGGATCAAACCTGTTGATATGTTTCCTCATACACAACATGTAGAGAACGTAGTATTATTAAGATTAAGAAAATAATTAGAAGGAGTAGTATGGATATAGAAGAATTATTACCGCAGGAATCAGAACAAAATAAGCCAGAAGTACCTAAAAGCCCATTAATAAGTTTAGAGAAAGATCTTGAGCTATATAGGGAGTCTATTCGTGAAATCTCAATAGAGATCATGATGGAAGGATTATCTGCTAATCCGATTTTCCTAGCCCATCAGCATGTAGTGAACATAGGTGAAATGATATTGGATAGGACTGAACTGAACACCGATTGGACAATTCAGGCTAGTACTTTTGAGGAATTTGTAGAAAAAGGGATTATAACTCCTGAGAAAAAAGCCCTGTTTTTGAAGAACTACAAGAAGCCAGAAGATTACATGTGTTTATTTGTAGTCACACCTGAGGGGGCTAATTTTGTATTTTATCCATATAAAACGAAAAAATAATACAAAAAAACCTGCCGGTATCCGCCAGGCAGGTTTTTAACTACTAATTATCTAAATTTTACTTTAGCTTTTTCACATCGCCACTTTTACTTGAAGAGGTTTTGTTAACGGAAGCATTGCCCTTATAATTCACATCGCTCCCTCCACTGGCACCGGCTTCCAATCCTTTTGATACATTCACATTTGCATCCGAGCCACCGCTCGCATGAACTTTAGCATATTCAACTAACAATTCGAGAGCATTAATGTCACTGCCGCCGCTTGCAGTAGCGGTCATATTAGTTGCTGTTCCCTTTAAATCAACGTCAGAACCTCCACTTGTAGTAAGTTCAAGATTTTGAGTGACTATAGTGACTTTTACATCAGAGCCTCCAGATGCCTTAATATTGAGTGTATTTGCCTTTAAAGTATTTTGACTATAAACGTCACTACCTCCGCTAGCCGTAATTCCTGTAAGCGTTTTACAGGTGACGTATACTTTAATGCTTTGACCTTTGATAATACGGCCCCAGCTTACATTATTTTTATATCTTATAATTAATGATTTACCCGCTTTTTCAATGATTACATCATTAATTAGATCTTCATGTGCTACTACCTTAACTTGCTCAGAGTTTCCTTGGCTCAAATACAAATCTATTCCACTTGCAACTGATACCTCCTGAAAATTGCTTAGTGCCAACGTTTTAGTTTGTTGGGAATGTGCAGGTAGCACATAAAGCAAAATGAGCAATAACAGAGAAAGGGTTTTAAATCGAAATTGACTTTTCATAGCGCTCGCGTTAGTGGTTTTACAATGATTAGACGCAGGCAATGGTCAAACGTTGCACACAATGCAAAATATTTTAAAGATTAGATAAAAATATTTTTAGTTAAGTTTGATTATCAACGTTTAAATGGTTCATTTTGTAGAAAATAATAAAATATATAATGCCTGAATCTCAATTACTGATACTTAACAAGCAACAAATTCAACAAAAGATCAATAGAATAGCCTATCAAATTCTGGAAGATAATTTAGGAGAGAAGGAGATTGTATTGGCCGGTATTTGGGATCGGGGGTACAAACTGGCGATGCGTCTTAAAGAAGTGCTGTCTGGAATTTGCGCTATAAAGATCACCATGCTTAAGATTGAGTTGGATAGGAAGAATACAAAGCTTGTAGCGCAGACGGACCTTGATGAATCGCAATGGAAGAATAAAGTAATTATTTTAGTTGACGACGTATTGAACAGTGGCAAAACACTTGCTTATGGATTGGGCGTATTTATTAACACGCCTCATAAGAAAATTCGTACTGTAGTTCTGGTAGACAGAAGCCATAAGATCTTTCCTATAGCTACAGATTTCGTAGGCTTGCAACTTGCAACAGTTTTGAAAGAACATGTTGATGTAGTTATGGATGTCGAAGGTGAAGAAGACAAAGTTTATCTAAGCTGATATATTGTATTTGAGGCTAATTATTCTCATTTTAGGAGAATGCTCAGGTCCCGAAAAAGCACTTTTATTTTCAAATTGTATTCTTGGTATTTAAGTAATATCATTAATAAGGATTTTGCAAGCTATACTTTTAACGTTCCTGAGGTAAAAAACGACGAAGCAATACTGCTCTTTGCAAATCATTTTAGTTGGTGGGATGGATTACTCATGTTCCATATTAATAAAAGAATCTTTAAAAGACAGTTCCATGTCCTCATATCTGAGGAAGATTATAACAGGCACTCATTTTTGAAATATATGGGTGCTTTCGCTCCGGAAAAAAAAGGTAAAAGCACTTTGGAAACACTCTTTTATGCGGGACAACTGTTAGATGATCCTACAAATCTTGTTTTGATCTTTCCTCAGGGAAAAATATACTCAAGCCATGTTTCCAGCGTTAGCTTTGAAAAAGGAATAATGCAGGTGTTTAATGCTTCGAAAAAGAAATTTCAGGTGGTGTTCTCAGCAACAATAATGGACCATTCCAAAAGAAAACCAGTTTTAAGAACTGAACTACTTAAATGGGAAGCTGAAGAATACATCAGTCTGCAGCTTCTGAAAAGTGAATATAATAAGCACTATCAGCAAACATTGCGTAATCAAAATTCTACTACATGATTGTGTTTACTTATGTTGTGCTTGTCTTTCTCATTCTACGATTTACTGTTACATTATTTAACTTCCTTTCTAACCCTAAACTTGGCCATTATGGGAAGAAGTTTAATGATAAAATATCCATTCTTATATATCCTTCTTCCAATGACTTTGCGAAGTTGCAAAAATCCATATTAGCCCAGGATTATAAAAACGTTGAGCTATTGGTGGCAGATTCTCAGGAAAACTTAATAGCTACAGCTTTGAATGCACGGGGCAGATATTTGTTGTTTGTAGACGCTAATTCAGTTATTAAAAACGGATTATTAAATAGTCTGGTTTATAGGACCAAGGTGTTTGATTTAAAATCTATAGTGTTGATACCGAATAGAACCTTTAGAAATACCCGGGACTATTTACTATTACCTATTGCAGACTTTGTTGTACTTAACATATTGCCATTTCGTTTGGTAAGAATGCTAAATCTACCATCTTTAGCAGCGGCCAGTGAACGCTATTCGTTTTACGATGCCGAAAGTTATAGACACAAGGAATTGACCAACGAAGCGGACGATAAAAAGGTGGAAACTTTACTTGCAAATGGAATGATTGTAAGTACTAGAAAATCCTCGGTCAAAGAAGCTTCCAATGAGCTGTTAAAAATCTTTGATGGTAATCCCCTTATTGTTGGCGTTTACCTTGTGCTATTAATAGCAGGGCCAATGGTATTGATTCTCAACTTTGAATTGGCATTTATTTCTCTACCTATAGGCCTCATCTTTTTGACGAGAGTTATGATCTCCTTTTTGACTAAACAAAACCCTGTTGTTAATGTGATTCTCCATCCTTTACAAATGCTTGCATTAACTGGCCTGTTAGTTGCAGGTACTTTCAAAAAATTGTTTACCTCTGGAATACATTCAGAAAGTTAATATCACTGTCTTTTTACCTATTTTTGTATTGTAAACGTTTCTAACCTATAATGAATTACAATTTAAGCGTTACCATAGATAAAGCATCAGGATTTTGTTTCGGGGTAGTTTATGCTATTGATATGGCAGAAGACATCCTTGATAACGAAGAGTATCTATATTGCCTTGGTGATATTGTTCATAATGATGAGGAAGTCAAGCGACTCACCGATAAAGGTCTCCGAATAATTGACCACGAACAATTACAGCATTTGCATGGCGAAAAGGTATTGATCAGGGCACATGGAGAAGCGCCTTCTACCTATGAACTTGCTTTAAATAATGACCTTATCTTAATCGATGCTTCTTGCCCCGTAGTTCTAAAGTTGCAAAATAGAATAAAAACCTCTTTTGATGAGGACGAACAAATTCTAATTTTTGGAAAACATGGACATGCTGAAGTCATAGGCTTGCAGGGACAAACTGACGGTAAAGCCATTGTTTTTCAGGATTTGGCGGAACTTGATAATGTTTCATTACCTTCAAAGTTTACACTATACAGCCAGACTACTAAAAGCACAGATAAATTTTACAACATCAAAGACCAACTATTAAGTAGGGGATATGAGGTTAAAGCAAATGACACTATTTGCCGGCAAGTGTCTAATCGATATTCAGATCTTGAGGAATTTGTAGTCAACTATGACGTTATTCTATTTGTATCTGGCAAAAAATCTTCCAATGGCAAGGTGTTATATGATGTTTGTAAAAAGTTCAATCCTAATTCCTATTTCATATCAAACATTGAAGAAATAGATTTCAGTTGGTTGTCTACAAATGATAGGGTTGGGATTTGTGGAGCTACCTCAACTCCGATGTGGCTAATGGAAGAAGTTAAATCTTTTCTTCTCAATCATTAAAAAGTAATTATTGGGTTTTCGCAATTGAAAACAAGATTTTAATAAGTTAATTTCGCAGCATATTATGGGAAAAACGGGTGTATTATTAGTGAATTTGGGAACGCCAGATAGTCCTGAAGTGAATGACGTCAAAAAGTATCTTGACCAGTTTCTTATGGATGAGCGTGTGATAGACATTAATGCATTCAAACGTACGTTGCTAGTAAAGGGGATTATAGTTCCATTTCGCAGTCCTAAAACGTCCAAACTTTACAAAGAAATTTGGGATGAGAACGGTTCTCCATTGTTGTATTACAGCAGAATCCAGACAGCACTTTTACAAGAAAAGCTAGGTGATAAGTTTCATGTGGAGCTTGCTATGCGTTATCAGAATCCCTCTATTCTTTCTGCATTAGAAAAAATGAAGGCGGGTTTGGTTGATAGCATTAAAGTTATTCCGATGTTTCCTCAGTATGCTTCCGCTAGTACAGGATCGGTAATTCAAAGTGTTATGGAGATTATAAGTAAGTGGGCTACAGTACCTCCGATATCCTTTGTCAACTCTTTTCACGACAATGAATTAATGATTGAAACATTTGCTGATAATGCTGCAAAATACGATCCTGCCTCCTACGATCACATTCTTTTTAGTTTTCATGGCCTTCCAGAACGTCAGCTTTTAAAGTGTGACCATACCGGTCATTATTGTCTGAAAAAAGACGGATGCTGCGATAATTTTAATGACATTAATAAGTATTGTTATTCTGCTCAAGGACACCATACGGCAAGCCTGATCGCCGCCAAATTAGGAATTGGACGGGAAAATTATACCGTATGCTTTCAATCTAGATTAGGTAAAGAGCCATGGGTACAGCCTTATACTACCGATGTATTAAAACGATTGGCTTCAGAAGGCAAAAAGCGGTTATTGGTATTTAGCCCGGCTTTCGTTGCAGATTGTTTGGAAACGCTTTATGAGATCACTGTGGAGTACCATGAAGAGTTTAGAGCATTAGGTGGTGAGCATGTTCAGCTTGTCGAGAGCTTAAACGACAATCCAAAGTTTATTGAAGCACTGGTAAACATGGTTCACGCGTAATCAACTACTTGTCCAGTAATACTTTTAAATGGCTTAAGATTTTATCTGTAGATCCTTTTTGTTCATCAACATAGTTGCTGGCGATTTTCCCAGATTCTGGATTTGATAGTAAGGTCTTAAATGCATCAATTAATTCATACTGATTGGCGATGCTTTTGGCAGCTCCAATACGAATCAAATCTTTTGCTTCCTGGAACTTTTGATAGTTTGGACCAAAAATTACCGGGATACCAAATGCTGCAGCTTCAAGGGTATTGTGAATTCCGACGCCAAATCCACCACCAATATATGCGATATCTCCATATTGATAGATAGACGAAAGTAATCCTATATTATCTATAACTAAAACCTGTTCATTAACTGCTCCAACTGCATTTGAGTATCTTAATGAGTCCCGGAACAATGTCTGTATGCTCGATATATGATCAGGATCAATCTCATGAGCAGCAATAATAAACTTCCAATCAGGATTTGCTTTGGCAAGCAAGCTAAGTAACTCTTCGTCTGCTGGCCAGGTACTTCCGGCAACAAAAATCTTATTATTATAAGCGAATCTTTTAACAATGTCCAATTGCTTAGGTTTATAAGCATTCTCTGCAACGCGATCAAAACGTGTATCACCACTAAGGGTGACATCTGTAATGTTTAATTGCTTCAATAATACTTTGCTTTCTTCATTCTGAACAAAGAAATGAGTAACGTAGCTTAAAATTTGTCTGTTAAATCCTCCACACCATTTAAAATAGATCTGATTAGATCTAAATATGCCCGATATAATAAAGAGGGGAATCTTATTTTTAGAGAGTTCTTTAAAGTAATGGTGCCAAAATTCATATTTAGTAAAAATGGCCATTTCAGGGTTGAAGGCTCTAATTAATCTAAATGCATTTCCGGAGGTATCTAAAGGGAGGTAAAATACGCCCTCAGCTCCCGAATAGTCCTTTCTAATTTCATAGCCTGAAGGAGAGAAGAAAGTGATGACAATGCGTTTGTTTGGATAAGCTGCTTTAATCCTTTCCATAACTGGCCGTCCTTGTTCAAACTCTCCGAGAGAGGCAAAATGAAACCAGATGTGTTTTTGGTTAGGATTGATCCTTTGAGCGACTTTTTCGAAAATCTTTGTCCGGCCTTTTATGAAAAGTGCTGCTTTACTGTTGAATAGGGAAAAAACTCTAACAATTATTCCATAAAATTGAATCCCAAAATTGTAAAGCCAAAGCATTTTGTTCGTTTATTTATTATCTTAGCCGAAGATACTTGAATAAAATTAAAATGGTATTTATTACGCATAAATAGCCTTTTAAATGTTGTGCGAGGTAAATTTTAAACATAAAATATAGTCATAAAACGTAAAATTAATGGAGCGTAAAAGAGTTTTAATTACAGGTGCTGCGGGCTTTTTAGGCTCACACTTGTGCGACAGGTTTATCAAAGAAGGTTACTCCGTTATTGGAATGGACAACCTGATTACCGGTGATTTACAAAATATTGAGCATTTGTTCGGGTTGGAAAACTTTGAGTTTGCTCATCATGATGTGTCGAAATTTGTATATGTATCAGGACCTCTTGATTACATTTTACACTTCGCTTCACCAGCAAGTCCGATTGATTACCTGAAAATTCCTATACAAACATTAAAAGTTGGGTCTTTAGGTACACACAATCTATTAGGCCTTGCAAAAAATAAAGGTGCGAGAATGCTTATCGCTTCGACTTCAGAAGTGTACGGTGATCCAAACGTCAATCCACAACCTGAAGAGTACTGGGGAAATGTAAACCCTGTTGGTCCTAGAGGAGTTTATGATGAAGCAAAACGTTTCCAGGAAGCTATGACCATGGCTTATCATACTTTCCATGGTTTAGAAACCAGAATTGTTAGGATTTTTAATACCTACGGACCAAGAATGCGTCTGAATGATGGTCGTGTATTGCCAGCGTTTATCGGTCAGGCATTGAGAGGGGAAGACCTTACTGTTTTTGGTGACGGTTCACAAACACGCTCGTTCTGCTACGTTGACGATTTGATAGAAGGTATTTATAGATTGCTTTTAAGTGATTATGCACAGCCAGTGAACATCGGTAACCCTGATGAAATTACGATTAAGCAATTTGGTGAGGAGATTATTAAGTTAACAGGAACAACGCAAAAATTAGTTTTAAGAGATCTTCCTGTTGATGATCCTAAACAACGTAGACCAGATATTACTAAAGCAAGAACATTGCTGGGTTGGGAGCCAAAAGTAAGTAGAGAAGAAGGGTTAAAAATTACTTATGAATATTTTAAATCGCTTCCTGTTGAAGCACTTACCAATAAAGATCACAAGGATTTCACAACATATAATCGTTAAGAAAAAGAATGGCTAAAATATTAGTAACTGGAGGAACAGGATTTATTGGTTCCCACACTGTTGTAGAACTGCATAATGCAGGGTATGAAGTAGTAATTATTGATGACTTCTCTAACTCCAGTCCTAAAATACTTAAGCAAATTGAAGCCATTATTGGTATTGTCCCAGAGTGTGTGGAACTTGACCTTTGTGATGAAGCCAAAGTTAATGAGTTTGCTGCCCAACATCCTGATGTTGCTGGAGTAATTCATTTCGCTGCATTTAAAGCTGTTGGTGAATCGGTACAAAAACCACTGGAATATTATAAGAATAATTTCTACTCTTTGATTAATGTGATCAACGCTTACAAGCGCTCATTGAACCTGGTATTTTCATCTTCCTGCACAGTCTACGGTCAGCCAGACGTCTTGCCCGTCACAGAAGAGGCTCCAACTAAAAAAGCGGAGTCTCCGTATGGAAATACGAAGCAGATTGCAGAAGAGATTCTACAGGAAACCTGTGCGGTAACTCCGTCATTACATGTGATATCACTCCGTTACTTTAACCCCGTTGGAGCACACAATACAGCTTTAATTGGTGAATTACCTATGGGTGTACCTCAAAACCTTGTTCCTTTTATTACACAATCTGCTATTGGTAAACGCGGCCCGATTACTGTATTTGGTAGTGATTATGATACGGCAGATGGTAGTGCAGTAAGGGATTATATCCACGTGGTAGACTTGGCAAAGGCTCATGTTGCTGCCATTAAGCGTTTAGAATCAGCGAAAGCTGAGTCAAATTATGAAGTGTTCAACTTAGGTACAGGAAAAGGCTCAACGGTTCTGGAAATTATAAAGGCTTTCGAACAATCAACAGGTGAAAAGCTAAATTATGCCATTGGACCAAGACGTGGGGGTGATGTAGAAAAGGTATGGGGTGATGTGACAAAATCTTCAGAGGTTTTGGGCTGGAAGGCAGAACTCGGGATCGAAGAGATGATGCTATCTGCCTGGAATTGGGAGAAATATTTAAAGGATAATTCGTTTTAATGCGTTTAGCTGAGCACAAGGATCTAAAAATTGAGATTAAATCTTTGCCCGAAAAGGAGAAGGATAAATTGTTGCTTAGGCTGATTGCAAAGGATAAGGTTTTGACTGAACACCTTCATTTCATGTTACTTGAAAATGAGGAAGATCTTACTAATAGATCCCAGATTCTTTCAGAAGCCATAGGCGATGGGTTAAACCAACTGAATAAGGCTAGTAAAGTCTCATCTAAAGACGTACTTCTAAAAATCAGAAAGTTGAGCGGAAGCATAAGTCACCATCAAAAGGTAACTAAAGATGTGATGACCGACATAGAATTAAGAATATTTTTATTAAAAGGTGTTCCGATCGATTTTAGAGATGGTGTTTTTTCTCCTATGTATAAGTTCAACGAAAAACTATTTATCTACTATGTTAAAGCAGTTATTTCGTTATTAAATAAATTTAAAAAGCTTCATGAAGACATACAGTTCGACATGAAGGAACAAATAAACGCCATATTAAAAAGGATATATGCTCACAAAACTGCTGTAATCGCTACGGAGTTGGGGCTGCCTAAAGAATTATAATGCTTATGAAAAAAATACTAATTACAGGGGGAGCGGGATTTATAGGATCTCATGTTGTCAGGAGATTTGTCAACAATTATCCGGATTACCAGATCGTTAACCTTGATAAGCTTACATACGCAGGCAATTTGGCGAATCTTACAGATATTGAAAACAAACCAAATTATAGCTTCGTAAAAGCAGATATAACGGATGCATCTGAGATAGCTCAACTTTTCAAAAACGAAAACTTTGATGCTGTAATTCATCTTGCTGCGGAATCGCACGTTGATAGGTCGATAACAGATCCAACAGCATTTGTAATGACTAATGTTATTGGTACCGTAAACCTTCTAAACTCTGCCAGAGAATATTGGAAAGGAGATTTTGATAAAAAGCGCTTTTACCATGTCTCAACAGATGAA
>Ga0247815_10003020_pt1 | contig 12252 bp, 12 predicted proteins | sample UWRJL194509B1_FD_181014 | JGI IMG/M metagenome (GOLD analysis project Ga0247815, IMG submission 181014) | Plant litter microbial communities from Arlington Agricultural Research Station in Wisconsin, United States - UWRJ-L194-509B-1 | ecosystem: Environmental > Terrestrial > Plant litter >... | reverse complement strand
AGGGGCGCGCCGTCGATGTAGGTTACTAATTATTCTACGCTATCCGCCTCTATATCGTACTGTGTCTCTCGGACTGTTGTAGATGTACGGCTGTAGATTGAATCTGTTTGATGCTGATCTACCCTAGAATGTTGACTTTGAGCGAAGACTTTGAGCGAAGTCCCTGAATCGGAATCCAGGCTTTTATGTCGGCCAGCCCGGGACGCGGACTGATATTACAGGCGACTGTAGGACATGAAGGCCCTGCGGCCGGAGTAACGGGTTGGATAGTTAAAGCGGAAGCTGAATCCACGTTGTCAGTCAGTCACATGACCACTTTATGGCGACTGTCGACGATATGACTGGATATCATGATAGTACGAGATAGACTTCCTGCCTCAGCTGTTTGTACCTGAAGCTGTGAATGTGCGTATGTTGAACTGATCAACGCGGTTGGCCACAGTTCGTGACATCGTTGGGTACCTTGGCCGGCGGACTGCAGAAGGGGGACGGCGAGACGATGAAGGCATGTGTACAATTCGACTACATGTGCTCTGGACGCAGATCTATTGTTCATATCTTTCCTGAGGTAGAAATTTCAGGGTGATCTCGGCGTTCGGTATCATCTAAGTCGCGAACCCAGTCGTAAGATTAATTCCAGTATTAAGAACCGCGAGCATCTGTGGTACACGCATAAGAGGAGTAGCTGCGCTCCAGAAATCACAAACCCGAAAGCCCGAGCCCGTGTGGGACATTTCGCAAGCCGATACAGACGTTGACCCAACCGTCAGCGCCTGCCATGCATGCGCCCAGCCACGCCATCTCGGTGTCGCTCGGCGGAACGACTCCCTGTATAAGTGCGAATGCACGTGCCTCCGGTGCTTCAAGGTTGGGCACAGGGAATAGCAACGGCAAGTGCTTGTAGAGCACTGAGCCGAGGGTCGTTGCGTAACCATTCTCGTCGACAGGTGGAACAGGCTCTTGAATGACTGGGCCGCCGTCTGGTAAATAGATCTTGACCGGGACGTTGCGCACGTTGTACGCGCCATCGGCCGCAGTTGATTGTGGCGCACCGGAGATAGTACCGGCGTTGGACGCATTCGAACCGCTCGCGTGTGCGCCAGGTTCGACCGATGCTGGGCGGTACAGCGTCGAGTGAGAATGCAACGGCGTACCAACCCCCTGTGGCATGTTGGGTGTCGTTGTCGGCGTGATCTTGACTGCGACTCGCCAGTAATCGTCGAAATTGTCTGCGGCGCAGTGCGTTAAGATCGACATTACGGGTAAGCGAGCACAAACAACGTACGTTCGCGCACACCATCCCAGAGGCCGTCCTGTTCCGGTTTCCTCAGACCAGTGACGCGTTTCGTGCTGCCCCAGCTGAGGTCGAGTCTATCAGTTAAATGCGAACACGAGGCCCTACGCGGCAGAACTGACCGAAGGAAATCGGCCTCTTTGAGTTGGCCCATGAACGCCTGCTTGCATGACTCGACCGACGGGCCTAGCAACAGCTTGTCTGTTGGCGGTGCGGCAAGGTGAAGAGTGATGCGGAAGGGAAGGTAATGTGCGCGAGAGGTTGATGCGGACGCGATGGCTGGGGACACCGACGTGCTATAGTGGTCGTAGAGCAGCCCGAGCGGCCAGTGCCACTTCATAAGCACACCACCTTCTGCTTCAAACCACCAGTCCTCTTCCTTGAGAAACTTGGTTCCGTCGGTGTCTAGAACAAGCTCGGCGAGATGGCGCTTGATGTCCGGAATGAGTAGCGGTAGGTAGCTCACTCGCGGCGCCTGCTCATACGAATTAGTTGTTTTCACATGACAGCCAGGGCGCGCATCTGACCTGGACATAATACGACTCGAGGCCGCGGTCGCTGCCTGCAGGTAGCTCCTTTGGGTCCATGCGAACCTCAATAGGCACTGTGCCTTCCCAGACAAGTCTCCTGAACAGCGCCGTCGATGCTGGTGTTGTGTAGGCGGTCCCGGCCATTGGGTGATGCTGTGGACTATACGTCGCCATGTCGAACGCGAACTCGAAGCGCGGTCACTCGCCTTGCGCGGTGCACTGAGATCAACACGACTCGAGAGATTCATCCGGCGCCATCCGCACCTCTCCTTCAGATTCCCTCCCGCGAGCCCACTTCCCGCTCTCACTCTTTCGCTTCACGCGCTTTCGCTGCGTATTCTTTGTCTTCGCGACTCCCACCACTCTCTTTATCAGAACTACTTTCGTTCAACGTTACCCCCGACCAACATGCGCGTAGCCTCAGTCATCGTCAGCTTCGTTGCGCTCGCCAGCGCTCTCTCCATCGACGTTGAGAAGCGGGCCCCAGCCAAGGTTTACAGGTCTTGCACCAAGCCCAAGGAGATTGCCATAACTTTCGACGATGGTAAGTGCATTCTGGCCTGGCCTGAGAGATCACCTTCACGTCCATTTCTGCCTCGCGAGCAAACCCTTTCCATTCAAATATCCAACAATGCTCCTCCGTCTGTCGATAAAAAGCTTCTTCATGTGTGCCACAGTCCCGGGAGGACTAGCACTAGAGAGCACGACGCGACCGCCGTGGCGAACCCAGCACATCAGCCAGTCGCATGGCCGTCCGTCGCCGCGGATCTCGTTTCCTATCGACGTGCTCAAACTTCGATTAAGGTCTAATTTGGGCAGCACGTCAGGTGTCAAAAATACGTGTCCGTGTTTGCTGATGCAACCTGACCTGTGCTTGTCCACGGCCAGCCCTAGCCCGTCGCTTCAACCATCACATCCACTCGTTCTCTGCTCAGTCTCCCTAGAAGCATAGTAGCTGTCATCTCCCGCGTCGCTCTCATTCCGCATGCCTGGCAACAGATGTGATAGTCGTCTTTGCTTGGGTTCAGTCACGGGTCTGGCGTGCGGACATGGGCCATGCCGGTCACCCTCCTTCGTCTCTTTCTGCAGTCCCAGTCACGCGCTCCATATGATTCCAGAAGATGTTGTCTGTTTCACCTTCTCCATGCTTTCCAGGCATCCTCTGCTTGCTCCGCAGTCCCGCAGCTCGGCTGACACTTTCACAGGTCCTTACTCAATGGACCAGCAGCTGAAGGCCACCCTCGCGAAACACAACGCCCGCGCCACCTTCTTTATCAATACGAATAACTGGAGGTGCTCATATGACAACGATATGATTCAGGTTAGGATGCTGTTGCGGCACCAGAATCACTCTTGCTGACAGTACGGTACGCTTGTAGAACGTTCGGGATCTCTTCGCCGATGGCCACGAGTTTGGTAGCCACACGGCAACCCACAAGAACTTGACCACACTGTCTTGGAACAAGCTGCACTCTGAGATGTGGAAGACCGAGGAGTACCTCATCCGGGTGCTTGGTGTTACCCCGGCGCTCTTGCGCCCGCCGTTCGGCGCGACCAACGATCTCGTTCTGTCCGCAGCCAACGCGCGTAACCAGAGCATCATCCTTTGGGACTTTGACTCGGAGGACACCCTCGGCCGATCGGCAGCGTCGACGAAGGGCCTCTACGACGATTTCATCGCGAAGAAGGTCAGCAACGCGCTCGCGCTGAATCACAGCATCTCGAACAGCACGGTCCACGAAGTGATCCCATACGCTCTTGAGAAGCTTTCGGCGGCTGGCTACAAGTTCGTCACAGTCAGCGAGTGCCTCGGCATTCCTGCGTACCAGGCGGTCCAGGCACAAGGTGTCAAGGACCCCGCCACCTGGAAGTGCTGAGTAACCTCTCAGCCGGTCGTCTACGCTCTTCTACTCGGTTGGAATTCGACCGCGGTTGGTTTTATTTAGTCTTTCCTGTGGGGGTCTTTGGGTTCATCCTTGCTTTATCATTGCCACACCCCTCGCATATCTTTCCTCCCACCCCCAGCCTTCACATACCGCTACAGAACATGCATTCACTCTTGCATCGTCTGTGTTACCCGCTCATCACGCTTCATGCGCGATCTTCCACTCGCGCATTTGTTCTCATCCAGCGGCAACCTTTTGCCTTATTGGCATATCCGCTGTACCTGCGTTGGATCTTTTGGCGTCTTTACAGCTCAATTTAAGTCGTTCTAGGGTGGGCACTCCTTTCAAATCACGTAGGATCATGTTTCTGGACCTGCGGTGTGGACATCGAGCTACACTTACCCCCTCCTAAGAAGCAATTAGCGCGATCGAGAACGATCAAGATCATTGCTCGAAGCGCATGAGAATTCAATGGGACGCCCATAATAGCACACCGAAGATGTTACACTTTGCTTGGTCGAATTGATGAAAGAGCCTGAAAGAGAGAATTCCAATGATCAGGAACGGTAAGCATCCCCTAAGGAGATCGGAGCCCAGCTGCGAATGAAACGGTGATCAGTTCTACCTCAAAATTACACAGAGTGGATAGGTGACAGAAGTGGATAATAAATACGCTGTCAATGAGCAGGGAAGAATGTGGCTTCGGAGGTGACCGTTGCGGAGTTCAGAGTGATGTTGCAGCTTTACCTCCTGTTCTTTTGATTCAAGCCTGACCTTGAGCTGCGCACAGCCACAATGCTGCAAATTATCTTTGTTTCCCTCTCTGCGCTCAGCACTTGGTCAATCGGTCAATCTTTGCGCGCGCTGGTTAGGGGCCGAGTGCCGCCGACTCACAAGTTGCACAACGATCGCGCTCGCCACTAGGGCCGTAGTTGGAGTATATAAATGAAGCCAAAGGCCCGCAGAGTACCGAGCCCCTCATCTCCTCTTTCTTATTCGTACCTGCGATGGCCTCTTCGCCAAACCCGTCTCACAGCGTCTCGGTGCGTCGTTGCACTGCTAGTAATTCAACATTCGCATGAGCTGAATGTCCCTGTTCTTCGTACCCTTGCAGCGTGTTCGCTTCCTCGACTCTGTCCGTGACGGCAGCGGTGTGCTGCTTGCCTCTAATAAGGGATATATTCACCTTACCGCATCCACGCAAACTGCCATCGTCGTTCTGTAGGGTTGCCGCCGTATTCTCTGCCGACCATATCCTGACTGCGAACCACAGCGAAAGTGACTATAGCTCCGAGTCACTCGAGCTTCTGGTCGACATTTTCGCTCCATACACTTCGTTCAGTCAGCTCAGAGGTTTCCCCGGCTACAAGGATATTGGCGGACAGCTCCAGAGGGTGTTTCGCGGCGCCTGGAAAGCTGCCAAGGTCTTCAAGTACGCCTCCTCTCCTATAGTTCTGCGCCACTCTGTGCTCATTACTCGCTCTACTTGCGACAAATGAACGTTTCCAGCTCTCCTTCTGGTGCGTTATTCGTTGTCTAACCTCGTCTCAATTCGTTCGATGCTCCTGTTCGATGCTCGCCCCTATTTACTTCCCTCGATGTTCCCGTCCTCCTTCCCATTCCAGTCTCAGCCGCCCGTAGCCTCGAGACAGCAGAGGTTTACGCGACGGAGGTGGTCGGCGTGCGAGACTCTTGTCCGCGAATCATGCCACTCCTCTCGGTCGACAGGCGCTGACCTAGACCACATTGCGACAGGTCGCTCCGGTCAGAATGGCATCTCTCCCACTCAATCTGTCCGTGCGACCCGGTCGATGACTCTTGGGGCCGGTCAAGGGACTGGAGTCGCGCAAGAAGGTTCGTATAACATCTTCAACCCCTGACTCAAGTTCTAATCGGCATGATGTACAGACGCGTCACTCGATCTCGCTGATCCATCAGATGCAGTTGATCAACCGAGCTCGAGCGCGCAGGCCGTAGTGTCGCCCTCCGAGCTCAGCCTCATCGTTCCAAATTCGCCTCCAGCCCTCCCGCAACCTCTTCTCGAAAGTACGTCGCCTGTCTGATCTATAGCCGTGGATGAATGGTTGACCTGCATCTCCAGCCTTGATGTTGCCCAGTATCTTCACCCTCACAGAGCCCTTCACCGTCGCAGCTGGTACGGAAGTCATGTTCTTTGATCTTGATGCTACTGGAAACGCCTTGTGAGTGCCATCAGCCGGTTGCGCTCATGTAATTGACCATCGCGGCTCACACATTTCCAGCTATAGCATAATTATACGCAAGCCAGAATGTTCGTACATCGAATCTCTTTTGCGTGTCCCTGCTGCTTGAGCGTGCATGAGAAGCACCGACGTCATCGATTGTACTGTACTTGCACCTCTGTCTGTGTCTGTGTCTCTTTTGCTTGCTGCTTGAATTTGATTGTATCTCTCCGCCTTCGGCGACTTGTCTTCACTCTGGTCGAATCTGAAGGCGCTCGCTGATGGAATGTCGTCTTGCGCTATACGGTGCCGGTTCGCCATCCAGGGCAATAGCTCAGTCACCAATGAAAGAGTGTCATAAGAGCTTCACGACATACGTTGCTTGGGGTGCCTCTAGGTCATTCGCGTAGATTGTAAATGGAGATGAAGGAGAGTGTAACACTCAACTCATGAGGTACTTCCACGTCATAGCTATCATCACCCTGGAGTCTGTTTCCAATCGCGTACGAACATCACAGACACGGTTTATGTATGAAGGTAGTAGTATTACAGCTTTAATCGAGTGCAGTATGCAAATTGTGGGGATCAATGCGTGCCATTGAGGCCAGCCAGCTCATTCGCATGATATTGAGCGTCAGCGCGCGCAGTCCAGCACGGTCACGGTGGGGTATCAACAGCGAGACTGCTGTGCGAGACTCTGTGCTGCCCGTAATCGCGTCAGTATCTATAACACCGCTTGATATTGACGCAAACTGACCATATGCCGAGGTTCGGCTGTTGAGTGTCACCTGAGAGGTTACAAGGTATGATGTAGTAAGCCCCGGGTTCCGTTTGCCACAGTGCGCAAGCACGTACCATTGTCAAGAAAAGTCAGCACAAGGCACGGATATTGCCTTGGCGCCGGCGTGTACCTCTTAAAGTTGCCCTGATGGTGATATCGTTCTGGCGATGGTTTGAGAGACTGAAAATGCTGGACCGCTGTTGTCCTCTTGATCCAGTGCGGCCGACCGCGAGGTGCGCCTGGTCCTTGGACCCGTTCACACGATGCCATTCAGCATCTACCATTCACTGGCGTGAGGGGTGGGGATTTGGGTACTTCACACTCGCGGTCGACTGCACTCCGGTGGTGGTGGCGACGTCCTGCCAGTGGCGGTGATGTTGTCCTCTTGATCCAGTGCGGCCGACCGCGAGGTGCGCCTGATCCTTGGACCCGTTCACACGATGCCATTCAGCATCTACCATTCACTGGCGTGAGGGGTGGGGATTTGGGTACTTCACGCTCGCGGTCGACTGCAGGATATTCTGGTTATCGAATTGTCAGCATCTGAGACATCGTATTGAATATCGGCACACGCACCTTCTACCCCTCCCCTGTTGATTCTGTGCTGCACACCAGGTCCATGTGTAAGCTCGCGAAGTTGACGAAGGAAGGCGTTGTGCGCGAGCGGTTGGAAGGCGGTGGGAAGAGGGAGAGGGGTGAGACGGCAATTCACCGAGAGGCAACCCGGTTTTATACTCCCATTTCAATGTTCGGACTCAATTATAGCACCATACCGCTTCTGTAAAGCTGTTTCCTCGCTTCCCTAGTATGTGGGTGTTTAGTTGAACAGCGTCGAACGGCGTTTGCCTTTATGATTGCATCACTCATGCCCACTTTGGGCTTCATGTGATTGTGACACCGAGCGCTTGCCGGCTCTAAGCGAGCGGGTTTGACAACACCGGCTCTCGCTTGCTCGTTGACTAGCTGCTTTCTGCTCGCATGCGATTTGCACGTCCGCTATCGACCCTTGCCCGCACGACCGTGAACATGAGTAGACCAGCAGCTGCCAGTAACGCCTCGCGGCGCGCACTCGCTACCGCCGCGTTCAAACCAGGCAGCTACACGGCCGACCCATCCGTTGGGCCAATGTTGCAGTACGAAAAGTCACTGCCCAGGTTGCCTGTGCCGACGCTCAGCTCGACGACCGCAAAGTATCTTGAATCGGTTCGGCCGCATCTTACGGCCGACGAGTACGCCCGCACGGAAAAGGTGGTATACGAGTTCGCGTCGTCTTCCATCGCGAAGGAACTTCAGAGCAGGCTGGAAGCGCGTGCTGCAGACCCTAAGACGGTCTCCTGGCTCATCGATTGGTGGAACGACGTTGCAGTGAGTGCTTTCCCTGCACCCGATCACTTGCTGTGTTCACTCACGTTGTACTTTACTCATAGTACATGGCCTACCGCGATCCTGTCGTTATTTATGTTAGCTACTTTTTCGTTCATGTCGATGGCGAGAAGGGCATCACACCGGCAGCCCGGGCTGCCGCGCTCCTTCGCGCGACGCTCTTCTTCCGCGAGCTGGTCGAGACCCAGCAGCTTGCACCGGATACTGTTCGTGACAAGCCTCTCAGCATGGCCTCTTTCAAATGGCTCTTCCACTCTTGCCGATATCCCGTCAAGCCTAGCGACACAGCAGAGAAGTTCGACCCGAAGCTCAACAATCATGTCGTCTTCGTCCGAAAGAACAAGTTCTTCGAGGTCAAGCTTGTGCACTCGGATGGCTCGTGGCTTTCCACCAAGGAACTTGAAACGTATGTTTCTCCAGCGTTGTCTAAAATCGCAGCGCTAAAGTATTTGCCTTCCTGTGAACAGTCAGATCCAGAAGGTTATTGACCTTGCCGGCTCTCGCAAGGCGTTGCCCATCGGGGCTCTCACCAGTGACAATCGCGACCTTTGGGCCGATGCCCGCGCGGAGCTGATGAAGTCGCCAACGTCTGCTGAGTCGCTGGGGCGGATCGAGTCGGCCATGATCCTTGTAGCACTCGACGATACCACGCCAACGACGCGCGAGGAAATCTCATGGGCTTGCTGGACCGGTGATGGACGGAACCGCTTTTACGACAAACACCAGTGTAAGCCACATCTTCGAGTGCGCCAGACTCGCCCTTGCTAACGCTGCATGTTGAAAGTTGTCGTCTTCGACAACGGCAGGTCTGGCTTCCTCGGCGAGCATTCTTGCATGGATGGAACTCCAACCCTGCGACTGAACGAGTTTGTTCTCGGCGCTCTGGCGAAGGCCAAGATTGACCACGGACCCGCCGAGTCGAACGCGAAGCTGTCTCAGCCCATCGAGCTCAAGTTCGATGAGACACCAGAGGTTAAGGCACTCGTCGCGGCGTCAGAGCAGCGTTTTGACGAGCTCATCGGCAAGCACGACCTCCATGTACGTCTCTCAACCACCTCGATAAGAGAAGCTTTCTTATTCATGTTTTTTTTTTTCCAGGTTCTACACTATCAGGCGTACGGCAAAAGCCTCATCAAGACGTTCAAGATCTCCCCTGATGCTTGGGCACAGATGGCCAAGCAGCTTGCATTCCACAAGCTCTTCAATCGCCCTGGTGTCACCTACGAGTCTTGCCAGACCCGCAAGTACGCACTCGGCCGTACCGAGGTCATCCGGTCTGCTTCGAATGAAAGCAAAGCCTTCGCCGAGGCCATGCTCAACCCGAACGCCACTGATGCCGAGCGCGCCAACCTCTTGCGCAAGGCGAACGCGCGGCACGCGCAGTATGCAGCTTGGGGTGCAGACGCGCAGGGCGTAGATCGTCACTTCTTTGGCCTGAAGAGGATGTTGAAGGAAGGCGAGGAGGTACCAGAAGTTTACAAGGACGTGGCGTTCTCGAAGACGAATCACTGGGAGCTGTCGACGAGCCAGTTGTCGTCGGACTACGTTGATGGCTGGGGCTACGGCGAGGGTATGTGTTGCAGTTGATCTTCGTTTGTCGGACGGTGCTGACCTTGCATGTGCAGTTGTCGAGGATGGCTATGGCCTTGCGTACGCGATTGGCGACAACTACCTCCGTTGGACGATTACCAGTCTTAAGCGCAACAACGAGGAGATGAAGAGTGCACTCGAGTGGGCAGCCAACGAGATGCGCGGCATGATGGAGCGAGCCCAGGCCGCCGAGGCGAGCGTAGAGAAGCCCAAGTTGTGAACACAGATGCACAAAACCGCATTCACACGCTGTTCTGGTGATAGACGTCAATCTTCATCTACTTATTATGAACGACTTGGTTTGTATCTATCGAGCGAGGAAGGTGGGAGGTGGGACAGTTCGAGCGATTGAGCATAGAACTGGAGAATAAGCTGAACATGAGTGTATGAAACGGCATGCAAAGACTTGGTGCTGAGATCTATGCTACTGCATCTATCACGAGCGAACGGTCGTGGATACTAACGGGTCGTCTATCAAGAATCTAGCCGCGTCTTCTGCCACCACCGCCGCCGCCACCACCACCACCGTTGCGAGGCTGGCGTTCCTCGACGAAGAGATTAAGCCCGGGCTGTTCGGGTATCCCGTCAGTAAGATGCCGCGCCGTAGGCCAAAACTACGTACGATTTTACGGATGCCCATCTTGCCAGCAGTCTTGGTTGAGAGAGCAGGCGGTTGATTACCGGGCCACAAAAGCGTGTCGGCGGCCCACTCGTTCGCCAAATCCTGCAACGGTGTCAGGGCAATCAATACAAAAGACGACCTACGTACCACAATCTGCACGTCCGAAAACTTGTGCGTCTTCTTCGTGTTCAAAAATTGGCCAAGCGTAGCCGAGTAAGCTTTGCTACGAACATCCTCTGGGACGGCCCGCGTCGCGGTGTGGACGTTAGGCTGAATGGCCGCTGCACCTGCCAGGATCGCACTGGTCTCTGGGTGTTGCTTGATGGGCATCTTGGTCATGCCGCCACGCCTGAGGAAGCCCTGCTCGAACGGTGCGAGCACGAGGATACCATAGCCGTCTGTTCCCGCGCGCGCCGTGCGCCCAAGGCGATGCACGTAATCTTCGTCGTTGTTCGGCGCCGTCATTTGAACCACGAGCGTCACATTTGGGAAGTCCATGCCGCGCGCAGTCACATCGCTCGTTACCATTACGCCATTGGGGGATTTGCCAAATGCATCTGCCGTGCGGATACGGATGGCCTGGCTCAGGCGCGAGTGCTGTTCGAAAATAGGGAATGTCGCTTGACCGACCCCGCGTCCGTCGGAGAAGAATTCACTGACACCCTGTAGCACTGCACAGGCGAACTGCGCACCGCGAGCGATAGGGTAAAAGGCCATGATCTTGCTCTTGCTACCGTGCTGACGAATGTCGGCGCGGATAAGCTCGGTGAGGATGCTCATGTGTGCGTTGAGCGGCGCGGTGAGGACGTGCTGATCTACGTGCATGTGCGCATTCACCTCTGCCGGATCCAGCGTGCTGACGTGCGCGTGGTCACGTAGAAGTACGATGTTCTTGACTGCAACGACGGCATCGGGCATGGTCGCGCTGAACAGCATGGACTGGCGGGGAGCATGAGCACGGTCGGGCAGGGCAGCGACAATCTTGCGGATGTCAGGAGCAAAACCCATGTCGAGCAGCCGATCAGCCTCATCAAGGACGAGAGATTGAAGGTGCGAGATGCGCTGCCTGAGGACCGTGTTTTCCAGATGGTCGTTCAACCGTCCCGGTGTGGCGACAAGAATGTCGCAGCCTTTCTCTATCATCCGCACATCCGAGTTGATGCTGAAGAATTTCAGTCAGCTCATATTGCGAAGAGTAATAAATAAATAAAACTGACTTTGTGCCTCCGACAACCGAGCCGACATTCAGATTCGTGCCCTTGATAAGTGGCCGACACTCGTTGACAATCTAGCCAGCGTTCAGCGGAACGCGTCGTGCCTGCAGATAACCGCATGCACCTGAATAGCCAGTTCGCGCGTCGGCGTTATAATGATAGCCCGGACTTGTCCCGAGGGCTTTGGGTACTGGATGAGGCGTTGAATAGTAGGCAGGAGGAATGCGACGGTTTTGCCAGTCCCTGGTGGAAGTTGTCAGGATGGGCCAACATTGCTGCAACGGCGCCACTGACCAGTCTTTGCCTGTGCGAGCAGATCCTTTCCAGAAAGACAAACCTGCAAAAAGTGTCAGAAATAGGTCAGCTATTGCGGGAAAGGGCAAACGTACGGTAACGGTTTGCGCTTGGATTTCACTCATGAACTCCCAAGTCGTAGGGATGTTGTTCTTGAGCTGAGGCAGCAGCGGCGCATCCATAAACCTAGAGGAAGACTGGTAACCTGCGAGAAGCCCCTGTGTTGTCGAGAATGCACGCGTTTGGCCAGAAGGAACACTAATATTTGGAGGCGGTGTGCCCATCCGTTGCAGGAGCGAAAGACCACTCGCCGAAGGCTCTGGGTTAGACTCAGTCGCAGGAGCAGCGCCACGGCCACGGCCACGGCCTCCACGAGACCTCCCACGGCGGTTGCTGTTGGTGTTAGTTTGTGCCTTCGGCATCGGTGCAGACATGAGCGAGTAAGGGCGAAAGACCA
>Ga0247815_10003019_pt1 | contig 12255 bp, 11 predicted proteins | sample UWRJL194509B1_FD_181014 | JGI IMG/M metagenome (GOLD analysis project Ga0247815, IMG submission 181014) | Plant litter microbial communities from Arlington Agricultural Research Station in Wisconsin, United States - UWRJ-L194-509B-1 | ecosystem: Environmental > Terrestrial > Plant litter >... | reverse complement strand
CTATGAAAAAGGAGGATGGACGTTACACATGTTACGTCGCAAAATTGGTGATGATGCCTTCTGGAAGGGAATTCAAAACTTCTATAAAACCTATAGTGGCGGAAATGCCGGAACAGATAACCTGCAAGCCATAATGGAGCAGGCAAGCGGCAAGGACTTAAAAGTGTTTTTTAACCAATGGTTGCGCAGAGCAGGCCATCCCCAATTATCCTTAAAATATCAGTATGACGAAACTAAAAAAATACTGAATATTCAGGTAGAGCAAAAACAGGAATTAGCCTACAGTTTCCCATTGGAAATTTCAATCAATGGAAATATACAATCATTTGCTATTGATGGTCAAACAAGTGATGGTAAATCTGTTACGTTAACCTGTCCAATGGAAACAAAACCTGTTAGCTTTGAAATCGACCCTGACGTAAATTTATTGGCAAGTTTTGAGCTGCTAAAGTGATTATAGCGTTTATTATTTGTGTAAAATCCCGAATCAGTAACCGTAGTGGTTTTGGCTAAGTCAAAAGCAGATATGGATAAATTGCCCGTATAAATGCAAGCGATCTTTGTATAACAACAAAGAGAAAAAGCATATGCGTATATTTATTACAGGAGCCACAGGCTTCGTCGGAACTGCTGTAGTGCAGGAATTAATTAGTGCCGGTCACCAGGTATTAGGATTAGCCCGTTCGGATGCATCAGCTGATGCTCTCAAAGCAACCGGAGCGGAAGTCCACCGTGGCGACCTTCAAGATCTGGACAGCTTAAGAAGTGGTGCAGCAGCATCCGATGGCGTGATCCACACTGGCTTTATACACGATTTTTCCAGATTCAAAGAAGTTTGCGAAGTAGATAAAGTGGCAATTGATGCGATCGCTGAAGTATTGGCCGGGTCAGATCGCCCATTTATTGTCACCTCGGGCACCGCGTTAGTAAGTCCGGGCACAATCGCTACAGAAGATATCATCCCTTCCTTTCACCCTTCATTTCCACGCATGTCTGAACAGGCAGCAGACGCTGCAGCAGCGGCAGGCGTATGTGCAGCGGTACTTCGTTTATCACCATCAGTGCATGGCGAAGGTGATCTGCACGGCTTCATCCCTATGCTCATTAAAATTGCCCGTGAAAAAGGAGTTTCTGCCTATATCGGCGAAGGTCAGAACCGTTGGAATGCAGTGCACCGGTTGGATGCCGCCAAACTATACAGGCTGGCATTAGAGAATGCAAGCCCGGGAACCCGCTTCCACGCTGTAGCAGAACAATCAATTACATTAAAGGACATCGCCATAGCAATCGGCAAAGGCCTGAATATCCCCGTGGTGGCAAAATCGGCTGAAGAAGCAGCTGGGCATTTTGGCTGGTTTGCAGGCTTTGCCGCTATTGACTGTCCGGCGTCCAGCAAGCTTACACAGCACCGGCTAGACTGGCATCCAACAAACCCAACCTTACTGGCCGATCTGGAAAAAGGAGTTTATTTCAACTTATAAAAAACGCAAAAACCTATGAAAATTGTCATTACTGGTTCTTTAGGAAACATCAGTTACCCATTGGCCAAAATACTTGCCGCACAGCACCATACCGTTACCGTGATTAGCAGCGACCACAAAAAACAGACTGAAATAGAATCTTTAGGGGCCAGTGCCGCAATAGGTTCTATGGAAGACATTGACTTTCTTACCACTACTTTTACAGGTGCTGATGCGGTATACTGCATGATCCCATTAAGTTACACTGAAGTTGATCTCCTCGTTTATTTACGCAGAATAGCCAATAATTATCTGCAAGCCATACAACAGGCAAAAATCAAACGTGTGGTTGTACTGAGCGGCTGGGCAGCAGATTTGGTGGAAGGTGAAAAAGTAGAGGATGTTTTTGATGCGCTGAAAGATGTGTCAGTTACCTTCGTCCGGCCAGCGGTCTTTTACACCAACTTCTATCAGTCGATGGACCTGATTAAAGGTAAAGGGCTGATCGGCAAATTCCTTACGCTGCGCTATTCAGGCCTCTGGGCGTTACTAACTGGAAAAACAGGTTTATTAATGGGCAATTGCGGCGGAGATGACCTAACAGTTTTTGTGTCCCCAAAAGATATTGCAGCTGCAGTGGCCGAGGAACTTGTTTTGCATCCAGAAGAAACGACAATCCGTTATGTTGGCAGTGAAGAAATGACGTTTAACGAAGCGGCCAGGATCATTGGCACCGCCATTGGAAAGCCATGGTTAAAATGGGTATTGATCTCAGATAAACAAATGCTGCAAGGACTAAAGATGGCGAAACTACCGCAGAAGTTAGCTGAAAGTTTAGTAGAAATGCAAGCTATAATGCATCAGGGCAAGACACTAGAAAATTTCCACCGCAGCCAACCAACAATGGGTAAAGTGAAACTGGCCGACTTTGCCAAAGAATTTGCCCAGGCCTATCACAACAAATAGTTATATTGTATCATGAATAGTCAGCAGCCTTTACGGTTCAAAACAATTACAGAATATCACCGGGCAGCGGGTCTGCCTAAACCACAGCACCCGCTAATCAGTCTTATCCGCATGGATCAACTCATGCGCCCGATTGCCGAAGGTCCCATTAGCCTCATTATGGATTTTTATTCCATCTCAATGAAAAGGGTACCAAACGCCAAATTTAAATACGGACAGCAAGCCAGTGATTTTGATGAGGGTGTACTATTCTTTATGGCACCAGGGCAGGTTTTTGGTATTGATTTTGAAAAAGGCAGCATACATCGTCCTGAAGGCTGGATCATACTTATTCACCCAGATTTCTTATGGAACACTTCACTGGCTAAAACTATCAGGCAGTACGAGTTCTTCGACTATTCGGTATATGAAGCGCTTTATCTGTCCGATAAGGAAGAAACCATGCTCACCACTATTGCAGGCAATATAGAGCAAGAGTACCATGCCAATATCGACCGGTTTAGTCAGAATGTAATCATCGCACAACTGGAATTGATGCTTACCTATGGAGAACGATTCTATCAGCGCCAGTTTATCACACGAAAGATAAGCAGCCACGAAATACTCACAAGACTCGAGGATTTCTTAATAGATTACTTTAGCACGGGTGCCCTGGCAAAAAAAGGGCTGCCCAGCATCGCGCACATTGCGGAAACTTTACATATCTCTCCCGGTTACCTGAGTAGCTTGCTCAAATCATTAACTGGCCTGAACACACAGCAGCACCTACATGCTAAACTAATTGAATTAGCCAAAGAAAAACTCACCACTACAAACCTGTCAGTCAGCGAGATCGCGTACGAATTGGGATTTGAACACTTACAATCTTTTAGCAAGCTCTTCAAAACTAAAACGAGATTATCACCATTGGAATTCCGGCAATCATTTAATTGAGCTCCTGATTAATGGGGTCAGTTTCTTCACATTTTGGAGATTTTATTAAACTTTTGGGCTTTTCACCATATCAAAGCACATTTAAATCACCCATTTCTCCGCGCTGTAAACGGGCCCTGGTTTCTTCCATTTGCTGTTGGGTGGTCATTACAAAATGTCCGCCGTAGACAATCGGCTCCTTAAATGGCGTCCCTGATGCAAGCATAAAGTTTGCTGGTTGCTCCCCTGTTTTAACAATTAACTTATCTCCGTCCTGTTCAAAAGTCACTACGCTATGTTCCAATATAGTTTCATTATCAAGAACAATCTCGCCAGAGATGAGGTAAATGAAAGCCATTTCTTCTGTATGAAACTCTATCGAAGCGTTTGGTTGCAATTTGACGTCAAACAAAAGTGTTTTAGTAAGTAGTTCTAACGGCGAGCTGAGGTTCTGATACCTTCCTTGAATCACTCTTAAATGCACAGTTTCAGATTCCCAGACCGGAACGTCTTTTGACGAAAGATGCAACGCCTTTGGATCTACAAACCGATCTTTTTCTGCGTGGTTTATCCAGATCTGAAAAGCATGCACTTCTGTTCCTGTAAGTTCAGGTAACTCATCATGATACACCCCTTTACCGGTTTGTGTTACATGAATGCCACCCGGATCTATTATACTGTTATCGCCAAAGCTATCACGATTGAGGAACAAACCTTTGCTATCAGGCAGCAGATAGGTCATTACAGAAACACCCGCATGCGGATGAGGCCCAAAAACAGAGCGGTCATTGTAGAACTCACCGAAAATGAGGAAAGGATCGGTTTCAAATTCTGAATGCATTACACCAGTGGCGCGGAAGCCCGGCATCATCTGATTAAATTGCAGTTGTTTCGTTTTCTTTATTTTCTTTTGCATGATTATAATTTATTTAGCCTTATATTCTTAGCATCACCGGTGGTAGTTACTGAGAACGGGCGTAACTCTAAAGGTTAAGCCAACATTCAGTTGTATATACCCTGGCCGTTACGGATGATAAATAAGAGATGATATTACCTATATTTACGTATGTAAAGTTACCCGAATGGAGTATAGAAAAGATGCCAGTTACCGCGAGGAAAGCGGTATCTTAGAGGAAAGTACGTAAATTTACAGCCATGAAGTCTATTGTGAATGAGGAAGTTCCTGCTAAACAGGAATGCGTTTCGAAAGTTAAATACATCAGTGATGCACTTTACGTTTTGAATGGAAAGTGGAAATTCCCGCTGATCTTCACGCTGAAGCAAAAGCCCCTCCGTTTCAACGAAATACTGAGTTTAGTAGAGGGCATAACTCCCAAAGTTTTAGCTAAAGAACTCCGTGACCTAGAAATGCACGGTTTTATTGAAAAGAAAGAATATGAGTCGGTGCCGGTTACTATATATTATGAGGCTACTCCATATAGCAATTCGCTGGACGGTGTACTGCGTGAATTGGGCGATTGGGGCGAGCAGCATAGAGAAAAGGTGATACAAAGTATGCGCAATCAATAATTTGAACGTACCATTACGTCCAGAGTATGATATTTTAGCTATTATTTGTTCGTATGATATTTGATTAGTAAGTCGTTAGTATGATATATCGACTTGTCACTAGGCAGTATGATATTTTTTGTTCGAATCTTAAGTCATTAGTATGATATATCGACTCGATAGTAGTTGGTATGATATTTCTAATAGTAAGTATTTTGTATGATATATCGACTTGTGGTTAGTATCAGATTTTTACTAGTAAATCTTTAATATGATATACTGACTAACAAGTACTTAATATAATAATTAAGGCGTATTATAATAGTAAATTGCAGCAAAAGAACCTTCACTCGTGCAATAGTAACCATCTCCGTCTGGTGTAAACCCAATAGCCTCCCCCTGCCGCTGCAAATCATAATGCGGTTCAATTGGTTTGCGCCGCAGCGTTTCCCAAACCGGTTCATTACCCTTACGTTCCCAGTAATAAACTTTGCCATAACTTTTCAGCAAAATCTTACTACCATCTTTTGAAATATCACCCGATGTGATGTATTTAACTGGTTTATAGCCAGAGAAATGGATCTTGCTCCGCAGCGTAAGCACCCGCTTTTCCTTGTTCTTAAAAATCAAGGGCGTGGTATAAACATGAATGGTATCTGTTCGCTTATTTACAATATATAAAAGATTTTGGATCGGGTCTACCATCATTGTTTCAGCATCAGTTTTCCCATCGGGATAGGTAAGTCGAAGCTGGGCAGCCGGAACCTGATTTACTGGACTGCTGATCCAGGATTTCTTTTCTTCAAAACGATAAATGGTAAGATAAGAACGCCGGTAAAAATTATCACCAATATCGCCAAGGTAAACATAACTTTTACCTGCCTTAGGCCCTTTGCTAACAGCAATATCTTCGCAATCCAGCTGAGTTGCACGCGCTTCTTTGTCCTTTTGAAAATAAAAAGTTGATACTAAATTTCCCTTAGGCGTGATTGCAAAAAATCTGCTTGTATCACCACTGTCATTGTGAATATAGTAGATATTATCAAAAATTCCTGAAGCCGCAATTCCTGATACCTCCTTGGTTTCCGGGCTTTGCAAAAACCCTGAAATCTCTTTTTCTCTCTTCAGTTTATTATACGTATAAGCTACAGAGAGCATAAGTATAATAATCAGAAATGAAAGGGCTATCCATTGTTTTTTTCGCATCATCATTCGTAAATATCAGGTATCAGCATTTTAAAACAAAGATATAAGGCTCATCTGAGATAATCATCAATGTATTTGTAATGTTTTTTAAGATCGCCAATGTATATAGGAATAAATAAGCATAGTGAAGCTACAATATCAATCCCTAAACTCTAATTGGTGGCTTGTCTCGTATCTATCTAATGAATTTTGTCCAAAGATTATATTATATTAATCGTAGGCGGGCTATTCAATTTAAGTTTTATATCTATGTATATTATAATTAGCACAAAAAATGAAAAAATCAACTTTAACCATTAGCTATAAATCCTATTACACAGCAGTTTTGAGTTTGCTCGTGTTTTTGGGAGTTAGCAGTTGTCAGCAGAAACAGTTTGCAGATGAAGTGATTGTTGGAAAAATATGGACAGGCGATGCTGAAAACCCATGGGCAGAAGCAATGGCGGTTGCGGGCGACACGATTATGGCAGTTGGAAAAAAATCAGATATGCAGGCCTTGACTGGCAAAGATACCCGGACAACTGAAGCCGGTACGGATCAATTGATAGTCCCGGGATTTATTGATAGTCACTCCCATTTCGTTGAAAGTGGCTTTGAATTGGCATCCGTTCAACTGACAGAGGCCAGGACACGCAAAGAATTTATAAAAAGAATAGCCGATTTCGCCAAAACAGTTAAACCCGGAACATGGATAATTGGCGGAAACTGGAACCACCAAAACTGGGGAGGGGAATTACCAAATCAGTCATGGATAGATTCTGTCACTAAAGATAATCCTGTTTGGGTAAACCGGATAGATGGGCATATGTGCCTGGCAAATGCGGCAGCACTAAAGGCGGCTAAAATTACCAATGATGTTAAAGATGTAAAAGGTGGCCAGGTTATTCGTGAAAATGGCAAAATAACAGGTTTATTCAAAGACAATGCATTAAATTATGTACGTTCTGTGGTACCTCATCCAACAGAAGAACAAGAACAAAGTGCCTTTCGGGCGTCGATGGACCATTATGCTGCACGCGGAGTAACTTCTGTAGTCACAGTGCCAGGCACCGGTTACGGCGATTATTTCAACGTATTTAAAACGGCTATAAAAAAGGGCAATTTTAAAACAAGAGTTTATGCTGTTGCGGAATTAAAAAACTGGGAAAAACTGGCGAAACAGATAAAAGAAGAAGGAACTGGCGATAAATGGCTTCGTTTTGGTGCTTTGAAAGGCTTTGTTGATGGATCATTAGGATCACACACAGCAGCTTTTATGAAACCATTTACAGATGCCCCAACGGATTCGGGGTTTTTCGTAGTGCCGGAAAATGTGTTATATCAGCGGATAAAATCTGCAGATAGCGCAGGACTTCATTTATTGATCCATGCTATTGGCGACCGTTCCATCAACACATTGTTAAACCTCTGCGAAAAAATGGAGAAAGCAGATGGTAAAAAAGACAGAAGATTTAGAATCGAGCACGCCCAGCATATCCTACCGTCAGATATAAAAAGGTTTAAAGAATTGGATGTCATTGCCAGCGTACAGCCTTACCATGCCATTGATGATGGACAATGGGCAGAAAAAATCATCGGACACGAACGTGCAAAAACTACTTATGCATTCAGATCCTTGTTAGACGCGGGTGTTAAACTTGTTTTCGGGAGCGATTGGCAGGTGGCCCCAGCAGATCCGCTTATCGGGATTTATGCTGCTGTTACGCGTCGCACGCTTGATGGTAGAAATCCAAATGGATGGATCCCTGAACAAAAAGTTACGGTGGAAGAAGCATTAAAGGCCTATACGATTAATGGTGCTTATGCAACATTTGAAGAGAAAATCAAGGGATCTCTGAAAAAAGGTAAACTGGCAGATTTTGTTATCTTAAATAAAGACATCACTAAGATAGATCCCCTTTCGATTGAGTCAGTAAAAGTACTAAGTACAGTTGTTGGTGGTAAACAGGTATATAAAGCTAAAAATTAATAAACAGTCACGTCTGTCACGAAACAAAATACACAGAACACCTGATTCGAAAAACATGGCCAGGGAAATCAGGTCAGCGCATCCTTAGGAGTCAGCGCATTCTTAGGAGTCAGAGCAATCTTAGGAGTCAGAGCAATCTTAGAAATCAGAGCATTCTTAGGAGTCAGAGCAATCTTAGGAGTAAGAGAACTCTTAGGAGTATAGTGACGAACCACAATATTTACAAAATAACGCGTCCGTATCATGTCCCTCACTACTACAGTTTGGGCATGATTCCGGCAGTTCCTTTTTTTGTCTCGCCGCCATTGCCAGATCATGTGTAAGTATGCCAGTTGGCACCGCAATAATGGCATAACCAATGAGCATCACCACGGATGCTACAAATTTCCCCATAGGTGTAATTGGCGATATATCTCCGTAACCAACCGTTGTGATGGTTACGATGGCCCAATAAATGCTTTCTGGTATATTGGAAAACCCGTTTTCTCTCTTCTCTACCAGATACATGATTGATCCCAGGATGACGGTGAGGGTGAGTACAGTGAGCAAAAATATACTGATCTTTCTTAAACTTCCTTTTAAAGCCACTTTGAGAAAGTTTATTTCTGTTAAAAACTGGCCAAGCTTAAAAATCCGGAAAACCCTCATTAGACGTAAGGCACGGAATACAAGAAGCGACTGTGCGCCGGCAAAGAAAATGCTAAGATAAGAAGGAATGAGCGCGATAAGATCAATGATGCCCAAAAGACTAAATACATACCTAATCGGTGTGCGGATACTGATCAATCTCAAAGTATATTCAACAGTAAATAATCCAGTAAAAATCCATTCCAAAAGGCTAAAAGTCTTACCGTATTCTTTATGAAGACTTTCAACGCTATCCAGCATGATGATGATGATACTAGAAAATATCGCAAACAATAATGCAACATCAAAGGCCTTTCCCGCCCGGGTATTGGACTCATAGATGATTTCATGCAATTTGAAACGCCAGTCTTTGGGTGTAGGTGATGCCATGGGTAGTTTAAGGACAGCTAAAATCAAACTTAGGAATATATAACGTATTTATTGCCATTTTTCCAGTGAATAGTTTAGCTTCCTTAATATTCCATCTGCGATTCTGCACTATGTTCCCGAACGGTCTGATCAAGAAAAATATCCTTTTTTTGTGTACTATCCGCGTTTTTAAACATTCCCTTTAAAATACTTTGTCCTGTCACTGCAGGATTGTTACCTCTCCCCAGAGGCCATTTGCCCGATGTTCCATTGATTTGAATTCCAGCAAGACAGGCGGCCTGTAAACCGAAATCAGTACAATTCTGCCTGTTAAGGTTGTAGGTCATTCCTTCAAATTTTTGTGTAAGTTCCAGTATATTTTCAAAATTACGCTTTGAAATAAACTTGCCCAATACTTCGTCCCACACATGCGCGCCGTCATCTCTAAATGTTGCCGATGTGGTTGGTGAAATTGGAGTTGCTGAAAGCATCTGGTCCTTATCAGGGTAAAATCCAAAGGATGCAGAAGCATAAGTAGAATCTGTATTGTACTTGATCAATGTAATAAAAGTATGCCCGGTGTTTACCCAAACATATATTTTGCGTTTACCAGGAGCCGGTTGTTTAACATGGAATAATAATGCGTAGGCAACTGCTGTTTTTCCGTCATTAAAGTTGCCGGCAATTTGCTGAAAGCTGGTACGTCTGCTTCTTTTTCCTTTTTTCTTAGTTTTCAAGGCATGAGCTGTTGAGCCCACAGCAGAATCATCCCTGAAGTTAAATCCTAAGGCATTGTTTTGCAAATTCCAGGGTGTGTCTGTAGGAACAGATATACTATCAACTTCGGCATTGGATCTTACTGCCTTAAAAAAACATTTCATTGCCAAAGGATATAACCTTAAGCGCGCAAAGGCATTAGCCAAATGATAATAGAACTTTTTGCGTGATTTATACTCATATTGCTGCTCTGGTAATCCAAGTTCTTTTATGTAATTTGATAACCGAACCTGCTCTCTTGAGATATTAATAAGTGTTGCAGAATCTACGGCCGCCTCTGATTTACGAATCGCTAAATGAGATGTTATCAAACCCAAACGTGGATCTGCAGGTACACTAGACAGATCACCACGATGCGCAAACACCTGCGCAAAAGAAGAATGACTAATTAAAAGGGTAATTGCAAAAACTGCGGTTTTATAAAACCGCGCTGTACGGGTAACCATGCGACAAACATTAAAGAATAAACATATAGTTAGAGGATTGCTGGAAAGTTCAGACTATCAGGAAGCCATAATGACCTCTACTCGATATGCTGAAACAGGTGGAATGTTACAGACAACAACAACACCTCACAACATCGGCTGAGAAGATGTGTATGACATGATGCCCAATGGCTTTCCCTGAAAAGGGCTGGGTTCCTATAACTTTTGATGTTTTCATGTTATCACACAAACATAGATAAATAATGCTTAATCTACTAAGACAGTAGACTTATTTTTTCGGTTTAAATCCTGATGTACTGGTGTATTACTAATGTGCCCGGAAAATGACTAACTGCCTGCGGTAATTTTATAACATTTAAATGTCAATCGATTATAAATGTAAACGAAACCATCATTAGAATACCGGTTACAAATAGTATTGACTATGTTTATGATTGCTTCATAATCCCTTAAAGACAATTATATACTAATGAAATACAACAAACATCCCCATACAAACAGCAATAAAAATGTTCGTGGTAACTTCAAAACAATTAAAAATCAATTATTAACTGAAGTAAATAAATAAATGCATTAATATTTGCGCAAGCAAATACTTGCACTTATATTTGCAAGCAAATACTTGCACTTATATTTGCAAGCATATACTTGCGCATTATGAAAGCCAGACGAGACGTCTATCAGGCAATAGCCGATCCTACCCGCCGGGAGATAATTAATCTTATAGCTTCACAGCCGTATAACGTGAACGCACTTGCGGAAAATTTTGAAATGACCAGACAGGCCATCTCCCTTCATGTGAAGATATTAGTTGATTGCGGACTTGTGGTAATCAGGCAAAGCGGAAGGGACAGGTTTTGCGAAGCGCAACTAGATCGGCTGGAGGAAGTAACAACGTGGATAGAACAATCCAGAAAGCACTGGTCCGGTAGGTTCGAGAAATTAGATAACTACCTAAATACAATAAAAACTAAAGACAATGGAGACAACTAAAAAAGAACTTTTAATCACACATCTGTTCGATGCTCCGCGTGAACTCGTTTTTGGCGCATGGACAGATCCTGAGCATCTTAAACACTGGTATTCACCAGAGGGATGCACAATTGAATTTAAAAAAATTGAGGTAAAACCGGGTGGAACATTCCATTCATGCATCCATGATCCTGTGCATGGCGAATGCTGGATAAAGGGAATTTATAATGACGTAATCTTTCCGGAGAAATTGGTTTTTTCAATGATCCTCTCCAATGAAAAGGGAGATTCCGTCAGCGCTAATGCGGCTGGCAAATCAGAGGAATGGCCAGAGGCGATTGTCACGACGGTTACTTTTACGCCAATTGATAAGCAAACTAAAGTTACGCTACACCAAACTGTTGCAGAAGAAGAAGCCAAAAAAACCGGTGCTTACCAAAGCTGGTTCAGTATGTTTGAGCGCTTACAACACATCTTAACAGCTAAGAAAGATTTTGTGTAAAAGAATGGCTATAAGGCAGCTATAATAAGAGATCCACTTTTACACTATCTGACACATAATTTGTAGAGATACTGAAAATGCAACCCATTGGCAAAGCATAAAAGTGCCACAGCATAAAATTTCAGACCCTAAAATTTGTTAAAACGAACCGATTTGATGAAGCAGAATTATACAAAAAGGAGGTTGATCATTTTAGTAATGATGCAACCTCCTTTTATAAAACCTTAGACTGATATTCAGCAGGTTGATTAAACGTCCATGAATTAGTTTTTCGTATCCCGGATTAGCTATCTTATCCGGGATTGATATTTGTATCCCCGATTAGTTTTCCTATCCTGAATTAGTTTTCCTATCCTGAAGTAGTTTTCCTATACCGGATTAGTTTTTAGTATCCTGCCTTAGTTTCGTATCCTGCATTAGTTTTCGTATCCTGGATTCTGTGTTAACATGTTGTTACTTCGCTGAATTTCTGCAAATGGTACAGGAAGCAGGTACATTTTTTCCAAAAACTTGCGGTCGTTGTCAACCACGTTTGTGAGG
>Ga0247815_10003018_pt1 | contig 12255 bp, 9 predicted proteins | sample UWRJL194509B1_FD_181014 | JGI IMG/M metagenome (GOLD analysis project Ga0247815, IMG submission 181014) | Plant litter microbial communities from Arlington Agricultural Research Station in Wisconsin, United States - UWRJ-L194-509B-1 | ecosystem: Environmental > Terrestrial > Plant litter >... | reverse complement strand
CTTTAAGTGTTTGTCTTCGTGTTCGTTTTCTGTCATAACTTTGGTTTGTTTTGCTAAAGATATTTAAAAAAAGCAATTAGTTAACATTGTGTAGTGTATTTGCTTTATAGAGCGAAGACGGCCTGATAACTGTGACTGCGACTGCAAACTACTAAGGAGCGAAAAGCAGGCGCATTATAGCAATCGTAGTTCCTGCCATCGCCTTTATCTGCCTCCCTGCGGTCGGCAGGATACCGGCTCTGTCAGGGCTATCGAGCCGACTTTATTTGCCCTAACGTTCAGTTTAGTACAATATAACTTGCTTTTTTTCAATAGTCAGCGAGTCTGAGTGAAGCTAAGGCCTTAAACTTTGTTGCGTTAAACAAATTATAAGTTAAGGCGTTAAGAATCATTTGCAGTTTGAGCGCAGCGAGTTCAAATGATTTAGCCGAAGCTTATAATTTGTAGCATAAGAAGTTAGAGCCTTGAATTTTTGGTTCTTTTGTTTCAAGACAAAAGAACATTAATTTAGTAATTACTCCTGATAAATGTAATCTTTACTTAAAACTGTATTGGATATCGACAAAACTTTTACCTTTATTAAAAATCAAACCATGAAAAACAGCAACACCACTACCTTTAAAGTAAACGAGGAAGAGAACCAGTTTGAGCTTCACACAAAAGGCGGCACTGCCTTTTTAGAATTTATACGTGAAGGCGAAAAAATATACCTTACCCATACCGAAACTCCCGAGGCTTTGCGAGGGCAGGGCATTGCTGCCGACCTTGTAAAGCAAAGCCTGCAATGCGCTAAAGATAATGGGCTAACCGTAGTGCCGTCGTGTACATTTGTTGCCAATTATGTAAATGACCACCCAGAGTGGAACGAAATTTTATCTGACGGCTACCGGATGTAGGGTTTAACCCAAATTGAATTATCTTTGCGGCATGAACGAGAATTTAGACCCTACCAATAAAAATTTTAACCCGGAGGAGATCGACCTGGAGAAAAAACTCAGGCCGCTCTCCTTTGACGATTTTACCGGGCAGGACCAGGTGCTCGAAAATTTATTAGTCTTTGTGCAGGCGGCTAACATGCGTAACGAAGCGCTGGATCATACCCTTTTTCACGGGCCACCGGGATTAGGGAAAACCACGCTGGCTAACATATTGGCAAACGAGCTTGGCGTAGGCATAAAAATAACATCGGGCCCCGTGCTGGATAAACCCGGCGACCTTGCCGGTTTGCTTACCAACCTGGACGAGCGCGATATACTGTTTATAGACGAAATTCACCGCCTTAGCCCCATTGTAGAAGAGTATTTATATTCGGCTATGGAGGATTTCAGGATTGATATCATGATAGAAAGCGGCCCCAATGCACGATCGGTACAAATAGGGCTTAGTCCGTTTACACTGGTAGGTGCCACAACAAGATCGGGACTTTTAACGGCACCTATGCGTGCCCGCTTCGGGATATCAAGCCGTTTACAATATTATACTACAGAGTTGCTTACAACCATTGTGCAGCGTAGTGCTATGATTATCAACATGCCTATAAGCATGGAAGCCGCTATTGAAATAGCAGGCCGCAGCCGTGGTACACCGCGTATTGCCAATGCATTGCTGCGCCGCGTGCGTGATTTTGCCCAGATTAAAGGCAACGGTAAGATAGATATTGAGATTGCCCGTTATTCGCTTCGTGCACTAAACGTAGATGCCCACGGCCTCGACGAAATGGATAATAAGATACTTACAACCATTATAGATAAATTTAAAGGTGGCCCCGTGGGACTTTCTACATTGGCTACAGCCGTGTCAGAAAGCAGCGAAACCATAGAAGAAGTGTATGAACCATTCCTCATACAGGAAGGTTTTATAATGCGTACGCCGCGCGGCCGTGAAGTAACCGAGAAAGCCTACAAGCATCTTGGTAAGATAAAACCGGGAATACAGGGAGGCCTTTTTTAGGAAATTTCAGAATTCAGATTTTTGATTTTAGATTGAGCTTCACATGACGAATTTCCACGGTACTGTCATTGCGAGGCACGAAGCAATCTCACATTTAGATTGCTTTGTTACTTGTAGCGATGACATCGTAAATAGAAAGCAGAGTTAAGTCAAATGGTAAACTACTTCAGGTAACTGTGCAATAAAGCCCTGTGCTCCTTAATGCCGATTTATTGGTATTGTTGCCTTTGTGCACTTATTAATGGAGATTACTTAGTGTACTTTGTGAAAAGCTTGGTGCCCTTTGTGGTAAAATGTAGTAATGTCTAAGCAACTATGAAGCTGGATGATGCCGAAATGATAAACAATAAAGAAAAATATTCTGACTTCATAAAAGCCGAAGCAAAGCGCCTCGGCTTTATGTCGTGCGGTATATCTAAGGCTGGTTTTCTTGAGGAGGAAGCGCCCAGACTGGAAAAATGGCTGAATGAAAACCGCCACGGCCAAATGCAGTACATGGAGAATCATTTTGATAAGCGCCTGGACCCAACCTTACTGGTAGATGGTGCCAAAAGCGTGGTATCGCTACTGCTGAATTACTATCCTGAAGAAAAACAAACTGAAGGCACCTACAAAATATCTAAATATGCCTACGGGCAGGATTATCATTTTGTAATTAAAGAAAAGCTTAAGGAACTGCTGGACTCTATACAGGAAAATATAGGCGAAGTAGGAGGGAGGGCATTTGTAGATTCGGCACCCATGCTTGATAAAGCCTGGGCAGCAAAAAGCGGACTTGGGTGGATAGGGAAGAACAGTAACCTCCTGAGCAAACAGGTGGGTTCCTTCTTTTTTATTGCAGAGCTGGTTATAGACCTCGACTTGGAATACGACCATGCCGTAACCGACCATTGCGGCTCCTGCACCGCCTGCCTTGATGCCTGCCCTACAGAAGCTATTATTGCGCCTTACGTAGTAGACGGCAGCAAATGCATATCGTATTTTACCATAGAGCTTAAAGAAAACATCCCTAACGATATGAAGGGCAGTTTTAACGACTGGGCTTTTGGCTGCGATATATGCCAGGACGTTTGCCCGTGGAACCGCTTTTCTAAACCGCACCGCGAACCGCTCTTTAACCCACACCCTGACTTATTATCGCTGACCAAAAAAGACTGGGAAGAAATTACCGAAGATACTTTTAGGGCAGTCTTTAAAAACTCGGCTGTAAAGCGTACCAAGTTTGCGGGACTGACAAGGAATATAGATTTTTTGAAGTGATAATAATTAACGCAGATGTTGTAATTAAATTTAAATATTTTTAATAAGTTTTAAATATGAAAAAACCAGTTCTTGCATTAATAATTTTTTTTGCGGTTGCTATTGCATACACTTTTATAAATGTATTTATACGATCACGTATAGAATATGTTGAGAAATATGATTTTGTGATAAAAAACATCAAAACTGAAAGTAAAGGGAATTTAATATTTTACGATAGCCTTCATAATAAATATCGTTTCTCAGCTTATTTGTTTAATAAATATGACAAATTGGGAATTTTAACTGGCGATAAAATTTTTAAGGATCATCGTTCAAAAAATATGATTATATACAGACAGGTAAACAATAAATATCAAATATATTACATTCAAGAACCTAACGGATTAGTTCCTTTTTCATTTTACAACTATTGATTTTGTAAACTCAAGTAGCATTATAAACATGTTATTAATTACTCATATTCTGATTTCCAATTTATCTTCTTTGCCATTTCTTCAAAGGTAAAATCGCCGATTTCAATAATGCTCCCTTTTGTATTAATATATCCGGCTTTTGTACAGTCAATAGTGTAATGATGGCATCCCCCTTCTTCTTCATGTGGCCCCCAGGGTACTTTACTACATTTCTCACCTATTATTGCTTTACCATTATAAAAAGATGTTACAATTTCAAACTGCGGCTTAATAATAATATTTCCTTTGTGGTCGGCAAAGCCTAATTTTTCATTTTCGTCAACTATCCTTATTTTGTTTTCCCTTAATTCATCCGGCGACGGCTCCCCAAAACTCGTGTTATAAACGTTGAATAAAATTTTTTCGTTTATATCTATGGCACACCAGCTACTATTACCTTTAATTAGAAAAACAGCAAAGTAGCCATATTTCTCTTGTGTAAAACACATTAAATATTTTGTGGCATCTAACTGCTTTACGCTTTTTCCTTTTTCATTTATAATGTAATAAGCAGATTTATAGTTTTTATCCTCTACCTCTTTTATTTTAAATTTTCCCTGTGCCAAAGCATTTATAAAATTTAGAAAAATTAGAAGGCATATAAGGTGTTTCATGAGTGTATGGGTTTATCCAAATTTAAATAATTTGATTAGTACAAGAGTTAAATGCAGAGAATATAATTATCCAACTAACTAATATGCAGTGTTAAATATTATTTTGCTTATTTATATTTTATAAGAATGTATACTTTTGCCGGCTATTAAATAAAATATATGGTAGTAAGTTTATTGATACAATTAAAAAAGCGCCTTGTAGCCGATACTATACTAGATGCGCCATGCCCCAAATGCCATAGTACCGGTACCATGAGAATGGTTATATACCAAAAATATGCAACGCTTTTTTTTATACCATTCATGCCTAATGGCAAAGAAGCCGTTACCAGCTGCCAAAACTGCCATGCTGTTTATGATAAAGCGGTCTTTACAGAAAGCCAGAAACAAAGTTACAAGGAAATCAAAAAATTACCATCGTGGTGGATGTATAGTGGGTTAGCTATTATAGCAGCAATTTTAGGTTTAGCTATTAACACAGGTATTGAAGAAAGCCGCAAAACTGCGCGTCTTGTACTTACACCGGTAACGGGGCATATATATGACGTAAAGCTGGAAGACAAGGTATTTACCCTGCTAAAAGTTACTGCTGTAAAAGGCGATAGTGTTTACCTTGTAGAAAATCAATTTATTGCCGACGATTATTCCGGCTTTAGTGGCCTGCATGAAAAACCGTTTAGGAACGATGCCCATGCCGTGCCTAAAAAGCAAATTAAAGAGTGGTATGACTCCGGTGTGATACGTAATGTAACTACCTATGAAGAAGAGTAATACTATTTAGCAATAACAATAAAGCCCAGCATTATCTTGCAGGGCTTTATTGCTTATTTCTTACTGGCTATCCATCGGTCAATTTTCGCTTCAAATACTTTAAGGGGCAAACATCCGGCATCCAGCACCTGGTTATGAAATTCCTTGATGCTGAATTTTGCTCCCAGTGCTGCCTCTGCCTTAGTGCGCAGTTCTCTTATTTTAAGCTGCCCAATTTTATAAGACAATGCCTGTCCCGGTATTGCCATATAGCGTTCAATTTCGGCAACAATGCTTTCTGCACTTTCGGCCTCATGCTCTAAAGAGTATTGTATAGCCTGCTCGCGTGTCCAGTTTTTAGTGTGCAGTCCGGTATCAACTACAAGGCGAATGGCGCGGTGCATTTCGGCGCTCAGCATCCCAAAATATTGATACGGGTCGGTATACAATCCAAGCTCTTTACCTAACGATTCGGCATACAATGCCCAGCCTTCGCCGTATGCATTAAACCAGATGGTTTTCCTGAAAGATGGCAGCGCCTTATTTTCCTGTTGTAACGATATCTGGTAGTGGTGTCCCGGTATGGCCTCATGCAAAAATAAATCTTCATTATCATACACATTATACTTTGTAACATCGGGTAAAGGAACGTAAAAAATACCCGGGCGGCTACCATCCAGCGACGGCTGGTTATACTCTGCACTGGCACTTGCTTCCCTAAAGGCTTCTGTTCTTTTAACCTCAAAACCGGCTCTAGGCTTCAGGTCAAATAACTTGTCAAGGTTAGGTTTCATCGTGGCATAAATGGTGTTGTAGTGGTCTATAACCTGCTGTGGCTTTGTAAAAGGCATTAGCTCTTTTTTGCTGCGCACATAATTAAAGAATTCTTTCAGTGTACCTTTAAAGCCAACCTGAGCTTTTACCTTTTCCATTTCGGTGGTAATACGTGCCACTTCTTTAAGCCCCAGCTCATGAATTTGGTTAGCGGTCATATCTGTAGTGGTATACCTTTTAATAAGGTGCTGGTAGTATTTATCGCCATTGGTAATGCCGCTTATTCCACTTGTAGCCCTGCTTGCAGCAAGATAATCGGTACTCACATAATTATAAAGGCTTTTAAACGACGGGATAAGTTTTTGACTAATAATTGCCGTATACTTTTCTGTAAGGTCTTTTTTTTCGGCATCAGTAAACGATGCGGGAAACGCATTTACAGGGCTGTAAAACAAATGTTTCTTTACATCATCTGTAGCCATGTCCTTAAGCTGCGGAACCACTTTGGTCGTTAACGATTTTGGTAATACATAACCTTTAGCCACACCTTCTTTCATTCTTTCCTGTGCCGTTATTAGCCAGGTATTAAAACCTTCCAGCCTTTGCAGCCAGTTGTTGTAGTCTTTTACCGTTTTAAAAGGCTGTATGCTGGTGCCGCCTGCATATTGTGCAATAGTGAGTATGGGCGACCAAAACTGGTTTATTGGCATAAGCTCTTCTTTAAAGCCGGCCTGCTCCAGGTTTATGTTGCACTCCCATAATAGCAGGTCTTTACTTATCCTGTCATTTTCAGAAAGGCCTTCGTCTTTAAAAGCACTTATTTGCTCCTTGTATTTTGTAAAAAAATCTTTAGCCTGTTTTATGTAGGCATCGCTAAGTGTGTTAGGTAAAAGGTTATTGTAGCGTTCGTCTCCGGCAGATGTAGCTTCTAACGGGTATAGCCTTAGGCGTTCCTGATAGTAATCTTCGGTAATTTTGGCAATATCTTTATTTTGGCCCGTTTCAGTTTTTTTAGCATCTTTTTGGCAGGATTGCAGGCTGGCGGCCACAACACAAAGCAGGAGTATGTATTTTTTCATAAAAAGGTTAATTAATTAGATAAAGGTACATTTTTTTAGGTGTATAAACCTTACAAAAAGAATAGCGTTAAAAATTTCCCATTTAAAACGAGACGCTTACCTTTGCGAGTTCTATAACAATAGCGAAAACGAATGAACCAATACAGCAAAAGAAGGGAAGCCTTGCTATACCACGCAAAGCCCCACCCCGGAAAAATTCAGGTAGTACCCACTAAGCCCTATGCAACCCAAAGAGACCTTTCCCTGGCTTATTCGCCCGGTGTTGCAGAGCCCTGCCTGGAAATTGCAAAAGATGTAAGTAACGTATATAAATACACCGCAAAAGGTAACCTTGTAGCCGTAATAAGCAATGGTACTGCCGTTCTTGGCCTGGGCGATATAGGCCCTGAAGCTTCTAAACCGGTTATGGAGGGCAAAGGCCTTTTGTTTAAAATATTTGCCGATATTGATGTTTTTGATATTGAGGTAGATACTAAAGATGTAGATAAATTTATAGAAACGGTTAAAAATATAGCCCCAACCTTTGGTGGTATTAACCTTGAGGATATTAAGGCACCGGAGTCTTTCGAGATTGAAAGAAGGCTGGTAGAAGAACTTAACATTCCGGTAATGCACGATGACCAGCACGGTACGGCCATCATTTCATCGGCAGCACTTATAAACGCAGCCGACCTTGCCGGTAAAAAACTCGGAGACCTTAAAATAGTAATATCAGGAGCGGGTTCTGCAGCACTTTCATGCGCGGCCCTGTATCTGCTGCTTGGGGTTAAGGCAGAGAATATTACCATGTTTGATATTGACGGAATGATCGTTAAAAGCAGGGTAAACCTGTTGCCTATGCACTTAAAATATGCTCAGGATGGCGAACAAAAACCGCTTGCAGAAGCTGTTAAAAATGCCGATATGTTCCTTGGCCTTTCTGTAGGTAATGTGCTTACTGCAGAGATGCTCCTAACTATGGCACCAGACCCTATTGTGTTTGCCATGGCTAACCCAATACCCGAAATTGATTATAACCTTGCCATAGCTACCCGTAAAGATGTTATTATGGCTACTGGCCGTAGCGACCATCCTAACCAGGTAAATAACGTGCTCGGCTTCCCATATATTTTTAGGGGAGCGCTGGATGTCAGGGCTACAAAAATAAACGAAGCCATGAAAATGGCTGCCGTACATGCCCTTGCAGAACTTGCAAAAGCAAGTGTGCCGGAGCAGGTTAATATAGCTTATGGCGAAACCAAGCTTAACTTTGGCCGCGATTATATTATACCTAAACCATTCGACCCAAGGCTTATTGCCGTAGTGGCTCCTGCTGTAGCACGTGCTGCTATGGAAAGCGGTGTGGCACAAAAGCCTATTACCGACTGGGATAAATATGGCGAAGAATTGTTAGAGCGTTTGGGTAACGATAATAAAATGGTGCGCCTGCTTACCAACCGCGCCAAGACCGACCCTAAACGTATTGTTTTTGCTGAAGCTGACCAGCTTGATGTGCTTAAAGCTGCACAAATTGTTATGGAAGAAGGTATTGGAGAGCCTATACTTTTAGGTAACCGCGAAACTATTATAGAGCTTAAAGAAGAAATAGGTTTTGATAACGAAGTGCTTATCGTAGACCCTAAGACCGATCTTGAAAACGAAAGGCTTAACCAGTATGCGCAAGTATTCTGGCAATCGAGGCAGCGCAGGGGCATTAACTACCTCGATGCGCAAAAATGGATGCGCCAGCGTAACTATTTTGCCGCAATGATGGTTAATATGGGCCATGCCGATGCTATGATAACCGGTTATTCGCGAAGCTACCCGTCATCTGTAAAGCCTATTTTACAATTGATAGACAGGGCAGAGGGTGTGAGCCGTGTGGCTACTACTAACATGATGCTTACCAAGCGCGGCCCCATATTTTTATCGGATACCGCTATAAACCCTAACCCTACGGCAGAGGAACTGGCTAATATTGCCATACTTACCGCACGTACCGCAAGGCTGTTTGGCATAGAACCGGTTATTGCCATGGTATCGTTCTCTAACTTTGGCTCCTCTACAGAGCCAAGTGCCGTAAAAGTGCGCCAGGCAGTATCTATATTGCATAAAAGCCACCCCGACCTTATTGTAGATGGAGAGATACAAGCCGACTTTGCCCTTAACCAGGACATGCACCAAAATAAATTCCCGTTCTCTAAACTTGCCGGTAAAAAAGTAAATACACTTATATTCCCTAACCTTGAATCGGCTAATATTACTTATAAGCTGCTAAAGGAGCTTGACAGGGTAGTATCTATAGGCCCAATAATGATGGGTATGGACAAGCCGGTACACATAGTACAATTTGGTGCCAGTGTAGAAGAGATGGTAAACATGGCAGCAGTGGCTGTTGTAGATGCACAGGAAAAAGAAAAGCGCCTTAAAATGCCTAAAAAATAGCACTTTGGTGTGGGGTAACATAAATTTGTTATTTTTGGTACGGTTTAAAAAATATCTATGATAGCACATCTTGAAGGGAGAATGGTAGAAAAAACTCCTACCGAAGTGGTAATAGACTGCCATGGCGTGGGCTACCACGTTAATATTTCATTACACACGTATTCGCTCCTGCCGGATTCGGAAAAGATAAAACTGTATACTTTTTTGCAGATAAAAGAAGATGCCCACACGCTTTTTGGTTTTGTGGAGAAAGCCGAAAGGGAACTTTTTAAACTATTACTGTCGGTATCAGGGGTTGGGGCAAGTATAGCCCGGACCATGCTATCGTCTTTAGAGCCTAAAGAGGTTATACAGGCAATAGGCTCCGGTAATGTGGTTACCATACAATCTATAAAAGGTATTGGTACAAAAACAGCGCAACGTATTATACTGGACTTAAAGGATAAAGTGTTAAAACTATACGATTTAGACGAAGTTTCTATTTCGGGTTACAATACAAACAGAGAAGAGGCGTTATCTGCCTTGGAGGTCTTAGGCTTTAACAAGAAGTTGGCAGAAAAAGCTGTCGAAAAAATTGTTAAAGAGACCCCCGCAGCCACCGTAGAAGCAATTATAAAACAAGCATTAAAAAATTTATAGTCCTTGAAAACAGAGTACTCTAAAGAATTTTATACAAAACTAAAATATAGCTTTTCATTATTATTTTTATTCATCAGCGTTTTGGCCCAGGCCCAGGTTGTTGAAGAAGATGAAGATAATGAGGCGTCCCGCGACACCATAAAAGGCTATAATAGTGGTAAGATAGAACTTAACAACCCCAACAGCATTATAGCGGCATATACGTATGACCCTGTAACCAACAGGTATATTTATACCAATAAAATGGAGGGTTTTAATATTACCTATCCTATAATATTAACGCCGGAACAGTTTGAGGAGCTTGTGCTTCGCGAATCTATGCGTGATTATTATAAGCAAAAATCTAAGGCCATAGATGGCAAGGGTACAGAGAAGCAGCAAAAAGACCTTTTGCCGCGCTACTATGTAAATTCCAGTTTTTTCGAGACGATATTTGGTAGTAATACCATAGATGTAAAACCACAGGGGTCTGTAGAGATGGATCTGGGTGTACGTTACACTAAACAGGATAACCCGGCAATATCGCCCCGAAACAGGAAAACTTTTACCTTCGATTTCGACCAGCGTATAAGCATGAGCCTGCAGGGAAAAGTGGGTACGAGGCTTGCTGTTAATGCAAATTATGATACCGAATCTACCTTTGCTTTCCAAAACCTTATTAAACTTGAATATACACCTACAGAGGATGACATCATCCAGAAGATAGAGGTAGGTAATGTTAGTTTCCCATTGTCTAACTCGCTTGTTAGGGGTGCGCAGAGCCTTTTTGGTGTTAAGGCGCAGTTCCAGTTTGGTAAAACCACAGTTACAGGTATATATTCTGAGCAAAAATCGCAAACCAAAACAGTAACGGCACAGGGTGGCGGTACGGTACAGGACTTTGCCCTTTTTGCAAACGAGTATGATGCAGACAGGCACTACTTTCTTTCGCAATACTTCCGTAACCGCTACGATAAAGCATTAAGCGTATATCCGCAAATAGACAGCCGTGTACAAATTACGCGTATAGAGGTTTGGGTAACCAACAAGCAAAACCGTATTAATGCTGCCGAAAATAACTCGAGGAACATTATAGCACTACAGGATTTAGGTGAATCGCGCCTTACTAAGGAAACTCCCATTCCGGGTGTGCCGGAGGGTGCAGAAATTACCAGCCAGACAGTAGGTTTTAACAACGTAGCCGGATTTTTTAATTCCGGACAGGGAGATACCCCAGACCGTACTTCTACTGAAATTGACCGTTTCCCGGATAATAGCAATAACAAGCTTGATCCTGAAAAAATTGGTGTGGCGGGAGAAAGCTTTTTAGCCACGTCTATAAGGGAAATTGTTACAACAAGCGCGGGCAGCTTCACTAATGGGCTTGCAGCCAGCGAGGGAAGGGATTACTCTAAACTGGAAAATGCCCGTAAGCTTACCAGCAGTGAGTATACTTATCATGCACAGTTAGGTTATATATCATTAAACCAAAAACTTAATAACGACGAGGTTCTTGCTGTTGCTTACCAGTATACGGTGGGTGCAGATGTATATCAGGTAGGAGAGTTTGGTACCGATGGTGTTGCAGCAACAACCCCTGAAACCAATACTGACAATCAGGTAACTAATGTGGTTACGCAGAGTCTTATCTTAAAAATGCTTAAGAGTAACCTTGTAAAAATAGATTCTCCTGTGTGGGACCTGATGATGAAAAACATCTACCAGATACCTAACGCCTACCAGTTGTCTCAGGAAGACTTCCGTTTTAACATCCTTTACACAGACCCTTCACCTTTAAATTATATAAATCCTGCGATACCTGTTTCAGAAGGCGGATTACCATTACCTAACGGTACGGGTACACAGGCAGAGGTTGCCGAAACCCCATTGCTTAGGGTATTTAATTTAGACAGGTTAACCTATGCGGGCGACCCTCAAACGGGCGGAGACGGTTTCTTTGATTTCCAGGCCGGGCTTACTGTAGATACACAAAACGGACGGATTATATTTACAACGGTAGAGCCTTTTGGAGAATATCTGTATGATAAATTGGGAACAAATACTCCCGGCGTAAATGCCGATTATAATTTAGATCTCGAAACGTCTTTTAACCCTAACCAGCAAAAATACGTTTACCGCCAGCTATATAAAAGCACACAGGCAGCAGCCCAGCAGCAAAGCCAGAAAAATAAGTTTCAGTTAAAGGGGCGCTTTAAATCTACCGGTGGCAACGGTATATCGCTTGGTGCGTTTAACGTGCCGCAGGGTTCTGTAGTGGTTACAGCCGGTGGCCGTACTCTTGTAGAAGGCCAGGATTATACCGTAAATTAC
>Ga0247815_10003017_pt1 | contig 12256 bp, 15 predicted proteins | sample UWRJL194509B1_FD_181014 | JGI IMG/M metagenome (GOLD analysis project Ga0247815, IMG submission 181014) | Plant litter microbial communities from Arlington Agricultural Research Station in Wisconsin, United States - UWRJ-L194-509B-1 | ecosystem: Environmental > Terrestrial > Plant litter >... | reverse complement strand
AGGCTTTCCTCGTGAGTGCAGACTAACCGTCTATAGAGTAACGTGCTCACGCTCAATGACAGTATGGGAGCACGATCGGGATCGCCATAGATGAAATCCTTTCGGTACGCGACAGTTCTCCTTTTGACTGCAATCTAATCATATGCGTAATTAGAAACTACCAACGGCAGAACAAAACGAGTTGAAGGAGGAGCTAGCGCGATGGGTGTGTTTGATCGTTGCGCATGTGGGCGGCTCGCTTGGCTGACCTTGCACGCACGACAGGAAAAAACCAAGGACACCATCAAATCCGGTGAGGCATTTGGTCGTGCATCTATCACTATCTGACACCGATCAGTTCTGGGTGGGCGACGCGTCGACGAGGCGGCACACAATGTGCAACCCAAAGACGCCGGGTGTCTAGAAGGCACACGAGAAGGAGTGTTGTCCAGGTTCATGACATGGGTCCAAAAAGACGCCAGACACATCCTCTGGCTAGCTGGAATGGCCGGCACGGGCAAGACATCCGTTGCCGTGACACTGTGCCGCATGTTGGATAACGATCCTTCGATCGTGTTTGGCGGCGGGTTCTTTTGCTCTCGCACGGCCAATGTAGAAGGGAGAACCGACGTGCGGCGCATCCTGCCCACGCTCGCTGTGCTACTCTCACGCCAGTCTCCGAAGTTCGCAGTGGCACTGGCTGCGGAAATTAGGCCGAACTCGGGCGTCGCTGGGTACGAACCAGTCAGCGACCAAATCGGGCGGCTACTGCAGCGACCATTATCTGCGCTTGCGTCGGAGACCCGCCCGATCGTGTTCGTGATCGACGCACTCGACGAGTGCACCAACGAGCGAGAGCTCGCCGAGTTGCTCTCGGCCATCGCGAAATTCCAGTGCGACGCCAACGTCAAGTTCATCCTCACGTCACGGCCAGAAATACACATCCTCGGTGGCCCTATCTCGCATAGAGCTCAGAACGGCATACTGCAGCTGCACATGATCGAGGTCGAGGAGGTCACCCAAGACATCCGGCTGTATGTCGACGACGCTTTCTCAAAAAAGAAACTGGCCAAGCCGTGGTATTCCGAAGCTGATGTCACAGCACTCGCCACGCTCTCGAACGGACTGTTCATCTTCGCTTCCACCGTGGTCTCCTACATCCTCGTCGCCACTTCGGTGTCTAACCGCACCGCCCGCTTACAGAAGGCGTTGACAGCGGTAGGCCAGAGCACAGTGGCCATGAGCAAACTCGACGCCATGTACGAGTTTGTGCTCACTGAGGCATCCGACATGTACAAGGTAGAAGCTGAGGAACTCGAGGCGACACGATGCAATCTTGCGTGCATCCTTGCCGCTCGTGCCCCGTTATCGGTCACTGCTCTGGCTGAGCTCCGCGATCTGGAGCCAGATGATCTGCGTGAATCGCTGCGGTACCTCCATGCCACTATCTACGTGCCGGGAGAGGATGATGAACCCGGCCTACGAATGCTCCACGCATCGTTTAGCGACTATTTGCTTGAACGAGCCCCAGAAAATATCCGGATATCTTCAGCACTGGGTGAGGAGACTCTTGCTCGCGGATGTCTCCGATTGATGGGCAAGAGGCTTCACTTCAACATATCGCAGAGTGACTCTTCATATGAGCCAAACTCGCCGTCAAAGCCCGACAGCATCACACTCCCGCTGGAGTACGCATGTCTGCATTGGATCTACCATATCTCCGCGCTGCCAGAGACCACTGGGCTCGATCAGGAGGTCGAGGCTGTCATCCGTCCGAAGTTCCTGTTCTGGTTGGAGGTGATGAGTGTCCTGGATCAGGTCCGGCGGGCGGCCGCCATGCTCGTTCTTGCAGTTGCGACAGTACGTCTCCCGAGTTGTAGAGTTTCTGGATGATCGTTCATCTCTGTCTAGCTGCACTCGATTGATCTCTCACGATTTCTTCTTGACGCAAACATTTTCGTCGCGTCATCCCGCGAGGCCATCTCGCGAAGCGCCCCGCACATCTATTTATCTGCCCTCCCGTTTGCAGCGAAGGATTCCCTGGTTTACGAGACCTTCATTGGGCAATACGCAGGTCTGGTCACCGTTGATACCCACGGAATCGACCGGCACGGCGATCGTCTCGTTATGACCTTCATCAGCCCCGGGGACTTGGTCCATTCTGCTGCATACTCCCCAGATGGCCGTCTCATCGCTTCAGGTGGTTCAGACGGCGCTGTGCGTATATGGGATACACGTATCGGCGAGGAGGTAGCGTCACCGCTGCGCAGTGGTGATGGTGCTGTCCAGTGCGTCGCCTTTGCTCCCAACGGCAAGAGTCTTGCGTCAGCCACTCAAAGTGGTGCGATATGTATTTGGAGCAACTTGTCTGGGGTGGCGATCGAGCAACGGCTGTTGGGTCACTCTACTACGGCCGGTACCGTCACGTTCTCGCCGGACGGCTCCCTTCTCGCGTCTGCGTCCGAAGACAAAACTGTACGTCTCTGGAAGGTCCAAACGGGCGAGCAGATTGCAGTAATCAGTAGTCACACTGAGGAAGTCGACGCCCTTGCCTTTTCTCCAAACGATCATATGTTGGCATCCGGTTCATACGATCAGACGATCAGACTGTGGCACACAAGCACATGGAAACCTCTACTCGAACCGCTTCGTGATCCTAAGGGTGCGATTCTCAGCCTAGCATTCTCTCCAGATGGCACCAAACTCGCCTCGGGATCGTCCGACGGCAACATCACACTATGGGAACCCCAGACCGGAACAGTCATTGGAGTACTGCTCGGCGTTTCGGACTGGTGGGTCCGGTCCGTCCAATTCTCGCCCGATGGTCAATCATTGGTATCGGCTGGAGATCAGCACACGGTCCGGCTCTGGTCCTTGGGGCAGGACACGGGCGAAGCTACTTCGACCACCTTTGCTGGACACACTCGTTTCATTAGCTCGACTGCGTTCTCGCCAGATGGCAAGTACATCGCTTCGACTTCCGTTGATGGCACCATTCGCATCTGGGACGCCACCAGCGTTCAAACTGCCGTTCAGCCGCTAGAAGCACATCGCCTCGGAGTAGAGTCGGTAGCGGTTTCGCCCGACGGCTCCTTCATTGTGTCCGGCTGCAACGATCAGTCTGTCGGCGTCTGGAATGCAAGCACTGGTGAACCGATATTGGCACCGCTGCTGGGACATTCACACACTGTATCCTCAGTCACCATCTCATCAGATGGGCACTTGATTGCGTCGACTTCAGGCCACATAATCCATCTCTGGAATGCACGCACAGGAGAACCAATAAGAGAGTTACCAGACGCTCAAAATGCAGATGTTCTCACTGTGGCGTTTTCACCTGACACGATGTTACTTGCATCCGGAACTGATGACTACGCGGTACACATCTGGGATGCAGCGACAGGCCAGCCGTCCACGATCGATCCACTCTCTTGCAAAGCACGCGTAACTGCAGTTGAATTTTCGCCAGATGGCCGTCTGATTGGTGCCGGAGACGGCGGCGGTCGCTTCTATGTCTGGAATGCAACGACAGGTCAGCCACTGCGCGAGCCATTCATGGCAAGCGCCTATAATTTCACCTTCTCGCCTGATAGGGCGCATATTGTGTCTCCTGGATCTGAAAATGCAGCTCGTGTCTGGGACATCAACACGGGACAGCAGGTCCTCATGCTCGAAGGCCACACAGAAACGGTGCTTTCAGCCTCGTACTCACACGATGGCCGGTTCATTGGTAGCAGCTCGATGGATCGGACAGTTCGTGTCTGGAACGCGGTGACAGGTGCACCCATTGCCACGCTGTATGGTCATATGAAGATGGTGGTGTCTGTCGCGTTCACGCCCGATGGTCGGTCCCTCGTGTCGTGCAGCAGAGACGGTACGATCCGTGTCTGGAATATCGAAACAGCTCGATCCTTGTCATCAGCAGACGAGAGCGATGTCGTCGCAGCACTAGGTTTCGCTGAGCTTGACCGCGGATGGCTGTCAAGTCAATCGGGGGAGCTGCTTCTCTGGGTGCCGGAACCGTATCGCAACTACGTGCAGATTGCACCCTGCACGATGGTCATCGGTCCACATCGGATCGTCGTCGGGGCTGACAAGACTGGTCTGTATATGGGAAAGAACTGGACTGCGTGCTGGCTTGGGTAGGTACAGAATCATGTTTCTCGTGGTTTACCACAGTTCCCTTTGTACACCAGCGACTATGAAATTTAAAGTCCAAGAATGTCACGCTATTTCTTTCTTTCTGCTTGACGATATCACTCCATAGTTCAAGCTCAGTTACAGTACAGTTTTGGCGCGAGACATTCTTTCGAACTGTTCATATCGCAAAGAGACATTGTCTGTCCAAGCGGCCGACCTTCTTACGCCTCCTTCAGCCTTCTCACCAACTCGCCCTTCCCATCATCCCGCTCCCAGAACCCATCATCCCGCTTCTCCGCCTCACCCACAAATCCACCAGCGCCGACAAAGCTCGCCGCAGGAGTCTGCACCTGGCTCTGCACCGCCCTCAAGTAGACTTCCTTGACCTGGCGGTTCATCGTGCTCGCGAGTCTCTGCTCCGGTGCGCGTTCCCAGAACAACCTGTTGAGTAGGTGCGCAACGAGAGAGCGAGCGGCGAGGTACGCATGCGACGATGATAGAGCGAGCAGGATGGCTGGTGTCGCGAGGTCCGCGATGGCTGAGCTCAGCGAGGACTCGGCAGCCGAGTGGGCAGAGTGCGGTGAGAGCGAGGTGCCACCGCCGAGTGTCGATTTGCTCTCCGGGTTGAACATGTAGACAAGCGCGGCGTTTGTCAGGGCAGCGAGCCACGAAATGAACGCCTATAGGAAGATGTTAGCTTGGAGTATGAGAGGTAATAGTGACACGGAACACACCAGAGCCTCGAGCCAGGGGCCAACGGTGTCGGTGCGAGTCGGAATTGGGCGACGGTAGTTCTTGGCAATCTTGAATGCGTCTCCGCGCAGTTCGAGCCAGTTGTTGAGGAACGCCATCGCTGGCGCAAGCGGCCAGATGGTCGACCACAATACCACATATCCAAACTGCGTCACCATCTCCGCAAAGTCTCCAAACACCGTGTAGTCCGGCAATGACACCTGACGCCGCACGTCCTGCAGGAACTCCTTCTCGGCAGTGTTGTCCTCACCACGCGTGTGCGACTGCGACATGCCCTTGCGAAGCGAACCGGTGGTGCGCACGTTCTGTATGAGACGCAGCAGCATAGGAAGTCCGATCTCGACGAACACGCCGATGATCTGGTTGGTGACCATGTATGCGAACATTTGCTTCTGGAGTCGGCTCCCATCGAGTCGAATGTCAGAGACACCGCGTTTGAACTGGGCAGCGGCGAAGCTGGGCTCGGCAGATGCGGCACCGTCGGTGCTCGAGGGGCTACCCGACACGAACGCGTGCACGAGCGGTGCGATACGCGGGCCGAAGGGCACGTAGACGAATGCGGAGAGTGCTAGGCCGAGGTATGCGACGACTGCGGATAGAGCAAAGACCTTGATGGTGAGCGACGACTCGTGGGTGCTGCGGTGCTTGTGGTTCTCCCAGGCGGTGAGCTTGCGGGCCATCTTGTGCTGCTGCTCGAGAACGCGCGGGATCAGACCCACAAACAAGATGGTTGGCAGGAACGACTATTCAATAGAGTCAGCGACCCAGTGCGAGACACCAATGCTGAGGTACTCACGATGTACTGGTTAAGTGGGCCGGTGTACAGGATGGTAATGAAAGCCTCGAATGTAAAGATGGCCGTGTTGAGACCGGCCAGCATCAAGGCAAAGACGAGGATGACGGGAATGCCCGCGGCGGTACGGCCCTCGCGAACATACCACGGGAAGTCCTCAACATCCGGGTCGTCGTGCTTGCTCGACGCAATGAACTCGGGACGGCGTTTCTCGACAGCACGGGCACCTTGAGAGCCCCAGCGGATGGCAATGACGCGCTCCCGAATGCGCCACCACTCGACAAAAGTGACAGACCACAAACAGAGCAGACCCGAATAGATGACGCTGTACGGCTTGCTCAAAAAGAAGAAGAGCACACCGAGACCAGCGGGGAACCAGAGCGATTTGGCGTAGAACGAGAGGAAACTGAAGTAGAGTGCGACTTCTTCGCCAAACTGAGTTTCGGCCAAGTGTGAATCAGTGACATGCATGCTTGACGACGCGTGCAAGACACGCACCTGGTCCTTCATTTTGTCAAGTGCGGTGAAAGAGATTCCGAAGCCCTTCTGGTCGCGGGTCCACGAGTGCATCCACGCGTCATTGAACTGGGCGTCGTGAAGAGCCATGACGCTGCGAAGACGAGGCCAATCTTTACTCTCAGGAAGGAGACCGAGTCCGCCTTCAGAGAGTGTTGACGTGAGGTGAGCATATATCAGTCGGAGGCGGTTGGCAGCCGAGAGTTTGGTGGGTTGAAGATCTTCTGCGAGAATGGGTAGCGAGGACGACGGAAGGCCGTGCAGGAAGTCAGATTGTCTGCAATCGACGTGAGCTCAGGTACACATTATACCCTACTCAGAACCACATACTGGTCCTTTCGAATAAGCTCCGTAACCTTGTACCAAGGGGTGCGTACAAAGATGAGCAGGTCCTCGCCATCGCCGCGTCTGCCTACAGCGCGGTAACCGTCGGTGTTGAGTGCATTGAGCAGCTGCGAGTATTCCGAGTCGGCCGCCTTGGCTTCGTCAACAGCTTCCTGCTTAGACAGCGTCTTGTTTGTGCGAAACACGAGCACCAAGTCGACGCTCGGCATCGTGGGTGCGGGGCGAGACAATGTGGGAGGAGAAAGAGGTGAGTTCACGCGCCGCCTTGCTTGCGCATCATGACGTCCTGGTCTACCCGATCTCCACCCTACCCGCCAGACCAACACCAAACCTCACAATGACCCGTTCATGTCGACATCTTGCGGCGTCATACACACTCTACAATACCGTCCAGGGCTGAACGAGGCCGCGCGGACGGAAATTGAGCGTAATCTAGCTGACGCGTGACGACGCTGTGACGACGCAAATGTTCAATTTCTAACAGCCGTCTACATCAACACGGGGGTGCCAGGGATACAAATCAAGATGGTAGGTGAGGGTGCATGATATGCGACGGAGAGGGATATGTAGACGAGAGAATGCAAAAGAAAGAGGTGGGAATGCGACGACGGTAAGGTGAATGTGTTCTATGAGATTGAAGACACATCGTTACACGTCGAACAAAGTGGATGACTGAAGGTATCAGACGCAGGCCCATAGTTCCATGTGTCGGAAGGGCCGAGCGGTTCAGATGTAGTCGATGACGAGCGAATACGATCTGCGACCATAAGTTGTACATTAGCACTGCAACCGCTACAGAATGGTCAAGCCAACACACCCAAGGATGATCATGATGGTCTGCAGCAGACTCCAGAGGAATGGAATCCAAGTACTGATATGGAATCCCGTCACCTCGTACACGCCGACCAGCGCATACCCGATACATGCACTGAGCACGAACGCAATGACCGCGCCGACAAGCCCAAACAGCAACGGGATAACCAAAGCTGCCAGAAGTAGCACCCGCTTCCGCGCACGTCCAGCAGGTTTGTTGGTTACTGTTGTCGATCCGAGTGAACGTGAGGCGGACGGCCCGGAGTCCGACGAACGGTACCATGACGCCCGGTTGGTAGTGCTGTACCACGACGTGCGGCGTCCGGAGCCTGTTCCACGTAGCTGGCGTGGACCGCCGCTGCCGGTGTTACTACTGCTGCTTGTAGTTCGGTTTGATGTACGGCGACTGCGAACGGTGGACACAGCGAGCATCGCGACTGCCCACACGCCAGGCAACACAAATAACGGCACCATCAGGATCAGATGCCAGTAAAGCGTGAACCTGTAAATGTCTACGATTCGAGGATGTGAGAACTCCAAAGGTGCAGAACCGACCCCCTGTAAACGCATAGCTCACCTTCGCTTTCGACCAGGACATAGCCATTCTCAAAGGCCCAGTCGCCATTTGCTTCGCGACTCGGGTCGTACAGCGACGGGAACGGTGGCCGCCGTAGAGTGCCGTCGGTCCCATTGCTCGTCATCGAGACATCGACCAACAGGCTGAGGACAGGAGCGCCCAATCCGCACGGCACCGGCCGACCGCTTAGCTCTGAATCTCACAGCCGGCTCAACTGATCGCAGACACATTCCGTTTATTCTGTGAGCAAAAGCGGGAAGCAACATTGAAGAAAAGTCCTTGGTGCGGTATACGTAAGGCATTCAGTTCCATCATCATATAGGGGAGAGTGCAAGAGCGAACGAAACTGCAGTGGTAACTTAGGACGCCGGCTGCGGCTCCCTCAGACCCATCTGCCCAAACTGGCCTGAAAGTTGCTGCACGACATTACCGTATCCCTGCGGCGCGCCGTGCGGCCCCGGATGTCCACCGGGCGGCGGCGAACCCGCAAGCCCTGGGTGTCCACCTGGACCTGCATGCGCCACCGGGAACCCGCCTGGCTGCGGCGACGACTGCCCATCCACCGCGTACGGCGGCTGCGCCGGTCCCGGGAACGGTGCCGGCTGACCCGCACCAGCTCCGGGAGGCGGAGACTGCGCGCCGTATCCACTTTGATTGGGAGGAGGAGACTGTGCACCGTATCCCATCTGACCCGGACCGGCTCCTGGAGGCGGAGACTGCGTACCATATCCATGCTGCGGCTGTAATGGGAACCCGGTCGGCTGCTGTGGCTGCGTCGGGAACCCACTCTGTGGCTGCGGTCCATCCGCTCCCGGGGATGTCGGACCCGCTGCAGGTGCGCCGCCACCATAGCTGAACGAATGCGTGGTCTGTACCGGCGACGTCGGTGTCGCAGTCGGCAATGACAGGTCCGGGGCACCCTGCTGAGGCTGAGGCTGCTCTCCCGCGGGTGGCGCACCGTCCGTCACACCTGGTACACTGACAAAGTACACTGCGCCTGCCGGGTCCTTGCCGCCCTGAGCATAGTACTGCGCCCAAAGCTGCACGTTCGGGTCTGCGTAGTGGCCAGCGGGATCGTATGGGTATTTGCCGTCGGGGAGCTGCGCGACGGGGCCGCCTGCAGGCGCTCCGGTTGGCGTGCTGGCGGGAGGCTGCTGCTGAGCCGGCTGCTGAGCCGGCAGACTCTGCTGGGGCTGCGGCTGCGGCTGTGGTTGGACCTGCGGCTGGCCCTGTGGTTGCTGCTGCTGGTGTGGCTGCTGTTGGCCCTGTGGCTGGTGCTGGTGTGGCTGAGGTTGACCTTGAGGCGGCTGCTGGTGAGCCTGGGGCTGACCTTGGGGCGGCTGCTGGTGTGGCTGAGGCTGGCCTTGAGGAGGCTGCTGGTGCGGCTGGGGTTGACCATACGCGTAAGGCTGCTGACCAGGCTGCTGCTGAGGCTGCTGCTGAGGTTGGCCCTGCGGCGGCTGGCCCTGCGGCGGAGTCGAGTACGGCTGCGCGCCATACGGTGGCTGCTGAGGCTGGCCTGCAGGCTGCTGCGGTGGCTGCTGCTGCGCATAACCACCGAAAGCTGGGTCGCCATACGGTTGCGGCGGGTACTGTGGGCCAGCTTCGGGCGGAGGCTGCTGAGGCTGACCAGGGTGAGCATGGGGAGGCTGCTGTGGCTGGCCGGGATGACCATGCGGAGGCTGATGCGGCTGGTGTGGTTGATGAGGACCATAAGCTGCGCCTGGCTGAGGAGGCTGCTGGCCGGGATGCTGTTGCGGACCATACGGCGGCGCAGCGGTTGGCGTACCGGGTCCGTATGGGACACCGGGGTATCCAGGCTGACCGTATGCTGGCTGATTCCAACCGAAAGGCTGACCTTCTGGACGCTGCGGACCAGGGGGCTGGCGACCAGCATAAACTACAAACTTTACGTCAGAGCTGGCATGTAGCAAAAGATGGCAACACTCACGACCAGTGTGTCTCGCCAGGCTGTCTTCCATCATGCGCTCAAAGATACTGCGCGCCTTGACGAAGCTCTCGTTCATAAACACGAGATCGTTGCGCTTCTGGCTGTATTTGTCGATAAGCTTGACGATCTTGGGCCGTAAGACCATGCTCGAGCGATACAGCTCCTGAATCTCGTCGTTATCCGCCAGGTTGTCCTTGGCCGGGTCGAACGAGCGCAGCATGTTGAGCAACTTGTCGATGTTGGCAGCCTGCGCGAACACAGCTGCCTCCTGCTCGGCTTCCTTGGCGAGCTCGGCCGGCGTAGGATCCGGCAGCGACTCGACATAGTTGACAGGGAAGATACCTGTGCGCCCGCGCAGCTGCCCACGCCACCAATCCTTGTAGTTGCGGTCCACGACCTTGATGATGTCGCCCTTGTCAAACGCAAGTTCACCAGGCTCAGTCGGCTCAAATGCGTGCAGCGCGCGCACTCGGGTCATGCTCGAGCTGCTAGTGGTACTGGCGATATTGACGGGGGTCATCGCCGGACTCACAGGAGACGCAGCTCGCGGCGCCTGCACTGGTGTGGAGCTGGTGGCGACAGGTGCTGCGGGCGGGACATACGCCGGGGCTGGCGCTGGCCGAGATGGTTCCTGCTTGCGACTTGGCTGAGAGTACGCTGGTGCCGGCCCTGGGCCCGGTGCCGAGGAAGATGATGATGCAGGAGGAGGGGCAGACGAAGACGACGATGGGGCAGCCGAGTAGCCGATGGACCATGCAGGACGTCCACCCTTGTCGCTCATAGACAGCTCGAGAACGCGCTGCAGTTCCTCTTCTTCGCGCCTACGGATATCATCTTCGACCTGCGGAGGCGGTGCTTCAGGAGGCGCGTCGAATTTGAAGTCTGAGGAGCGAGATCAATTCACTGTTATGGTTCTAAGTGCAAACAAGACCTACTCTTAGCTTTGAGGTTCGAGTAGGTCTCTTCCATGATGGACAGCGATGGGTCGTTCTGCCATTCCTCTGTCCAGATTGCGATGAGTGAAAGGACCTTCCGTTTGACTTTGTCGTGAGCAGTCTGTGGGTTTGCGTCAGCGAATCAGTTTGGCGCTGCGGCACGGGCATGCCGCTCCGGTCACAACTCATCACGCCTGCTGAGTGCTCTCCTTGGTTCTACGAGTTCTCGCGAGACATGATATGTCTCTCGGATGGCTCGTTGGAGACACAATGGTCTGCGGTGATAGCGCAGAGAGCAGACAATGGCGCGTCATCGTCTCAGCCACAGCCGAAGCACTTACGCGGTCTAGGACAAGCTTCTCGAGGCCCTGGGTGAATGAACGAGAGGCGATCTCGCGGTGGATCTGGATGCCGCAGTTCTTGGAGAGTGCCTCGACGACAGCCAGCGCGTACAGCTGTACGTTCGGGTTGCGGTGCACCAGCCGCTTCAGCACTGCGGCCACCACATTCCGTGCCCTGTATTCCAATGAGTTCTCAGTATTATCACAGTAAGCAGCAGTGTGCGCACCCAGACTCGCCCTCGTCCATGACCTTGTCACATAAATTGAGGATGATCTCCCAGTTCTCGCTTGTCTGGTTCTCATCCGTCGCTTTGACTAGAACACTATCAGCACTCGTGATTGCTTATTCGAGTTGAATACTAACCGACGATGTCGTCGTAGGGGTTGGGCTGACCGCCGCGGAACATGACTGCGCGCGAGGTAAGAGGCGGTGATCAAGAGACGCTTACACTCCGATCTCTCGCCTCTCTTGCTCCCGACCGCGCCCGTTTCAAATGGCAAAGAGTAATTTCGACTCTTAATCCCGATTTTAATTTATAATTGCTTATCCCACCGTAGTCCCACGCAATTTCCGTCTTCTCGAGGAGCTCGAGAAGGGCGAGAAGGGCATCGGCGATGGCTCGTGCTCGTATGGTCTCTCAGATGGCGGCGAGGACAATACAATGGCCAAGTGGACTGGCACCATCATCGGACCCGGTCACGTGAACAGTTCTGGCTGAACATGTCTGGGATGAATCTAATATTGCTGCAGACGGTGCACGAGAACCGGATCTACTCGCTCGAGATTGTGTGTGGCGAAGCATATCCAGACGAGCCCCCGACCATCAAGTTCGTGTCGCGTATCAACATCCCCTTCGTCAACCAGACCGACGGAACTATCGACGCCGCCAAATTGCCCGTTCTCACTAACTGGTCGCGTTCCAACTCGATCGAGACACTCCTCGTCGAGATTCGTCGGTCAGTCCACGCGCCACATAGTCTTTCACTTTGTAGAATTCTCATTCAACATTATCTACAGCGAGATGGCTACGTTCAACAACAGGAAATTGCCCCAGCCGCCGGAGGGTACGACCTTCTGAGTGTATAGATCGCGCTGCTCAGGTCGTTCACGCT